>Ga0315276_10006999_pt1 | contig 10423 bp, 7 predicted proteins | sample YL17G05_0_MG_FD_204542 | JGI IMG/M metagenome (GOLD analysis project Ga0315276, IMG submission 204542) | Sediment microbial communities from Yellowstone Lake, YNP, Wyoming, USA - YL17G05_0 | ecosystem: Environmental > Aquatic > Freshwater > Lake > Sediment | place: USA: Wyoming | collected... | reverse complement strand
GGTCGCCCGGGGCTTACGACTCGCCGCCCGCCGTCTTGTGTGTCGCCGTTTTGTGTTGCAAACGGCCCGCCCGGCGCCTATTTTAGGGCACTTTCGGGCATGGTTCACCCCCGCCGGGGATGAGCACCCAGTAAGCCCCCGGCACCGCCGGGGGATGCCTCAACTAGGTTCATCCCCACGCGGTGCGTGGGGCTTGTGAACCATGCCCACTTTCGGCCTCCCGATTCGGACGGAAAGAGAAGGGTATAACGGATGACACTCTCGTTTTTCAGGCGTCACCGCAAGGCCTTCATGGTGCTGATGTTCTTGAGCCTCTTCGGCATCCTGATGTTCGGCTGGTGGCAGGCGGTCGAGACGAAACTCTCGATATGGTTCGGGTCCCACCCGAGCCAGCAGAAGGTCGGGTCGATCGCGGGGCAGCCGGTCAAGGAGGGCCAGTTACAGGAGTTCGGCTGGGGCCTCCGCGCCGCCGGCGAAGCCAGCCAGTGGCTCGCCATGTCGCTGGAGTCCAAGGCCACCACGCCCGACGCGAAGCAGCGCCTGTACGCGAACACGCTCGGGGCGACCGCCTGGCCGCTCCTCGCGCCGGCGGCGGGCCGTGAAAAGCCCGACCGCCTGACGGTCATGACGTGGATCGCGCTCTACGACGAGGCGAAGCAGAAGGGCTTCGAGTCCTCGCCGGCCCAGGTCGACGCGCGGCTCCGGGCCCTGGAGGAACTGGGCCTGACCCCCCAGATGCTCAGCCAGATCGTCAGCCGGGTGGCCGGGGGTCAGCGGCCGAGGCTTCTGGAGGCCATGCGCAAAGACATGACCATTCGCACCTACGTTAACTGGCTCGTCGAGGACCTGTCGGGGGCGGCCGAGCCGGAGTTGCGCCGCGAGTTCGCACGCATGGACGAACGCGTCAAGGTGCGCCTGGAAGTGCTCAGGGCCGCCGACTATCTCTCCGAGGTCAAGGAGGTGCCGGAGAAGGACCTCCAGGAGCAGTTCCAGAAATACAAGAAGTCTCTGCCGGGCGAGGGGCCCGACGGCTACGGCTATCGCATTCCCGACCGCGTGGCCGTCGAGTACCTGGTGGCCGGCGCCGCGGCGTTCGAAGACGCCGTCAAGGCCAAGGTCACCGACGCCGAGATCAAGGACTACTACGAAAGCCGCAAGGACGCGGAATTCGTGGTCAAGGATGAGAAGCCGGCCGCCGAGAAGAAGGAAGAGGCCAAGCCGCCGGAAAAGAAGTACCGGCCCCTCGACGAAGTCCGCGAAGAAATCCGCAAGACCCTCGTCCGTAACGCGGCCGCAGCGATGGCCGCCGAACTCCTGCATGCGAACGCGGCCGAGATCCGGGCACTCAAGACGCCCCCCGACCTCCGCATCTGGGCCGACGGCACACGCGTCCGCTTTGAGGCCATCAAGGACTTCAAGACGGCCGCGCAGTTGGAGGAGATCAAGGGGTTCGGCTCGGCCATGCGGGGCAGTAACAACGAGCGGCTGGCCTCCACCGCCGTGCAGGTGGCGGGTCTGGTGCCGGCAAATAAGGCGCGCCTGGCCGTCAACGAAATCGGCGACGTATACACCGACGCCGACGGCAACGCCTACGTCTGTCGCGCGACGGCCATCGAGCCCAATCACGAGGCGTCGGGCCTGAACGAAGTCCGCGACAGGGTCCTGGCCGATGTCCGCCAGGCCAAGGCGTTTGACCTGGCCCGCGAGAAGGGCAAGGCGCTGATGGATGAGGCGGCGGGCAAGGGCCTCGAGGCGGCCGCCAAGGACGCCAAGTTGAAGGCCCCCGTCGAGACCGACTGGTTCCCGCGCGAACACATCCTGCCATACGGCGGCCAGTTCCTCTCGATGCCCGCCACGCTCCCTGAGATCGGGCCGAACCGGCTGGTCGTGACCGAGTGTTTCCGCATGGCCGGCGAGGGCCGGCAGCGCGCCATGGTGACCCTGGCCGACAAGCGCGAAGTCGTGGTCGTGGAACTGGTCGGCCGCAAGGAGCCGCGCGAGGTCGCCTACGAGCGGATGCGTCCGCTCCTGGCCGAGATGGTCGGCCGCCGCGTGGCCGAGACCGCCCTGCGGCAAGCGCTTGAGCCGGCGGCCATTCAGCGCCGCATGGCCGTCGTGCTGGACGTGCCGGAAGAAAGGCGGGCGCCGGCCGAGCCGTCGGCGCCGGTTGACGAAGACTCCCTGTAGCCGCGGGCAGTTGGCGGCGCGGGAGACAAGTTGGCGGCGCGGGAGTTGACAACCCTCGCAGAGACGGGTATAGTCTCTCGTGACGCCTGGGTGGGTAGGTAGCTCAGGTGGTAGAGCACTGCACTGAAAATGCAGGTGTCGCCGGTTCAACTCCGGCCCTGCCCACCATCGTCTGACCATCGGCTGATCCATGCAGAGCCCCTCGTATCGGGGCTCTTTCGTTTGCCGCTTCGGCGTAATGGTTTTCCCAGGCCGCCCGGCCGGTTCCGCCCGGCCAACCCGGCCAGGCCGGCGTCATTGAGGGCGAGACGATGACGGTCCGCGCCAAGACCGGCGGCGTGGTCGAGACCCAGGCTGAAGGCCGGTGGAGCGGCGGCCGGCAACTCTGGTGGCGCGACGGCAAGGTCGGCGACCGCCTGGAGCTGGTCCTGCCGGTGGCCAAGGTCGGGCGCTATGCCATCGTCATGCAGAACACGCGGGCCTTCGACTACGGCACCTTCCAGTTCTACCTCGACGGAGAGAAACTCGGCGATCCCATCGACCTCTTCAGCAAACAGAACATCATCGAAGTGGTCGCGTGGCCCGCCCTCGACCTGAAGGCCGGCGACCACGTGCTGGCGGCCGAGATAGTCGGCGCCAGCACCGAGGCGGTCAAGCGGTACATGTTGGGGCTGGACTACCTGAGGCTCGATCCCCCCAGATGAGGCCTGAAGCGTCTTTGCGCAGCGTCTTTGCGCGGCGGGCCTCCTGACCTGCCGCGCCGATGCGACACAATGGAAAGCGCGGCGGGTCAGGAGACCCACCGCGCAAGTGTTATATAGAGGTACAGATCTACAGATTCAGTGTTGCTCGCCGGCCGGCTACGATCAACTCGACTGTTCGCGCCGTGATGGCCACGACCCTCGCGCCATCAACTGTATCGCCCACGGTGACGATGTGGCCGTTGATGACGGCCGTCGAGGACTGCGGACTCACGGCGATCGAGGTAACGTGGAACTTTGCCGCGTCATCCGGCGGGGCGGGGGAGGCCGGCTCCTCGTTCGCGATGGCCGGAGGGTCGGCCTGCGGCGTGGCGGCGGCCGCTTTCGGCGCAAGCGCGGGCGGTGTCGGCGGCACAAGGAGGGTTCGCCCGGCCGGCGCGGTGCTCTCGGCTATGGTTGGCTTAAGAAACAAGTCGGCGGCGGCCGTCGTTGACGGCTCGCCAACCGAGGCGGGCGCGGACGCCGGAACCTCCGCCGATTCCTCGGCGGCCGGCGACCACAGGGGCACGGCATGCCGTGCCCCTGCAACGACGGGGGTTGCCGGCACGACCGGATTGCGCGACTGTTCTTCGGCCGCCTCCGTTATGGCTGCCCTTGCCTGCGCCGGCGGCATGCTGCCGAAAGGTTTCCACAGGTAGATGCCGACGCCTGCCAGGACAAGGAGTGCGGTCGCCAAGAGGGCCATCTGGCCTGCGGTCCAGGCGCGGGCCTGGCGGCCGGGGACGGCCTGCGGCAGCGGGGGCGGCTGGACGGGACTGCCGCCGGCGGCAAGCTGGCGCTGCTCCGCTTCGACGCGCTTCAGCGCTTCGTTGATCAGGCTGATGGGCAGGCCTCCTTCAGTTCGTCCGCGGCAAGCCGGACCAGTCGGCGGTCGATCTCGCCCGTCCGGTACACGTACCCGGCCAGGAGGGCCCTGTCGCAGAGGGCGTTGACGAGCCGCGGCGTGCCCTGGCTGTAAGAGTAAACTTCATCGACGGCATCGGGCTGGAACCTCACGGCGGGGGCGGCGGGGTCCTCGCTGGCCAGGCCCAGCCGGTGCGAGAGATACGCCCCGACGTCGTCCTGCCGCATCCTCTGAAGGTGGAACCGCACCGTGATCCGCTGCGCCAACTGGCGCAGGGCGGGCTTGGCGAGTTTGCGGCGGAGTTCGGGCTGGCCCAGGAGGCAGATCTGAAGGAGTTTCTGCCGCTCGGTCTCCAGGTTGCTCAGGAGCCGCACCTGTTCCAGGCCGCCGACCGACAGGTCCTGCGCCTCGTCGATGACGAGGACGGCCGTCTGCCCGGCGGCGTTGACCTTCAGAAGGAACTGGTTCAGGGCCGTCAGGTGACTGAGGCGGTCCCGTCGGGGCGGGACCAGGCCGAACTCCTCGACGACCGCCCGCACAAGTTGCGTCTCGGTCATCACGGGGTTGAGGATGAGTGCCGTGTGAACGCTGGGTCCCAACTCCTTGAGCAGGGCGCGGCACAAGGTCGTCTTGCCCGTGCCCACCTCACCCGTCAGCAGGATGAATCCCTTGCGCTGGCCGATGCCGTACAGGAGGTGGTCAAGCGCATCGCGGTGCTGGCGGGTCATGTAGAGGAAGCGGGGGTCCGGCGTCAGGTTGAAGGGTTCTTCGCGGAACCGGAAGTACTTGGCGTACATCGCACCTGACCTTTGCTGCGGCCGCCCGCGCACCGGCGCGCCTGGAGACGCCCCTCGGAAGAACTCTCGGTAGTTGAATCGGCAGTCCGCCGACCCGGCCTTGAGGGGATTCGCCGGCTGGCGCACGGCGGCAATTCGCCCGAGGGGCGGTCATGCCGGCCGCCCGAGTCAGTTACCGCCACACCCGCTACTTCTCGATCGTCACGGCAGCCAGCACCGGCGCGGCGGGGGTGCCGAGGTCTTCGAAGACGATCTTTCGGACTTCGACCGGACGCAACTCGACGCCCAGAACGTTCAGGTGCCAGGGGTCGCCCTTGAGGCCGACGAAGGCCTCGGAGGCGTCGGGCGGCGAGGCCCAGTCGTCGGCCGTGCGGCCGGTGACGAGCGGCACGATCTGCTGCTGGCCGTCGGCGTAGTGGATTACGTAGTGTGCGACCGCCCCCCACGGGCCGGTGCCGCCGTCCTGCGGCGACCAACCGTGCACGTTGCCCAGGAAAAAGAGCCGCTTGCCCTTGGCCCCGACGGCAATCTCCACCTGCTTGGGCCACTTGATCTCCTGGGGCGCCTGCGGCGAGTGAAGCACAACCAGGCCGCGCCCGCCGCTGCCGGCCGGGTCGATGATCCGGAACGGCACGCCGCCGGCCGTCTGCTCGCCGACAGGCATGCCGGTGAATAGATACTTGCCAGGGTTGGGCACGCCGAACGGCGCCTTGAACGGGTCGGTGTTGGCCGCGGCTGCGAGATCCAGCATGAGACACTGGCCGGCCGCAAGGTTGGCCCCCAGCGGCAGCGGCACGAGGCCGGGGATCGGCTTCATCAAGTCCACCGCCTGCTCCTGGTACGTCTTGACGACCGTCGGGAAGTCCCACCGTTTCTTCTGGTCCCGGCGCTGGGCGACCTCGACGCCATCGAGCGTGCCGATGAGCGGCCGCGACTTCGGAAGGTGCAGGACGATCCGGCGCGGCTTCTCGCGGGTCGGTTTCCGGAGGTCCACCTGCACGCCGCCGGCCTTGCCGGTGACCACGAGGTCCATCTGGCCGAAATGCGTGGGGGCGCGCTCCACGCGGATTTGCCGGCCCTCGCCGAGCCATCCGTCGGGCACAGCGGCAAGCAGGTGGAGTTCGTCGCCCCGCTCGTGCACGAGCATGTGGCGCAGCATGATCGCGAAGTTGCACGCCCCGGTCACGTGCGGAATGGTGTCGCCCCAGGCAACGCGGCGCTTGTAGAAGATGCCTTCGGGAAAGGCGTGCGCGGCCGTCGAGTGCAGGAGGTACCAGTAGAAGTCCTCAACGACCTGCTCGTCTTCGCCCCGCGCGAGCGAGTCCATCGTGGTGTAAGCAGACATGTAGGGGTGGATCGCATCCTCCTGGCCGACCCACCGCATGGTGCCCTCGACGAACCCGCCGGCGAACCGGTGCCGGACCTCGTCGATCGATGCCGCGATGCGCGGATCGTCTGCCGCAAACAGTTCTGTGGGCCAGAGCGTTTCGGTGTCGCCCCAGTGCGTGCCGTCCTTCTCCCAACTCGGGGGGAAGTGGGGAAGTTGCGTCCGCTTCCACGCCGCATCTATGGCGGCGCGGTACTCGCCGGCTTCGCGGGTGAGCGCCTCGGCATCGTCTTTCTTGCCGAGCCTCGCCGCGGCGTCGGCCGTGCACAGGACGCCGCGCAGGTTCCAGATGTCGTAGCCGACTATGTGGTGCTTGCCGTCCCACAGGTTCTCGCCGTCGGCGGGCGCGGCAGGCAGCAGGCCGGCGAAGGGGGAATCAGCCGGGGCCCGGCGGCGGGCCTGCATCGTCCAGTCCGCGGCCTTGCGCATTTGCGGATACGCCCGCTCGAGCCACGCCCGGTCGCCGGTTATCTTGTAGAACTGCCACAGGGCCCAGACGGCCTGGCCGTTGGCGTCGAACTGGCCCGCCTGCGTCTCGAAGCGCCCGTCGGGACGCTGGGCGCGAAGGTAGAACTCGACGGCCTTCCGCGAGGCGTCCGTCAGGCCGGCCTCCTCGAGTTCCATGACCTGGTAGGCCCCGTCGCGGATGTAGAACTCGTCGTAGAACCCTTCGCCGCCGTGGACCTCGCCGTGATCGTTGGCGATCAACTGGCACACGTGGGCCGCCAGCAGCGTCTGCGTGGCCTTTTCGCACGGCACCTGGATGCGGGCGCCCTTCGCGAGGAGGTCGCGCCAGTACGTCGCGGTGCGGTCGAGCCAGAGCCTGGCGTCCTCCTTGTCGAACGCCGCGGCGGCCGCGTCGGGCGCGAACGGCAGGCGGACCACGCCCTCGGCGCTACGGCCGGGTTCCAGCGACCACTTCATGAGTTGCGCCTCGGCGCCGGCACGGCTTTGCTGGACCCGCACCTTCGCCTCGGCGGCCGCAGCGCCCGTGTTGGTTGCCTTGGCGAGGACCCAGACGAGGAAATTTTCGCCCTCGGTCGGCCAGTCGAAGGCCTTCTGCCAGTCCTTGACGGTGGGCAGCGGCGTGGCCCAGATGGTGAAGTCGTAACGCACCGGCCCGTCGGAGGCCGAGAGGAGGATGATGGGCAGGTAGCCGTCCATCAGGAGTTTGGTCTGCTTGCGGCTGAGCGGCGTGAGGTCGCGGCCGAAGCCGAGCGTGACCGCGCCGGTCGCCAGTTGGATACTGTTGCCGGGCGTGATCCGCGCGCCGCCGCGGTAGTCCTTCAGCCCGACGACGTTCCACGAGTTGCGGAAGTAGTCGAACGGCTCCTCGGACCGGGCCGCCGATGCGCCTGCGCACAGGATGAGCATGAGCAGGCAGGTAGCACCGAGCGGTACTCGCACTTGCCGCGGCATAGGCAACTCCTGACTTGTACTGGTTGCCCCAATCTTGCCGTGGGATGGTGCGGAATGACAACCAAAATCGCCAAGGCGGGCCAGAGGCGGAGAATAGGCTTGTACCGTGTTGCGCTTGTGATATTCTGCACGTGCCAAGCCAAGGCACTCTGCGATCAGAAGCCGGAAGGGAGCAGCCTTGAGAGACGGCCGCGAAAAAGGGATCGACCGGCGCGCGTTTCTGGCGCGTGTGGCCTGTGCGGCCGGCGCCGGCATTGTGGGCGCGAGCCTGCTCAAAGCGCATCCGGCCCCGGCCGCGGAAGGGGCGTGGAAGATGCGGCTCTCGACCTCGTCCATCGAGTACTCGAAGGTCTCCATCGAGCAGGCCTGCGAGCGGATTGCCGCGCTTGGGTTCGAGGCCATCGACATCTGGTCGGCCCACGCGGGCTGCCCGCACCTAGACGACGTGCAGAAACGCCTGGGGCCGCAGGGCCTCAAGGACCTCCTGGCCAGGCACAACCTCAAGTTGTACGCGTTCTCGGTGTACGCGGGCGGTTACCCCAAGTACGCCGAACTCCTGGGCGGGGCGGGCGGAGGCGTGGCCATCCACGGCGGCCCCGGGCCGTGCGATCCGAAGGAACTCACCGAGAAGACGAAGGCATTCATCGCGGGCCTCAAGGGCGAACTGGAACTGGCCGAGAAGCACGACTCGTACCTGGCCATAGAGAACCACGGCGGGTCGCTCCTGAACTCGCTCGACTCGTTCAAGGCGTTCGTGGACAACAATGCGAATCCGCGCCTGGGCATCGCCCTGGCCCCGTATCATGTACAGGCGGCCAAGGCCTCGGTGGACGAGGCCGTCGCCGTGGCGGGCAGGCAACTGCTGTTTTTCTACGCGTGGCAGCACGCCGACGGCCTCGAGCAGTTGCCGGGCCACGGTCCGACCGATTTCGCGCCCTGGCTGAGGGCGCTGGCGAAGATCGATTATAAGTGGTATGTCAACCCATTCATGCACAACGAGCCGCCGCCTGATGAGATGAGCAAGGCCCTGGCGAAGTCGCGGGATTACCTCAGGGCATGCTCCGGGAAGGCGGCGGAAGCGCAAAGATAGGGACGGCCCATGACGTCCGCCGCGCTGACGCGCCGAGGGTTGCTCAAAGCCGCCTGCGCCGCCGCGCCGTACGTCATCACATGCGCCGCTCTGGGAGGCAGCGCTCATGCGCAAGCCGCTGCGCCCGGCCCCCGCGGAACCCCGGAGGGCAAGGTGTTGCCGCAGGCCGTCCAGTTTGCCAAGTGGGGCGCCGAGGCGCTGGCGCAGATCGAAAAGGACCTCCGCCTCCAGGGGAGCGACCTTTACGCCGAGTACGGCACGCCCGACGGCAAACGCGGCAGCGACTTCGGGGGGCCCTCTTTTGTTTGGCCAGCCGGTTTCCAGTTGCGCGCCCTGGCGGCCGCTGCCAAAGTCGCCCCGGCGCAGTATCGAGCCCCGCTGGTGCGTTTCGCCGATGCGCTCGACCGCTATTGGACAGTCCGCGACGGGATGGGCGGGTACAGGGTGCTGCCCGGCAAGTCCGAGCGTTTCTACGACGACAACGCCTGGATCGTGCTCGGCATGCTCGACGCCTATGAGGCCACCCGCCAGAAGAAATACCTGGAGCGGGCCGCCCTGGCGCTCGCCTTCGTTGCCAGCGGCGAGAAGAAGACGCCGGGCGGCGGCATCCGCCAGCACGAGGACAAGGAAGGGCCCACCTCCGTCTGCACGACGTCGCCCGCCACCGTCGGGGCGTTACGGCTCTACCAAGCCACCACGAACCCGCAACTTCTGGAAATGGCTGAACGCTGGTACGCGTGGCTGACGTCGAAAGAGGTGGGAATCCAGGACCCTGCGGACGGGTTGTTTGACGACACGGCCGCTTACGTCGGCGGGAAGTGGAAGGTTAATCGCGGCAAGAGAGCCTACAATTCCGCGCTTCCGCTTCAGGCCAACGTCTTACTGTACCAGGTCAAGAAGGACGCGGCGTACCAGAAAGAGGCCCAACGCATCGCCAGCGCCGCCGTGATCCTTTGGGTCGAGCCCTCAGGAGCGTTGAAGGAAACAGGACAGTGGGGCGGCAGCGACCTGTGCGATGCCCTACTCAATCTGTACCAAGTGGACCAGGACCCCCGCTGGTCCACGGTCGTGGGCAGCATGCTCCAGTTCCTCCATGACCAAGGGCGGGACCCCAACGGGCGGTACGGCGAGAACTGGCAGGAGAACCGACAGGCCAAGCCGCTGGAGAAGTTTCATCTCCTCTACATGGCGCCGCCGGCGCGGGCACTGTGGCATGCGGCCGCCGCCAAGACTCCCGGAAAATGAGAAGGGCCGAGTCAACAAAGCGCCATGTGAAGATCTCGTAGTCTTGGCTTAGTTGGGGCGGCTAGTCATGGCGAGTACCTCAGGTGTCCAAGAGGAAACACTGCCTGCGGCCCGTCGCTGGGGCGCTGGGCCGAAGAGGAGACCATCCATGGCATCCGCTGCGCTGACGCGCCGAGACCTCTTGAAGGCCGCCCTTGCGGCGGCGGCCGCACCGTACGTCATCACCTCGACCGCGCTGGGGGGCCAGGGGGCGCTTCCCGCCAGCGAGCGGATCGGCGTGGGCTTCATCGGCCTGGGCGGCCGGGGCGGGGGGATCCTCCAGCACTTCCTCCAGTCGGGCCTGTCGGTGCCCATCGGCGTTTGCGACGTGTGGAAGAACAAGGCCGACGCCTGGCGCCAGCGTCTCGGCGAGGGCGTGGGGGCGTTCCAGGATTTCCGCGAACTGCTGGCCCGCACCGACGTCGACGCCGTCGTCATCGCCTCGCCCGACCATTGGCACGTGCCCCTCTCGCTGGCGGCCGTGCGGGCCGGAAAGGATGTCTTCTGCGAGAAGCCGCTGGCGCCGACGGTCCACGAAGGCCGGGTGCTGGCCGACACGGTCAAGCGCTACGGCCGCGTCTTCCTGCACGGGACGCACCAGCGGTCGTTCGGGCCGTTCCGCCTGGCGTGCGAGATCGCCCTCAACGGGCGGAT
>Ga0315276_10006996_pt1 | contig 10426 bp, 11 predicted proteins | sample YL17G05_0_MG_FD_204542 | JGI IMG/M metagenome (GOLD analysis project Ga0315276, IMG submission 204542) | Sediment microbial communities from Yellowstone Lake, YNP, Wyoming, USA - YL17G05_0 | ecosystem: Environmental > Aquatic > Freshwater > Lake > Sediment | place: USA: Wyoming | collected... | reverse complement strand
AGCGAGCGACGGGATCATAAGCATTCCCGAGTGAGATGATTCTACACGAAAGGAGAAAAAAAGGAACCCCCACACCATCTGGTTACGGTTTTGTTTTTTCAATATGTAAGGCGACATATATAACCGAAATTGAATCTGAACAATTATTTGAGCTGTCCCCAGATGGTGTGGGGGTGATTGCTTTTCGGCATGTAAATCCGTATAGTTACATTCTAATGATACGCTCAAAAACTTTCTCCGCGACAATCCTTGCCCTCAGTACGGCTCTGATCTCCGGCCTGAACGTTTTCGTCGGCAAGATCGGCGTGACAGCGGTCAAGGACCCGATCATCTTTACGACGCTGAAAAACATGATCGTGGCGCTGCTCTTGATCGGCGCGTTCATCGTGTTCCGAAAATGGCGTGAGATACACACGCTGTCGAAGCGGCATTGGCTGAAACTTGTGGCCGTCGGCGTCGTCGGCGGCTCGGTCCCCTTCGCGCTGTTTTTCATCGGCTTGAGCAGAACCTCCGCGCTCAACGCAACGCTCATCCATAAGACGCTGTTCCTGTGGGTGTTGCTGTTGGCCATTCCAATCCTAAAGGAGCGGATGACGAAGGGCCAGTGGATCGGTCTTGGTTTGGTTGCAGCGGCAAATGTATTTATCGGCGGCTTTCAAGGTTTTAAAATGAACACTGGCGAACTGATGATCCTCGGCGCGACGATCCTGTGGGCGGTCGAAAACGTCATTGCAAAAATAGTCTTGAAAGACGTCTCGAGCTTGACCGTATCAGCGGCGCGGATGATCTTTGGTTCGGTCGTCCTGATGGTTTTTGTGGCGTTGCGCGGCGGAAGCTTTACGATGACTCAACTGACGGCGGTTCAGTGGAGTTGGACGCTGCTGTCGAGCGCGCTTCTCACCGGATATGTGTTGACGTGGTATGCCGCGCTAAAGCGGGCACCGGCAACCTACGTAGCCGTCCTGTTGGTACCAGCCACGCTGGTCACCAATGTGCTGACGGCGGCGTTTATCACGCACGCATTTCCGCTTGTGCAGTTCATGAATGCGCTGTGTGTCACCGGCGGCGCATTCTTGCTGATCAGGTTCGCGAAAAGATCCGTACCAACATCGACACCGGAAAGACTGACTGACGAAAGCTGTTAGACCGCGCATGGCACCTGACAGCGTTGCTACGCCCACCCGTCAGATAATGAATGTAGATGGCTTGTTGCGGTGCAGCCGGTACGCCTTCGGGCCGAACCGGCTCCATTACTGCGGCCCCGACGCCAATCAGGAGCTTTTTTCGTACATCGATAACGAAGTGGTCGATCCCGGATTGGAAAATCTGCTGAAAGCGTTCCGCACGATGTATCCGTATCTGCGGATGATCGCTGACGCTAACCATGTTCGCGACGCGTTCGACGATCGAGTGGTAGAAGCTTATTGGATCGGAAATAGTTTACTAAAAAATGTCGAAACCAACACATTTTATGATCATTTGCGCTATGAACAGCAATTAGGCAAGCGCATGGGTTGGGAGGAAGTAACTAAGTTGGGAGAAAAGATAGTCCGTGGCGCCGTCCCGCATCATTCGTTTCACGTCTTGGACGTCTGGCGGCGGACCGGCAATTTAGATCAGGCGCACACGTTGTCCAGCATGGATTCTTGCCGCATTAGTTGGGGGAAAGTATTAACAGCGGACGGGCCGAAAATTACTGTCGCCACCGAGCCGCTGATCCGGCAAGGTGATTTATTGGCGCTGGGACCAATCGTTAATAAAACCATCGCCCGCAGTTTGGGTGCCGAGCTGGATATTGAAAATTTACAGCCCGGACAAATTATTACCGTTCATTGGGATGTGCCGTGCGAAGTCATTACTCCGGCCCAAGCGACCATTTTGAAGCGCCTGACGTTGAATCACATTCGATTGGCGAATATAGCATGACGGTATTTGTTTTTGGAAATCCCGATTTGCCCATGGATGCCCTACCGGTGCGGCTGGTACCGGTGTTGCAAGCCAAATTCCCACAACATGGATTTTTCGTTAAAGATCCGAATGAAGAATGGGATGTACCAGAAAAGTTGATCGTTATTGATACCGTTAAAGGTATAAGCGAAGTCAAAGAATTCCACGGTCTCAATTCTTTCGCTAACGCCCCGCGCGTCTCGATGCATGATTTTGACGCGTTGACGCAGTTGCGCCTATTACAAAAAATCGGGAAGTTGAAAGAGGTAACGATTATCGGGGTGCCGCAGGAAATTAAAGAGGGCGAGGCGCTGGAAGCTGTTGTTGTGTTGTTGGAAAAAGTAGCGTAGGTGAAGCGCTCCCCAAGCTTACGCTTGGGGTATCAGCCCTTTCGGGCTTTTCCCGCCACAATGATTTCTCATTTTTCAGGAAGGCGGGATCCCGTTTTGCGGGACGGAGCGCGGAACCCCCGCCTGCCGAAGTCTCGTACGGCGGGCAGGCCACATCCGTCCCGAGCGCAGTCGAGGGACTGGTGCGTGGGTAAAAGATGAGAGAAATAATAATTGACATTCGGTTTTTCTTCGGGTAAGATATTCACATGGTCAAAATACAGGAAAAATCATTTTAGTGAAGAAAAATGAGCCTATCAGTACTTGAAATTTGCACCGGCGGAGGCGGACAAGCGCTCGGCTTAGAGTTAGCCGGTTTTGATTTGGCTGCTGCAGTGGAGATTGATAGAGACTCTTGTGCAACCCTTCGTTTAAATAGACCGAACTGGAAAGTGGTAGAGGGCGATGTAGTAAATTTTAACGGGCAATCTTACAGCGGTATTGATTTATTTGCTGGCGGCGTACCCTGCCCTCCATTTTCAATCGCAGGAAAACAGCTCGGTCAAGACGATGAACGGGATCTTTTCCCCGAAGCACTGAGATTAATTGAAGAGTCAAAACCGACAGCTGTGTTATTAGAAAACGTCCGTGGGTTTGCCAGTAATAAATTTACATCATATCGTTCGCAACTATTTAGCAAACTACGACACCTTGGCTACGAACCAGATTTTAGAGTCCTTAATGCTTCTTCCTTTGGAGTGCCGCAGTTGAGACCACGTTTCGTTCTAGTGGCGCTACGCCCGAAGCATGCTTTGAGATTTGTGTGGCCTGAGCAGGATTCAGTGCCTCCAACAGTTGGTGAGGCAATAGGCGATTTGATGGTCTCTCGCGGGTGGCGCGGAGCTTCAGCTTGGAAAAAGAAAGCTGATAAAATTGGACCGACGTTAGTTGGCGGATCGAAAAAACACGGCGGTCCTGACCTTGGGCCTTCACGTGCACGGTCGCAGTGGGCCGAGCTAGGAGTAGATGGCCGTGGCATAGCAGATGAGCCACCGGATTGTTACTTCCCAAGCAAGGGGATGCCAAAAATCACTGTTCATATGGCCGCTCGTATTCAAGGATTTCCTGATTTTTGGAAATTTGCGGGTAAGAAGACAACCTCTTATCGTCAAGTTGGAAACGCTTTTCCGCCGCCCGTGGCTTTCAACGTAGGACAAAGTATTCTAGCCGCAATCAATGGAACCACAAAGCGTGTTTTAAGACGACCGAAGTTTTCTTCACTCATACCAGCCTATGCTCAATAAATCGCCCAACTCGCAAAAGCGCGTACTCAATTTCTTACTTGCTAACATTGGTAAGATTGTTACGAGTGATCAAATCCGAAAAGCAGCGAATGCGTCCGAGTGGGCACGACGCTTACGGGAACTACGCGATCAGGCTGGTTATCAAATTCTTTCGCATAAAGATCGTGCTGACCTTAAACCAGGACAGTACATTTTGGTTTCATCTAAACCACAACCAAATTATATCTTTGATGGAAGTGGAATATCAAAAGAAACACGAGCCTTTGTTTTGGAGCGAAATGGTTACACATGCCAGTCGTGTGGTCTTGGTGCTAGTGATCTTGACCCGTTTCATCCTGACCGTAAAGTTCGTCTGACGATGGGTCATATCATCGATAAATCTAAAGGAGGCGGCGATACGGTTAATAACCTTAGGGCTATTTGCACAAATTGTAACGAAGGGCTACAAAATAGTTCGCCACCAAAGCCGTCACGGATTGAGTTAATGAAACAAGCCCGAAGGGCGACTGTTGATGATCAGTTCTATTTGTTAGAGTGGCTGGAAAAACAGTTTGAAAACAACCGCCCAAACAAACCATCCGCAGCCTAAATTAGGGTAAGGTTTGTATTCCTAAACCGAGCCCCGCACTGCGATGGTGCGGGATAAACTCCGCGATGGCGAAGGATCCCCATAAGACAAAGCCGATTTTTTGGAGACCCTTCACTGCGTTCAGCGATGCGAGATCTGTTTTTGTTAATGTAAGTATTATAATGAGGTTTCTATTATTGTCATCACCTTCCTTTTGCGTCTCATGGAAAAAAGCGGTATACTGAACGAAGATTTTGCCCGATAATACAGAAAAAATGGCCACGGTTCCCATCGAAATATCCGCGCGTCACATTCATATCACCGAAGCGGATTGGTCCGCGCTGTTCGGCGATGCGAAGATCGTCAGCGATCACGCGATCTCCCAGCCGGGCCAGTTCGTCGCCACGCGACGCGCAACGCTCCGCGGCCTAAAAGGTGAATATGCAAAAGTGGGAGTGGTCGGACCGTTCCGCCCCTACACGCAGGTCGAACTTGCCGCGTCCGAAGCGCGGCACCTTGGCATCGCGCCGCCGGTAACCGACTCCGGAAAACTCGACAAGGCCGTGGCGATCACGATCGTCGGCCCGAAGGGCGAGCTGGTCCGCGATGCCGCGATCATTCAAAAGCGCCATCTGCACTGCCACCCCGATGATGCGAAGAAGCATGGTTTTAAGGATGGCCAGCTCGTTTCGGCCGTCATTTCCGGACTGCGCGGCGCCCGGCTGGACAACGTCACCATCCGCGTGAACAAGGATTACTCGTTTCGGCTTCATTTGGACATTGATGAGGGCAACGCCTGCGGCGTCACGCCGGGAATGACGGCTGAAGTAGTCACCTGACATGCAGAACGTCCTCGTTGTCCTCAACGCCGGCTCCTCCTCTGTGAAGTTTGCCGTCGCTCGGAACCGGCGGATAATTGTCCGTGGCGGCATTGAACATTTTGGGCGCGCCGCCGGTGTCCGCATCCAATCGAACCGGCGCATACAACGCTGTACGATGCATGTCCCAAACCTGCGATCGGCGCTGCTCGAGATACGGCGGGTCATTATCGGTCTGCATGTCGTTCCTGATGCCGTTGCGCATCGGGTAGTCCACGGCGGCAGGCGATACTCAAAACCGACGATGCTGACCCCCGCGGTACTCGGATCGCTCAAGAAGCTGATCCGTCTCGCGCCGCTTCATGAACCGGCAAACCTGGCAGGCGTCGCGTTTGCACGGCGTGCGTGGCCGAAGGCGAAGCAGTGGGGCGTGTTCGATACGGCGATCTATCGCGCGCTGCCCGAGCATGTCCGCACCTATGCGCTGCCGCGTCGCACATCGCGATCGCTTGGGATTGAAAAATACGGTTTCCATGGCACGTCGCACGCATGGGCGTTCCGTATGGCAGCCAAGAAGCTCGGCATTTCGCGACTGAAACTATCGGCAGTGACAATCCATCTCGGTGCCGGTGCGAGCATGACCTTGTGGCAGAACGGTAGACCGACTGACACGACTATGGGATTCACGCCGCTCGAAGGGCTTGTCATGCTGACGCGCTCTGGTGACATTGATCCGGCAATCCCGCTCTATCTCCAGGAACAGAATGGCTGGTCGGCGCGTCGCGTGGACGATCTTCTCGTGCATCATTCCGGCCTCGTTGGGTTGAGCGGTCTTAAGGACATGCGCGACATCCTCGCGGCAGTCGGTAAACCCGTTGCCGGATGGCCGCGCCCGAAACTCTCGGCCACTACCCGAAAGAACGCACGTCTTGCGCTCGACGTGTTCATCTACCGCATCAGGCGGTACCTTGCCGCATACCTCGGGATGTCGGAACAGCCGAAGGTCATCGTATGTACCGGCCCCATCGCGGAGAACCGTACGATTCAGAAGATGATTCTCGACGCATTGCCCGCAGCGCGGGGCGTACGAACCCTGTCGGTCCACGCGGACGAAGAACAGGCCATTGTTGATCAGCTGGGTAAATGATAAACTACCGTTAATGCCTAGATCGAATAATGATATTTTTCACGCACCACTCCCTCGCTCAAGCTCGGATCGGGTGCGAGGTATAACCTGGAAGATCGGCGGTGAAGCCGGTTTTGGTATAATGTCAACCGGCGAAATGTTCGCCCGCGCCTGTATGCGGGCGGGCTTGAATGTGTTCACCTACCCGGAATATCCGTCGCTCATCCGCGGCGGACACAACACGGTCCTCGTGACCGCTTCGCCATGTCCGGTTCCCGCCAATCTCGAGCAGGTGAACATGCTGGTGGCGCTGAACCGGGAATCGATTGATCTCCATCTCGCGGAACTTAGCCCGCGCGCCGCGATCATCTACGACACGACCGACCGCACGTTCGCGAACTTCAAACCGTCATCAGTAAAGCGCCGCGACCTGCAGGTCATCGGGCTGCCATTGGAAAAATTTGCCGTGGATGTCGGCGGGCAGAAGCTTATGCGCAACAGCGTGGCGCTCGGCGCAAGCTGCGCATTGCTCGGAATCCATCCGAACGATCTGACCGAGGTCGTAAGGGCCATGTTCGGTGACAAGGGCGAGCCGATCGTCGCGCTCAACGCGAAGATCCTGATGGCCGGTTACAATGCAATTGCTCCAGCCCAGCGGAAGCAGTGCACGTGGAAGGTGAAACCAGTGAAGAAGGCCGGGGACCGGGTGTTGCTGACCGGCAACGAGGCGCTCGCACTCGGTGCGATTCAGGCCGGCTGTCAGTTCATGTCCGCGTATCCAATGACCCCGGCGACGTCGATCCTGCACTACCTTGCCGCCCATGGTCCTGACCACGGCATCGTCGTCCGGCATGCCGAAGACGAGATCGGCGCGATCCATCATGCAATCGGCGCAGCGTACGCCGGCGTCCGCGCCATGACCGCCACGTCAGGCGGCGGGTTCGCGTTGATGACCGAAGCGGTCGGCCTGGCGGCGATGACCGAGGTCGGCGTCGTCATCGTGGACGTGCAGCGCCCCGGCCCTGCAACCAGTATGCCGACATGGACCGAGCAGGGCGATCTGCGGCAGGTGCTGCACGCCGGCCAGGGCGACTTCCCGCGGATCGTGCTGGCGCCGAGCTCGCATCAGGAGTGCTTCACGATGATCCAGGAGGCGTTCAACCTTGCCGAGCAGTACCAGTCCCCGGTCATTGTGCTGACGGACAAGTACATTGCCGAAGGGCAGCGCAGCGTACCGGTCAGCGACTTGAAGCCGGTTGCGATATCGCGGGGGAAAATATTCGCCGGTGCCGCGGGTAAGAAGAACGACCTGTTCAAACGGTATGACGAGAAAGTGGCTGACGGTGTCGCACCGCGCGCATTGCCGGGTACTCCGGGCGCGTTGTTCGTCGCCAATTCCGACGAGCATGATGAGTTTGGATATTCCAATGAGGACGCTTCCAATCGTGTCGCACAGGTCGAACGCCGCGCGCAAAAGGTCGCGACGCTGCGGAAGAAGGGCGTACCGCCGCGGTTCTGCGGGCCGAAGACCGCACCCCTGACCGTCGTGACCTGGGGCTCGAGCGCCGGATCGGTCGAAGCGGCGCTGCAGATCCTCGATGACGAATACAAACTGCAGGCAAACGCGATGGTCATCACCATGATCGCGCCGTTCCCGATACCGGCGGTCACTGCCGCGTTGAAGGCGGCGGGAAAGACCGTCATCATTGAAGCGAACCGGAGCGGCAAGCTGGCAGGCTACATCCGCGAGCAGACAGGATTGAGCATGGACAGCGCGATCAACCGTTTCGACGGCAGGCCGTTCGATCCTGTGGAACTGGCCAGGCAATTTGCAAAACTAATCAAACGTTAATGATCCCGTTAGAAGTCTCCTTTAAATAACTTCTTACATATGAATCTCCGCCATCAACTTATCGTAGGTAACTTCTAACGGGATGGCTACTCCGCACACAGCGAAGGATTTCGAATCCGGCCACTTCCCAACCTGGTGCCCCGGCTGCGGCAACTTCGGCATCTGGACGGCGCTGAAGCAGGCCCTGGTCGAACTGAACGTCGAGCCGCACCGGACCGTGCTCGTGTTCGGCATCGGCTGTTCAGGGAACGAGACGAACTTCGTGAAGGCCTACATCTTCCACAGTCTCCACGGCCGCAGCCTGCCGGTGGCCGAAGGGATCGCCCTGGCGAACAGCGGCCTGACCACGATTGCCATCGGGGGAGACGGAGACGGTTACGGCGAGGGCATGGCTCACTTCATCCACACCATCCGCGCCAACCCGAACATCACGTACATCGTCCATGATAATCAGGTGTACAGCCTGACGAAGGGCCAGTCGTCGCCCACGTCGGAGCACGGGTTCAAGACGCCGTCGACGCCGTTCGGCAATCCTGACAATCCGATCAACCCGATCTCGCTCGCGCTGACCGTCGGTGCTGGATTCGTGGCGCGCGGGTTCGTCGGCGACACCACGCAGCTGACCGCGCTTATCAAAGCAGCCATCCGGCACCGCGGATTCTCGTTGGTCGACGTCTTCCAACCCTGCGTGACGTTCAACGCGACGAACACCTTTAAGTGGTTCTACGGGAAAGTCGTGAAGCTCGAAACATTGAAACACGATCCGACGAACCGCGATGCGGCTTGGAAAATGGCGCAACACCCCGACAAGCTGCCGCTTGGAGTTTTCTACCAGCAGGAAAAACCGACGCTGGAAGATGGATTTACCGTGATAGCGAAGAAGCCGCTAGTCGAGCAGTCGCCAGAAAGACGTCAAATCGTGGCGCTGTTGGAGAAAATGAAATAAATTTTTTTAGGTAATGCGCAATTTTTCATCAAAACAACTTGCGTTATCGATCGTGATTGCTGTGGCCGTTTTCTTTGCGTTCGGTTACTGGTATTGGACGAACCATGTGCGCGTTTTGCATTATTCAACCCAAAAAGAGTGTGAGGCGATTACAGGGCAACTTTGTTCTCCCGGCAATTGCGACTACAATTGTCCTTGGGGTTATGCCTGGAAGGGTTGGGTGCCAATTAGAAATAATGCTCGATAACAGCGTATTCAATAACTAATTTCCCAACCGCGCGCAAGCTCGGAACGTTGTTGAAGAAGATGAAATAACGAAAGGAATTATTTATGGCTTGTTTCGTTGCTCCTGAAACCGCGGCTATTGTGCTCACGGTGGTGCGTAAAAAAATTGACCCGCGTCTCCACATCAACTGGTTACTCGCCTTACTTTGGGGCGGAGTGGCCTGGTTGATTCCGGAGCACATTTATCACGGCGAGGTCGTGCTCTATCCGCCGTTTTTCACTAAAGGTCTATCGGCCATGCTCCCGGAGATCATTCGGGTCGGCGTCCCGATGGTTCTGGCCGCGGTCGCGGTCTGGGCTATCTTGGTAACTACGGTGGCAACCTTCAAAAACCGACTGCTTCAGCCACGCCTGGCCTACCTAGCGATCATCGGCGCGGTAATTATGGTCGCGGTCGATAAGTTGCTGGCTTAAGTAAGGACGTTGTAACGACATGGGGCAAACTTTATTCTTCGCTCTCGGTTTATTCAGCAACGCGTACATGATCGCTATTTTTTTGGTTCGGCGGAAACAGGATCTGGTCGCCCTGCGCCGGGTCGGTCGGTGGTACTTTTTGCTAGCCATCCCGGCTGTGATCGACCTATTCCTACTTAAAAACAATGACCAGTTTGTGCGTTATGGAATATTTCTGGGCATCTTTTTGACTTTCTTGCTGGTCGAGTGGGTTTTCGATTACCGATTGCGTATTGATTGGCGCCGAAACTGGAAACTACTGACGCCATATCTGGCGCTCTACTACGCCGCCAACTATGGTTTTGTGGTGATGCCCTGGAAATTTTCCCATCTTGCGTGGCAGGGCATCACGATGCTGATTTTGGTAATCATCCAGGTAGCTGTCAATGTGGCGACTCATGGGCCGTGGTCGGCTCGGTCACAAAGCAGTGCTCATGGTCGCGGTTGATAAGTTGGTGGCTTAAGCGGAATCTATTTGCTGTTGGAGAAAATTAAATAAGACCCCGGTTAACCGTTGTATGCCCATTTATGGGCATTGTTTGTATAATGACATTGTATTGATAAAAAAACCGACCACACCAGTGATCGGCTTGAGCTTGAGTGCTAATTTCTGTTACCATCGCCTCGCTAAGGCCTGGTTGACTAGATCGATGTGGGACTCAATTGCCGGTAAAGCGTCGATTGCATAGCAGGAAATATGCATCGCTCCCCGGCGATTGCGGTGGAAAGTGCCGCCGTGACCCAGACGGGGAACATTAAGGCGCCAATAAACGGCCACGCGAGTATGGCAGTGTTTGA
>Ga0315276_10006995_pt1 | contig 10427 bp, 8 predicted proteins | sample YL17G05_0_MG_FD_204542 | JGI IMG/M metagenome (GOLD analysis project Ga0315276, IMG submission 204542) | Sediment microbial communities from Yellowstone Lake, YNP, Wyoming, USA - YL17G05_0 | ecosystem: Environmental > Aquatic > Freshwater > Lake > Sediment | place: USA: Wyoming | collected... | reverse complement strand
ATGATCTCAATAAGAATGCTGAAATCACCTCAGCGAAAGCATGGCTGTCTCTGGAAGACGCCAAGCAGGCCGTCATTCAGGCCGAAATCGCCTGGAATTTGGTGGACAGTGTAGAGTACCAGAAACAAATCGATGATGCAGAGATCAAAGTTTCGGATACCAAAACGGCTTTAGATGACGCCCAAAAAGAGTTTGATAAGTATGCCAATTTGGCTGTAGACAACCCGACCCGCAAGACAGCCGAAACCGCACTCACCACCGCTCAGGATGATTATGATTCCGCAGTCCATGCGCGCGACCAGCTTATCATCGATAAGAATAAGGCGGAAGCCAGCTTGCTACTGGCACAAGCTCTACAAGCTAATTCGCAGACAAACTATAATTCCACCCGTCAAGGTCCCGACCCCGACCAGCTCAAATTAGCCCAAATGAACCTGGATACTGCCCAAGCCCATCAGACTTCCGCCCAAGCTTCGTTGGACAACCTGGACTTAAAAGCTCCATTCAGCGCCACTGTGGTGGATGTGAACGTCAGCGTGGGAGAGCTGGTTGGCTCAGACAAGTGGGCCGTGCTGGTGGCTGATTTTTCCGAATGGTACGTGGAGACCAGCGATCTGACCGAACAAGAAGTCACCAAGGTCTCTATTGGACAGGGTGCAATCCTTAAACCTGATGCGTTACCTGACCTACAAGCGAAAGGTGAAGTAACCGAGATCGCCGATAGGTTTTACTTGCAAGCCGGCGACGTGCTCTATAAGGTGCGTCTGTATGTGGCTCAGCCTGATCCCGCCTTCCGCTGGGGTATGACAGTCGAGGTGACCTTCAATCCATAAAATCTCCATCCCTGCTTCCTGGCTTTCGAATGGCAACTCTTTACCATCCAGCAGCGATCCTAGCTCAAGCTGCGGCACTGACAGTGTTTGAGGGACAACAATCTAAATCAACCGTGTGTTGATGAGCTTCATGCGGCGCATGTGCTTGGATCTGTTTTTTCTCCAGCATGTGCGCCGCACATGTATTAATCAACTATAATCAGGCTTGAGGAGAGCTAATCATGCATATCCTGACCGATGCCCAGGAAATCCTGCTCAAAGATGCGCGCAGTTTGTTGAACGATCTTCGTGCTTCCCTAATCCAGTTTGGAGCTACTTCCGATGACCATGAGACCCTGGCTCAATCCATCCGCCAGCTGGACGAGCTCTTTTTGCTGGTGGTGGTGGGTGAGTTTAATTCAGGTAAGAGCGCTTTTATCAATGCGCTGTTGGGGCAGAAGATCCTCAAAGAAGGTGTCACACCGACCACAACCCAGATCAACGTCTTGCGCTATGGTGAGACACAGGAACGCCGCGTGGAAAGCGAGAGCCTGCACACCCTCACCGCACCGGTGGAATTATTGGCAGAGCTGAATATCGTAGATACACCCGGTACCAATGCCATTATCCGCCAGCATGAAGCCATCACCCAGCAATTTGTCCCCCGCTCCGACCTGGTGCTGTTTGTCACCTCCGCTGACCGTCCCTTCACCGAAAGCGAGCGTGCTTTTCTGGAAAGGATCCGCGATTGGGGGAAAAAAGTGCTCATCGTCCTGAATAAGATTGACCTGTTCCAGAGTAGTGAAGAACTGGACCAGGTGATGGCCTTTATTAATGAAAATGCGCATCTCTTGCTTGGTATCGCCCCTGAGATCTTCCCCATCAGCGCCCGCCTGGCATTACGCTCCAAGCTGGGTGAGCCTGAGCTCTGGCATACCAGCCAGTTTGAAGCGTTGGAACAATACATCCAAACCACGCTGGATGACAAAGGTCGTCTGACATTGAAATTTATGAACCCCCTGGGGGTAGGCTCTCACCTGGTTGAAAAGTACCTGCAGGTGACCAATTCCCGGATGGACTTATTGAAAACGGATTTTGCCATGCTGGCGGATGTGGATGCACAGCTTGCCCTCTACCAGCAGGATATGCGGCGCGACTTTGACTTCCGCATGTCGGATATTGAAAAAGTGCTGTTCGAAATGGAGCAGCGCGGCCAGGACTATTTTGATGAGACCCTGCGCCTGGCGCGCGTATTCGACCTACTGAACAAAACCCGCATCCAAAAAGAGTTTGAGCAGAGGGTGGTCGCAGACGTCCCACAGCGGATTGAGACCAAAGTGAATGAGATGATCGATTGGCTGGTGGAAGCCAATCTGCGCCAGTGGCAGGCGGTGATGGAGCACCTCGCCGACCGGCGACGCCAGCACCAGGAACGCATCATTGGCGATGCAGCCGGTGGCAGCTTTCATTATGACCGTGAGCAGCTGATCGAAGGGGTCGGGCGTGAAGCTCAGCGTGTAGTCGATACTTATGACCAAAAAGCAGAGGCACGCCTCATGGCGGAGGGAGCCCAAACTGCAGTAGCTGCCCTGGCTGCCACCGAGATCGGCGCAATAAGCTTAGGTGCACTGATCGCCATCCTTGCCACCACTGCCGCCGCAGACGCCACCGGGATCATCCTGGCCAGTGTAATTGCTCTGCTGGGACTGTTCATCATTCCCGCAAAAAAGCGCCAGGCCAAAGCTGAGCTGCGCGGGAAGATCGCAAATCTAAGAGAACAGCTCACCCAATCCTTACGCACTCAGTTCGAGCAGGAGATGGAACGTGGGATGCAAAATATCAAGGATGCGATTGCCCCCTATTCACGCTTTGTGCGCGCGGAGCAAGGTAAGCTGGAGCAAGTGCAGGGTAAACTAATGGAGACGAAAACCGGGCTGGAGAGCCTTAAGGTGCAGGTGGAAGAAGAGATCGCCACCTGAGATTGTGATATTTGTGACCTTTGATACTTGACGTTGAATCGAATTAGTAGAATAATAATTACACCTACGCGCAGGGATCGAGAGGAATTATAAGGATATTTATATTCAGCCAAATTTCATACGTAGTTTTATTTATGGATGCGATGAACCAAAGACATATTGGGTCGCTTAACCATTTATTGAGGGGAAATCTTTGGGGAGCTAACAGCGAAACCGGCCAGATGTGCTGGTTTTTTATTTTAACGATAGATGGTATCAATAACTATAATTGATCTCACAACAGATGAGGAGGTGGGTTACAAAGGTAAATCCTAAAAATAATCCATGGATAACAAAAAACTTCAACCTATTCAGAACACCTTAAGGAGGATGCAATGAAACGCAATAAAATCTTCTTTTCAATGAGCCTGATCATCATCTTCAGCATGCTGGTGGGTTTAACTACCAGCAAAGCACAAAACCCGCAACTAGCGTTACCGCCAATCAAGCTCAACGGTGACATGACAAGCGCCGATGTGGTGGCTGCCTTGCCCCGTGAACAAACCTTATACTACAATGGGCAACAGTGGGGTTCGGTCGGCGGTTGGAATCCATACTCTTCACAAAATAATGCCATGGCGATCTCCCAGCAGGACAACGCCCGGGTCACCATGTTCGAAACCCCATACCTCTATAACATGCTCACTGGCGAGCACTATCCTCTGCTGGCGGACGGTCCCTTCACATGGAACGTAGATAGGACACAGCTCACCTTCAAAATCAAGCCTGCCGCACATTGGAGCGATAATACCCCAGTGACTGCCAATGACGTTGCCTATACCTGGGCTTCCATCGTCAATTATGGGTCCGATTGTTGTGGCTACATAGAATACATAAACAACATCACCGCTGTTGATGCTCAGACGGTTCTGGTCGAGGCTAAATTAGATGGGGACGGCGAAGCCATCAATCCTCTGATGGTCGTATCTTACCTGAGCACCAATTACGTGATCCAGAAAGCCTGGACCCAAATCCTGGAAGCCCGCACCGGTGGTGACCCTGATGCCTTCAAAGCCGATCTCGCTGAAGACGTCGTTTACTCCGGTCCTTACCATAAATTCTACGCGGATGATACGATCGTTGCCCTCGTTCGTGATGACAACTATTGGGGTCAGGATGCTTCCATGTGGGGCAGTCTACCGTCTCCCACCTACCTGGCCCATGTGATATATGTTGATAACAATGCCGGTTTTGAAGCTTTGAAAGCCGGTGAGGTGGACGTCTCCCAGCAGTTCAATGCCAATGTTCAGGATCTGTGGCTTGTCGAAGGTCTGCCCATCTCCACCTACCTACCCGATGCTCCGTACGGCATTGGTGCCAGCCTCCCAACCGCCTTTTACAATCTGAATGCCTACGGCCTGGACAACGCGGTAATACGTAAGGCGATCGCCATCGCGGTTGACTATGACCTGGTCATCGCCAACGCTATGACCAACCAATCGGCTACCTTCGAACAGGTTCCGCGCTCCCTGATGAATCCGAGCCCTGCCGAACAAGCCATGTATGATCACGCGGCTGTCGCCGATCTGCAGTGGACCGGCAACGATATCGCAGGCGCGAACCAACTGCTGGATGATGCCGGGATTACCGACACCAACGCTGATGGCTGGCGTGAATACAATGGGCAAACTCTTGTGTATACAGCCACCTGCCCCAACGGCTGGACCGATTGGATGGCCGCTATTGAGATCGTGGCTGATGCCGGACAAGCCATCGGTATCGATACCAGGACCAAATACCCTGAATGGTCCGAATATCAGACCGTTGTCACCAAGTCGGATGTGCTTCTCCCCCCCGGCTATGAAATCTTCATGATGTGGAGTGACGGCGCTGGTCCGACCCAGCCTTGGGGACGTATCCGCCATTTGATCAGCTCTGAATTCGTTGGTCTGTCGAACAACTGGAATGGCAACTGGGGGGGCTACGTCAATCCTGCTGCCGATGCTATCATCCAGGCCATCCCCCATGAAACCGACCCCACCAATCTGATGGCAGACTACACGGATTTGGTCGAGATCTACCTGACCGATATCCCCTCCTTCACACTCATGTACCGTCCCCAATCGTTCCACACGGTGAACGAGACTTATTGGACAGGCTTCCCTCATCAGGGTGATGGCACCATCCCACCCGTCCCGCCGCTAGACTGTACTGACGGTTATAGTATCGCATGTCTGTATAACATCAGGCTTGTTAATCCGTATCAGATCTTCCTACCTGCAATCCATAGGCCTTAACGGTCTCACCCGCACAGTTGTCGCGAAAAATAAGGAGGAGTGCCAGGATCACGAACGACCCTGGCACTCCTCACGGAAAACAACTGATCTTTATAGAAATAATCAGACCCACTTGGTCATATCCAAGAATACCAATGTCGATTTAAAGCAATTTCTCAATCTCATTCCAAAGGTCGGGCATTTCTAAGGCCGCAGCAAACTGATCCACCCAGTAACGGATACGCCCTTTATCCAGGTTGGGATGACTGGCAGCAACGGCTTTAATATCTTCCAGGTCCTTTGACCGGTGTGCGATGGCTTTCATAATGATCAAATCTTCAGGGGTGGGTAAACGCACGTGCAGGTCACCCAACTGGAATCCCTGCCCCCGCTCGACCATTTCGAATTCGAATGGCAGAATTCCCAGAGAGATGTCAATATTTATCCCACTGCTCTCGTGTTGAAGTAATAAAATCCGGTTTTTTCGGGCAAAAGCCTCGGCGTCTGCAATCCGGGCAATCATTCCCTCTTTCGTTGCGGCTTCGATTAGTTTAGGCAGATCATCTATGCTTAATACTATTACTGCATCAATATCAACTGTTAGACGGGGTTGACCCAAAAGACTGGCAGCAACCCCTCCAATGATCACACCTTTGTTTTCAAACCGTTCCAATAGATGCTGCAGAGCATCCAGAGGATCCATGAGTGCAGGTGGAATTATTGGCTCGGTTTGTCTGCTTTTTCTTTTAGCTTTGCCCATTGTTGGTAAACCAGTTCTTCGCTCGGGTCTTGTTTAAAAATACCCATCCGTATGGCCAGGCTGATGATCGAGTTTAATTGTCGCCATTTTGTCTCAACCGAAGTGGAACGTAGCTCCTGCAATTCAACCTCAGCTACAGCTCGCCAACGATCCTGGTAGGCAATCCAATCTTCTTTCTGGGTCATAGTTTCATTATAATTCAGCTTTGACAATATCGTTGGCAGCATATACTCCAACCAACATTGTGCTCGTAATGTAATTATTTGATCGGTAAAAGAGTCATTGCCAGCTCACAGCCTGTCCTTCGATGTAACGCTTCTTCCCCTTCTGGTTCCAGACCACCACACCCCCGCTCCCTACGACTTGATAGCCATCCTCGTCACCCACCAAAGCGGTATTTCCTTCGATCCCCAACAAGGTATCTTCGCCCCGAACCAGCAGGCGGAGGGTATTGACCATCTTCTTGGGAATCTCATCGAAGTGGGGCATAATGAGCGTGCCCGGTAACAATCCAAAACCTGGCTTCGCGTGCGGAAACCCCGGGATGCGTTCGCCCATGATCATCGCCCCTGCACTGCATCCTGCCACCACCCCACCTTTATTCAATAGCTCCATGATTGCCACCCATGCCAGGCTATTGGAGAATATGCGGTACAAATAATCTGGCTTACCTCCGGACAGGTAGATAAAGTTCGCTTGCTGGATGTGCTCCACGAACCCAGGATCATTGGCGCTGGGTTGATCGATCACTGGCAGCGACTCCGCTTCCACACCCAGCTTCGTAAAGTGCGCTTTTCCCAGCTCCATCCAGTAGTTGATGCGTTCGGGTCCTTCCGTGCCAGCCGCCGTGGGCAGACAGACTACGTGTGGTTCCGTCTTTGTCAGCCCCAACAGGAAGCGGTCCACCGCCTCCATGGGGGGTAAATATTCACCACTGCCTACCAGCGCCAACATGCTACTTACTATCCTTCCTGATCATAGTGGGCGATTTTCATCACAAATCCATCAGTGGTAAGGAAGCAATATCATGTCCAAGCGGAAGAGCCATTTTCCCAGGATGAATCACATAGCCCGGTTCCGTTTTCCCCTCGAAATCGCGCTGAAAGCCGATGAGCTCCTTTGCCATCTCCGGACGCGGTGTCTCTGATAACTTGATCTCCAATGGAATCATCACCTTCTGCGCTTCGACTACCACATCCACTTCAGCACCTGCCACTGTACGCCAGAAATATAAAGATGTCTCCTCACCACGGTGCACGTAAATCTTGAACAGGTCTGCTACCACCAGGTTCTCGAAGATAGCCCCACCCATCGGACCTGATACGGCATGCTCAATGTCTCTCAACCCCACCAGGTAACAGAGCAACCCGGTATCCATAAAATAGATTTTGGGTGATTTGATCAATCGCTTGCCAATATTTACATAATAAGGGCGTAGGATGAAAATCTGGAAACTCGCTTCCAGGATAGAAATCCATGCCTTGGCAGTGTTTACCGATACACCCACATCACGGGCGAGCTCGCTTAAGTTCAAGATTTGTGCACACCTGGCGGCTAGAGCCCGCAGAAATACCTGGAATTGGGTCAGGTCACCGATATTACGTAGATTGCGTACATCGCGTTCCAGGTAGGTCTGTACATAGCTGGCTTGCCACATGCGAACATCTCTCTCAAGAGAAAGAGCGACCTCAGGATAGAAGCCACGTAACACCTGCTCCCATAGCTCTGACGATGCTTGATAAGGCAGGCTGGAACGGGGAGCTTGTTCCCCAGGAGCCTTCTCCCACGGAAGAGCCCGTTCAGGGATACCAGCAATCTCCCAGCGCGAAAATGGTAACAGCTTTAGGACTGCTGCGCGCCCAGCCAGGCTTTCCGTCACCTGCTGCATCAGGAAAAGATTCTGTGAGCCTGTTAGAATGTATTGACCAGGGCGATTGCGGTCAGCATCAATCACTTCTTTGATGAACGGTAATAGGACCGGGGCATACTGGATTTCATCAAACACAACGGGGGGAGCATATAAGCTCAAAAAGCCACGCGGATCATTCAATGCTGCCAAACGGACATCGGGAGGTTCAAGCGAGATAACCTTGTATTGTGTTCCGAATAAGTGTTTTAGCAGTGTGGTCTTGCCAGATTGGCGCGGACCAACCAGCACCACGGCGGGAAATTCTCCGGCTGCTTTTTTTATAATAGGTTCCAGGCTACGAGGGATGTAGGTAGTATCCATGCTCTCTCCACGTGTTTATTTGCAATTCTACTGCAAATAAACACAAAAAGCAACTCTTGCGGAGCCTCCCTTTTAGAATAAAGAATAGAGTGTTATTCACTCCGCTTTGTAAAAAGCCACCCTTTCCAACCTCAATGTTCTTGCCTTTTACTCCAGGTGTGCTCAAATTTCATGACCCGCCTCTGGATGTACCAAGTTTGCAGGTCAGAAACGGGCCTTTGCTGCTTGATGAGCTGCATCGCATCCTCCACAGGCATCCCCTGAGCGATCAGGATGCACGCACCCATGGCCGGACCACGGTGCCTGCCCTGGCTGCAGTGCGCATACACCACTCCCCCTTGATCAATTACCTTGAGCGCAGCAACCACACCTTTCTGGAATGCCCAGATCGGGATCGGAAAGACAGGCGAGTCTACTACCGGCAGCCATAAGGTTTTCATAGGAGGTAAATGGGGATCGCTCCTGGGGGGCAACCCAACGCGCATGTTGATCACCAGGCTGACCCCAAGTTTATGCAAAGATTCATAGTGGTCGGACCTCGGGGTCGTGCCAATATACAAATTGTCTGTTATCTTTGAGTAATTCATCGATGATTTATTCGGGCGAGCCGATCTGCCTGGCTTCTGCCCCGCCACTGGCGTAACACAGATATACTTTCGCTTCTCTTCCGGTCTTCACCCGGTAGCCTTCCTGCAATCCTTGCATGAAATCAGCTGCATGTTTTGCCTCGACCAAGTTGACGGTACAACCGCCAAACCCCGCCCCGGTCAGGCGCGCCCCGTAAATACCCGGTAATGTTCGTGCAATTTCCACCAGGCAGTCAAGCTCAGGCAGGCTGACCTCATACAAATCCCTCAAACTCTTATGGCTGGCGAACATGAACCCCCCGAACATGCGTGCATCCCCCCTCTGCAAGGCAAGGATGGCTTGGTCCACCCGGTGGATCTCCTTGACCACATGCTCAGCCCGGCGCTCAATAGCCTCCGGCAGAAATGTGGAATATGCCGCCAATTCAACCGTCGAGACATCCCGCAGCGAATTTATCGCCGGTAGGTATTTCCGCAATAGTTCAACCGCCTGCTCACAGGCTGCCCGCCGGTCGTTGTAGGCCGAACCTGTCAAACTACGGCGGATGCCCGAATCAGCAATGACGATCGCGGTTCCAGGAGGCAAATCATATGCGGTCCACTCCAGGCTGCGGGTATCGAAACCCAACACATGCCCCTCCACCCCGCAGGCGCTGGCGAACTGGTCCATCAGCCCCGATGAAACCCCCACATACTCGTTCTCAGCCTGCTGGCATAATTTTGCCAGGGTTAATCGATCCATCTTCCAACTGGATAATGCCTGCCAGGTGGTAGCAAACGCCACTTCAAGCGCGGCCGAGGAACTCAGCCCTGCTCCGATCGGAATATCAGAGGCATAAACGACCTGCATCCCGCACAAGGGTAACCCAGCTAGCTGTAATGCCCAGGCAATCCCAGCCGGGTAGAGCGCCCAGCCAGGTAAGGGGCGGCCCTCCAGGTCACACCGGTTGGTCACCTCATCCAGCCGAAAAGAAACCTGTTTACGCAGGTCAAGGGCATTCAGGGTTACCACTCCATCAGAGGTCGGTGCAGCTACCAGGCACAATTTCCGGTCAATGGCTGCCGGTAGCACGATGCCATCATTGTAATCAACATGCTCTCCAAGCAGGTTGACCCGCCCGGGGGCCTGAGCCTCCACCCTCGCAGGCCGTCCATAGAACTCCTCGAACCTGGAGGAGAGATTCATGCTCTTTTCTAAAATCTGCAACTCACCCTTCACAGATAACCTCTTTCATGCTCATCATGTTCAGGAAACCGGGTAAATGAATGCCCCAGGGAAATCGGGCTGTTTATGTTCTTCTTTTCCGCTCCATGAATCGATCTTGATCCGGTAAACTGCGGTCTGGTCCAGCTCGGAGGGATGGATCTCACGGTAATCTCTCCCTGACTTTAACTGTGGGAAATACCGGTCTAACAAAAGCTGCAGCCCATGCCGAGCTTGCTCCGTATCGGTGATCACCTCAGCCTCTCCAAAAACAACCACGCTGGCGTATTCAACCCCTACCTCCATGGCAGTATCAGCCGGAAGCAGGCGACCCATCTCGGCGATGCAAAAGCTAACGCGTGGGTTGAGCTCGATGTTGGTGCGCATCCGCCCTACCAGTGCTCCATGGAAGTAGATAATATGCTCAGCCTCATCATACACAAACGTGGTGGGCTTGAGGAATGGCTGACCCATATACTCGGTGGCGAGCATCCCAAAGGGGACCCGCTTAAGATAAACCCTGATCCAGGCGTCATCTTTTGTGCGGTCTTTTCTCAAAGGTATGTTGATGGGGGTTGGTTGTTTATCCATTTGTTTTCT
>Ga0315276_10006994_pt1 | contig 10427 bp, 8 predicted proteins | sample YL17G05_0_MG_FD_204542 | JGI IMG/M metagenome (GOLD analysis project Ga0315276, IMG submission 204542) | Sediment microbial communities from Yellowstone Lake, YNP, Wyoming, USA - YL17G05_0 | ecosystem: Environmental > Aquatic > Freshwater > Lake > Sediment | place: USA: Wyoming | collected... | reverse complement strand
AACACCAGGTCAAAACTACCCGGCCAGGACTTGAACCTGGAATGCAAGTACCAAAAACTCGTGTGTTACCAATTACACCACCGGGTAACAAAACAAAGCGAAACGCTCATTCCATTTTTCATTCTTTCCTGGTCCAGATCAAGCCGCGGTCGGGCATTAACAGCCCGTGCTGGACCTCGCCGGAGGCTTGAACCGGATAAGCCGCGTGCTTCCGGTCCACCACACGCACATACGTGCCGCCCCATGCGGCGAGACAATTCGCGATTATAGCAACCCCTGTTCCCCTATGCAACCTATTTTATAAATTATTATAACTTCTTCTTATTACAGTGGTTACAGAACGATAATCTAAATATCCACTGTTTTTTTTACTCTATTGGATATTATTGCTACCGGCCAAAATGGGCAGGAAAACCCCATCTAAAGTAGAGTAAAATGAGCAATATCACGCACTTACAGAAACCCAACACCGATTATCGGACACATAAAACCAATCAAAAAAACAAAACCAAATTCTTGAATTGTCCGATATTTGTGTAGTATAATAGCATAAATATGTTATTATGATGCAAATACTGATATTAAAATAGGCAGATAAATGACATCTTACACTGATTATCTATATGCACGACCAAGTTTCATCGGAGGGATGGCCCATTGTCTGGATTTGGGAGCAACCCTAATCGAATACAATCGCTTCCAAAGTCCGGAGGAAGCGGATCTATGTTCTATTAGGTCGGACTGGAAAGCTGTCGCTTCCGATTTACGTACCGCCATCGAGAATTGTCAGAAAAAAACAAGATGACCAAGAAACCACCTCGTCCGCCTGATGCTTCGAACATAACCAAACCTTCAACGGTGAGTCCCTCCTCTCGCTCATCTGATGACATTGGTGACCAGCATTTGGTTTCCGAAAGGGCATATTTCTCCGGTCCGTTACCACCACCGACAATACTCAAAGAATATAACAGTGTTTTACCCGGTGCGGCAGAAAGAATAATAGCTATGGCCGAAGAACAAGGCAAGCATCGCCGGGAATTAGAAAAGAAAGCCTTGTCAACAGATTCGTGTAACAGCCTGTTAGGTATAATTTTTGCGTTCGCGCTTGGTCTTTCCACTATTGGCTGCGGTACCTATTGTATAGTCCAAGGCCAACAAATAAGCGGCACTATTATTGGTGGTGTTGGCTTGGTGGGCCTGGTTTCCGTATTCATTTACGGTACTCGGCATCGCAGCAAAGAAAGAAAAGACAAACTCAATCCTCCCCGCGAATAAGCTGGATAAATCTATCCGCACAACTTTCCCGGTGATTATTATCTGCGGTTGCATTATGTGGGCGTCGCGATACCTTTTGTCACCGGCGGCATCTGGTGGCCCAGCAGCTTTACAATCGCTTCGACGCTCCGCTGGGTAGCGCCTTTGTTTTCGATAATCACCTGCCGCGCCCGCTGGCCCATCTCTTGGGCCGTTTTCCTGCCAGACAGCAACTTGCCTGCCGCCTCCGCAAGCTGTCCGCCGTCAGCTACAACCTCAATACCATTACCGGCCACCAGCAGCTTTACCGATTCCATAAAGTTTTCTGTATAAGGCCCTACTATCACCGCCTTGCCCAGCCCGGCTGCCTCGATCATGTCAGAGCCGCCCATCGGAACCAGTGACCGGCCGACAAACACAACCCGTGCCAAACTGTAGAACTTCCGCAAATCCCCCATGGTATCGCCCAATATAACTGCCCCGGCGTCCGCTTCTCCAGGCTGGTACTGGCCCGCTTTAACACGGCTGTAACGCAAAACCCGATGACCGTGTGCCTCGATCATCCGTGCCACTTCGTTGAACCGCTCCGGCTTACGCGGTACGATTACTAATCGCATCGAAGCCAACTTCTTTTTCTCACTGAGCTGCTCGAAGCATTCCAGCACGATTTGCTCCTCACCAGGACCGGTACTGCCGGCCACCCACACCGGCACATCCTGGCCCAAACAAAGCTGCCCGGCCAACTCATCCGCCCCAGCCACCTTCTCAACCACCTCAGCGGTATCATATTTGAGAGAACCCACCACCTGCAATCGTTCCGGCGGCACCCCTAAAAAGGAAAACCGCTCGGCATAATCCTGGTCCTGAACCAGTGCCAGTGCCAAACGTCGGAAGATCGGACGAATCACACTTGCAACCCGGCGATAACGAGGAAAACCCTTGCCACCACTGATCCGGCCGTTGGCTACTATCACCGGAATCGACCGCTTCGTAGCGATCAGCGTGAAGTTGGGCCACACTTCCAGTTCCATCATAATGCACAATTGCGGTTGCAGGCGTCCCATCGCCCGTTTTACCGCCCAGGAAAAGTCCAGCGGAAAGAAAAACACACTATGCGATCCACCGTAAAGCTTCTTAGCGCGGCTTATTCCGGTATCGGTGGTGCTGCTGATAATAATTTCGAACTGGCTCAGCACCTGCTGCAATTGGTTTATCAGCGTTGCCGCTGCGTTAATCTCACCCATACTCACCGCGTGAATCCAAATGCACTGCTGATTAGTATGACGCCTCGGCACAAAACCAAAACGCTCTTTCCAGCCGCAGCGATAACGCTTTTGCGCCACCATTCGATAGAGCACCCACGGCATCAATAACACCAGGCCCACCGCGTAAATTACATCCAGTAAGATACAAATCATCTTCGATCAATCCACCATCATATTGACCGGTACGCTTTGACACTCAGCGATCATGTCTCAGTTAACTTTCGCACTCTCAGGCAGTTAACGGAAATGGTATTGTAACCACTGGTGGTAAGGACCGGCAAGCAGAAAGTGACCCAGTGTGGACAATGTGGACAATGGGACAATCCGTCACCGCAGATCAAATCATGGAACCCCCCCAAAAAATGGCTGTATCGCCGGTTTGCGAAATGAAATACCCCGATATTCGGCGGTATTTGGGCTATGCAAAAAAAAGGGTCTCCATGGTTCCAGAGGAACACGGCAGACCCATACCCTCCCCTACAATCGGCATCCGAATCTTTCCCTTTGCGGGATGACACAATGTTTCAGAACAAGGCACTGTGCCGCTCTCTCTCCCGTAATCTTCTCCCTCAGCGGAAAACATCGCTGTTCTCATTTCGGAGCCGGTTAACCATATTTTGTTAGAGCTTTTATCGAAACGCTACTTCCAGCACCTTGACAGATGCCGCCGTAGCGATTGTTTACGCCGGTTCTGGCAAAGCCACCTTATAACACGCGATGTCCTTCGCCAGAACCTACCAGCCACGACAAAATTCAATTTTATTGCCCGGTCCCTGCCTGCGTCCTTGGCCGTTCCACGACCTCGGCCCGGGCAGGACCGGTTTATATTGTTGTGCTGTGAAACCACAGCATTAACTTTCATAAACCCTTATCTCCACGGAAAGGGCTTTTGGGCGCTACTGTCACGCCAATGAGATATGGAAGTCCGATTATATTTAGGCCCGGGAAGAAACCTCAAACTCAAAGTTTCGGTGCCAAAATCGCTCTTTTCAACGGCAAAATCCGTTTTTCCTAAAACCACGCGATCCTGGGCGTATATCCCTGCCAGCCTCGGGCTGAACAACCAATTAATCTCATCATCTAATTAAGCCTAAAATACAAAATCATAAAAGGCAAACCGCTGTCGCTGTTTTTTTGTAAATTGGGGACAAATACCCGTAACTTCCCCAGGGCAAAGACGATATGAAAATCGCATTTTCTGGAAATGAATTATCGGGCGCGGAAAATGGCCCAAACGACGTGCCTTACGGTAAGTGAAAAACCACTAATTGCTGGAACCGCGTTGCAGCCTGGCAGCCAGGAGGATATGCCGCAATTGGTCCAATGTCAGTCCGTCGAGATAGTCTTCCGAAAAATCCAGTTTGAAGCTGCCTTTTTTGAAGTGCAAGATTTCACGTTTGATTTGATCTCTGCTCATCTCGGCAATGGAACAAGTCACGCTATCATGATCGGTATTTATTGTTGCCATAACTTGAGTTCTTTCATAGAGTTAACACAACACCATCAGTTGACCACGGTAACGAACGCCCTTTTATTTTATCGATTGGCCACTTGGGCTGACATCGGCAATTGAACACGGCGACTTTTCTCAATTATTCAATTTAATTCGAATTGAACGTAACTCCTTATTTTTCGTTATGGGGAATTGTTGTAAGTGCTTATTTTACGTTGTTGGAAATTGATGTACTGGATGCCCGATCAGGTCGGGCATGACAATTATTTTTCGTTATGGGGAATTGTTGTAAGTGCTTATTTTACGTTGTTGGAAATTGATGTACTGGATGCCCGATCAAGTCGGGCATGACAACTACAGTGCTTGTTTTTGGTGGCGGGGGATTGATGTAAGTCGTTATTTTTCGTAGTGGGGAATTGATGTAAGTGCTTATTTTACGTTGTTGGAATTGATGTAAGTGCTTATTTTTGTGTAACGATTGTAACGATTAGGTAAGATAGGTAAGAAAAAAGTGTGAAATTCGGCGAAATTTGGATGAATTCTGATGAAAAGTGATGTGGTTTGTACTATGTTTGCACTATGTTTGTATGTAGTTTGTAGTATGTTTGTACTATGTTTGCACTATGTTTTGATGAGTTTTGATGTCAAGATAGGTAAGATAGCAAAAGAAGGCAATAGGCAACAGGCACTAGGCACTAGTGGGGAAAAATCAGAAATCAGAAGTCAGAAGACAGGAGGAAAGAGGGCGGACCGGTTGGGGTGCGGACTTAAGGAGTGGGCGGTCCGGGGGCAGGGGAAGAAAAGAGGAGGTAAAAGATTGGGATTTTGTTGACATTGTGGGCGGGCCGTGGTAGAAGGCGTAGTGCGTATGTCGTATTGCGTATTGCGGGGGAGGGAAGGATGAAGAAGTGGTCAGTGCTGAGAAGAATAGAACACGGATCGGACGGATTTGACGGATCAGACGGATCAGATTTTAAAATAGGGACATGAGGTGGGAGGAAGGCACTAGGCATCGGAAGAAGGCAATAGGCAATAGGCACTAGGCACTAGTGGGAGGAAGATGGATTCCCGCTTTCGCGGGAATGACAATTGTGTGCGGGAATGACAATTGTGGGCGTTGGTGACAATTGTGTGGGGGGATGGCAGTATGAGATTGCCGTGGTGGCAATAATGGAGTAAGATGGCGGGTATGGAATTTGCAAAACGATATCGTTATAACTATTGAACCCCTACAGGGTCGGAAGAGGTGCGTGGGCTAAGAGCACAGCCACAAGCTAACGATATAAGACACCTCCAAACAAGTTTGAAGGTGCCACCCGATGGAAGAGGTGCGTGGGCTAAGAACACAGCCGAGTAATGCGGTGATGGCGGTTTTATAGTAGAATAAATACAGAAAAGATAATTGGTTAATTATGAAAAAGAAAGAACGCATATACTTAGGTTTACGGCCGATCTTTATAAAACGTTTTTTGCGCGGGACCACTAAATCCTTGCCTCTTGGTTCTCTGCTGGATGAAGTTATCTTTGGTGTGCTCGATGACGAGGCGGCAAAAACTGAGTCGGAGAAAATACATAAAAAACTGGACGAAATACTGAGCGGTCAGCAGGGGCAGGAAGTTGACTTTGCTGAAATTCTTCTCGCATTGCATATACAGACAGATGTAAATGAAAGCATAAAGGAAAAACTCAAAGAGATTGAACAATCTCTAAGAGATAACACTGATTCGCCGTTTCCGGAATACTTCGGAAAGGCTCTCGATAAGGTTATCCAAGAACAAAAGGAGTTTCAGCAAGGTTTTCTTTGGCATCTACAAAACCTAAAACGAGATCATCAGCAGCATGATGAGAAACTCGATGTGATAATAAGTTATCTTCAGCAGATTGTGTCAGGGTCAGACAATCGCAAATCAGAAAGGTTGCAGATACATAATCTGCCATATAAGTCGATTGGTGGGTTGTTTAAGGGGAGAAAGGAGGCGTTGGGGAAGTTGGAGGAGGAATTGGGCGGGGGGAAGGTTGCGGCGATCACACAGACTCGTGCGATTTGTGGGCTGGGTGGGATTGGTAAGACTCGGCTGGTTGTTGAATTTGGGTGGAGGCTGCTGGAAAAGGAGGAAGTTAAGGCGGTGCTGTTTGTGGTGGCTGATAACCTGGTGAATTTGACTTTGAATATGGCAAAGCTGGCTGGGGTGGGGTTGTTGAATCTGGATGAGTGTAAACTTGAAGATCAGCTTGCTGTTGTGGAGGCGGTGGTTGGTCATCTTGCGGGGCGAGATGATTACCTGGTGATTTTTGATAATGTTGATGATGAGGAGGCACGCGGGAGGGTTGGTGAGATAGTGCCGCGGCTTTGTAAGGGGAAGGTTATTATTACGTCACGGATGGCAGAATGGGGTGGTGGTGTTGAGGCTGTGGCTATAGATAAATTGAGTAAGGAGGAAGCTGTGAGTTATTTGCTGGAAAAGACGCAAAGAGGGCGGGCGGCGGGGGAGGATGATAAAGAGGCAGCGGGGCGGCTGGCGGGAAAGCTGGATGGTCTGCCTATCGCACTTGAGCAGGCGGCGGCATATATTAATCATCGGCATATTGGTTTTGAGGGGTATCTTGTAGAATTTGATAAGGGGCGCAAAAAGGTGCTCTCATGGCATAGTAATAAATTGCAGGATTATCCTGATGCGGTGCTTTCGGTGTGGCAGACGACAGAGGAATGCCTGGGGGCTGGTGAGCTGGGTATTTTGAGGTTGGCGTCTTTTTTGGGGCCGGAGGCGATACCGGCGGGGCTTTTTGAATCCGGGGAAGAAAGGATTGGGGAGGCTATTGGGCTGATTGGCGGGGGTGGGGATGTGGATGGGGAGATTGATGTTCGTGGTATGCTTGGTGAATTGAGCGCGTGGTCGATGATAAATTTGACAGGGGAGGAATTTATTGTGCATCGGCTGGTGCAGGAATCGGTTCGGCTGCGGATTAATGAGGATTATAAAGAGTGGGTGGAACTCGCGTTGTGGCTGGTCGATGGATATATTCCTGGTGATCCGCCGCCTGATGATGTGCGAAGCTGGGGTTTGTGGGAAGCTATGGCGCCGCATGTCTCGGTGGTTGCTGAATACGGAGACGAGAGCGGGATAGGGGAGCCTACCGGCCGACTGATGAACAGTCTGGCTTTGCATTTTGCGTCCAAGGCATCTTTTGAGATTGCTGAAAAATTATATCGGCGGGCGCTGGCGATAGATGAAGGGTCGTTTGGGGCGGGGCATCCGAAGGTAGCTGTTGATTTGAACAATCTGGCGATATTGTTGAAAGATACGAACCGATTAGATGAGGCGGAGCCTTTGATGCGGCGGGCGCTGGCGATAGATGAAGGGTCGTTCGGGCCGGGGCATCCGAATGTGGCTACAGACCTGAACAATCTGGCGGGATTGCTGCGGGATACGAACCGGTTAGCTGAGGCGGAGCCGATGTATGAGCGAGTGGTTGAAATCTTTGAGAAATCTTTCGGTCCCGAACACCCAAATGTTGCTACAGCGTTGAACAATCTGGCGGGATTGCTGCGGGATACGAACCGATTAGCTGAGACGGAGCCGATGTATGAGCGAGTGGTCAAAATCTTTGAGAAATCTTTTGGTCCCAAACACCCGAATGTGGCTACAGCCCTGAACAATCTGGCGGGATTGCTGGCGGCTACGAACCGATTAGCTGAGGCGGAGCCGATGTATGAGCGAGTGGTCAAAATCTTTGAGAAATCTTTCGGTCCCGAACACCCAAATGTTGCTACAGCCCTGAACAATCTGGCGCAATTGCTGCAAGATACGAATAAATTAGCTGAGGCGGAGCCTTTGATGCGGCGGGCGCTGGCGATAGATGAAGGGTCGTTCGGGGCGGGGCATCCGAAGGTGGCCAGAGATCTGAACAATCTGGCGGAATTGCTGAAAGCTACGAACCGATTAGCTGAGGCGGAGCCTTTGATGCGGCGGGCGCTGGCGATAGATGAAGGGTCGTTCGGGGCGGGGCATCCGAATGTGGCCAGAGACCTGAACAATCTGGCGGCATTGCTGGCGGATACGAACCGGTTAGCTGAGGCGGAGCCGATGTATCGGCGGGCGCTGGCGATAGATGAAGTGTCGTTCGGGCCGGGGCATCCGAATGTGGCGAGAGATCTGAACAATCTGGCGCTATTGCTGAAAGCTACGAACCGATTAGCTGAGGCGGAGCCTTTGATGCGGCGGGCGCTGGCGATAGATGAAGGGTCGTTTGGGGCGGGGCAACCGGATGTGGCCAGAGACCTGAACAATTTGGCGCTATTGCTGCGGGCTACGAACCGGTTAGCTGAGGCGGAGCCTTTGTATGAGCGAGTGGTTGAAATCCTTGAGAAATCTTTTGGTCCCGAACACCCAAATGTTGCTACATCGCTGAACAATCTGGCGGAATTGCTGTATGCTACGAACCGGTTAGCTGAGGCGGAGCCTTTGATGCGGCGGGCGCTGGCGATAGATGAAGTGTCGTTTGGGCCGGGGCACCCGGAGGTGGCCAGAGACCTCAACAATCTGGCGGCATTGCTGTATGCTACGAACCGGTTAGCTGAGGCGGAGCCTTTGATGGAACGGCATCTGGTAATTTTTCTGGAGTTCACGCGGCGGACCGAACATCGGCACCCACATCTGGAAGCTGCTATCGAGAACTATAGTGGTTTGCTCACGGAGATGGGTTATAGCGAGGATGAGGTTATGGAGCGGCTGAAGGGGCTGGGGCCAGAGATGTTCGAATAATGAAGAACAGGAGCAGACGAATTTTTTTTTTACACTCAAAGAGGCATCTCACGGACGTATTTCGCTCATTGAAATACCGCAATTATCGTTTGTTCTTTTTTGGTCAGAGCATCTCGCTAATCGGTACCTGGATGCAAAGAGTAGCGATGAGTTGGCTTGTTTACCGACTAAGCGATTCCGCTGTCATACTCGGCATCGTCGCATTCGCAGGCCAGATACCAACTTTTCTTATAACCCCTTTTGGGGGTGTTGCCGCCGACAGATACAACAGGCGCCGCTTGCTCCTGGCAACACAAATTCTTGCTATGATCCAGGCGGTAGTATTAGCGATGCTCGTACTGACCGGTGTCATAGCCACCTGGCATCTTATAATACTCAGCATTGCTCTTGGCATCATTGACGCTTTTGATATGCCCACTCGCCAGTCATTTGTCATCCAAATGATTGACAACCGCGATGATCTGGGCAACGCTATTGCACTGAATTCATCGATGGTTAATGTCGCAAGACTACTTGGTCCTTCTATTGCAGGACTGATTATAGCCACTGTCGGCGAAGGCTTTTGTTTTAGCATAAATGCTGCAAGCTATCTCGTTGTCATTACGACCCTGCTCATGATGCCTGTCATACAACAAAAAAACAGCAGTAAGGCCACGGTATGGCAACAGCTCAGGAGTGGATTCAGTTATGCACTCGGTTTTGCCCCCATCAAATATCTGCTTGCACTTTTGGCCCTGCTAAGCCTGGCTGGGATGCCCTATATGGTCCTGATGCCCATTTTTGCCAAGGACATTCTTCATGGCGGGTCATGTACGTTTGGCTTTCTAATGGCCGCTTCAGGCGTAGGTGCGCTAACGGGTGCGATATATCTTGCCCGCAGGAAAACCGTGCTCGGCCTGGGAAAGGTGATAGTAATATCAAGCTCGCTTTTCGGTATCGGGCTTATAGGGTTTTCATTGTCAACCGTAACATGGTTTTCAATGCTTTGTTTACTGCTTGCCGGCCTGGGTATGATACTGCAATTGGCTTCCAGCAATACGGTTTTACAAACAATGGTCGAAGACGATATGCGTGGACGGGTCATGAGCCTCTACACAATGGCATTTGTGGGAGCGGTTCCTTTCGGCAGTCTCATTGCCGGTTATTTGGCAAGCAGAATTGGTGCTTCTTATACACTAATGATTGGCGGAACTTGTTGTCTCATCGGTTCGTTTTTATTTTTTAGAAAGCTGCCGGAATTACGCAAGCAGGTTCACCCGATATATGTCCGAAAAGGTATCATCCCATCTGTATCAAAAGGTCTGCAGACTGCTGCAGACCTAAACTCCCCCTGATTGATATCTCTATCCGGCTCCCCGTAAGAATCTATGCAGGATTTTAAGTGGCGCATTTTAATCTGAAGCGCAACGCTTCAGGTTAAGAGCAGCCCGCCGTGGGCGGGCTGGAGTTTTTCGCTTTATGCTGCCAGGATAGATAAATGGCTCCTCATAAGAATCTGTACATGGATATGCCAAAAAATGACTGGTTTCTTCATGGGGGCTTTGCGCCCAAACTCCCAGGATTTCGCGCTTTAATGTCAATCCCGGAGTTTTTAGTTTGACTGTTTTATTTCGAGGCATTATCATAACTTCTGACCTGAGCGGAGGATAGAGCTCTGCGGGGACGCAACTCGAGCGCCGACTCAGGGGTCAA
>Ga0315276_10006991_pt1 | contig 10430 bp, 9 predicted proteins | sample YL17G05_0_MG_FD_204542 | JGI IMG/M metagenome (GOLD analysis project Ga0315276, IMG submission 204542) | Sediment microbial communities from Yellowstone Lake, YNP, Wyoming, USA - YL17G05_0 | ecosystem: Environmental > Aquatic > Freshwater > Lake > Sediment | place: USA: Wyoming | collected... | reverse complement strand
GTAGCAACTGTTACCGGCACATGAGGTTTTTGATGTGGTTTATCAACTAATGAAAAATGTTTTCGGATCAGGGAGACCACTTTCTCATGTTCTAAATTTCCGGCGGCGGCAATAACTATCTCAGCAGGATTATAATACTTCTGCCAGAACTCGACAGTCCGGTTATGATCAAACTGAGCAATAGTATCTTCTCGGCCGATTACCGGCCAGCCCAGCGGATTGTCAGGGAAAAGTTGTTCGCTGAAGAGGTCAAAGATATACTCCTCGGGGGTGTCTTTGATTGATTTGATCTCTTCCAGGATAACCATTTTTTCTCGGCTGATCTCCTTTTCAGGGAAGGTAGAATCACAGATAATATCACCCAGGATCTCGATGGATTGGTTTAAATGAATATCCTGTGCATTGGCAAAATAACAGGTGACTTCCTTGCCCGTAAAAGCATTGAGAGTGCCACCTAATGATTCCAGACTCTGCGCAATTTTAAAAGGAGTGCGTTTATGGGTGCCTTTGAACATCATATGCTCTAAGAAATGGGATAGTCCGCTTTCTTCCGGGCGTTCAAAACGACTTCCCATTTTAATCCAGATCCCTACGGCAACCGAACGTACCGAGTCTATTTTCTCACTGATTACGGTCAGGCCGCTCTCCAGAACGGTTTTACAGTATTTATTTTGGTCAATACTGGTAATGGTCTTTCCCACCGGGTTGAACCTTCCTACTCTTTATTGCTGTTTTTAATCAAATAGTCCTTCCGGCTCAAACCAATTTTACCATCGGAGTCAATACGCTTGACCAGAACATCCACCGCATCACCAAGATTAACCACATCGGTAATCTTATTTACCCGTCCGATATCCATCTCGGAGATATGGATCATCCCTTCTTTTCCGGGAGCAATTTCAATAAAAGCACCAAAATTTGTTATTCTTTTTACAACACCTTTAAAATACTCTCCAATTTCGGGTTCTTTCACCATGGAAAGGATAATGCTTTTAGCCCGCACCAGGTTATCCACCAGTTCAGAAGCAATGACCGTAGTCCCGTCGGGTTCGATGTCAATTTTTACCCCCGTCTGATCAATAATGCTCTTGATGGTTTTACCACCCGGACCGATAACCATTCCGATTTTGTCCACAGGGATCTTAATTATCTCAATCCGGGGTGCCAGACGAGAGATTTCTTTTCGTGGAGCATCGATAGCCTGATTCATAATATTCAAAATATGCAACCTGCCTTCTCTGGCCCTTTCCAGAGCCGCGGCCATAATCTCATAAGAGATGCCCTTGATTTTTATGTCCATTTGTGTCGCTGTGATTCCTTTCGTCGTACCTGCTATCTTGAAATCCATATCGCCCAGATGATCTTCGTCCCCGAGAATATCTGAAAGAATCAGGATCTTATCATTTTCCTTGATTAATCCCATGGCAATTCCTGCTACGGCGGATTTCACAGGTACCCCTGCATCCATCAGGGCCAGAGAACCGGAGCATATGGTGGCCATGGAAGAGGAGCCATTGGATTCTAGAATATCGGAAACGACGCGGATGGTATAGGGAAATTCCTTTTCAGAGGGTAATACAGGCTTAAAGGACCGTTCAGCAAGATTGCCATGACCGACTTCCCGCCGGCTTGTACCACGAATGGGTTTCACTTCGCCAGTGGAAAAAGGTGGAAAATTATAATGCAGCATGTATGCCTTGTAACTCTCCCCTTCCAACGCATCGATCATTTGTTCATCGATTTTAGTTCCTAAGGTGACGGTACCCAGTGATTGGGTTTGTCCGCGGGTGAACAGAGCCGATCCATGTGCACGTGGCAGATAGCCGACTTCACAGGTTATCGGACGAATATCTTTGTCGCTCCTGCCATCCAGACGAATCGATTCCCCCAGCATCATGTTACGGGTTTCTTCTTTTTCAATCTGATGTATCTGTTCGGCAACAAGCGGCGCACTTTCCGGAAATTCAGGTTCCGTCGCGGCACCTAGTTCGTCGGTAATGGTCTTGAGCGCTGTACGACGTTCCTTTTTTTCCCTGATGCGTATCGCATCTTTCACCCGGCTTCGGGCAGTTTTTTCAATTTTTTCACTGAGACCTGCCGGAGCTTCAAGAACAGGAATTTGCCTTTTGGGCTTACCAACTTCCCGGATCAATTCGTTCTGAAGTTCAACGATTTTTTTAATTTCATCATGGGCAAATCGGATCGCTTCCAGTAATTCCGTTTCACTGATTTCGTGGGATTCCCCTTCTACCATCATGATGGACTCTTCATCGCCAGCCACAATAATTTCAAGGGTACACTGGTCGAGTTCGGTCAAAGTAGGATTTACGATCCATTGGCCCTCCCGTCGTCCAACCCGGACAGAGGCAATCGGTTTTCCAAAGGGGATGTCGGAGATGCACAGGGCAGCTGAAGCACCAACCGCGGCCAGTACATCCGCATCATTATCTTTGTCCATGGAGATAATGGTAGCGATGATCTGGGTCTCGTACCGATAATTTTCTGGAAAAAGGGGTCGCAATGGGCGATCAATCAACCGGGCCGATAACACTTCTTTATCGGACGGTCTACCTTCCCTTTTAAAAAATCCTCCGGGTATTTTACCAGCAGCGTAACTTTTTTCTCGATATTCCACACTGAGCGGAAGAAAATCTTTTTGTTCTTTCATCTCAGTAGCGGCAACGGCAGTTACCAGTACCATGGTATCCCCATACCGGACGGTCACAGCCCCATCAGCCAGACGTGCCATACGCCCGGTTTCGATAATTAAATTTTGTTTTCCAATTTGAACGGATTTTGAAACGATCATTGTTTTCTCCCAGCCACTATCTTCTGATTCCTAAATCTTTAATTAATTCCCGGTAACGGTTTACATCTTTCTTAGCCAGGTAATCCAGCAACCGGCGTCTTTTTCCCACCAATTGCAGTAAACCGCGGCGGGAATGATTATCCTTCGTATTCACTTTGGAGTGTTCGGTCAGATATTGAATACGCTCCGTAAGCAAGGCAATCTGTACTTCGGTATTACCGGTATCCTTTTCAGTTTTCCCGAATTTCTTGATCAATTCTTGCTTTTTTTCCTGGGTCATTGGCATAATATACTCCTCAACTAATTTAATTAATTTTGATAACTATTTTCCCTATCTTGTTTCAATTGCTTTATCAGTTCTTTCTCGTCTTTAAACTTTATTTCCCCGCGGAGACGTTTGAGTAAAGAAATTTTTATGTTCACCCCGTAAATATTTTCTGTAAATTCGAACAGATGAACCTCGATAGTCTGGGTATGGCCATGAAAGGTTGGTTTAATCCCGATATTGGCCATGCCACGATAAATTTTGCCGTTGACGGTGCATGATACGACATATACACCGTTGCCGGGTACCAGTTTGCCTTGATCGGTGAGGGAAATATTAGCTGTAGGGAATGTTAATTTATGTCCCCTCCCTTCACCTTTTACTACAATCCCTGACATGGAATAGTAATAACCCAGCATCCGGGAAGCTCGTTCAACAGCCCCGTTCAGAAGTAAATTTCGTATTTCACTACTACTCACTGTCTCACCATCATATTGATGCGGACCCACCTCTTTTAATTTAAAATGGTAAAGTGCACTTAATTCGAGTAAAGATTCAAAATTTCCCTGCCGATTATTACCAAAAGTATGATCATGCCCAACCACAATCCATGAGGCGTTGATTTTTTCAACCAGAATATTCTTTACAAACTCCTGATACGGTATCTCTGCAAATTGATGTGTGAACTCAATGACAATCAACTGATCGATACCAGAATTCTCTAAAATACTGATTTTTTCATCATAATTTGTAAGCAAATTCACCTTCTCCCGCTTCGGATGCTTAATCACTGTCCTGGGATGTGGTTCAAAAGTAACTATGGTGGAAACCAAGTTCTCGCTTCTTGCCAACCCGATCAGTTCTTCAATTATTTTATGATGACCGGTATGCACACCATCGAATGTTCCCACTGTAACTGCTGTTCGCTGGTTTGAATAAATGTCATCTATATTTCTGATGATGAGCATATCTTTATGTTTAATTTAGGTTCCGCCAGTATTCCTCGAATTCCGCTATCTGGAGTGCATGCTCCAGTAAATACCCATCAATGGAAACACGCCTCAATTCACTCAGATGTGCACCATAACCTGTTTTAATACCGACATCATGCGCCAGGCTGCGTATATAGGTACCTTTTGAGCAATGGATAAATACCTCGAGATCAAAACCGTCCCAGTTAAGTATTTTTATTTCGCTGATTTTTATTTTATGCGGCTGGATCGATACGGGTTTGCCTTTTCGGGCTAACTTATAAAGACGCACTCCTTTGACCTTTTTTGCGCTGAAAGGGGGAGCTGATTGTTCGGTCTCACCCAGAAATCCTGCCAATGAATTCTCTATTTTTTCTCTATCGAATTTTTGTAAACCGTTTTCCTGGACAGTTACCCCGGTGCGATCATAGGTATTTGTTATTTTTCCAAAAGAAATCCTGGCAATATAGGTCTTACTGGCATTACTGATTTCGGTTAATTCCTTGGTCTTATCACCCGTTCCCAGGATCAACAATCCTGTAGCAAAGGGATCCAGAGTTCCAGCGTGTCCAACTTTCCGGAAGCCGCCGATATTTTTTATTTTTTTAACCACATCAAAGGATGTCCAGTCCACCGGTTTATCGATGAGAATAATATTATCAGCAAGACGATCCGTGCTTCCCGGAAGAGTATTTTTATCGATTATTTTCATCTTCGTGTATTTTTTTAAACAGGATTTGTATATGCTCCGAATATTCTAAACTGTCATCATAAAAAAAACGAAGATCAGGAATATACTTCATCTTGATCTTTAAACATAACTCCCGGCGCAGGAAATGGCTGGCCCGGTTTAATATCTCTGTGGATTTTTTCTTGTCGATGTCCTTACCCAGTATTGAAAAATAAAGGCTGGCTAATTTGAGATCCGATGTTAATTTGACCCTGGTGAGTGTCACAAATCCCAATTGGGGATCTTTCAACTTATGGTCAATCAACCAGGCCATTTCTGTTTTGATCTGATCCGCTACGCGACGGATGCGACGATTTTCTTCCTGCATGTTATATATAGTCGAATTGATATGATATGATTTCGTAAAATTCCGAATTATCCATGTATTGAAATATCTGTTGGAGGTATTTCTGCACATGGGACTGTTCATTACCGATTGCTGCAATGCCAATGATTGATCTTTGCCATTTATCCTGAAACTCAATCTCAGCGACTGAAATATTGTATTTATTTTTCAATCTGTCCTTTAAACTCTTCAGAACGAACCGTTTCTCCTTTAATGATCCGCTGGAAGGAATAAATATTTCAACTGTCAGCACACCAACGATCATTTAGACCATACTCAAAGTACGTTTCTTCTCGACTATTTCATATGCTTCAATGATATCTCCAACTTTGATATCATTATAGTCGTGGATCTGGATACCGCATTCGAAGCCCGAAGCAACCTCCCGCACATCGTCTTTGAAGCGTTTCAGGGAAGCAATGGCGCCATCATAAATTTCCTGATCATCGCGGATTAATTTAACCCGGGCGTTGCGGTTTATTTTTCCGGATTTCACCTGGCAACCGGCGATCGTTCCGAGCCGCGAGATCTTAAAGGTTTCCCTGACCTCAATAGTGCCGATGACCTGTTCATGTTTTTCGGTTCCCAGTAATCCTTCCAGGGCTAACTTGACATCATTAATGGCGTCATAAACAACTTTATAGTTACGGATTTCAATCTTTTCCTTGACGGCAAGTTCTTTAGCCTTGACATTGGGACGTACATGAAAACCAATAATGATTGCATCCGAAGCAGCCGCCAGCAAGACATCGGACTCGGTAATCGTACCAACTGCTTTACGGATGACCTGAATAGTAACTTCTTTAGTACCCAGTTTGAGCAGGGCATCGGATAAAGCCTCTGCTGATCCGTCCACATCCGCTTTAACGATGATCCGCAACTCTTTTACACCGCCGATTTTAATATTTTCCGAGATTTGATCCAATGTACGCAGATGAACCTGGCGCATATCCTGCTCTCGTTTGATCCGTTGCCGGCGTGTACTTATAATTTTTGCCGTCTGTTCATCCGCCATGACCAGAAAACGATCACCGGCCTGCGGTAAAGTATCGAATCCGAGTACCTGTACCGGTCTTGACGGTCCTGCTGTAGTAAGTTTTTCATCTTTTTCGTTCAGCAAAGCACGCACTTTGCCGGAACTGTTACCAGCGATGAAGGGATCCCCAATATGCAAAGTGCCGTTTTGCACCAGAATAGTAGCAACGGTCCCTTTGCCCTTATCTAAACGGGATTCAATTATAGTCCCGCGTGCCTTTTTAGTCCGATTGGCTTTCAGTTCGAGTAAATCAGATTCCAGCAACACCTTTTCCAGCATCTCAACGATACCCAGGCCTGTTTTCGCAGAGATTTGTGCACACTGGTGCGGTCCGCCCCATTCTTCAACCAGAACATTCTGATCGGCCAGCTGTTTTTTAATCCGGTCTGGATTAGCATCCGGTTTGTCCATTTTGTTGATCGCCACCAGTATTTTTACTCCGGCTGCCCGGGCGTGATCAATGGCTTCTATAGTCTGTGGTTTTACTTCATCATCCGCAGCAACAACCAGGATGACAATATCGGTAACCTGAGCACCCCTGGCACGCATAGCCGTGAATGCTTCATGACCGGGAGTATCCAAAAAGGTAATTCTCTTACTGTCTTTTATAACTTCGTATGCACCAATATGCTGCGTGATTCCACCCGATTCACCGCCGACCACATTACTTTTACGTATATAATCCAGAAGGGATGTTTTTCCATGGTCAACATGCCCCATGATCGTTATGATCGGTGCCCGTGGTTCAGTATCTTCGATTTGTGACTCCTGATCCTCCAATTCTTCCAGAAAGTCGGAGGCATATTCTTTTTCTTCCTGTACAGAATATCCCCATTCACCTGCCAGAAGTTCGATCGTATCTTTCTCCAGACGTTGATTGATGGAAACAACCAGACCCAGATCAAGACATTTTTTAATAACATCACTAACCGGGATATTCATTAGATTAGCCAGGTCGTTAGCCGAAATGAATTCGCTGGCATAAATTACATTTTCTTCAACTACTTCCCCGGTTTCTTCTTTGACTTTTTTACGTTTTTTAGTCCGCCGCAGCCGGTCATCCAGGCTGGCAAGGGTTTTCTTTACTGTCTTTTCAACTTCTTTTTTATCTACCGCTTTTTTTCTCGGTTTTCGGGTACGGGGACGTTTGAGTTCGTCAACGGAATCAAGATCGCCGGCTTTGAGGAGATATTTTTTCCGCCGCTCATCCTTACGGATCATCTCGAGTGCTTTGCGCCGTTTCTCATCCTTGGTTTTCTGGAATTCATCATGAACGGGTACATGTGCTTTCTCTGCTAAAGCCGCAGGCGATTCGACAGACTCACCTTTTTCTTCCACCGGTATTTCGGTTGGTTTCTTTTCCTCTATACCAGGTTTCTCATGAATTTCGGATATTTCCGCCTTTACTTCTTCACGTCCTGCTTCTTTCCCGGCTGCCTGGATGTGCGGTTTAACTTCAGTTACCTTTTCAAGAGGAGAGACCGTTTCCATGAATTCGGTTTCTTTAGCAGTTTTTTTGCCCCGAACCTTTTTCGCCGGCTTGACTTCTACTTCCTCTTCACCCCGGATGATCTGTTCGACCCGTTCTTCAATGGATTTTTCTATAGTTTTAATATAGACAGATTTCTCAACTGTCTTATGTTCCGAAGATTTCGCTGTTTTATCTGCTACGGCATCATCACCATCTTTTTTAATTTTACGCAGATGAATTTTATCGGCAATTTCTTTTTCGCGGGTAAAATTCGTGATTATTTCCTGATACATCTCTTCTGAAAATACCGTATTCGGTCCGGAAGCTTTCACACCTTTTTCCTGAAGGAATGTGCTCACGGTTTCCAGTCCAAGATTTAACTCTTTACATACTTTAAAGAGTTTATATTTTTTAGCATCACCAGCCATGTATTCTCCCTTACCTCAAAGCCTTAGCATCATTACGTAATCCCCGCACGTGCGTTTTAGCTCCTGATCTCATCTGAATGAATTAAGCCTCCGGCTCCGTTTTCGTCTGTTTAACTGACTACCCTTTCCCACTATTTCCTTGAATGATCTCCAAAATCTTCTCGGCTGATTTCTTGCCAATACCCGGTAAAGCGATAAGGCCCTCTAATCCAAGGTTTACAATTTCTCCCTTACTCTTAATCTCACTTTCTGCCAATTTCTTCATCAGACTCTTCGGTAAACCATCGATCTCATCAAGTGCAACGTATTCTTCATCCCGTTGTGCCTCATACTCACTTTCTTTGACCGGTTCGATCTGGTAACCGGTAAGTGCAGAAGCTAAACGCAAGTTTTGCCCGGTCTTACCTATGGCCAGGGACATTTGTTCGTCGGCGATAATAGCAACGGCAAGTTTTTCCTCTTCGTTCACTATTACTTTAACCGGCTTGGCGGGTGTCATAGCCCGGTTGATAAAAATGGCAGGTTCTGAAGAATAATTAATAATATCGATTTTTTCATTATTAAGTTCACGAACAATGGCTTGAATACGAACCCCTTTCATGCCCACACACGCCCCAACCGGATCAACCCTTCGATCAATAGATTCTACCGCTATTTTTGAACGCTCTCCTGCCTCACGGGCTACTTTTTTTATTTCAACAATGCCATCGTAAATTTCCGGTACCTCTAACTCAAAGAGCCGGATTAAAAACTTTTTATCGGCTCTGGAAATGATAATATCAGAACCTTTATTGTCGGATCGTACTTCTTTGATTAACGCACGTACTGTATCTCCACGACGCAGGCGTTCATTTTGAATCTGTTCTTCGCGTGGAAGAAATACTTCTGTTTTTTCTACATTGACAAAGATACCACGCTTATTGATCTGCCGTATATCACCAATTATTATCTCACCGACGCGATTCTGGTATTCTTCCAGGATATTTTCCCGTTCGAAATCCCGTATCCTCTGGTTTAAATTCTGCTTGGCAGTAATGATAAGCCGACGGCCAAAGGATTCCGGTGTAATTACATCAACAATTTCTTCGCCTAAATCCACATCGGGATCTATCCGGCGGGCACTTTCCAGATCAATCTGAGTGACCGGATCTTCAACCAACTCGACCACAGTTTTTTCCTGGAAAATCTCGATATCGCCCTTGTCAATGTTGACGATGACATCGAAATTATCGGCTTTTCCATATTTTTTAATGATGATTTGAGTAAAGATATTTTCCAGCATGTCACGCAAACTATCTTTATCGATCTTTTTTTCACGGGCAATTTGGGTAATGGCTTCAACGATTTCATTGTTCATAATTGATCATCCTACCATTGTAATTTCAAATTTGAACGTTTTATATGGTCTAAAGGAATATCGATTTCCCCCTCTTTTCCTCTTAATCTCAGTATTTTTTCATCATACGCTATTAATTCACCCCGTTCGTACCCGGGTATACCGGATATTTCATAAGTAACTTCCAGTTCGCGGCCCAGGTTACGACGGTATTCATAAGGAAATTCCAGAGGTTTCTCGACCCCCGGCGATGAAATTTCTAATTGATAATTACCCTGCCATATATTTTTTCTGTAAAAAATATCGGATAATTTCTTACTTAAATCCTGACATTGACCCAGGGTGATCCCTGCTTCGGTATCAACAGTGACTTTTATCAGATTGGTTCTACCCATCCGTTGTTGTACCACTTTGCAAAAAATAACCGCGTCCTCAGCGCATACCGATTTAATCAAATACACTATTTCCGGGTCAATGCCTCGCATTGCTCTCCTACTGCTACATAACAAAAAAGTGGGTCAGGAACCCACTTTTTTCAAGCGCATAATATAATGGATATTTTTTCTTTTAGCAAGATAATAAATCATCATTTTTCAAGGTCTTATATCCTCTTCTCTGCCCTCCAGGCCAGGTGCATAATGATAAAAATATAGGCTGCATTACCTGGTAAATTGCAGATATCTTTGGTTGACCTCATCCCAATTCACGATATTCCACCCGTTTTCAATATATTCAGCCCGGCGGTTCTGATATTTGAGATAATAGGCATGTTCCCATACATCAATACCCATCACAACTCCGGATCCGTCCTAAACAGGTGTATCCTGGTTAGGAGTTGATGTTATGGCTAATTTACCCTGCTTATCGAGAAATAACCGGATAAATACTTCCGGGAAGGTCGGTCCAGTGTGATAATACTATTTTTATAAGGCTTTGAGGGCAGTAAAAAGCAATGGTAACATGATTTCATGATGACCGATAAAATAGAATCCATGTCCTCCACCCTGCATTGGACGTTCGACTACATTCACGGTCGGA
>Ga0315276_10006989_pt1 | contig 10431 bp, 8 predicted proteins | sample YL17G05_0_MG_FD_204542 | JGI IMG/M metagenome (GOLD analysis project Ga0315276, IMG submission 204542) | Sediment microbial communities from Yellowstone Lake, YNP, Wyoming, USA - YL17G05_0 | ecosystem: Environmental > Aquatic > Freshwater > Lake > Sediment | place: USA: Wyoming | collected... | reverse complement strand
ATGTGCTGCCAGTCGCGCGGAGTGCCGTGGCCGGGCATGGTGACCACAATGTTCCACCACATGTACTCCATGCCCTCTTGGTCCGTCCACAGCGTCTTGCAGGCGATGGTGCAGGTCTGGCACCCCAGGCACTTGTTGAGGTCCATGACCATCGCCACCTGCCGCTGAACTGCCAACTCGTCTCCTACACCTCGATGTTCAGATCGTTCCAGTTGGGCGAGTAGGCCTTGATGCCCCCGCGCTCCTGGTTCGACCCCCGCCAGATGGCGAAACCGGCCTTCACCGTCGTCCCCGGCTTCAGTGAGATCATCCGGCGGTGGGGCTCGGCGACCACAAAGGGCCGGGCCATCACCACCTGCCACGCCCCCTCCTTCCAGATGGAGCCGGAGACGAGGGGGTTCGTGGTGTAGCGGACGGAGGTGCCACGGCTCGTAGCGGTGACGCTGATGGGCTTCTCGTCCAGGTCGGGCCGCCAGAGCCAGGCGTTCACCGGCTGGGACACGGAGCCCATCTCGGTGATGATGGCATCTCCCGCCACCGGAAAGAGCACGCCGCAACCATCGACGAAGGTGGTGATATCCGTGATCTGCCTGCTTGGGTTGGGCTCCGCCCACTCCATGCGGACGAACATGGCATCGCCGTTGTGGAGGCAGCGCACCTTGACCGGCGTCACCTCGCCGTAGGGGCGGCTCGCGAACGTCTTCTGGATGTACTCGGTGGGCTGGAGGGCAATGGCGGTGGGGAGCATGCCCACCAGCGCCTCCTCGGCTTGAGCCCAGACGGTGGCCTGGGGGTCCAGCAGTTCCTCTGTGGAGGCGGACACCCGCTTAACCTGCATCGCCGGCCCTCTCGACCGCCGCTGGCTTGCGGCGGCGGTTCATCCACGTTCCGACCGCTGCATAGAGGACGAAGGTTGCTAGAAAGGCGGGGATGGACGCGCCCAGCCAGGTCAGCTCGCTGCCCAGCGGGAAGGGAAGACGCAGCAAGCCAGCGAAGAGGGCGTCCATGGCGTTGACCCACCACTCCACCGTGCCGGGGGAGATCCAGTTGTAGAGCAGGAAGCCCGCCAGCCAGATGGCCAGGGCCGCCACGTTCACGCCGCCGCGATACCAGAAGCCGCCGTCGCTGCGATAGAGGGCGGCGATGTCCAGGCGCCGGCGGCGCACCAGGAAGTAGTCGGCGGCCAGGATGCCGAACAGAGGCACGAACAGCGAGCCGATGAGCAGGAGGACGTTCTCGTAGTGCAGGAGGTTCACCGCCAGGGCCAGGACGATGGAGATGGCGCCCACCGTCACCGCCAGGCCTCGCCGGCTCGCCTGGGGGGCGACGTTCTGGGCGCTGACGGAAGCGGAGTAGACGTTGGCGAAGGCGCCGTCGCCCTCCATCATCAGCGCGACCAGCAGGGCCATGAGCCCGATGGGCATGCCGCCCAGAAGCCAGCCCACCAGGTCCTCCGCGTTGACGGCCGGCAGGTAGAGCACGCCCAGGGCGCAGAACCAGACGGTGGCGATGAAAGACCCGGTGAAGGTGCCCACGAAGGCGCTGCGAGGGGCCTTGGCGAAGCGCGAGTAGTCCGCGGCGAGGGGTAGCCAGGCCACCGGCAGGGCGATGACCAGGTCCACCCCCTGCCAGAAGGAGGGCCAGCCGCCGGCGGGCGCCCGCTGGAGCATGGCCGGGATGCCGAACTCCATGTAGCCCGAAAGCCCGACCACTGCCGCCACCAGCAGCACGAGCCAGAACCAGAACCGACGGAACCACTTGCGGACGACGTCGATGGGCCCGAGAACGGCCATGGCCGTCCCCAGCCCGCCGAAGACGATGACCCACACCGGTCGCGCGCCCCAGCCCAAGCCGCGCTCGCTGAGGGTCGTGGCCACTTCGGACACGAGCACCAGGGCCAGGGTGCCCCAGGCCACGTTGCGGACCATGGTCGCCACGCTGGCCAGATACGAGCCGCGGATGCCTAGCGGCGCCCGGTAGAGGACCATGGCCGGCACGCCGGTCTCGGCGCCGATGAGGGCGGCCAGGGCCAGGAGGACGTTTCCGATGAGCGCGCCCACCAGGATGGCCAGCAGCGCCTGGCCCAGGCCCATGGCCGGCACGAGGAAGGAGCCGGTCACCAGCAAGAGGAGGCTGAACCCCAGGTTTCCCCACAGGACAGCGTTGTCGAACGTCCCCAGGGTGCGCGACTCGGCGGGGACGGGCTCGATGCCCCATTCCGGGCCGGCGGTCAGGTTCGGCCAGCGGAGCGCCAGGGCCATGGGTCGCTCCTACACCTCGCCCGTCAGGAAGCCGGCGGTGACGTTGGCCAGGATGCCCACGATCTTCTCTTCCTCCCGCGCCAGCGCCTCCTTATCAGCTTCCGAGGTCACATACTTGGCGGCCATGTGCTGGCCGAAGGCCACGTGGAAGCGCTCGTCGGCCAGGATGGTCTGTAGGTGCCACTTGGTCACCGGGTCGATGAAGTTCAGGTAGGTAGTGTAGACGAAGCCGGCCCAGGCATCGACCACGTAGATGTAGGTCAGGCGCTTGGCCAGGCAATCGGCCTTCCCGTATTCGTCCCAGAGGTGGAAGTACTCGGGGGTGGGAGCGTCCGTCAGGCGGGGGTCGGGGTAGCGGCGCTCCACCTGGCTCTCGCCCACCAGCTCCGTCATGCGCTGCGTCCAGATCTTCGTGTGGCGGGCCTCGTCCCAGATCAGGCGGGCGTAGCCCTCCTTCACCTCCAGCTCCGGCGTCGACTTGAGCCAGTCGCCGATGGTGATGACGGCGTGGTGCTCGCCCACGCGGAAGATGGAGAAGAGGTGGGCCGACTCCTCCGGCCCGCGCTGGCGGGTGAAGAACCCGCGCCCCTGCTCCACGAACTGCGCCGCCCGCGCCGGGCCCAACATCTGGGCGAAGCGGCTATCCACAAGCTCGGCCGGCTGGATGTCCATGCGCTACCTCCCGTCCGTCGGCGGCTGGTTCTCGACCCCTCGCCCAGACGCGTTCACTATTTGAATTCACCTCTGCGGGATAAATCCCGCAGCTTCCCCAAAGCTGAGGGTTTCAACCCTCAGGCGTGTTTTCCCCTCCAGAACCATTAGGCTCGCCGTGCTCATACCGCCTTCTCCACGTCCACCGGCGTGGCCCGGTCGAACTGCTGGGGGATCCAGTTCCAGCGCCAGTAGTTCAGGTGGCCGTAGCCACCCGCCATATGCAACCACTTGATCATCCCCGGCGTCACGGTGTCGGAGGGCTTCCAGTCGGGGTACTGGTAGGGCTCCCAGGCGTGGTAGACGATGACCTGGCCCGGCCGCACCGAGGGAGCCAGCTTCGCCCTCACCTTGAACGAATCAAAATCGTTGTGGATGCGGACCAGATCATTGTCCTGAATGCCGCGGCGTTCGGCGTCTTTCGGGTTTATGAACACGTTCGGCTCGCCGCGGTGGGTGTAGAGCATGAGCTTCTGGGTCGCCCAGACCGAGTGGATGCTCCAGCGCAGGTGGCCGCTGGTCAGGCGCAGGGGGTAGTCGCCGCCCATCAGCGGGTTGGGCTTATGGCGAGGGAGGTGCTCGTCGGCCTCCAGGAACCAGTCGTGGTCGATGTAGAACTGGATGCGGCGGGTCAGGGTGGGATAGGGGACCTTGTCTTCGACGTGCCACTTCAGGGGCGAAATGGTCTCGTCGGGCTTGATGTCGGTGGCCATGTTCAGGCCGACGGCGTCCATGCCCAGGCCGGTGAAACGCACGATCCCCTGGTCGCGGAAGGTCTTGAGGCTGGTCTTTTCCGGCAGGGCCCCAACGCGGATCGTATCGGCGATAATGTCCTCGGCCAGCGCCTCCTCGTCCTTCTCCTTGGCCGTCCCCTCCATGGTGAAGGTGCGGTAGATCTGGTCCAGGCGGTACTCCTTGTCCTGGCGGTCGGTGAACCGCGTGAAGCCCTTAGCCTTGGCCCGCTCCTGGACCTTCTTGGCCAGCAGGGCGAAGATCTCCCATTCGGGCTTGGACTCGCCCAGGGGCTTGACGGCCCGGTCGCTGAAGGTGAGGAAGTTGATGTCGGCCACCGGGAAGCGAAAGTCCACCTTCTCGTAGTAGCCGGCCGCCGGCAGGACGATGTCCGAGAAGTAGGCGGTGGTGCTCATGCGCAGATCGACGGAGACGATGAGCTTGAGCTTGGGCCAGAGATGCTGCCGCAGGAGCTTGAACCCGCCCCGCGTCCGGCGCAGGGTAGAGCAGGCCACGCCTAGATAGACCCGCGGCGGCGTGTCCTCGGCGGGGCGCACCAGGTCCTCCCACCAGCCGCTGTCGATGGCCTCGCGGAAGTATTCGTCGAAGCTGCGCTTCATGGTGGGGTCGTTCCAGTCGGGGTTGTTCCAGACGTCCTTGAAGCCGGCGTGCCAGTACCAGTAGAAGAAAGGCGGCACCAGCATGTTGCTCATCGGCAGGGGGGACATGCCGGACTTGCGCACCTCATCCCGCTCCTGCTCGATGGCCACCATCTCGGGCGTGAGTGTGGGGTCCTTGTCCAGAGCCTCCACCTCCAGCTCGCGCGCCTTCTTGGCCAGCTCCAGGAAGCCCTCCATGCCCGTGCGCCGCTTGAGGACGTGGCTCACCAGGAGCTGCGAGCTGTTCCAGCCGCGCATGCCCGTCCCCCGGCGCCCGAAGTTCCCCGTGAGGGCCAGCAGCAGAGCCTGCGAGCGCTCCATGAGGTCGCCGTGGTAGTACTTGTTGATGTTGAACCCCTGGAGGATGGTGACGGCCTTGGCTTCGGCGACCATGCGAGCCAGCCTGCGGATGGTGGCTGGGGTTGCGTGGCAGATCGCCGCCGCCCGCTCCGGCGTGTATTCCGTCAGGCGTTCGCGCAGCACTTGGAAGGCGGGGGTCACCTCCACCTGGCGGCCGTCGAGCAGGGTCACGCGGTAGGCGCCGTCCAGGGCCGGGTCGACCGGCAGGTTGAGGGTGTCACGGGGCGCCGCGTGCGGCTCCCCCTTGGCGGCGTCCCAGAAGTAGAACTGGTCGTCCCGCCCCTTCTCTTTCAGGTCTGACTCCCGGAGGAAGTGGCCGTCGTCCTGGCGCAGCAGGAAGGCGAGGTCCGTCTGCTCCTTGATGAACTGCTGGTTGTGGCGCCCCTCATCGATGATGAGCTTGCACATGGCCAGGGCCAGGGCGGCGTCGCTGCCCGGCTCGACGGGGACCCACAGGTTGGCGTGGATGCCCGAGGCGTTGTAGTCGGGCGAGATGGAGACGATCTGGGTGCCGTTGTAGCGGGCCTCATTCAGGTAGTGGGCGCAGGGAATCTTGGTGTAGACAGGGTTCGAGTGCCAGATGAGGATGAGGTCGGCGTTGTACCAGTCGTCGACAGAGCTGACGAACTGGAACTTGCCGAAGGTCTCGTACAGCCCCACGTTGTAGTCGCCGATGAGGGCGTTGTGGTCGAGGACGACGCCCCCCAGCAGGCGCACGAGACGCCAGGGGGGACTGGCGCCGTGAATGACGCCGCCCTCGGGCCCGTACTCCAGGAGAAGGGAGTCGGGGCCGTTCTCCTTGAGCGTATCGACGATGGCGTCGGCGATCTCGGTGAGGGCCTCATCCCAGGAGATCTGGATCCACTTGCCTTCGCCCCGCTCGCCGGCCCGCTTCAGCGGGTAGCGCAGGCGCTCCGCGCCCTGCATCACGCGGCTGAAGCAGGCGCCCTTCTGGCAGCCGCGGGGGTTCATGTCCGGGATGTCGCTCTCGATCTGAGGGTAGGTGGCGGCCTGCTCCTCTCGCCAGACGACGCCCTGCTTGGTGTAGACCCGCCACGAACAGGAGCCTGGGTAGCAGTCCACCAGGTGGGTGCCGTAGGTGATCTTGTCCCAGGTCCACTTGCGGCGGTAGAGGTCTTCCCAACTGCGGTAGGGGACGATGTCCGGGGTGAGCAGGCGGCGAGCGGTGCCCGGCCAACAGGCCAACTGGTTCATGGACAGAGCCAGGACGGCCGCCCCCGCCGTACCCTGCAGAAACCGCCGCCTCGAAATCTTCCGCATGGCCGTCGCCAGGCTGGCCCGCCTAGTCTAGTGCGATGGAAATGTTAGGCACAGCCGTTGTCTCCTCGAGTAGTCCTGCCATCCTCTCGGGGCGTCCCGGCTGGCCGGGGCGCGCCCATGCTAGAAGGGGGAGGGATTGAGGATGGACTTAAGGTATTGACGCTCCCTCCCCAGGAAGTCTTCTGTCCAGGCGACCAGGCCGCCGAAGAAGGGCAGCGGCTGGCACTTGGCGAGCTTCTGGTGTAGCACCGGCACCCATTTGCCCAAATGGCGGTCCAAGAAATCCTTCTGGGCCCGCTGGAAGGATTCCTGGTCGCCGCTGTTCTGGTGGGCCTCCGCCTCCTTGTACGTGAGGTAGTGAATGAACTCCAGCTCGACCGTGATGTGGTCGGGGAGCTGGCCCTGGGCCAAGCCGAGGCCGAAGTAGTTGTAGAAGCGGATCAGCTCCTCCATCACCCGCATGCGGTCGCGGTCGTAGAGGCCGCCGAATAAGGGGCAGGGCGGCCCGCCCATGGTCCCCACCTCGAACAGGCGGTTGTACTCCGTCTGGAAATCGTCGAGGGAGACCGTGGGCGGGTCGCCTCCCAGGGGCGGCACAGGGAAGGGGAGCCGGGGCAGGAAGCCGGCCGCTTGCTCCTGCCAGCGCCCGCCGGTCACGTCGTCGTAGAAGGCCTGGCTTGGGAAGGCGAAGGTGCGGCCCAGGAAGAGGTAAGCCTGGCTGCGGGCCACGGTTGGGCCCGCTGGCCCCACCTCGGGTTGTGCGGCCTTGTCCGAAGGGAGCTTGTTGTGGGTAGGGGCCACCGTACCTCCGCCTCCCTCAAAGCTCTACCTGGGCCGAAGGTCGGCCGACCTGGCGGCCCCAGTAGGCAGGTTTGCCCCGCAGTAAACCACCGCCTCACTTCCACTTGAGCTCGGCTGGGTCGCGGGTGAACGGACCGAAGAGCTCGAGCCAGTGGTAGACGATAAGCATGTCCATCAAGGCGGACTTGTCGCCGTTGCGGGTCTTGGCCATCTCCGCCTTGAGTGTGTCCAGGGCCTTGCTCACCCGCGGCCCGAACAGCTTTTCCAGGTACTCGATGGGTATGCGGGGGGTCGTTTCGTCTATGCTGAGGTCCACGTTCAGGCGGTGAGGCCCGATGGGCGGGATGTAGAACATGTTGGGGCCGGTGCCGTACTCGGGGTGGAGGGGCAAAGCCACCTCCCACTCTCGCACCAGCTTGTGGATGGGCCCCTCTATGTCGTCCAGGTAGCCCACGAACACCAGGCGGCCGGGGCACTGGCGGGAGCAGGCCGGCGCCACGTCCTTCTCGATGCGCGGGAAGCAGAAGATGCAGTGCTGGCTGATCTTCTTGACGTAGTTGAAGTAGATCTTCTTGTAGGGGCAGGCCTCCAGGCAGAAGCGGTAGCCGCGGCAGCGGGTCTCGTCGCGGAGGACAACGCCGTCCTCACTGCGCTTGTACATAGCGTTGCGGGGGCAGGCCTCCACGCAGACCGGGCGCGTGCAGTGGTTGCAGAGACGGGGCAGGTAGAAGAAGAAGGCGTTGGGGTACTCGCCGCCGCCCTGGTCCTCGTCCCAGTTGGGCCCCCAGGTGGGCTTCTCGCCGACGGGCTGGAGGAAAACGGAGCGTCCCTTGCCGCCGTAGAAGACCTCGTCGTAGTTGAAGTCCCAGCCGCCGCCGCACTCCTCGCGGGTGGGGACGGTGCCGGGGACGGGGACGCCGTCGCGGTAGCCGCCGCCCATCTGCTCCCAGTCCTTGGGCGCGCCGCGGCCGGGCTGGGTGTTGACGGTGCACCACCACTGGTAGTCCATCCCCTCCTCGCGCGTCCACAGCACCTTGCAGGCCACGGAGCAGGTCTGGCAGCCGATGCACTTGTTCAGGTCGAAGACCATGGCCACCTGGCGTTCCGACTTCATCAGGTCTTCTTTGCTTGTCACCATCGCCGCCCTCCTAATCTGGAGACTGCCCGGCCGGTCGCCTAGGGCGCCGCCGTCGCTACCCTTCCAGGGTGAGTTCCCGCCATTGCTTGGAGAAGGACTTGATGCCGGCCCGCTCGCCGCTGGCTCCGTCCCACACGGCGAAGGCCACCTTCACGCTCTTGCCCGCCTCCAGCGCCACCGCGTGGTTCCCCGCCACGGTCAGTGGGCGGGCGAACACCACCCGCCAAGTGCCGTCGTTCCACTGGGCGCGGGCGGCGATGGAGCTCTTCTCGCTCTCGCCCACGGTGCCGATCCCGGAGGCGGTGATATTCTTGGCGCCGTCCTCGAGGTCGGCCCGCCAGAACCAGGCGTTCACCGGTTGGCTCTCGCTGCCCATAGTGTTCAGAGGGGCGTCGCCCTTGAGGGGGAAGAGGATGCCGGCGCCGTCCGGGAAGTCCCGCCCCACGTAGTCGGTGTTCTGGGTGGCGTCCCCCCACTCCAGCAGGAAGAAGACCTCCTTGCCGTTGTGCGCCGATCGCACCGCCAGGCTGCGCACGCTCCCGATGGGCCGGTCGCTCCAGGCGGTGCGGATGTAGCGAGACGGCTGTTGGGCGAGGGGCGTGCCCCCCATAGCGATGGTCTCGGCCGGAACGCTATCCCACGCGGATGCGGCGGGGTCCAGCAGGACCTTGGCCTCGGCGGTCAGTTTCTTGGCCAGCATAGCGCCCCTCCTTGGGGAGAGTCCCCCCTATTTCATTTTCTCCACTTCTACCCGCACTGCCCGGTCGATGGGCACCGGCTGCCACTGGATGGGCCAGTAGCGGAGGTGCCCCTGGCCGCCGGCCAGGTGCAGCCACTTGATCATCCCCGGCTCCAGGGAGGCCTGGTCTATCCACCCTCGGAACTGGTACGGCTCCCAGCCGTTGTAGAGGACCAGCTGCCCCGGCCGCACCGTAGGCGAGAGGCGGACAGGGATGTACATGGCGTTCATGTCGTTGAAGACGCGCACTTCTTCGCCGTCCACGATGCCACGCGCGGCCGCGTCGTCGGGGTTCATGAACATGTCCGGCTTGCCGCGATGGGTCTGGGCGATAACGCGGTTGGTGATGTTCATGGTGTGGACGCTCCAGCGGTTGTGGCCGCTGGTCAGCTCGAAGTGGTAATTGCCGCCCATGGCCGGGTTCTGCTTGTGGACGGGCAGTTCCTCGCCCGCCTCCAGGAACCAGTCGTGGTCGATGTAGAACTGGGCGCGGCGGGTGAGGGTGTTGTAGGGCGTCTTCTTCTCCGTGTGCCAGCGGAAGGGGTTGTGCGTCTCGTCCCAGCGGAAGTCCGAGGCCTGCCCGAGGGCATAGGCCGAGATGCCCCAATCGATGAAACGCACGTACCCTCGCTCCCGCAGCGTATTCAGCGTCGTCCCCTCGGGCAGGGTGCCGACCACGGCAGTGTCCTGCACGAACTCGTCGGCCAACGCCTCCACCGACGCCACCTCGCCGTCGAGGGTCAGTCTGTTGTAGAGGTTCGATAGGTCGTGCACCACGCCGCGGCTGTCCGCGTAGCTGGTGAGGCCGCGCTCCTTGGCCCGCTCTTCGATCTTCTTGGCCAGGAGGGTGATGATCTCCCACTCGGGCTTGGACTCGCCCAGGGGCGGCACGGCCTGGTCGGAGAGGGTGAGGTGGCGGATGTGGGGTGTCGGGATGTGGAAGGTGACCTTCTCGTAGTGGTGGGCGGCGGGCAAGAAGTAGTCGGCGTGGAGGCCGGTGGTGTTCATGCGCCAGTCCACCATCACGAACGCCTTGAGCTTGGGCCACAGGTGCTTGAGGAGCATCGTCTGACCGCCGCGGGTGCGGCGCAGCATGTTGCCGCCTATCTCGAACATGACCCGCGGCGTCTTGCCTTCGGTGAGGCCGGCGGTGTGGCCCCACCAGCCTTTGTCCAGCGCCTCCTTCAGGTATTCGTCGAAGGGGCGCTTCATGGCGGGGTCGCTCCACTCGGGCTTGTTCCAGTTCTCGTTGTAGCCACAGTGGTAGTACCACATGAAGCACGAGGGCATGGCCGTGTCCATCGGCCCCGCGCCGGCCGCCATCTCCGCGGCGGCGATCTCGTCGGTCATCGTCGGGTCCTGGGCTTTGATGGCCGCTATCATCAGGTTGCGCAGGTTCAGGACGCGCCTGGCCTCCTCGCGGCCCGCCCGCTCCTTGGCGAAGCCCATGAAGAAGCCATCGAACATGCCGGCCGACCAACTGCGGATGCCGGTGCCCTTCTTACCCCAGTTGCCGGTGAGGGCCAGCACCAGGCACATGCTGCGCTCCATCAGGTCGCCGTGGTAGTACTTGCCGGCGTTCCAGCCGGTGAAGAAGCGGGTCTTCTTCTGAGCGATCTTGCGGGCCAGCGTGCGGATGACATCGGGGTTGACGCCACAGGTCTCCGAAGCCTTCTCCGGAGTGTACTCGGTGTCCAGCTTCCGGCGCAGCAGGTCGAAGACGGGGCGCACCTTGACCTTGGAGCCGTC
>Ga0315276_10006988_pt1 | contig 10432 bp, 8 predicted proteins | sample YL17G05_0_MG_FD_204542 | JGI IMG/M metagenome (GOLD analysis project Ga0315276, IMG submission 204542) | Sediment microbial communities from Yellowstone Lake, YNP, Wyoming, USA - YL17G05_0 | ecosystem: Environmental > Aquatic > Freshwater > Lake > Sediment | place: USA: Wyoming | collected... | reverse complement strand
CGGAGCAGTGGCAACTCCGTGATCGCCCGATTCGCCGCTTTTGGGAATAATGATTTCCGGTCGAATGACGCCAGCACGAATTTGCGTGGCGCCTGAAATGGAAGCCTGTTGGCCCGCATGGGCGGAGAGGAGCGTGAATGTTTTGCCGGCCATGGGGATGGTGCCGAACCCTTCGGTTAGGATCAGGGTAAAGCCGACCTGCTCCGTACCAGTGATGGCCACGCCAAGGTCGTAACCCAGGAGTGCGCGCAAATCCTTATCATGGATGCCGCCAATAACCAACCCCGCAACCCCCACCTCTTTCGCGCAAGCTAACGCGTCCGACGAAATGAAGGAACCACCCACGACGATCTTGCTCTTCATATCCTCGGTGAAGTGACGAGGAGTGAGCACTTCGTCCGGTGACGTCACCGCAATCACGATCTCGCCCCAGGTTTCACCGCCGATGCCGAAGATGCCCTGCACCAGACTGCAATTCGTTTCGACCACGACGCCTTGCTGAGGGATCACCTCGACAATGAGCCCGTCGACATAGCCCAGCAACTCCAGCACGCGCGGCGGCTCCCGCAACAGCACCTGCCCTGTGATGGTGGACACGGATTCCACGACGCCGGTGACAGGCGAGAGGATTTCCGTCTTGAACCAGTTGATGAGCGGTTTGTTCTCGGCCAGGATCTCGTCCTTCTGCACCGGGTCGCCGGCCTTCTTGATCAAATATTCATTGATCTCATCTGGCGCCACACCCAACTGATTGGCGAGATTCAAGGGATAGACCTTCCCCGGCAGCTCCGCACGAGCCACTGCCTGATTCGCACGCACGGTCTCCCCGGTGGTGACCAGCACGGTGCCAGGCAGCGACAACATCCGTCGACGACGGACCACTGCCTGCTCGGTGACGGTTAGTCCTGGGGTGTACGAGTGTGCCATACTCTTAATACCGTTATAGGTGATCAGCGATGCGTGATGTGTACGGAGAATACATTCTCGTACGCCCCTCTCGCCCATCCCCCTTCACTCATCACACATCACTTATTGGATACAATCCGACGGCTTGATACCATTTCGTCAGCGCCGCCACTCTGGCCTCGTGGTCGGTCGGCAACTGCAGCGGACGCCCGCGCCCATCGAGCAAGAGTCCCACCACACCGCCTTGCACCTCTCGCGTGACCGACACGCCTGCCCCTGCCCCGAGGTTCACCTGTTTCGCCGGCTGAACCGTGATCGAGGCCTTCTGATCGCTGGCCAGTGGAACCAGTCGTAGGTCACCGAACGAGAGTTGCCCCTTGTCCACTCGGCCATCCGGGAATGTGATGGCATAGTCCGCGCACCGTTCCCCGTCCTTCTCCTGCCCAATCGGCGCAATACAGGTCCCCAGGTAGACCATGCAATCACGGACGAAGACATCGGTCGCCGCCTTCTCATTGATCGTCGAAAGCACGCCCAGATGCGGCATCATGAAGATACTATCCACCGAGAGCCTCGTCACCCCGAGCGGCTCATAGGCATCCACCATCATCAACATCGATTGGACACGGCGCGGCGCATGGGACAGAATCCCGCCGCTCCCGACGATCAAATCGAGCTTTAGCATGTCAATCAGCGTCTTACCGGACTGCTGCTGCTCGAACACATCCGAGATCGTGCGCTCCTGCTGCACTCCCTTGAGCGCCGTCGCAAGAGACTTGTGATGGATCAAAGCGAGCCGGAGCGCCTCGCGGGCAATTGCATGTTCGATCTGCAATTCGTCCAGCGTCTGAGGAATCGTCGTCGGCCGGACCATCTTATTCTTGATCCGATTGCGGAGCGCCTGTTCGTCGATCATGAAAGGCACCCAACGCATGATATTGGCGAGCCCTGCTTCCGCTAGCACATTGGAAATACTGTACGACATCCCGAGGTTCGCGCTGACGGTCCGATTGAAGAGTCCCTCAAAGACCGAAAACACATCCGTCGTTGCGCCGCCAATATCCACCCCGATCAAGTTCAAATGCTCACGCTTGGCGATCGTTTCCATAATCACGCCAACCGCTGCAGGCGTCGGCATGATCGGCGCACCGGCCATCTCGATCAGCTTCTTATAGCCCGGCGCCTGCTGCATAACATGTTCGAGAAACAGGTCGTGAATTTTGTTCCGAGCAGGCGCGAGATTCTCCCGTTCCAACACCGGACGAATGTTGTCGGTCAACACCAGCGCGGTTTTCTCGCCTAGGATCTTCTTCACTTGCGGCTGCGCGTCTTTGTTGCCCGCGTAGACCAACGGGAGCTTGTAGGTCGCCCCAAAGCGGGGGCGTGGCTCCGCCGCCAAAATGTACTCCGCCATTTCGACCACATGGGCGACTGCGCCGCCGTCCGTCCCGCCTGACATCAAGATCATGTCCGGTCGCATGGTACGAATGCGTTCGATCTTTTCATGCGGCAAGCGACCGTCGTTCGAGGCGAGCACGTCAATCACAATGGCGCCCGCCCCAAGCGCACAACGCTGTGCGCTTTCACCCGTCATATTCTGCACCACCCCGGTCACCATCATCTGCAACCCGCCGCCCGCGCTGCTGGTGGAGATGTAGATGTCGACACCAGTTTTCGCATCGCGACAGGTCGTGATGATCTGGTCGCCGTCCAGGATTTTCCGGCCTGAGAGTTCTTCAATTTCTGCAATCGCGTTCAGCACCCCGCGCGTCACATCTTCAAACGGCGCTTCCACCGTCGTCGGTGCTTCCCCTCGATAGGTTTGCCGGTATTCGTCGCCAACTTTTTCAATCAGAATGGCTTTGGTTGTGGTGCTGCCACAGTCGGTGGCCACAATGACATTGAAGGGATGGCTGATCCCCGGCTTGATGGGCGCTGAGCTCGACATACTCATCGAGCGGAGGCTCCTTGAGGGGCCTGGGGAGCAGACTTCGTTTCAATGATGGTGATGAGACGGGAAATTGTATTGCGTCGTTCAAGCAACTGAGCCACTTGCTCGACTTCCTTGGCGTGAAACGCCAATTCAACGATCGGGGTCAGGAAATACAGCGCCTGGCTGCCGAGAAAGTTCATTGGACCAAGCGACTCCAGAAACACAGTGGCAGGAGCAGCCATACCCCGTTTCACCACCACATCAGCCACCCGTTCAAGCAGCGCGAGGTCTTCAATCGTGAACACATCTGCCTCGGATGTGGCCGAAAAGGCAAGGGATAGTTCCGCACGGACCTTGTCCCATGATTCCACCAGAGATGCCTTGGAGAAAGAAGTCATAACTGTTTGGAAAGGCAGTCAAAATCAATTATCGATCGGCATTATATGAAGGGGTCGGAGGAGAGTCAATAAAGGTGCGGCGCAAAGGGGTGAGGAGCTTTCTTTGCTCCCGGAGCGCGCGCCCCAAGTAGGGCCTTGCTCGACAGCCGCAGTCACAAGCTCCTCACTCCTTTGCTTGGTTGGGCATTGAACTGGAAAAGAAAGTACGAATGGATGTGCTCTATGAAGGACAGCCTGGCCACCCCCTGGAGAGTTGTACAGAGAAATAAACTATCCCGGGTTTCTTTACTCGAATCTTACGTTTTCTTGGGACATTGCTGCTAGGATATTGTCGAGTGCTTGATTCATCCGCGACATCGATAGAAAGGAAGCTTGTCTTGAACACAACGAAACTTATTGCCGCATGCATCGTGCTTTCTCTGATCGGGGCGCCGGCCGTATCTTTTGCGAGGGCGAGAGGCGGATCTGGCGGAGGCTATTCTAGCGGGTCACGGAGCGGGAGCGCCTCAGGCAGCATCGGCAGCCGGGGATCGCGCACCTATGACCAGAACGGCGCGAAGCCGATTCAACAGTCTGCCACACCAAAGCCTGCCACGACCGCACCGCAGCAAGCGCCCACGGCCCAGCCAGCACCTGCCACGCAGCCCTCGTTCCTGCATCGCAATCCCCTGTTAGCCGGGATCGCAGGAGGCCTCGCCGGATCATGGCTAGGCCATATGCTGTTCGGAGCGACAGAGAGCAGCGCAAAGACCACCGAAGCCGGTGAGCCTGTCGGCGAAACCAGCCAGGCAGCCGGGGCCTCCAGCTCCACCGGGATTCTCCTCTTCCTCATGCTCCTGGGAGCCGGGATACTCTTTTATTTCCTGAAAGTACGACGGTCACCCGTTCCTGATTTTTCAGGATTCACGCGAAGCAACGCAGTCAGCAGGTCCCCGTTGGCCGAGCCTTCCGCCACGACCCTACAGACCACGACGGTTGTCAGCGACGTCACCACCGCTGACAAGTCAGCCTTTCAGCAACTGCTGATCGACATTCAAACGGCCTGGAGCAAACAGGACCTGGCCGGGATGCGGCGATTCGTCACGCCGGAAATGTTGACCTATTTCAGCACGGCCCTGGCCGAAAACACCAGCCAGGACATCGAAAATCATGTGGAAGGTGTGGTGCTCCTCCGTGCAGAGGTCCGGGAATCCTGGACCGAAAACGCGACGCACTACGCGACGGTAGGACTTCACTGGAGTGCCCGTGACTATACCGTCTCCTTGACAAAACGGCGTGGAGAACCAGACTATCTTGTCGAGGGCAGCGAAGAGACGCCAACCGAATCTGGCGAAGTCTGGACATTTATGCGATTTCACGATGGGAAGTGGCTGCTGTCGGCAATTCAGCAAGTCGATTAGCCGCCTGCCCGGCAACGCATGTTGCCGGAGCTGACAGAGTCAGTAATTCGGGGGCAGCACCTGTCTTAGCTATCAAGATAGTTGCTGCCCCCGTTTCTTGAGCCCTCACACGACTGCCCCCCTAAAAGTAAAGTAGGAGTGACAAGGCTGTCGTTCACTGCGCGCGTCGAACGAGGCCCTTCTGAGGCTGCGCGTTCCGCGAGCAAGAAGGACGCCTCACCGCTCCCTATCTCCCTATCCCTGTTTCTTTTCCCCTATTTTGCTCTCCGTCCCCTTCCAAAGCCGCTCGATATTCCCCCTGTGCTTCATCACAATGAGGCCGCTCACCACGACTGAGAAGAGCACAAAAGCCACGGTTGGGCGAGCGAACACCGCGACAAGGGGAAAGAGCCCGAAGGCGGTGAGTGCGCCGCCTGAGGAGTAGCGCCAGAGGGCGACGGCGCCGAGCCATGTGCACAACAAGATAAGGCCAATGAGGGGTTCCACCCCGAGGACTGAGCCGAGGGCTGTGGCCACGCCCTTGCCGCCCGTGAATCCGAGAAAGGGAGAAAAGAGGTGTCCAAAAACCGGCGCGAGCGCCACGAGCAGAATGGCCCATTCATTTTGCAGCAACTGAGTCGCTGCAAAACCCATTACCCATCCTTTGCCCATGTCGCCGATCAAGGTCAGGATGCCGGCCTTCTTGCCCGACACGCGCAGCACGTTGGTAAAGCCGACGTTCTTGCTCCCGACCGTGCGCGGATCGGACAGTCCCATCGCTTTCGACACGACCACACCGAAGGGCACCGCGCCCAGCAGATAGCCGGCCATCGCCATGAAAACCCAAAGTAACTCGTTGTCCATGCGAATGAGAGGGTTACAAACTGCGCGCGTACTGCATACGCTGGATCGAGGTTAGAGACCCTTTGCTACGACCTGCCTCCAAAAACTCCACACATACTGCCCGCCAGAAATGTAGCCCAACACCAGCGACAGATAGAGCGTGACGATACCGGCGAGGTGCAGATTGCCGAAATCAGAGAAGAACGTGTCCTCGAGGATCAACAGCACGATCGCCACAACTTGCAGCGCCATCTTGTACTTGCCCGTCGTCTCAGCGGAGATCACCATGCCTTCGCCTGCGGCAATGGCGCGAACGCCCGTGACCGCGACCTCGCGCGCGATTATCAAGATCGCGACCAGTGCACTCACGCGATCGATGTTGACCAGGAGAATCAAAGCGGAGAGGACCAACAACTTATCGGCGATGGGATCGAGCAATTTCCCGAGTGTGGTCACTTGGCCATTGCGGCGAGCCAGATGGCCATCCAACAAATCGGTGACCGCTGCGACGACGAAGACGAGGGCCGCGCTGAGGGATCGGTCCGGGGTCGGCGTGGCAAACAGCACCACGAAGACAGGGATCAAGAGGATACGTATGAGCGTAATGAAATTCGGCAGGTTGAGCGATTCCTGCCCGACCGATTTCCATACAGACAGTACGCGATTCATTGATGACCTATTCCGTTAGCTGGTTGGAGAATGCTCAAAAAGTTCGTCCAGCAAGACCGCAATGACCTATCACTTACTAAGGGGTGGCTGGGATGACCAACTGCGCGCGTCCAACGAGAGCCTTCGGAGGCCGCGCGTTGCGCGAGCACAGGGATCGTCCCAGCTACCCCGCTCCCTTCTCAGCATCCTGCTAAACAATGCCGTGTTTGAGCAAGTCGTGCAGATGCACGACCCCGACAATTCGTTTGGCCTTGTCTGTGACGACGAGCGAAGTGATGGCATAGCGTTCCATCATTTCGACCGCCTTAGCTGCCAGCTCATCCGATCCGATCAACTTGGGGCGGCGCGAGGCCACGGCTCCGGCGGTGATCTTGGATAAATCCCCGCCGCGTTGGAGAAACCGCCGCAGGTCACCGTCGGTAATTACCCCCACGAGTGCGCCGGCTCGATCGACCACCGTGGTCATACCGAGTTTCTTGGTCGACATTTCCAGAATGGCCACCGAGGCTGAGACCGTCTCCTGCACCTGAGGCAACTGCTGCCCCCTGTGCATGAGGTCCCTCACTTTCACCAGCAACCGGCGTCCAAGTGTCCCACCTGGATGGAACTGCGCAAAATCCTGCTCTTTGAACCCGCGCTTCTCGAGCAACGCGACGGCCAAGGCGTCGCCCATTGCGAGCGTCGCGGTCGTGCTCGCCGTCGGCGCAAGCCCCATGGGACAGGCCTCTTCTGCGACTGACACATCCAATGCAACATCGCTATTCTTGGCCAGCGTCGAACCCATTCGGCCGACGATCGCCACGACAGGAATGCCCAAGCGCTCCATGAAGGGCAAGAGCTGCAGAATTTCCTGCGTCTCTCCGCTATTGGAAATAGCAATGATGACATCGCGGCGCGCCAACATACCGAGGTCGCCGTGGAGCCCTTCGGCTGGATGGAGGAAAAACGACGGTGTTCCGGTACTCGCCAACGTAGCAGCGATCTTCTGCCCGATCAAACCGGACTTGCCCATGCCCGACACAACGACTTTGCCCTTGCAGTCATAGAGCAGGTCCACAGTATCCGAGAAACCATCATCGAGACGTTGAATGAGGGCCTGGACGGCTCGCGCTTCGATGTCCAGCACACGCCGGCCTACGTCGAGGCTGGTTCCGCCCTTCGGCGTCCCCGCCCGAGCGCCTTTTTGCTTAGTTACTTTCGAGGTTGTGACGCGTCGCATATCCGCATGACCCGTTCTAGCAGAGCTTTGAGCTGATGGAGTGGCACCATATTGGGTCCGTCCGATAAGGCCTCGTCCGGATTGGGATGGACTTCCATGAAGAAGCCATCGACTCCGACGCCGGCTGCCGCGCAGGCCAATGGCTCCACGAATTCACGCTGGCCGCTGGATTTGGTTCCCCCGCCGCCAGGCAACTGCACACTATGGGTGGCGTCGAAGACCACCGGGTAGCCGAAGCTCCGAAGGACAGGGAAGGATCGCATATCGACGACAAGATTGTTGTAGCCGAATGACGATCCTCGTTCGGTTAGGATGATCCGCAGGCTTCCTGCCTCCTCAACCTTTTTCACCGCGTTGCCCATTTCTTGCGGGGAGAGGAACTGGCCCTTCTTCACGTTGACGACTTTGCCGGTCTTCGCCGCCGCGATCAGCAAATCCGTCTGCCGGCAGAGAAACGCGGGAATTTGGAGCACGTCCACGATCTTCCCTGCCTCGGTTGCCTGTTCTTCGGTGTGGACGTCCGTCAAGACAGGAAGGCCCAGCTGATCCTTGACCTTCTTCAGCACCGCCAGGCCCTTTTCGAGACCGGGTCCGCGATAGGAGCTGATGGAAGTTCGGTTGGCTTTATCGAAGGACGATTTGAAGATATAGGGCATGCCCAGAGACTTGGTGATCTCGGCGATGCGCGCCGCCGTCTCCAGCACGAGCTGCTCACTCTCGATGACACACGGCCCGGCGATCAAAAAGGGCCGATGGCCTGCACCGACTTTGAAGGAACCGATTTCTACTTCGTATGCCATAGTCTTTGGTTCTTCCGACTTCCCGTGAGAAGCTCAAACCGGATTTTCAGCAAGGCCGCAGGCAAACAAAACCAGAGACGTACCCTCAGGGGTATGTTGAGGATTTTGTCGAACCGAGAACGAATCTGAAAATCCGGTTTCAGCTTCTCACTTCTTCAAAGTCCGCACTTGCGCCGCAAAGCCGCTCCCACAAATCCGCTAAACAACGGATGCGGACGGTGGGGCCGCGAATTATACTCCGGATGGAACTGCGTCGCCAGAAACCAGGGATGGTCCTTCAATTCCACAATCTCGACCAGCCGGCCATCCGGCGAAAGCCCACTCAGCACGAGTCCCTTGACGGTCAATTGCTCGCGGTAGGCGTTGTTGAATTCATACCGGTGCCGATGGCGCTCACGCACTTCGCTCACCCCGTACATCTTTTGGGCGAGGGTTCCATCCCCGAGCTTACAGATATAGGATCCGAGCCGCATCGTCCCGCCCTTGTCGCTGACGGACTGCTGATCCGACATCAAATGAATGACGGGATAGGGGGAGGCCTCGTCAAATTCTGCGCTGTTGGCACCGGCCAGCCCGGCGACATTCCTCGCAAACTCGATCGTCGCGCACTGCATGCCCAAGCACAAGCCGAGAAACGGGATCTGGTGTTCCCGTGCGTAGCGAATCGCGGCGATTTTCCCTTCGATCCCGCGCGCGCCAAACCCGCCGGGCACCAGGACGCCATCGACCTCACGCAGGATACGCTCGGTCCCTTGCCGTTCAATCTCTTCCGATTCGATCCACTGGATGTTCACCTTCGTTTCATGGTCAATGCCGCCATGGACAAGCGATTCGGCGAGACTCTTGTAACATTCCTTCAACCCGGCGTATTTGCCGACCAGGGCTACTGAGACTTCATGCTTGGGATGCTTGATCTTCTGGACCATCGCATCCCATTCCCGCAGGTTCGGCGGACCGGTTTCGAGATGGAGCAGGCGCACGATCAACTCGTCCAACCCTTCCTTCCGAAACACGATCGGCACTTCATAAATCGTGTCCACATCCTTGGCCGTAATCACGGCGTCTTTCTCAACGTTGCAGAACATCGCGATCTTGGCCTTAAGTTCCGGCGGGAGATACCGGTCGGTCCGGCAGAGGAGGATATGAGGCTGGATACCGATCTCCCGGAGCTTGTTGACGGAGTGTTGCGTCGGTTTGGTCTTCAGTTCACCGGCTGCGCCGATGTAGGGCACCAGCGTTAGGTGGACATAGAGCACGTTCTCGCGGCCCACGTCGTAGGGCATCTGGCGAATCGCTTCGAGGAAGGGCAAGCTCTCGATGTCACCGACCGTACCGCCGATCTCCACGATCGTCACGTCCATCCCCTGGGAGATGCGCATGATGCTCTGTTTGATCTCGTCGGTGACGTGGGGCACCACCTGCACCGTCCCGCCGAGGTAGTCGCCGCGACGCTCTTTCATGATGACCGAATGGTAGATCCTGCCGGTCGTGTAGTTGTTTTCTTTGGTAAGGGTCAGGGACGTGTACCGTTCATAGTGCCCGAGGTCCAAGTCCGTTTCCGCTCCGTCGTCCGTCACGTAGACTTCCCCGTGTTGATAGGGATTCATCGTGCCGGGATCGACGTTGATGTAGGGATCGAGCTTGAGGAACGTGATTTTCAACCCGCGACTCTCGAGCAGGTTGCCGATCGAGGCCGAGGCGAGCCCCTTCCCCAGGGAGGAGACGACTCCGCCTGTAACAAAAATGAACTTGCTCATCGTGGCCCCCCTCTTGTCAAATTCTTTAATTCTGACACGCATGCCACCATTACCTGGAAGGAGCTGCCTTCAGCAGACCCAACTCCCGCTTGCTGAGATCACACTATTGGAGCTTCTCCGCCACCGACTCGACATCTTCCGGCGTATCCACCCGCAAGGAGACATGCGTGGTTTCCCAAACTCTGATTGCAATCCCGTGTTCCAACGCGCGCAATTGTTCGAGCTTTTCCGCATCCTCCAAGCGTCCGGTGGGAAGAGCCGCCAGCTTCAGCAAAGTGTCGCGCCGGTACATGTACAGACCGAGGTGAATGTAATGCAACCCTCCGACTGCCCTGCGGCTTGGGTCGTCCCGCACCAACGGAATCGGTGCGCGTGAAAAATAGAGGGCGTTGCCGAGATTGTCCGTAACCACCTTCACTACCGAGGGATTATGGACATCCTCCGTCGAATCGATCGTGCGCTTCAGCGTGCCCATTCCTATGCCGCTCTTGATGAACGGATCGATGAGATCCGCCAGCAAGTCCGGCT
>Ga0315276_10006984_pt1 | contig 10435 bp, 14 predicted proteins | sample YL17G05_0_MG_FD_204542 | JGI IMG/M metagenome (GOLD analysis project Ga0315276, IMG submission 204542) | Sediment microbial communities from Yellowstone Lake, YNP, Wyoming, USA - YL17G05_0 | ecosystem: Environmental > Aquatic > Freshwater > Lake > Sediment | place: USA: Wyoming | collected... | reverse complement strand
CGGCTCCTCTTCTGGTTCTTCCTCTGGCGAAACCTTCGGCTCAGGCATCGCTTCGTACTTGGCTATCTGAACGTCCAGCTTCCTTGCAAACGTCCTATACCCAAGGCTCATCAACATCTGAGTTCCTTGTTTCAGCATGTCAAACGCGTACTTCTTGAACTCCTTGATATCCTTATCCTTCGACGTCTGATCCCGAACAGTTCGAGCAAAAGTAATAAGATTTCGCGCCTGATTTGACACTTGTGCCCAACGCGGGGTTCCCTCTCCGTCCTCCGCGAGATTCAATAATTCGTCAATTTTCCCGAAATCTTCCATTATATATTGGTGAAACTGGTCGATTCCTTGGACGTTGCAACTGCGGGTTCCTCGGAAGGCTGAATTTCCATGGCAATCTTGGAAAGCGCGGCGGCGGATTTCTTTTCGCCGAGCTTGAGTAGGCCACCCGCTACGGCGGAAATGATATCTCTAAGGGCGTCCACAGAAGAGTGCGGGTCTTCAGCTTGTGCTAACTCGTCCAAGCTACGTGTAATCTGGTCAATAACTTGTGGCATGGAAATTTTAGCTTCGTCTACTTCTTCTTTAGATGTAATGTTCTCGTTTACACTTCCATCCAGATCAATTTCTCTATATTCTTTCCCAAAACGTGTTATGCCTCGTTTGGACATAACCATTATACCGTGATCTCCATCGTCAGGATCTTGAGCTGGAATCCAATTCGAAAACCGGAAACCCTGCTTCTCAATTTCTTTTTCTGCTTTTAGCTGAGCGTCAGTTGCCTCGTATGGGCCATAGTCCGTCGCATCTTGAAGCTTTGACTCGGAAAAACCTGCAAGTTCCTTTCTTAATCTCGTAGCCAACTCGTCAATACTCTGTTGTATATCGCGTGCTTGACGAGCCGAACGCCCGTCCATATTATCTCCCTGCCAGATAACCTTGTCAGCAATATCAGCAAGGTCTTTACTGCGCAGAGCGAGTTGATCCGAAACAAATTTCAAAGATTTTCCCCAATCGGCTTCCTGAAGCTTCGCCAGCATTTCGTCAATATTCTTGAGAGGCCCCATTTCCCTGTCTCCTGAGCGGAACTAAGTTCCGGTTATCCGTTATTGATCGATTTCTGGACGTTTTTCGTAAACACGAATATCGAAAACGGCTCCTTCAGCCGCTCTCTTTTTCACAGTTGTATTCTTGGAGTTCAATTCCATTACAACCATCGCATCGGCAATCACGTCATCTTGATTGTCATGCGCTTTGATGCGCCCCCGGAAAACGACAGGCCATTTTTCCTCAGACCATTTATCCAAGATAGCCAGTATGTCGTTGACTTCAATGGGTCTAACCGTTCTTTCTTGAAAGTCGGACAAATCGACATGGAACTTTACTTCAGCAAACGCCACTTCCTCAATATAAGAATGCGTTATCCCGACATCCTTTTCCGGGCCTTGAACAGACGTAATGTCATAATCAAAATCGTCAACATTGTGGCGGTCTACGCTATCATCAAAAATTTTTCTGGAATTGTCATCATACAACAAGTCTGCAACATCATACTTGTCTTCGTCTTCCGGCGCGTCCCCCGTCTCTTTCTGAAGCTTCGCCAGCATTTCGTCAATGCTATCGGCTGGAATCTCGTTTACGTTTCCGTCACTGTAGTATTCTATTACGTGTCCGTCTGGATAAACAATTACAACATCTCCGTCACCGATAGGGATCGGCCAATTGCTCTTTGGCCCCGGAACAAGACCAACGCCTACCCCGTGTTCTGCGTTGCGATCAACCTTTGCCACTGGAGTAAAACCTTTCCTTTTATACATCTTAACTATTTCTCGTTGTTCATTTGTTGAAATATTTTTGTCAAAAGCCGACGGACTGGCTATCCCGCCAACCTTTGAAAAAACTGGATCTACTTCCTCTACTGAAAGTTTCGCCAGCATTTCGTCAATGCTCTTGAGAGTCTTGCTTTCTTGGGGTTCCACTTCGACAATTTCGATATACTTAGAAGCATACTTATTAGTCTTAATTGCTTCGACTGCGTCAGAAACTGATAGATTCCATACCTTTCCGTCGTATGTCTCTGTCAAAACTTCTTCCCATCTGTCGCCGTAGTCTTTTTGCAGCTCCTTTATATAGGCAGCGTCTTTCATGGCTTCCTCTTTGAGAATTTCAAAGCACGTCTCTAGCAAATCATTTTCAAGGTCATGATATCTATTTTGGTCAACAGCGATTGCCGCGCCGGGGGTGTACCCGGACCCGTCGTGAACCACGGCGATTTGCACGAGTGTCTTATTGTTATTTAAATCAATACTCCCCTCACCTCCGATAACAACTACGCTCTTAAGATAGTCAATCAATCCATCTTTTCTTCCAATGGCTTCTGCTTCTCTTAATTTTGACGGAATTTTTCTAGCAAGACTCTTGAAGCTTGCCAGCATTTCGTCAATGCTCTTCATTTTCCCGCCCCCTAAGCGTGCTCGTGATTCGGGAAAGTATACCACCCAATCCGTTGGCTTCGCCTCGATTCCGATCTTTTTGAGTGCGTCGATATAGTCTTCCGCTGAAGTGATGTGCCCGTAGTTCTTTGTCTGCTTAGCCTTCGCCTTGTTCTTCGGGCCGACAAAGGAGATCGCCCCAAGGCCGTCCACCTTCTTTTCCTCGGGCGGAGCGGCAACCGCCTCGTCAACATCGTAGGCGATCTTCCCCAGATCCTCTGTGCTCATTTTTTTGTTCCTTCTGGAAGAGGATTCTGGTTAGTCGATCTCCGTAACCTTCACGCCCGCCGCTTCCAGAGCCGCCCTTCCAGCCTCTGCGGCCAGCATATTGGCTTGGAACTTCAGGACCACGGAAGGAACCGCGTCAGGAAGAACGCCCTGAACGAGTTCCCTCACCTTAGCGGCAACCTCAGGAATCAGCTCATCGCTGATGTGGATCTCGCGGTACTTCACCTCTTCCGGATTTGGCTCAGCGGGAGGAAGCGCAGTAGCCGCAGGAGCCCCGGTCGTCGCCATCGCCGCTGTCTGCACTGGGGCGGTCTTTGGTGCTCCAAGGGGCAGATCGTCCTCGGCTAGCTTTCCGCCCTTGCCAAGATCCTTCACCTTCTTTTCATCGTCGTATGCCTTGACCTTGGAATCAACCTTGGCTTCCTTCGGGGCTCCCACGATGCTCTTGCCCTTCACGTCTACCGACGGAAGCTTCTGAGTTTTTACCTCGCTCGTGGACTTGGGAGCGCCGCCTTGAGTATCCTTCAGGTCGGCCTTGGGGGCTGCCTTCTCGTCTCCGTAGTGCTTTGCATCGCCGCCTGCCTGCTGCTTCGGGGAGCTTCCCATGACGGCCTTCCCCTCGGGGGCTTCCTTCTTCCCGAGACCGGGGTCCTTCACGGTGCTGACCGCCTTGGGCGCGGACTTGAACGCGTCCCCGCCACCACCCAGCTTCTCTTCCGTCTTGATTCCGTGAGGATAAGCCGACTTGACGGCTTCCTTGCCGTAGTTGCGCGGATCGCCGCCCGCCTGAGGCGCGGGGCTGCCAACCGGCTTTATCCCCTTCAGATCGTCCTTCGGGAAGGTCCGCTCGATCTTCTTCTGCGCGAGCGGGGTAGCGATGGGGCCGGTCATGGCTGCAATGGTTTCCTCGCCGATTGCGTGGCGGAGGTTCACGAGGATCTCGTTCATCTTGCTGGTCGCCATGTCGTTTTCCTTAAAATTATTTTTAGCTGATTTTTCACCGAGAAATCCGGTTCGCAGCTTATCCATAGCGGAAGTCTTTACGAGTTCGACTCGTTCGGACTTTCCGCAGAGTTTAGAAAGGAGCCTGTCCACCTCTTTGGTATCGAACACCCACCGCCTCCTTTAAAACCGGTACAACGCAGTCACTTGCAATCCCGCGCTAGCGAGTGCGACATTAATGTCGTTCGTTATCTGTATCGCTAGCTGTTCGGCCTCTATACGAAATTCTTTGTTAAACAGGTACGTCAGAATACCGTAATCAATTCTTCCGTTATGGTAAAACTCGCTTACAAAACTAGGTCTCTCACAAGGATCGTAATAATCCGTTCCGCCAACGCTAGAAAAACACTGAAAAGTGGTTGCTGCGTATTCGTTAACAATGTTCAAAAATATTTGTTCGACCGCATCCGCCACTATCTGTCCAGAGATCCCGGAGAAGTCGATATAAATATGGCGTCCGCCGATCTCCGCCTGACCGCATATTGTTGTTGGCTGCGGCACGCAGCAGTCGCAGCCAAGCGCTATATATCTTCTCAGGTCTACGCGTTCGGTATTCTCTTTGGAATCCTTTTGGATTTCTTCTCCGCAATCGTTCAAAAAAGATCTAAAGCACCTAGTGCAACTCATTTGAAACCGCCTTCTTCTCCACCGTCTGTGGAGAAGTAATAACGGGCGGAACGGCGTTCTTCAGCATTTGTTTGATGTCGTTTGAATAGCTGGCGATCTTTTCCGCCTGCCAAAGAACGTCTTTCGCGCTCTTCTCGATGACGGACTGCTTTAGGTCTTTTCCAATCTGCGACATCAGATTGGCCAGATATTTGAGGGAATTCCAGTTCAGCTCACCTTCGGTGAGGAGCGACTCTAAGAGAATATTTATTCTCTCGAAGCCCTGCATCCGTAGCCCTCGCCGAGTTTTAGCAGAAGCCGACTGCGAAAACCTGAATTCGCTGAGGCCCAGATCCGGAGGCGATAGCGAGTTTTAGTTGAAGTTGGATGGGACCTTGGGGTCCGCCGCTGAGTATTGGACAAACTTGAAGGATGAGCGTCTTGTAATAAAGAGCTGATTCACCGATAGCATCAAAGTCCAATGTCACTCCGTTTCCCGAGGCAACCATGTAAAGCCACAGAGGAACTGCAATTTGGGCTAGGTAGGGGGAAAGATCAACGACTGAGCCCGCCACGTAGGTATCGTCCAAAATCATCTTGGCGTTCGCGTCCTGCTTGCAAAATTGCTGCTCAAAGCGCATCCCGTCGGAAAGGAGCAGCTCGTTCTTTATGTTAAACTGAAAGTTCGCCATGTTCTCACCTCATCTTTTTATGGTGGAACTCAGTTCCGGTTACGAGAGCGCGATAATTCGGATTTTGGTCTCGACGGTCGTCGTGATATAGAGCTTGTTAAACTCGCCGAAAAGAACAGCGAAAGTCCACGGATTCCCATCTGCGAGTCTGTTCTCTGTCTTCACGAGGACCGCGTTGTCGGATTTGAAGTAAAGGAACTTTGCTGGGCAGATACCATCATTCTCAAAGTTAACCTCAAAATCCTCCGTACTCCCCGCAATAACAAGTTCCTTGATGGATCGCTTGTCAACTTCAGACATGTCCTCTTTGATGACTTCTGAAATCTCCGCGTTCAGTGTTCTCAGATCGACGCATTGAATCGTCCCACGAACTTGCAGTGTCTTACCCATGGGGTGTTCTCCCTGTATACAGCATCCGTCTAGGATATTAATATGGAAGATACTACAGATGCGGTATGGCGTCAAGAGGGTGTGGACATAAAAAAACCCCGCCAAGTAAGTTTGGCGGGGTCTTCGAGTAAGTTAAATTTATAGAACTTCCGCCGCCTTTGTATCTCCCGCTGAATACAATGTCTTCTCGTGGATATACGCAGGAGAAGCCCCCTCGTTTGACATCGGAATCTTGTTGAGCCTTTTCGGATTAACGTACTTCTCCATGGTTTTCCTTCCTCCGAACCCGGAAACCAGCTCGCTCAAGGTCTCCCGGATATTGTGGTTGGCAAGACGCATCAACTTCTTGTAGTCGGAATTTGAAAGTTCCGTTGTCAGATTCCCGTTCTTGGCCCGAAAAAATTCAATTGCGGTCGTATACATAGTCTGCGCCACGTCGTCCCACTTCCCGTTTCTCTGAAGTTGGGCCTTTAATTTTTTAGGAAAAAATCGGAGAACCTGAAAACACATTCCCGTCAGCTTCGTAACCACGGGGTTTTCGAACTTCACGTCGAAACGCCCATTTGAGCTTTTGATTTCCTGTGAAACGATTTTGATCCGACGCTGGTACTTTCTCTTCCTGCGTACAACCGAATCGCCGTTTAGAATTTTTTTAATCCGGGCGTGAAGTTTGTTGGCCCTCTTTAGGGTGGCATCCTTCTCTTTGACAAGTTTCAAAAGTTTCCGAATTTTTGGTAGAGAAAGGCTAGAAAGGTGTGAAAATGACATGCGTCCCCCTTGACAAAAAATGGGCGCTACGGCCCTTTTGTTGGAATCACCCGCTTCGGGGTGCGTTTTAGTATATTGTGTGAGAAGTGACATTAAAATAAGAGAAAATTTACAGAAATAGCTAAAGCTATCAAATTTTAACCCGAACAAATTTTCCTTTAAACTGGGTTGTAAAACAAGTTCTTTTTTGCTAGAATACTAATTATGCGTAAAACATTCAAATACCGGATCTATCCGACCCGTGCACAGAGCACGCGGATGCGTAAGGCTCTCTCCGCGTGTTGCTGGCTCTACAACTATCTTGTCGAGCAAAGAACCTCCGCTTGGAAAAAGGATAAGAAGTCTGTGTCTCTGTACGATCAACACGCGGTTATTCCTGACCTGAAAGAAAAAAACACAGACCTTGCTCTGGTACACAGCCAAGTTCTACAGAACGCCGCTGTCAGAGTAGACCTTGCATTCAAAGCCTTCTTTCGCCGTTGCAAGGCGGGGGAGAAACCCGGATACCCGCGATTCCACGGAATTGACCGCTATGATAGTTTCACCTATCCGCAAGCGCCGAGCGGGTGTGCGTTGCACGGCAAGTTTCTTCACCTAAGCAAAATCGGAGTTGTTCCGGTTATACTCCACCGAAAACTTGAGGGCATTCCAAAGACGGTAACTATCAAGAGATCCCGTACAGACAAGTGGTACGTAACGTTTTCCTGCGAAGTGGATGCGCCAAAGAAACTCAAAAAGTCCAAAGAGAAAACAGGTATAGATGTTGGTCTGGCGACATTTGCCACGCTAAGTAACGGCGATAAGATCGAAAATCCAAGATTCTTCCGTGAGGAAGAAGAGGCTCTTGTGAACGTTCAGCGCCAGCACGCAAAACTTGCTAAGGGAACCCCGGAAAGAAGAAAGCACGTAAAGGCGGTTGCCCGCGTTCACGAGCGCATCGCGTGGAGACGGGAGAACTTCGCGCATCAACACAGCCGTAAGATCGTCAACCGCTTCGGTTTCATTGCCGTCGAAGACCTATCAGTTAATCGTATGCTTCACAACCGCTGCTTGTCAAAGAGCATTTCAGACGCCGCGTGGAGTATGTTCGACGGCTTGCTGGCGTACAAGGCAGAATGGGCCGGTCGCCAGCATGTCAGAGTCAATCCAGCGTACACGAGCCAGACGTGCAGCCAGTGCGGGCATCGTCAGAAGATGCCGCTTTCGGATCGCACGTATGCCTGCCCGTGCTGCGGATTATCAATCGACCGGGACCTGAACGCGGCGAAAAACATACTCGCCTTGGGACTACAAGGCGCGGGGCGAAAGCCTCAAGAAGCCACGGGTTTAAAGCCCGTGGAGTAGTCACATGCTGACGCGCATTCTATACTTCCCCATCTTCTTCTTAAAGCGGCTAGCAAACCGCTTGCGCATCTTCTGCGCTCTCTTGACGCGAGCGGTCTTCTTCCAGCGCTTCTTGTATCGCTTGTAATAGGCTCTGTGCCTTCTGTAGTACTTCTTCCTCTGTGCTTTCAGCTTGGACGGTGTGCTCTTCTTCCGCCTGAAGGACACTCTCATCTCGGAAATGATGTCCTGAACTATCGCGTCGAAATGATCCCTTATTTGAGGGATGATGTCAAGGATATTATTGTCTTCCCCACCCTTATATGGCGTGACCAGAATGTGGGGATACATCATTATGGTTTCGTCAGGCCTGTCATCAATGACAAGATCTGGGCGTGCTGGAAGATAATCGATGACGTCTGGGGTTTCGAACTCCGGCTTGGCAAACGCTCTGTCTTCCGGAAGGCCAACGCGCTTGGCCGCATCCCTAGCGTTCCCCTCGCCAGCGCGGCTCCACACGTAGTTTGTCACGCCGACAGACTCCAGCGCCTGTATGAGATCCTTGGCGTAGGGGCGTAGTTGCCTATCGGAGACATTTTCAAGGCCTCTGTCGTAAGACAGAAGAACCCCGTCAACGTCCCAGTAGACTGAGACATCCTGCATGCGGCACCACATGGGTACGTCGCGTAAACTACACGACTACGCGAACGTTCTTGGCGCGTGAGCCCTTGGGGCCTTGATCGTCTTCAAACTGGACGCGATCACCGGCCTTGATGTCTGTGAACGCCACGCCCTGAAGTTCAGAGCAGTGGAAAAAGACATCGCCCTTTGCCGTCGTGATGAACCCGTAGCCCTTTTCCGACACGACCTTCTTGATCGTTCCTTCTGACATAACTCGCCTCCAGAGTTAGAGAGAACTGTAACACGTCTGGAGGCGATTTTACTCGAAGTAACCTGAAATGCAATAGGGAATTACAACAATTAGTTAACAAAGCTTGGCGGGGCCACCGTACCACTAATAATCAAACGAGACCCATCATCTGAGACTCCGACTCGACCAATTTCCAGACCGTTGGATTTAATAATAAAAGTTCCGGGAACTTTCACGTCCGGATAGACCGAAACCTCGAAGTCATGATTGTAAATGGTCTTGTACTTGAAGTACAAAACGTTACGGTCTGTCCAGCTCTTTACAACCGGCTTCGGCTTTCTGTTAAAAATCCACTTGAACACTTTTCGCGCCCTCCTGCTTCGGCTTTTCTTCTGGAACAGCTTCTTGCTTCTTTGCAACTGGAATAACTCTAAATAATATTCCCCTGACGTACCCGACAACCAGAACATTCCTCGCCCTCACTCCTTCGAAAGTAACACTATTATAAAGATCGCTATTCGTCGGATTCTGAATTAGCTGCACAAGCTCTATGCTATCGTACATAAAATGAGCTTTTACGACTTCTTTTAGGGAATCCGCCAGCTTTATAATATCTTCTTTTGTCCGAGGCCGACACTCACCGATCTCGTTGCCAAAGAACACGAACTCATTTACCTTGAACTGGTCTAGCAAATCTTTAAAAACGAGGTGCTTGCAACTTTCTCTATAGGAATAACTGATGCAGTCACAAACACCGAGCTGCTCATTGGCGGTATAGGAGGTCAGCTTCTTGTAGCCCATATACTTATCTATGGGCTCTCCCCGCTTAACTACATACGTCGTCGGAAGCGTCTTCGGCTCTGCGTGTCCGTTCATACTTTTCACTCTAAAACGTTATTGCCTAGATATTCACAGAAGACTTCTGAATAACCGCTCTCGCCTCCTCAAAAGTCTCTTTCCAGCGTGGATTGTCGGTGTCAAGAATTAACATCTTCACTCTGAAAACGGATTCGATCTTGGCGAGAATCTTAACGAGAGCGTCCTTGTTGGCCTCAAGGTTGTCACCGAGGAAGTTCAGGCAGATCATCTCCAGCGCGTGTGCGTCGTGGTCGTTCTTGTTTGGGGAAAGCTTCTTCGCGTGTTCAATGGCGTCCACTATCGTTTTTCTTTGGTCCGGGGAAACCCGGAACGAGATCGGAGTAAACAGATCGGTATCGGGCTTCTCAGCCTTGCCTTCGATTGCGTCGTGAACTGACACGGCCAGCTCGGGCTGTGTAAGCCGCTCGGCCTTCTCCAGCCACTTGTCAACGTTTTCTTTCGTGGCAACTGGAACGATATACCTAACTTTGCCCCACGCCTTTCCCTTGAGCTGTGCTTCTGAAACGCCTAGCTGAAGAACCAGCTTGTCATAGATGGAGAGCCAATATCGAACCGTTCGAGCTTCTAGACCAAGCTCTTCCTCAACATACGCCTCAAACGTCACGTACTTCCACTTCTCGAAATCGCGCAGCATCTTGACCCGGTAGAGAAGCTTCGCAAGCTCTGCCCAGCAGTCCTTATAACGTACCGCTACCGCCTTCGCCTCGACACGGACTTCTGCTGAAGGGCGCTCCATGATCTTATCAAGCTCTACCTTGGTTGCTGATTTCGTCATGTGGATTTTCTCTTTAAAGTGGGTTAATTGGGCTTAGCATCTTTCCACACGACTTTCTCCGTCCAGATATCTCCATCGAACGACTTCCCGTAAATCTCCTCGTAGATAGAGAGTGGAAGATTAAACTCGTCTATACGTCCGTCCTCGTGCTTGCGGAAGGCCCGCTTAATCGTTTCTTTCTCATTAATATTGTACGCGGCAACCGCTGCGAAGTGCCCGAACTTCGAACTGTGCCCCCCTGAAACGAAAGCCACAAGCTCGCAGCCATTGCTTGCCAGCATTCGGATAAGGACGTCTACCAAGCCCGCAATCTTGGAGTCTAGCTCTTTAACGATAGCCGCATAAGAGAAAATCACGCACCTGTTCTTTTCCTTATTCACCCCGACAATCTGAGGAAGAATAGGACCATCATTTT
>Ga0315276_10006983_pt1 | contig 10436 bp, 6 predicted proteins | sample YL17G05_0_MG_FD_204542 | JGI IMG/M metagenome (GOLD analysis project Ga0315276, IMG submission 204542) | Sediment microbial communities from Yellowstone Lake, YNP, Wyoming, USA - YL17G05_0 | ecosystem: Environmental > Aquatic > Freshwater > Lake > Sediment | place: USA: Wyoming | collected... | reverse complement strand
TCCAGCCAGAACTGGTTAATCCTGACGATGTGCGTCTCATCGCGCAAAACGGTGCCGGCCACATCCACCGTGCCGCCGCTGGCAATGACCTCCAGGGATACCAGGCTGGCATAGTTGGCGACCTCGGTCTCCTTCTGCTCGGATATCTTGAGTCCGCGCTGCTGGGCGATAACCCCGGCGTTGACCAGTGTAACGTGCTCCTCGCTGACGGTATCCAGCAGGCCGCTCAGGATGGAGGCCTTGAGCGCGGAGGTGTCATATTGCGCTATCTCGCCGGAGTACTTGATCTTCAAACCCTTGAGCTGTCCGCCCATGAGCTGACCGGCCATCTTGCCGACCACGTTGGCCACATCCATGTAAGGTTTCAGTATCTCAAGCAGCTCCGGCGGTATCTGGGGTACATTGACCGCGAAGCGCGCCGGCTTGCCGTTGAGCACATCGATTATCTGGTCAACCACGTCGATGCAGACATTGGTCTGCGCCTCCTTGGTAGACGCGCCGAGATGAGGGGTAACGATGACCCTGTCGTTCTTAAAGAGGATGTTGTCGGTGCAGGGTTCCACGGCGAAAACATCGATAGCCGCGCCGGCCACCTTGCCCTCCTCGAGGGCCTTAAGCAACGCTTCGTCATCGATCAGGCCTCCGCGCGCGCAATTGACCAGGCGCACGCCCTTCTTCATCAGGGCCAACTCTTTGGCGCCGATCATGCCCTTGGTTTTCGGTGTCAGCGGCAGGTGCAGCGTGATAAAATCCGATTCCTTGTAAAGCTGCTCCAGCGGCGCCAGCGTAATACCCAGCGACTGGGCGTATTCCTGTGATGCGAAGGGGTCATAGCCGATCAATCTCATCTCGAAGCCCTTGGCGCGGGCCGCCACGCCGGAACCCACGTTGCCCAGGCCGATGATGCCCAGGGTCTTATTGCGCAGTTCCACGCCCGTGTATTCCTTGCGGTTCCACTTGCCGGCCTTCAGTGTAGAATGCGCCTGCGGGATATTGCGGGCCATAGCCAGCATCAGCGCCATGGTATGCTCGGCGGCGGCAACCGTATTGCCGGTGGGAGCATTTATCACCATGATGCCCTGCTGGGTGGCGGCGTTTATATCTACGTTATCCAGGCCCACGCCGGCGCGGGCTATGATCTGCAGCTTCGTGCCGCATTTTATGACGTCTGCCGTGACCTGCGTTTCGCTGCGCACAATGATCGCGTCATAATCACCGATCACCGCTTTCAATTCGTCCGGCTTAAGGCCGAGCTTAACATCCACCTCGGTCATGGCCTTCAGGCTTTCCATACCTTCAGGCGCCAACGGGTCAGCTACAAGTACCTTCATATCAAACCACCTCTAATAAGAAAATTTCCAAACAATCAAAACTCTAATGTTCAAATACCAGAACCTTTAAATTTGGTTCATTTGATATTGTTTAGAGTTTAGGATTTAGAATTTTGAATTTTATTCCCCTTCTTTAGGATTCAGTATTTAGTGCTTAGAGTTTTAAACTATTTCTTCGCCTTGACCAGCGCCTTATCCATGGCGGCCAGTACCTCGTCCATATCCTTCTCGGTGACGAAGCCGAGGTGGCCGATGCGGAAGACCTTGCCCTTCATACCGCCCTGACCGCCGGCGATGACCACTTTATATTCCTCGCGCAGCGTGCCCGTGAACTTGGACACTTCCATATCGGCCGGGGCTTTGGCGGCCGTCACGGTATTCGATGCATACTTCTCGTCTGCCACCAGCAGCTCCAGGCCTTTGGACTTGATCCATTTCCTGGCCTTATCGGCAACGCGCGCATGGCGGGCGAAGATATTCTGCAGCCCCTCTTTCAGCATCATGTCCAGCGCGACATCCAGGCCGAAGTATATCGAAACTGCCGGGGTCCACGGTGTCTGGCCGTCGGGGATGAATTTCTTGGCGCGGGTGTAGTCGAAGTAGAACCTGGGCATTTTCGCCTGGGCGTGCGCCTTCCATCCTTCCTCACTGATACTGACGAAGGCCAGGCCGGGCGGGACCATCCAGCCTTTCTGTGAACCGGTAACTACCACGTCCAGATTCCAGGCATCCACCGGCACGTCGATCGAGCTCATGCTGCTGACGGCGTCCACCAGGATCAGCTTGCCGGCGTCTTTCACGACTCTGGCAATTTCCTTGAGGGGGTTGGTGGTGCCTGTCGAGGTCTCGTTGTGTGTAACCAGCACAGCCTTGATACCGGGGTTTTCATTCAGCGCTTTCTTGACATCATCCGGGTTGACGGCCTGTCCCCATTCATATTTGAGCGGGATTACGTCGGCGCCATAGACCCTGGCGCACTCGGCGAAGCGGTCGCCGAAGATGCCGATTGAGATACCCAGCACCTTGTCCCCCGGCGACAGTGTATTTACGACAGCAGATTCCAGGCCGCCGGTACCCGAGGTGGTGAGGATGAGCAGATCGTTCTTAGTCTGAAAGCATTGCTGTAGCTTGGGAGTTATCCGGTTCTGGATCTCGGCGAACTCCTTGCCGCGATGGTTGATCATCTGGCGTCCAATCGCTTTCAGCACCTCGTCAGGGCAGGGGGTGGGGCCTGGAATTCTCAGCTGCATGTTAGCGCCTCCGTAATGATTAGTTTGTAAATTATAGATTATTTTAGCAGTGATGTGAATTTCGATATAGACCTGTCACCGCCGCCAGTCCCCAAAAACTCCATTGCCAGGAGCACGTAACGATTAGCGTTTATACTCGAAGATCTTGACCTCCGGCGCCTCTCCACTGCCCGCTTTGGCCTTTTGTGACGAGGCGAATACCGGCCGGTATCCCTCCAATGCCTCCAGCGGCAAAGGGCTTATCAGCGGGTCCTTACCTGCGATGCGCCAGTTGCCCGCTTTCTGCGCGGCGATAAAGGCCTCGGCTTCAGTGTAGCTGCGGAAGGTTTTCAGCCCGGTTATCTCCCGGTACGGCGCACCCCTGGCTCCTGTCCTGTCCTCCCAGGAGATCACCGCAGTCTCCGTTGGCTCATACTTCAGGCCGTCGAAGCAATACAGGCGCACGGCCATGGTACGGTAATACTCGGGGTAATAAACCAGGGTGGGAACCAGGCTGTCTTTCTGCTGGCGGTAATAAATCTCGTAATACCTGCCGGATGGTTCACCGGAGGCGCCGGCCATGAAGGCGAAGCCGGAGCTGCGGTTGATCATATAGTCATTGACGATCACGTAGCGCACGTTCCAGGCAGCGCAAACGTTATCGGCCGTCCGAGCAGATTGAGCCATGAAATAGCGCCATTCGCCCCGGTCTGATGACCCCGGGTTGGAGCAGGGTACGCGGCGTCCGATGCGCGACACCCAGTAACCGTAGTCCCAGCTGCAAAGCGTGCTGTAGGACGCAGCCGGGCCGCTGCTGTTATCGGTCCCACCGTACCTGTCATAATAGTAAGCGGCATCGCCGAAAGGCTCTGGCGTGTTATTACGCAGCCAGTCCAGGGACTCGTACCAGGCATCGCTGGGGGCATACAGCGCTCTGGTTGCCACATCGAAAAACGGCCTGTCCCCACCCGGCAACGGGCCGGTATTGGGATAAATTACCAGGGCCGCCACCACGGCGATGCCCAACGCCAGCCTGGTGGGATTGCCGGCCGCCTTACCCATTGATTTCCCGGCCGCCTTTTTCCGTGAAGTTTTTCCCCCGGCCGGCATAGGGTTAACCGCGATGCGATTATCTTTAAGGCCACACACCTGAAGGATAAGCCAGCCTGTATAGCCGGCCAGCAGTGCCACGTTGATGGCCAGGTAATAGGCGAAGCGCCGCATAGCCAGTGCGGCCAGCAGGCTGATTATGCTCCAAACAGCCAGCAATACTATTTCAGGATCTCCCTGTTTGAATGCCCGGTACAGTACCAGAGCCAGGGCCGCCAGAGCCATAACGGAAGCGGCCGTGTAGTTGCCCCAGACCAGATCCAGGGTGAAGGCGCCCTGCTGAACCAGCAGGGGCTGCATCTCCGCTATAGGGGCCGCGTATTGCCAGGTAAAGAAGCCGCTGATAGCACCAACCGCCTCAGCATAAATGCCGGGGCTGATCATATAAATCAACAGGGCAGCTGTGATGCCCAGGCCGATGACCGCGGCCGGGTAATAAGCAGGGCCCGCCCTGCGGCTACGCAGGTAATACGATAATATCGGCAGCGCCGCAGCGGCGGCCAGCCCGGCCGACAGCGCGGAGATTGACAGGGCGCCGGGCAGCCATATCAGCACCATGATCAAAGCCACCAGGTAGGCAGCGCAACCGGTTGCGCCGGCCTCCCACCCGCGCAGGTGGTCGCTGACGCTTTGCAAAACCAGCCAGGTGAAGCTGATGAAGACGAAAAATAGGGCGCCCTGCCAGGAAAGCAGGTATAATCCCAGGCAAAGCCCCGCCAGCGCGCCGTAGAGAAGTGGCTTGACCAGCCGTTGCCTGTATTCCCCACGCCACGGGTAAAGCGCCAGTCCCTTGCTGTAATGTATGGAGAGTAGCAGGAAGAGCATAAAAAGGCTGGAAAGAAAAATCTCCAGCACGTGGCTGTCCGTATTGCCCAGCAGCGTGCGGACGAGGAACTCGCCCGGCATCAGCGCGGTGAAGCCGGCTGCTATCAGCCCCGCCCACTTATTGAATATTGCCCGGCCGAGGAAAAAGACCGGGAAGACCAGCAGCGCCCCCAGTGCCGCGGGGAAGTAAACAGCCACCAGGTCCACGGTATGCTGCGACGGCGCGCCTCCGCCCAAAAGCAACGTGATGAAACCCATCAGGTAAACGAAGAAGAACGGCCGCCCGCTGAAGTGCCCGCCGTCCGGGTAAATATAATAGGGGTCGTAGCTGCCCAGTGAGGGGAAATGCCGCGACAGGTTGTCCAGCAGCCGCACGTAGAAATAGGCGTCGTTATCGGTGAATTTGATCCAGTCGCCCCTGAATACCTGTTCCCAGGGCACGGCAATGCGCAGCGTCAGCGACACGAGGAAGACCAGCGCCAGCAGTACCCAGCAGATGGTGCCTGGCAGGTTCGGGCGGTTCATTGCCTACATGGTATCAAAATTCAGGCATCCATTGCGAGGAATCACAAAAACGTCATTGCGATTGAAGCGAAGCAATCTTGAGAAATTACGGCACGCAATTAGATTGCCGCGCCCTGCGGGCTCGCAATGACGATTAGTAAGAGGCCTCGCAATGACGAGTATTAAAAGGGCTCGCAATGACGAGTAGTAAGAGGCCTCGCTATGACGAGGGGAAAGTGCGCCTGCAGGAGGCTAATCGATCTATAGCACACGCAGGCCCGCCAGCACCCTGGTCAGGCACTTGTACTCGGCGTTGGACGGGCCGTTCTCGTTCTGCGTGTCGACGCAGACCGTGGCCGGCGTGGTCTCACCATAGCTCCAGGTAAATGCGCCGAAGACCAGTGTGCGCTGCTCTCCCGGCGCCATCGGCGGGACGTATCCTGAGGCCACCACGTTCATGCCCACGTAGAGTTTGGCGCTGGAGGGCTTCGATAAGGCGGCGCCGTTATTGCGTACCGTGTAGTAGACCATAGGGGCCTCGCGGAAAAGGTCCATAACGACCAGGTCGGCGGTCTCGGTGACCGGCGGCAGTACCTGCACTCTGACGGATTTAGATGTAGGCCCGCCGCTGCTCAGCGCAGTCAGGGTATAAGATGTGTCGGCCCCGGGCGTAACCGCCCGGCTGCCGCCTGCGTCTACACTACCGATATCCGGGCCTATCCAGATACGGCTGGCGCCGCTGACGTTCCAGCTCAGGGTGAGCGGCTGCCCCAGCGTGACCGTGCCGGGCGTGGCCGAGAAGTTGTTGATCACCGGCAGCGTTGCGTTCTCCCCTCTCTTTACGGAAAATTGCCTCTCGCTTAACTCTTTGCCGTCCAGTAACAGGCGGATGGCGTAACCGCCCTGCAGCCAGCCATCGGCAGGCACATTCATGGCGAAGATGATATAGGAGGCGCCGGCCGCCGGCAGGAACTCTTCTTTGAGCGTTCTCCACGACGCGCCATCATTGAAAAGCCATTTAGCCTGCACCACTGCGGTAGCCGGCAGGCCGGCCGTGCTGACGGAGCAGAGCAGGCGAGGCGTATCAACGCTGAAAACCGTTGCAGAGTTGAGCGGCCTGCCGGCGGAATCCACCTGCGTGGTCAGCACGATGCTTTGCAGGGCAGGTGCGCAGGCCAGGGCTGCTGCCAGCAAACACAGGGTGCCCAGGGTCAGTCTAAGCATTAAACTCGCCATAATAAAATCCCTACCTTCGTAATTAGATTGCCGCGTCGCCTGCGGGCTCCTCGCAATGACGTTTTTGTATTCGTCATTGCGGGCGTTTTCCCGTCTCGTCATTGCGACGAGCCGAAGCTGCGAGCCGAAGGCGCGGCAGGAAGCGAAGCAATCTATCCCTGCTGATCAGATTGATTCGTCGCGCGGGCTCCCCGCAGTCAGAGCCGAACTCAGTCATTCTCCTGTACCATCCTGGCCTGCCTCCAGATGGCGAAGTCGTTGGTAAAGCTGTTGCCGGCATCCACCTGCAGCAGGAAATAGCCGTAACTGCCCTGCTGGTCGGCCAGGTCTATGACCCAGTCCTCGAATTGTCCCGGGACCGTCATCTTCTTGCTGCCCAACCAGCGAAGGGTGTCGGTGGAATCCAGGAAACCCAGCTTGAAGGTGACCCCATCGCTTCCCTGGGCAGATCTGGAAAGCCCCACCACTGCTTTAAATTTAGTCTTTACCGGTATCGCAATACGGAACAAGGTTGTCCCGTCGGCAAATGTATAGGGCTCTCCCCATTTGCCACGGATAAATCCCTGAGGTTTTGACTCCGGGACCATTTCGAGTCCACCGTCGGACATTTTGATATGCGCACCCTTCGTATCACTCTCGTTGAGTCCTTCCATCGGATCAAGCCTATCCCAGCTGTTGTAGTAGTATACAAGGTGCGATATGGCCAACATGTCCCAGTCCCAGAGCATACCCCATATTTTATACCGGCAGTTATTGTTCTCATCGGCCTCCCTGGCCTCGTTCCTGGCGTCAGCGCACACTTTGACCGTGTGGTTAAGAATACCCGGGTCGTAATAAGCCATGCCCGCCTCGGGAATCCAGCCCCGGCCTTGCTGCTCCTTGTAGGGCCAATCATAGCTGGAGAAGGTGAGTGTCTTTTCTTGTCCGGGCTTGAGCACGTCCACGAAGCCTGAGCCGCCCATCGCCGGGAACAGGTTATCAACGTACAGGTTAGTGTAGGTAGGGGTTGTATCAATCTTCCCGGCGTTCTTTACCTTGTAATATATCATGGTCCCTTCCATCCAAATGTCAGTTATAACCAGGTCCGGCGCACCGGCCAGTGCCGGGCCCACGTTAACAACCACCACACTCTTGGTAGCCCCGGCATCATTGGAAGCGATTATCTGGTAGGTGGTAGTCACCACCGGGGTTACGCTGCGGGTGCCGATGTTAGGTATGGTGCCTATCTCAGGCTGAAGGGTTATGCGGGTAGCATCGCTGACATCCCAGCTTAATGTCACCGGCTCTCCCTGGGACACCGTATTGGCAGAAACTGTGAATTTATTAATGTGCGGCCAGGCTTTCTGCGCCGCCAGGTTTTCCACCTTGAAAGGTGTGTTGGTGATCTCCTGGCCGTTGGCCGAGACCGAGACCGAGTAATTGCCCTGGGGGAAACCGCCGGGCGGCGGCTTCATGGCGAACGCCAGGTAGCCCGTGCCCTGGCCGGACTTGGTATTATTGTACATCGTGGTGTTGGCCAGGCTGGAGGCTTCGCCGCCCACGTACATGAGCTTGACCAGCACCTGCGTGTTGGCCGGCGCGTTGTTGAGCCTGACGGAGAGGTAAATGACCTCATCGTTCACCAGGAAGGCAGTGGAGGCATTAACCGGCTTGCCCTCGTAATCAACCGCGTTGGCCAGCGCGGCATCGCTGACCATGGCCGAAGGGCTTTTCCCCGCGGTGTTGACTTTTATACAGCCGGGCGCCGTGATAACCAGCGAAATAACGGTGAGAAGCGCGAGAATCGCATAGCCGCGAGAATTCTTCATAACAATACTCTCCCAAATTTGATTACAGGTTTATTATATATAATCGCGAAAAGACAGGGCCTTTACCAGTTGAGCACCAGGCAGTTGTTAGTTTTGTCATACTCGCCTAAATTGTTATAGTCATCGGCGCATACCCTGACCTCTATATTATAGTTGCGCTGCATGCCGTAGTTCCATTTTAATGTGGGGAAAGCATATGTCCTCTCCTGGCCGGGAGCCAGGATATCCACCCTGCTCTGGTCCTGGGCGAGGCCGTTAATGTAGATACCGGTGATGCTTTCCTTGGCTTCAACCCCGCCAACGTTCCTGATCTTGTAGAAGGCCTTATCGCCCTGTATCCAGAAATCCGTGATGACCAGGTCCGGCTTGTCTCTGAGAAAGGATGTTACCTCCACACGCAGCGTTTTGGCAGTCGTACCCACGGCATTGGTGGCAGTGAGCACGTAATCAATGCTGGTGAAAGGGTTGACTATCTTGTTGCCGGTGGCCGGGACCATGCCGGTTGCGCTCAGGTCAACCTTGTCGGCAGCGGTGGTGCTCCAGCTCAGCACCACCGATTGGCCGAAGCTGATAGCCTCAGGTTCAGCCTTGAAAAAGGTGATGGTAGGCGCCGGGACATCGGCCTTCTGCAGCGCCCTGACCTTGAACCGCGCATTGGCAAACTCCTTGCCGTTAGCCTTTATCTCGATGACATACTGACCTGGCTCCCAGGAACCCGACGGCGCAGGGTGCCCGAATGAGAAATAACGTGTGCCCTTGACCGCCGCGGAATCCTCGAACAGCGTCCGGTTCACTTCTTTGTTATTGCCGTCCCTGAAAAATATCCACCTGGCGGTAATCTGCGTATTCTCGGGGGCCGTATTGACGCGGGCGGACAGGTAAATCGTGGCAGTATCGGCGGTGAAATCCTCCCTGGCCACACCCATGGCCTGCCCCTGGGCGTCCACCACAGCCGCCGTGGTTATCTCGGAAAGCGTGGCCGGCCCCTGGTTTTCCGCCGGGTTGTTCATTTTTATACAGCCTGCGTACAGCATCAGGATAGTGAAAATTATCGCCATTGCCCATTTGGCCCTGTGCATAGCAGCAACCTCCATAATCAAACTCTAAATTCTAAATACAAGAAAAACTTTAAACTCTAATATCTAAATCCTCAAGGCAAAGAAAACTCTAAATTCTAATATCTAAATCCTAAACAAATTCAAATTACCTAAATTCCAAATATCTTGAACATTTGAATTTTGATATTGTTTAGAGTTTAGGATTTAGTATTTAGGATTTTCTTAATATTTAGTGCTCAGGATTTTCTTTGCGTCCTCATCACCAGCGCTATCACCGCTATCACCAGCGCTGCGCCCAGTGCTATTACCACCCATACCCATAAGGGCGTTACAGGTTCAGAAGCCGCAGGCTCCGAAGGCGCCGGCGCCGCTTCGGTCTGGAAGCTGAAAGTGGCTGACCAGTCGCTCGGGATGTTCAGGCCATTGACCTCCAGCGCCCTCACGCGCCAGAAGTAGTTGGTGCCGTAATCCAGCGTGCCGCCGTATTCATAAGCTGATGTGGCCGGGTTGGCTGTTACGACTATTTGCTTGAATTCAGGGTCCTTGCCCAGCACAAATTCATATTTAGTGGCCTCTTTCCAGGGGCTCCATGAGAAGGACGCCGGCTTGACCCGGCAGCCGGGGCAGCCGTTGCCCGGCGCCAGGAGCTGGACGCCGTAGTAGGGGGTGTTGACGATGAAGCCCGCCCTGACGGTGAAGCTGCGCAGCTCCGACCAGGGGCTGGCCGCTATCTGCCCGGTGGCCGAACGCACCGTGCGGATGCGCCAGTAATATATAGCGCCGGCTTCGGGCAGCGCGCCCGGCGCTATCCAGGCGGACGGCGAGGTCATATTGGTTTCATCCATCGCCAGCAGTATGGAGCCGCTCACCGCGGAGATATGGCCGGCGCTGTTGACCGCCGGGTTGACCCTCAGGGTGAAGTCCTTATCCTTGGCTATTTCGAGCTGGTAAACCGTTGACAGGCACAATTGTTCCCAGCTTAAATCAATCTGCTCATTGCGCCCGGTCACCGGGTCGGCGCCCACCATGTATTTCTCTACCTGCCCGCCGTCCGCAAACACGGCACACGGGAAGGCCGGCAACACCAGCATGCATGTGATCAAAGCCAGATAAAATAACCTCATAATAGCCATCCGCTTTTTATTTCATCTTATTTCAGTGCTTGCGCATTGTCAATGCATGTGTGGGTTTTCAAGCCCGCCCGGTCCCGCCGGCGATAGCGAGAAGAAAACTCTAAATTCTAATATCTAAATCTTAAACAAATTCAAATTACCTAAATTCCAAATATCTTGAACATTTGAATTTTGATATTGTTTAGAGTTTAGGATTTAGTAT
>Ga0315276_10006979_pt1 | contig 10438 bp, 9 predicted proteins | sample YL17G05_0_MG_FD_204542 | JGI IMG/M metagenome (GOLD analysis project Ga0315276, IMG submission 204542) | Sediment microbial communities from Yellowstone Lake, YNP, Wyoming, USA - YL17G05_0 | ecosystem: Environmental > Aquatic > Freshwater > Lake > Sediment | place: USA: Wyoming | collected... | reverse complement strand
CGCCCGGGCCTTGTTGCACGATCCCGTGTTGCTGCTGCTGGATGAACCGGACACCGGCCTCGATCCCCAGGCGGCGGAGATGCTCCACGACTTGCTGGTGCAGGTGAGCCGGGGCGCGGAGCAGCCGCTGCGCGGGAGCGGAGGAGCGGAGGGGCAGAGGGCTGCAGGCCCGCCTTCCGGCACGCCCACACCTCCGCCGCCCCGGCGTACCATCGTCACGGTGACGCACAGCCTGGAGCGCGGGCTGGCGCTCGCGGATCGCAGCATCATCCTGTCCGGTGGCAGAGTCGTCTTCGACGGCGATGCAACCGGTGTGACCCCTGCCGAATTCCGGCCACTTTATGACAAATACGTCGGGGGTGGCCGATGAGATTCTGGAAGGCGGTCGGCGCCATCATCCGGAAGGACATCCGGGCGGAGTTGCGGACCAAGGACATTTTCAGCAGCATGTTCGTCTTTGCGCTGCTGTCGGTCATTATCTTCAACTTCGCGTTCGAGCTGCGCGTGCCGGCCATGAAGATGGTGGTGCCTGGGATTGTCTGGGTGGCGATCACGTTTGCCGGCATCCTGGGCCTCAACCGCGCGTTCGTCATCGAACAGGACAAGGGCAGCTTCGCCGGCCTGCTGCTGGCGCCGGTGGATCGCTCGGCCATCTACTTCGGGAAAATGCTGGGCAACCTCCTGTTCATCCTGGTTGTCGAGGCGATCCTGCTGCCGCTGGTGCTGATCTTATTCAACCTATCGCTGCTGTCGTGGCAGCACCTGCTGGTGATCTTCCTGGGCACCTACGGTTTCGCGGCCGTGGGCACCATATTTTCGGCCATCGCGGTCAACACGCGGGCGCGCGAGGTCATGCTGCCAATCTTGCTCTTCCCCGTGCTGCTGCCGGTGCTGGTGGCCGGCGTGAAGATGACAGGCGCCCTCGTGGACGGCGAGACTCTGAGCAGCATGAGCAACTGGCTGCGTATGGTGGCGCTGTACGACGTGGGCTTTACGGTACTCGCGTATCTCACGTTCGGGTTCGTGGTGGAAGAGTAGCAACGGGCAGATAGCAAACTGCAAATTGCAAATTGCCGACGAAGGACGGTTGCTGATTCGTCCTTCGCCATTCGCTGATGCATCCCTGGGGGTTATCTATGAACCGATCCGATCGTGTCCTGACGGTGCTGACTGTTATCGCCGCGCTGGGAATCCTGGGGGCGGCTGTCATGGCGCTGTGGATTGCGCCCGACGCCGTTGGGCTGACGCCGGACAACACTTATGCGCAGCGTATCATCTACTTCCACGTGCCCAGCGCGTGGCTGAGTATGCTGGCGTTCGGCGTGACGATGCTTGGCAGCATTGCCTACCTGATCACGAGCAAGCGGCGTTGGGACAGCCTGGCGCTTTCATCTGCGGAGCTCGGGCTGGTGTTCACCCTGGCAGCCATGGCCAGCGGCTCCATCTGGGCCCGGCCCGCGTGGAACACCTGGTGGACGTGGGATCCGCGGCTCACGACGTATACCATCATGTTCCTGCTGTTCGTCGCCTACTTCATGCTGCGGAGCGCCATGGAGGATGCGGCTCGCCGTGCGCGCTTTGCCGCGGTGTACGGCATCTTCGCGTTCCTCAGCGTTCCGATCACCTTCATGTCGATCCGCTGGTGGCGCACGATTCACCCGGTGCTGATCGATCCGACGAAAGGCTTCGGGCTGTCACCGAGCATGATGAGCGCATTCTTCTATTCACTCGGCGCCTTCACCCTGCTCTATGGGGTGCTGCTGTGGCACCGCGTCCGTCTGGAAGGGTCGAGGGAACAGTTGGAAGCATTGAAAGAACAATTGGATCAATAAGACCAGCCCACGGGGCAATGAGGAGATACCTATGTCGTACATGATTGGCGCTTACCTGGTGATCTGGCTCGCCACCTTCGCTTTCGTCTTTAGCATCAACCACCGACAGTCAAACCTCCGCAAGGAGCTTGTGGCGCTGCAGGAAGTCGTGAACGAGAAGCAAGGCAGACAATAGGGGACGGAGGACTTCGGTGAAGATCGGTAACCGCTGGCAGACCTTCTTCCACGCGCTCGCGTTCGTGCTTGGGTTCAGCCTGGTCTTTGTGATCCTCGGCGCGTCGGTGGCCTTCGTGGGCTATGCGCTGAACGCCTGGATGCCCATGATCGCCAAGATCGGCGGGGTTGTCCTGATCCTGTTCGGCCTGCAGGTGGTCGGCGTATTTCCCTGGCTCGCCGGCCGAATCCGCGCCGCAGGCAAACATGAGCGTTCGCTCGGCCGCGGCTTCATCGCCTTCAGCGACGGCTTGAGTCGCGCGATGTACACTGAAGGACGCGTCCAGGTGCGCGCTGATCGGCGTTGGGGCTACCTGGCATCCTTCATGATGGGCATCTTTTTTTCGGCCGGCTGGATTCCGTGTATCGGGCCGGTGCTGTCAGGCATCCTGCTTCTCGCCGGCGACACGCAGACGGTCGCGCAGGGCGCGCTGCTGCTGCTGGTTTACTCGATCGGACTGGGCATCCCGTTCTTGATCACCGGCGCAGCCCTGGCCACGGTGACCCCCTGGCTGCGCAAGATGAACCGCTATATGGGCATCGTTTCAAAGATCACGGGCATCTTCCTGATCTTCATGGGCGTACTGCTGCTGACGGATCAACTCACCATGATCGCAGGCCGGTTTGTGTCGCTTTTCGGCATGGGGCTGGCCAGCCTCGAAATCGGCGCCACATCGGCAGTGACGCTGCCCATTGCCTTCGTCGCCGGGCTGCTCTCGTTCCTGTCGCCTTGTGTGCTGCCGCTGATCCCGGCGTACATCGGCTATCTGAGTGGGACGGTCGTTGCGGACAGTGCGATCGCGACGCCGTAAGGCTGCAATATCGGCTTGCGAGAAGAGCAAAACATGAGTGTAAACGTGCGGCCCCCGAAAGCGGGCGCAGAGGCCAAAGTCGCAGGGGCCATCAACCGGCTGGCGGTCTGGCTGGCGCGGCACTGGCTGGCGCTGTTCAACCTCGCCGTCGCGGTGTTTATTGGCCTGCCTTTCCTGGCGCCAATCCTGATGGAAGCCGGCCTGACTGGCCCCGCGCGGGCTATCTACCTGATCTACCAGCCGACGTGTCACCAGTTGCCCGAGCGCTCCTTTTTCTTTTTTGGCCCGAGCATCACACCGAGCGCCGCCAGCTTGGAAGCCAGCCATGCCATACCGGCCGGGCTGTCGATCGTCCAGCACATGGCGCTGCGCTTCATCGGCACGCCGGACACAGGGTACAAGGTCGCTGTGTGCGAGCGCGATGTGGCAATCTACGGCGCGATCCTGCTGAACGGGCTGTTGTTCGCTGCGTTGCGTCCGCACCTGAAGCGCCGCGGCAAGATGCCGAAAATGCCCCTGCGGCTGTTCGCCCTGTTTCTGCTCCCCGCGGCCGTGGATGGCTTCACGCAGCTCTTCGGCCTGCGGGAAAGCACCTGGTACCTGCGGTTGATCACGGGGTATCTGTTCGGCGCGGGGGTGGTGTGGCTGGCCTACCCCTACGTCCAGGATTCCATGGAAGACGTGGAACGTGGGTCAGCGCCAGGGGCCGAGGCTGCGAACATCGGCCCTCAAACTGGACAAAAAGCGCCGCCTGCGGTATAGTTGCCGTCTGTGGCCGGCTACCATGGCTCTAAAGCCGGATGCACTTGACGGCCAGTGACTCGAACATAATTGTAGCTAGACTATCGGAGGCTTTTCGTGCCAAACCTGAAGAAGAACCCATCCGCGCTAAAGTGCGTGCGTCGTGATGCGCGTAAGACCGTCTATCGCGGCGCCGTCCGCACCACCACCCGCACTTATATCAAGAGGGCGCGTGCACTTTTGGCGACCACCAAGGTCGCTGAGGCTGAGCAGGCGACACTGACGGCTCTCAAGGCGCTGGACAGGGCGGCTGAGAAGGGTGTGATCCACAAGAATAACGCGGCCCGCCGCAAGTCACGGCTGATGCGTGCGTTGAATAACGCCAAAACGGCCTGAGTTACGCCTACCCCGGTGAGATATGCTGATCGGCACGTTCGTGTGCCGATTTTGCATTTAATCCCGGGGCTTCGAGGCACTTATTCTTCCGGTTCGGACGGGTCTTCCGGTGGCGCCTCAACCCCAGGGGCGATCAAGACATAGCCGACACCACGGCTGGTAACCAGGACTTCGGGCCGGTTGGGGTCAAGCTCGATCTTCTCGCGCAGCCACCGAATATGCACATCCAGGGTTCGGGTATCACCCAGGTAGCTGGTCTTCCAGATGTGCTCCATCAGTTCGCGGCGGGAGACGACCTGGTTGGGATGCTGGATGAACAGCGCCAACAACTCGCATTGCTTAGGAGTCAGGTGGTGGCGTCCCTGCTGACCACTGACTAACCGGGAGACCTGATCCAATTCGATCGTACCAGCCCTGAGAATGTGTGGGATCGTCGCCTCAAGCATGGTGCGGACGGTGTCTCGCAGCTTCCGAGCAGTAAACGGTTTGGCAAGGCGCTGCTCACAGGCGACATCCTCACCCTCGCCCCGTTCGACGATCGCCAGCCGCTGTGCGCCGGGCAATCGCCGCCCCAGGACCTTGCAGAGGTAAACACCAGAGAAATGGCTGTTGGCCGCGTTCACCACGATAATATTGGGCCTGATCTCACGCGCCATTTGGAGGCCCAAGGTCTGGGTCCCCGCAGAGGCGAAGTTGATGCCATCACTCTGAAAGCCCTGCCAGACCTTCTCGAAGTTAGGATCGGATCGGCCAATATACAGGATCTGCACTGATTTCGCGCTGGTATTCCGGCCCATGGCGTCCCCCTTTTCGGTACTCTGCTGCAATGGGACCATTATACAGCATCTTAAGCTGGATGGCAACACGCCGCCAGTTCTTTGACCTTTCCTGTCCGCCGTGGTAAAATCGGCCGTGTTATGCCTTCAGAGCAGTCCAGCAACGTCTCCGCACCCGCGAAGACCGTCGTCGTCATCCCCACATATAACGAAGCCGAGAATCTGCCCGCCCTGATCGCGGAGTTGCGTGCGCTGGCAGTGCCCGACTTATCGGTGCTGATCGTAGACGACAATTCCCCTGATGGGACAGGCCGCGTGGCCGACGCTTTGGCGGAACGACTCGCGGGGACTGTCTGCGTGCGCCACCGGACGAGCAAAGAAGGCCTGGGCCGCGCGTACATCGACGGCTTCACGGCAGCCCTGGCGATGGACGCCGATTTCATTCTCCAGATGGATGCGGACTTCTCCCATCCTTTGAGTGCTGTCCCGACCATGCTCGATGCGATCAACGACTGCGATGTGGTTGTCGGCTCGCGCTATATCAGCGGCGGGCAGTTGGATGAGCACTGGAGTTGGTGGCGACGATTTCTGAGCTGGTGGGCCAACGAAGTTTGGTCACGCAAGCTCCTGGGTTTGAAGACCCATGACATTACAGCGGGTTTCAAGTGCTGGCGACGTGCCACGCTGCTGGGCATCGGACTGGAGCGCGTGATCTGCAACGGCTACGCGTTCCAGGTCGAAATGGCGTTCCTGACCGAGCATCTCGACTATCGCGTCGTAGAAATCCCCATTTACTTCGAAGATCGGCGTATCGGTAAATCGAAAATGAGTGTGCCGGTCAAGATCCAAGGCGCGGTGGACGTTGTCAGGATCTGGTACCGGCATCGAAACGCCAAACGCATTGCGCCAGACAACGATCCTTTCCCCGGCCAGTCCCGGTAACTTGCAACGGCTCTGTCGCAGCGTCCAGCTTGCGCTCTAAGATTCGTGCTTTTCCTTGGAGTAACCTCTTGAAGTCCGTACGTCGTATCGACGTTCTGATCGCCCTGTTCCTGCTGCTCCTACCTCTGCTATGGTTCGCCCCGCAGGTGCTGGGCGGCAAGACACTCCTCCCGGCGGACAACCTCTTTGCGTTTGCGCCCTGGAAGAACTACGCAGCCGAACAGGGTGTGGGCGTACCGCACAATCTGCTGATCAGCGACCTGATCCTTGAGAATCGGCCGTGGAAAGCGCTGATTATCGAGGCGCTGCGTTCGGGCAATCTGACAGACCTCCTCTGGAACCCGCGCGTTTTCGCGGGCGTGCCGTTCATGGCCGCCGGCCAGCAGTCCGCGCTGTATCCGCTCAGCGCCATCTTCTACGCGCTGCCTCTCTGGCGCGCGTTCGGCGTCTTCACCTGGCTGCAACTGGGGCTGGCCGCGCTGGGCATGTACATCTTCGCCCGCGTCCTGCGGCTGCGCCGCGCGCCCGCGATCCTTGCGGCGGTGGCCTACACGTTCTCCGGCTTCTATCTTGTCAGCGTGGGCTTCACCATGATCATCGCCGCGGCTGCCTGGCTGCCGCTGATCCTGGCGATGATCGAGATTGTGGTACGCAAACAAGAGGCGAAGGGCGACGTTGCCTACTCACCGGTGCCCTACATCGTCCTGGGCGCGGTCTTCCTGGGCTTGCAAGTGCTGGCCGGCCACGTCGAAATCACCTACTACACGCTGATGGTCAGCGCGTTCTATGCGGCGTGGCGGCTGGTGGGGTTGGGGCGACGGCTCAAACGCTGGCGGCCCGTGCTCCGGCTGGCCGGCTGGCTGGCGATCATGGTCGTCCTGGGGCTGGCCCTGGGTGCAGTCCAGCTTGTCCCCCTGGTCGAGTTAGTCAGACAAAGCTTTCGTGAAGGCTCAGCCAGCCTCCAACAGGTGCGCGACTGGGCCTGGCCGTCCCGCCAGATCATCACTTTCCTGCTGCCCGACTTCTTCGGCAACCCGACGGCGCACAGCTACTTCGACATCTGGCAGCGCGTTTGGGCGCCGGTGACCCAAAACGCCCTGGGCGAACCGCTGAATACGATCGACTGGGGTGTGAAGAACTACGTCGAAGGCGGCAATTACCTGGGGCTGCTGACCTGGCTGCTGGCCGGAGTGGCGGTGGTCGATGCGTTGTTGCGGAGATGGCGGAGGGGCGGAGGAGCAGAGGAGAGAAGGAGCGGAGGAGCGGAGGAGGAGACGCCGGTCTCACCGACTCCTTGCGTCTCTGCGCCTCAACAACGCAGCGGCCTCGCTTTGTTCGTCGTCCTGGCGGTGCTATCTTTGCTCTTCGCCTTCGGCACGCCGCTCTATGCGGTGCTCTATTATCTGCTGCCCGGCTACAGCCAACTCCACTCGGCGTTCCGCTGGGTGTTCCCGTTCACGTTGAGCATGGCGGTGCTGGCGGGGTATGGGCTGGACGCGGTGGCAAATAGCAAATGGCAGACAGCAAATAGCAAATGGCAAACTGCAAATGGCGGACTGCAAATAGCAAATGGCAGACTGCAAATGGCAGATGGCAGTCCGCAAATGGCAGATGGCAAATTGCAAACGGCAAATGACAGTCCGCGCATTGCCATCGGCAATTTGCAATTTGCAGTTCGCGTCCTGGGCTGGCTCGCCGTCCTGGCCGGAGCAGGCGCGTTGCTGGTCGTGCTGGTCAGCGTCATCGTGCCGGCGCCGTTCATCGCCCTTGGCGACAAGCTGCTGGCGTGGTCAGACCTGGCTCGAACGCGCGGCTTCGCCGATGGCGCAATGGCGTGGAGCTACGAGGCGGCCGGGATTGCGCGGTTTGGAGCGATGGCTTTGCTGGCGGGTCTTGCGTTGTTATTGGGAACGTGGAAACAAGGAACCAAGGAACCAAGGAGACTGGAAGAGCAACGAACTCGCACGGGGCCACTTGCCTACTTGTCTACTTATCTACCCGCCTCCCTCATCGCGCTCCTCATCCTCGACCTCTGGCTTTTCGGTCACAGCTTCAACTCGGCGGCGGATCCGAAGCTGCTCGACTTTAAGCCGCCGGTGGTGCAGTGGCTGCAGGATCAGCAGGACCCGGCGCAGCCGTGGCGGCTGACGAGCTTCGACGCGCCGGACGAGAAGTTGCTCAATGCCAACTCCCCCATGCCGTACGGGCTGGAGGACGTGCGTGGCTACGACTCAATCATCCCCAGAAGCTACGCGGCCTACATGCAGCGCATCCAGCCGCAGGGTGACCTGCTCTACAACCGCATCGCACCGATCTATACGACGGTGAACGGCCAGCCCAACTACGATGCATTGGACAGCCGGCTGCTCGACCTGCTGGGTGTCCGTTATGTCGCCTCTACCCACACGATCCCCAACGCCGGCTATAAACTGGCCTACGACGCCGAAATCAAGGTCTACGAGAACCAGGACGTCCTGCCGCGCGCGTTCATCGTGGGCGAAGCCCTGGCCGCGCCCGATCAAACCGTCGCGCTGGACGTCCTGCAGACCATCGATCCGGCCCAGAAGGTAGTAATCGAGGGCGTCGCCCCGGAAGCGCTGCCGCCGTCTGCGTCGCCCCAGTTGCGCGAGGCGCGCATCTCCCACCGCACCAACCGCGAAGTCTTCGTGGATGTGAACGTCAGCGACCGGGGCTGGCTGGTGCTGGCCGACGGCTACTTCGACGGGTGGAAGGCCTACCTGCGCCCGTTTGGTGTGGAGGGCGAGGGCGTGACCGTCAGCGGCGAATCCATCGAACAGCAGTTGCCGCTTTATCGCGCGGACGGCGCGTTCCGGGCTGTGTATCTGCCGGCGGCGGGACAGTGGACGGTGCGCTTCGTCTACTCCCCGCGCAGCCTGTTATTGGGGATCTACACCAGCTTCCTGGCGGCGATCACATTGCTGCTGCTGCTCGGCTGGTGGGCCTGGGGCCGCTTCTACAGGGGTGAACACAGCGAAGTCGGCACGGTCGCCAAGAATAGCGCCGTGCAGATGGGCATGTCGCTGCTGAGCCGGTCGATCGACTTCGCGTTTGCCATGCTGCGGCTGCGGGTGCTCAGCCCGACCGGCGAAGGCAGCTACGCGTTCGCCATCAGTTTCTACGGCATCTTCGAGATCATCACACGTTACGGCCTTGGGACTCTCGTCATGCGCGACGTGGCCGTCGATCGCACGCGCGCCCGGAAGTACCTGGTCAACACTGTGGCCCTGCGCGTGGGCCTGTGGCTGGCGACCCTGCCCGTGATGGCGCTGGTGTGTTGGTTCTACTGGGCGGTTCTCGGCAAGCTCGACATCGCCACCGCGCAGGCCATCGCCCTGTTTGCGGCCGCGCTGCTCTTCGCCAATGTCAGTGACGCCATCAGTGCGATCTTCAACGCGTTCGAAAAGATGGAGTACCCCGCCGGCATCTCCACTGCGATCGCGGTCGCCAAGGTGGCGCTCGGTGCCCTGGTGCTGCTGCCGCCGCTCGAATGGGGCTTCGTCGGCCTGGCCCTGGTGTCGCTGGTGATGAACGTCGTCCAGATGGTCTGGCTCTACGTCGTTCTGCACCGAAAAATCCTCGTGCCTGAGCCGGGGAGCGGAGGAGCCGGGGAGCAGAGGAGCCGAGGAGCAGCGCTCAACCTTAACCTTAACCTCAACCTCAACCTCCAGCGCTACATGCTCCGCGAATCGGGCCCGCTGATGCTCAACAATCTGCTGGCCACCGTCTTCTGGCGCATCAGCCAGTGGGTGCTCTACGGGGCCAGTAGTGCGGCGGCGTTAGGCATCTTCTCGGCGGGCGTGAAATACCTGGACGGGCTCAATATCATCCCGGCCTATTTCACGCTGGCCATCTTCCCGCTGATGAGCCGGTACGCGGCCTCGGGCAGTGAGTCGCTGCTTAAGGGCTACCGCCTCGCCGTGCAACTGCTCTACATCGTCGCGCTGCCCATTGCTGTGTTTGTGTCCTTCGCCGCCACGCCTCTGATCCGCCTCCTTGGCGGGCCCGCCTACCTGCCCGGCGGCGCCACGGCGTTAGCAATCATGATCTGGTCGATCCCCATCGGCTTCATCAACTCGGTGACCCAATATGTGCTGATCGCCGTCAACCAGCAGCGCTTCCTGACCAAAGCGTTCCTGATCGGGGTGGCGTTCACCGCTGCGGCCAACCTGCTGCTGGTGCCCAAGTACGGCTATCTCGCCGCGGCGTTCATCCAGATCCCGGCGGAGTTGGCGCTGTTCATCCCGTTCTACTGGGCCGTGCGCCGCCACGTCGCGCCGATGCCGTGGCGCAAGATGTTGGGCGGCCCGTCCCTCGCGGCCGGCGTGAACGCAGCCGTCGTGTGGTTGCTGGGACGGGCAGGGGCGCCATTGCTTCTGGCGCTGGCAGCCGGGTTCGGCGCCTATATCGGTGTGCTGTTGCTGCTGAGGACGTTCAACGGAGACGACTTCGCGGTCATCCGAGCGCGCCTGCCGCGATGGTTGGGCGGCCGGGCGACCGGTCAGGCCTAGCCGAGGATTAGTATCATACCGGTTGAGTTCTTGCACGGAGAGCTTGAAAACTCTCACGCCAAGCCGCCAAGGATCTTCTTAGCATGAGGCTTGTACGCTGCATTGAAACAGCATAATTGAAATCCTTGGTCACCGACGCGCACATAGACTTACGGTATACAATCAGGCGTGCCCCTATGGGGTGCCGAATTGTCATG
>Ga0315276_10006978_pt1 | contig 10438 bp, 10 predicted proteins | sample YL17G05_0_MG_FD_204542 | JGI IMG/M metagenome (GOLD analysis project Ga0315276, IMG submission 204542) | Sediment microbial communities from Yellowstone Lake, YNP, Wyoming, USA - YL17G05_0 | ecosystem: Environmental > Aquatic > Freshwater > Lake > Sediment | place: USA: Wyoming | collected... | reverse complement strand
GGCCCGCGGACGGGTCACGACGGGCTCGGCCGGATCGCGCGGCGGCTTCTCCATGATTCCCGGGTCCACGGGGTCCATGCCCAGGGCCAGGGCGGGCAGTCCGTCCGTGACCAGGTTAACCCAGAGGATCTGAATGGGAAGAAGCGGCACGGGCAGGCCGACGAGCGAAGCTGTGAACATGGTCAGGATCTCGCCGGCGTTGCAGGACAGGAGGTAGTGGACGAACTTCTTGATGTTGTCGTAGATCCCCCTCCCCTCCTCGACGGCCGCGACGATGGAGGCGAAGTTGTCGTCCGTGACGACCATGTCCGAGACCTCCTTGGTCACGTCCGTCCCGGTGATCCCCATGGCGACGCCGATATCGGCTTCTTTGACCGCCGGAGCATCGTTGACGCCGTCGCCTGTCATGGCCACGACGTCGCCGCGCTTGCGCCAGGCGCGGACGATCCTGAGCTTATGTTCGGGCGAAACGCGGGCATAGACGGGGATGCGGCGGATGTCCTCGCGGAGCCTCTCATCCGTCCAACCGTCCAGGTCCACGCCGGTCAGGGCCAGGGAATCCTCCTTGAGGAAGCCCAGTTCGCGGGCGATAGCCACGGCCGTATTCTTGTGGTCGCCGGTGATCATGACCGTCCGAATCCCCGCCTGTTTGCATTCCAACACGGCCGACTTAACTTCCTCTCGCGGCGGGTCGATCATGGCCATGAGACCCAGAAAGGCTAGGTTGTTTTCCATCGACCGGGCGTCGATCATCTCCGGCAGGTCGTCCAGCGAGCGGACGGCGAACGCCAGAACCCGCATCGCCTGATCGGCCAGCTCGTCGTTGGCGTGGAGGATCTTCGCCCGGTCCCCGTCGGTCAGGGCCCGGACCGAGCCGCCCTCATCGATCATCGAACAATCGTTGAGGAGGATGTCCGGCGCGCCTTTGACGAAGACGCCGAAGCGGCCGGCGTCCTGGCGGATGATGGTCATCTTCTTGCGTTCGGAGTCGAAGGGAAGCTCCTCGACTAAGGGATAGCCTTTCTCTTCGACGTCCTTCCAGAGACCGGCCTTAGCGGCGGTCGTGAGGAGGGCGGCCTCAGTTGGGTCGCCGACGATTCCGTAGGCGCCGGTGTCCTTTCCGACGAGCTGGGCGCTATTGCAGAGGACACCGCACTGGAGCGTCCGGAGCAGGCCCGGGAAGGCCCGGGGGTCGACCGCCCGCCCCTCCTCCAAGAACTCACCCCTGGGCTCGTAGCCGATCCCCGTGACCGTGAACATTCGGCCGTCGGCATAGACAGCTTGGACCGTCATCTCGTTCCGGGTCAGGGTCCCCGTCTTGTCCGAGCAGATGACCGTGGCGCAGCCGAGCGTCTCGACGGAAGGAAGCTTCCGGATCAGGGCGTGGCGCTTGACCATCCTCTGGACGCCCAGGGCCAGGGCGATGGTCACGACGGCCGGGAGGCCCTCGGGGATGGCCGCAACGGCCAGGCTTACGGCCGTCAGGAAGACGTCGATGATCTTGCCGCCGCGCAGCCATTCCAGGAGAAAGACAAGGCCGACCAGGATAAAGCAAAGATAGACGATCCACTTGCCGAACTGCTCGAGCTTCTTCTGGAGGGGCGTCGTTTCGTGCCCGATCTCCTGGATCATCTCGGCGATCTTGCCCAGCTCGGTATCCATTCCCGTTCCTGTGACGATGGCCCGGGCCTTGCCCGAGGCCACGGAGGTGCCCAGGTAGAGCATGTTCCCCCGGTCCGCCAGGGGGACGTCGCGCTCATCAAGGGCGACCGCCGTCTTGAGGACGGGCGTCGATTCCCCGGTCAGGCTGGCTTCCTGGACGCTGAAGTTCGAGGTGTGCCAGGCGACGCGGCTATCGGCCGGGACGTTATCCCCCGCCTCAAGTTCGACGAGGTCGCCCGGGACGATCTCGTTCGAGGGGATAACGCGGTAATCGCCGTTTCGGATGACCTTTGAGGAGGGCGATGAAAGCCGCTTGAGCGCGGCCAGGGACTTTTCGGCGCGATACTCCTGGACGAAGCCCATGATGGAGTTGAGGATGACGATGGCGATGATGGCCAGGGCGTCCACCCATTCCCCAAGGAAGCCCGAAACGACCGCCGCCCCGATAAGGACCCAGATGATGAAGTTTTTGAACTGATCGAGGAACTGGCCCAGGGGCGATCGGCCTTTCTTTTCGGTTAGCTGGTTCCGGCCGAGGCGTGCGAGCCGCTCGGCCGCGTCCGTGTCGCTCAATCCTTGGGACGGGCTCGTGCTTAGGCAGGATTCGATCTCTTTAAGGTCGCACTGCCAGTATCGTTTCCCGGTCGTCTTGTCGTCGGCCATCGTTCATCCTTTTCTGTGGTATTTCCGCGGCTTTCTCGAAGCCCCGTGCGTGCCCGGCGCTTTTCGGCATCGGGAAAATATTCAGAAATCAAGTTGGGTATTATAACATCATGCGGAAATGGAGGAAAGCAGAGGAGATCCGATCTGTGCTGGCAAATTCCAGCCCATCCATTTATAATGAACCCACCAATTTCTTCCCAGAGGAGCCCGACATGAATGAAAAGAGGGAAGCCCTGAAACAAATCATCAAGGACCTCCACGCCGGTGCGGCGGTTAAGGACCTCCGGAAGCGGTTCGCCGCCCTGATCAAGGACACCTCGCCCGAGGAAATCGCCGACATGGAGAACTCTCTCATCCAAGACGGATTCCCGCCGGAGGAGATCCAACGGTTGTGCGAAGTCCACGCCGAAGTGTTCGATAAATCCCTGAAAAAGGCCGGGAAGCCGTCCAAAGTTCCCGGTCATCCCGTTTATACCTACGTTGAGGAGAACCGCGAGGCGAAAAAGAGGCTCAAGGACCTGAAGCGGGCCCTCCGAAAGTTCAAACGCGGCGCGCCTGACGCCTCAGACATGAAACGCTTCACGGATTTGTTCACGGATTTCCGGGAGATCGAAAAACATTACGCCCGCAAGGAAAACCAGCTCTTCCCGGTCCTCGAAGCGAAAGGGTTTACCGGCCCGACCAAAGTCATGTGGGGTAAACACGGTGAAATTCGGGCCCATCTCCGAAACGTCGGCGACCGATTCGCGGCGAAGGATTGGGCGGGTCTGTCAGACCGGTTCCAGACCCTCGCCGCCGCCGTCAAAAAGATGATCTTCCTCGAGGAGAAAATCCTTTTCCCCACCTCCGCTCGCAAGCTCGACGTCGCCGATTGGGCCCGCATAAAAAACGGCGAGCCTGCGATCGGCTACGCCTGGGTCAAACCATCCAATCTGTGGGACGCGAAGCTGGCGGAGGAGATGAACACCTCGATCGCCGGATCTTCCCCGGGAGTTCCCTCTTCCGCGCCGAGCGGGGCGGCCTTGACCGGCGAGGCGTCCGCGGCGGTCCAGGATACGTCCGCCACCGGTTCCATCCTCCTGTCAGAAGGGCGCCTTTCCCCTGAGCAGATCGATCTCATGCTCCGTCATCTCCCTTTGGATGTCACCTTTGTCGACGAAAACGACCGGGTCCTCTATTACTCCGAGGGAAAAGAGAGAATTTTCCCCCGAAGCCCGGCCATCATCGGCCGCGACGTCCAGAACTGCCATCCCCCGAAAAGCCTCCATGTCGTCAACGAGATCGTCCGGGCTTTCAAGGAGAGGACGAAGGACGTGGCGGAATTCTGGATCCAACGACAGGACGGCCTGTTCGTCCATATCCGCTACTTCGCCGTCCGCGACGCCGAAGGAAAGTATCGGGGCGTCATCGAAGTCACCCAGGAGATTTCGCATCTCCGGACTCTCGCGGGCGAGCGGCGTCTCCTGGATTGGTGATCGCAGCGCTCCGGGGGCTTGGAATACTTCCTCTTTTTCGGTTAAGATAAGCCCGCCGGAGCCACATGACGAACATGAACACTCCGATCACCCGCCGGAAGCGTTGGGCGTTGACCCTGCTTTTCGCCCTGGCCGGGGGCACCGCCGGGCTCAGCGGGTTCACGTTTTTTTTCGCCCAGGGGGCGTCTTATCTGAAAGACGATCCCAAGGTTTGCATGAATTGCCATATCATGCGAAGCCATTTCGACGACTGGAACCGGTCGTCCCATAAAGCCGCAGCGACCTGCAACGACTGCCACACACCCAAGAATTTCGCCGGCCATTATGCTGTCAAAGCGCTCAACGGCTGGAATCACGGCAAGGCCTTCACGACCGGGAATTTCAATGAACCGATCCGGATCCGGCCGCTCAACAAGAGGGTCCTCCTGGCTAATTGCCTTCGTTGCCACGGGCCGGTCGTCAGCCGAATGAGAACGAACGCCAAAGGCGAGGAAGCCGATTGCGTCCGCTGTCATCGGAATGTCGGACATTGACCAAAGAATGAAGGAGAAAGGACGATGGAACTGAAACATACGCATAAAAATATCATTCTCTATGGAGCGGCATTCGTCGCCGCCGCCGGGGCCATCGTCGCCGTTCTCGCCCTCCTGTTCAACGTCCGGCAGCGGCGGGAAGAGGCGGATCGTTATCCCCTCAAGGTCGTCGAGATGAAGGATAGCGAACTCGACCCGGTCGTCTGGGGAAAGAATTTTCCGCTCGAATACGACACGTTCGTACGGACGAAAGAAGATTACGGTCGGACGGAATACGGCGGAGCCACGCCCTACAGCCGGATCGAGCGATATCCCGCCATTAAGCGCCTTTGGGCCGGATACCCCTTCAGTATCGATTACAATGAGGACCGCGGCCACGCCTACGCCTTGATCGATCAGACAAACACGCTCCGGATAAAAAACTTCAAACAACCCGGGGCCTGCGCCAACTGCCACGCCGGGGAAGCCCCGCGCCTGGTCAAGGAGATGGGTTGGGAGTCATTTAACCTTACGCCCTATAATGACCTGTCCCCGAAACTGCATACGGCTTCGACCTGCGCCGATTGTCACGATCCCGCAACGATGGATTTGGTCATCACCCGGCCGGCCTTCAAGAACGCCATGGCCCAGGCAGGAGTGGACCTATCCAAAGCGACCCGGCAGGAGATGCGCTCCTATGTCTGCGGTCAGTGCCACGCCGAATATTATTTCCGGGGCGAGGGCAAGGAGTTGACGTTCCCCTGGTCGAAAGGCCGGACGATCGAGGCCATCGAGGCCCATTACGACGAGTACGGGCATGTCGATTGGACGAACAAGGAAACCGGGGCGTCGATGATCAAGATCCAGCATCCTGAGTTCGAAATGTGGGGCACGGGCCTTCATGCCCGCTCGGGAGTCGCCTGCGCCGATTGCCATATGCCCTACGTCCGGACAGGCAGTATCAAAGTCTCCGACCACTGGGTCCGCAGTCCCCTGACCCATATCGCCGGCGCCTGCCAAACTTGCCATCCGCGCCCCGAAGAGGAGTTGAAAGCGCGGGTCAAGGATATCCAGGACAAGACGGCCGGACTCCTGCGGATGGCCGAAGGCGCACTTCTCGCGGCTATGGACGCGATCGTAAAGGCTAAGGACTCCGGGGTCCCCGAGGACAAGCTGGCCGAGGCCAAAGCTCTCATCCGCCGCGGACAGCTTCGATGGGACTTCGTCTTCTCCGAGAATGGGAGCGGCTTCCACAGCCCGCAGGAAGCGGCCCGGGTCCTGGCCGGGGCGATCGATTTCGCCCGGCAGGCCGAGCTCAAGGCTACGTTGCTCGCTCCCGTCGCTCCGCAGCATTGATCAAAGACGAATGTCTCCCGGGAGCGGACGCTTAGGATACAGAATTCGGTAAAACAGCGGGATGGGGGAAGTCTTGGTCGCCAAACAACACAAGCTCATCCATCGCCGTGTGGCCTTAAAGCTCATCAAGACGGGCATGGACACCAAGCAGGTCATCGAAAATTCCTACGCTCCGATAAGTTGGCCCTCGCTAAGAGCTACCCATTTTCCCGCAAAAGGGAGCTCGGCCCGTCGTCAGTATTTCACAGGACTTAATAATCAATAAGCTCATTGAGTCTTTTAACCTGCCTGCCCCCAGTTTTGGAATAAACTCCCTGGAGAATCGTCTTTACAGAGTGAAGGCGATATAATGGGCGCAATGGTTGCAGAGCAAGGGGGGGACCGGAAGGACACATTTGGGGACCTGTTGACCCACCGGGAACAGGTCTTTCGGATCTGTTTGGGCTTTGCTAAGAACCCCCAGGACGCCGAAGAACTGGCCCAGGAAGCCTATCTCAAAGCCTATAAGCACAGGGATTCGATCAAAGCCCCGTTTTCGGCCAAAGGCTGGCTGCTGCGAATCGCGCGCAACACCTGCCTGGATCATCAAAAGAAGTTCTTGCATATCCGCCCCCTCTCGCTCGAAGAAGCCGGAGAGCCCGCGGATGACTGCGACATTGAAATGCACCGTGCCCGGAACGAAAAACTGGAAATGGTGAAGGACGCCGTCGAACAGCTGCCGCGTAAACTCAAGGAGGTGTTTGTCTTGAGAGAGTACGGCGAATTGACTTACGAAGAAATGTCCGCCGCTCTCGGAACGAGTTTGGGCACAATCATGTCCCGCCTGAACAGGGCAAGGCGTGCGGTCATAAACCTTGTCAAGGAGGCAAGCGATGGAAAAAGAGCCTAAGCCCGACGGGTTCGGCGAAATAGAGGAAACTATCAGAGGAGAAAAGGACCGCGCGCTCGAAGCCTTCCGCAAAGGAATTTTTTCGGCCCGGCTGGAAGCGAAAATCAGACAAATCGGCGAAGGAAGCGCGCCGCGCATCGTCTGGTTCAGAAAGCCGGCTCCTTCTCTGCTGGGAGCATTTTTTTTACTTGCAGCCGGAGTCTTAGTTGTCAACAGGATCTTCGACAAGCCTCCGGCGAAAGGGGAAAACATCTTCGAAGTTTATCTCAAACAAGTCTCAGGCTTTCGGGGCTTTGCGGATGACAAAATGACACCCGGCATGATTCTGGAAAATCGGGATACAAGCCTGGCCCCTTTGAGCGACAAAATGATCAAGCTCTTTGAACAAGCCCGGAAAGAGCAAAGATCCGAATCGGATCTCCGCCCATCCGATTCGGGAACGAAACCCACGCCGCGCTTGACGCTCAAAGAACGGATGGAAATCCTGTTCAGAGAACAGGCGATCCATCGGTTCTTTAATCTTTACCATGAAAAAAATAAGGAGGTATGGAAATGGTCCGTAAACTTTTCACTCTATCTGGTTTGATTCTTTTTGCCGCTCTCTCCGCGGCCGTCGCATCTCCTGCCGAGGAAAAGGGATATGCGCTTATCGACAAGTACATCCTGACTTTCAAGGCCCTGGCAGAAAAGGGGTCCGGAGGACCGGACGAGGTGAACAAGGCTCTCGACAGCATCATGGTCGAGACGGCGAAGGCCAAGGAGCAGGGCTCCGTCGACCCCCTTTTCTACCACCGTTTCCGGAGACTCCTCCAAGTGACGAAGCTCGCCATCATCGAGGACCCGGCCGGGATCCTGGTCCCTCTCTTGGAAAGGGAAATCGGCCTTTTTGTCGAGGACGTGAAGGGTGAAATCCCCCGACTTGACGGCAGCAAGGGAGGAATCGGCATCGGAGCCGTCGCCGACGCGCTCGCCGAGGAACTCGTCAACCTTCATCTTCTCCTGGCCGGCAAGAAGGACAGAGAAAAGCTCAAACAGGAGTTCATGAACCAGTTCCAGGCGCCGCCGAAAAAAAAGGAACCGCAGGAACAGCCTGCTTTTTAGCAGCATCGGGTCGAGACGGGGACACGATATTGTTTCCCGAATTCAATTTCATGAAAAGACATTAGGTTCCCATTTTTATAAATAGGTATTGAGCGGCCATCTGAGCGACCTCGGTAAAAACGTGGGACGGCGGGGGCTTCGCCGCCACGAACGTCAGCTTCAGATGGGCCATAATCCTATCGATCTCCTAATAATCCGTTATAGCGGCCGTTCTTCTGCTTATCCGAAAAGCCAAGCCTTCGATATCTTCCGAGTTGAATACTTTAGGATCATGATATCTGATTATCACCCGACCTCGAGCGTTCCGGGAAAGCATATTTCCACATATTTTACCGATAGGGGGCTAAGGCAGGAAAATCGGGGAAAAAGACCGGAAGATAAATATGGCTCCTCGGGCAGGACTCGAACCTGCAACCTAGTGGTTACAAGAGCCCCGGAATTTCTTCCGGGCTTGGACTATCTCATCGCCCTTCCCGAATGTCGGTGATGGGGCGCCGGGCGCTTCCCCCGGGGAAACCCCCGGAGTACGAGCGAAGCTCTAGTCTCTGCACCTTCCCCGGCCGTTGGAACGACCGGGGCTTGGCTCAGGATCGCCTTTCTCCGCACCCGGCGGAGGGAAGGTTTCCCTGAGTTCACCCGGTTTTTCAACCACGATCTCTCGTGGAAGCTGCGATATTCACAGCCACCCGCTCTGCCGATTGAGCTACCGAGGAGTAAGCTGGCGCAATATATCATGAGCCCGTAAAAAAAGCAAGGCCGTGATGAGGCTGGAATCAAGCCCTCGGCAGATGCGACATCTCGTTCACAGAATGAAGGCCAGCATGGGCTTCCCTATGGCAATTTGCACACAAAAAAGAGCGCACTTAGCAATTTCGTTCTTCACTCGGCTCCAGCTTCTCGAATGCCCGCTGTCCGAGATGGAGAAATCTTTTCCTTCGTCGCCAAGGTGATGAAACTCTAAGGCCTCTGTACACCTGTGGTACCCACAAATCTGGCATCGGCCTCCGGCCAGGTCTATGGCCATTTGCCTGATATATTTCCGCCGTTTCTGAACTGCCGAAATAAGAGATGATCGGCGGTCCTGATATCTTCGTTTCTCGGCCATTTCGTCCCCCCCCCAGATAAAGACTCCAAAAAGATGAAACGCTAGAGCCGGTACCCGGCCTGTTTGGCCATCTTGCGGTAGTCGTCGCCCCACATGTCGACGACCTTGCACATCTCGTAGACGCGGGAGCGCAGGCGGACGCCGATGCGGTCGACGAGGCTCTCGCCGCCCTTTTTGTAGAAGGACTCGCGCGTGTCCTCGCGCTCTTCGGTGTCCGGGTAGTTCGAGGTGAAGATCGTCGTCTTCTTTCGGTTGTACCGATGGTTGATAACGTAAAAGATGGTCTCTTCGACCCAGGCCGTCGTGCGCTTGGCCCCCAATTCGTCGAGGACGAGGACCTCGCTCTGAAAGAGCGGCGCGAGGATATCCGACTCCGTCATCGCGGAATCCGGGGAGAACGAATTCTGGATCTCCCGGATGAGGTCCCGGAAATCGTAGAAGACGCAGCGGGCGCCCTTTTTCCGGATGAGCTCATGGATGATGGCCACCGACAGGTGCGTCTTCCCCACACCGCACGGTCCGATGAACAGCACGCCGATCTCCTGGGCCGGGAAGTTCTTGACAAATTTTTTAGCGATCGCCAGGGCGTCCTTGAGGGAATCGTTGTGGCCCTCGTAGTTCGCGAGGGTGCAGTTCTCGTAACGTTTGGGGATGTTGGCCTGTTCGAGGAGGACCTCGGCCTGACGGGCGATAAAACAGCTGCACCTTTTCGCGACGTGCCCCTTTCCCTCGTCTTCCAGGACCCAGCCGGTCCCGTGGCACTTGGCGCAGATCTTGTCTTCGGTCAATTCAGGTATCCTCTGAGCTGCCGCATCCTATGCGACCGCGAAAGCTTCCACATGGCCTTTTGTTCGATCTACCGGATGCGCTCCCGCGTCAGGTCCAGGAGGCTTTCGATCTCCTGGAGGGTCCTGGGGCGGTCGTCATCCAGCCCGAAACGCAATTCTAACACAAGGGCTTCCTTTTCTTCCAGTTCCCCGAGCATCCGGCGGATCTGGTGCTGGACCGAACTCTTGATGATCCGGTCGAGGTAGAAGTTCAGGTTCCGGGAATCCATCCAATCCTTGCTGTCCATCCTTAGGGATCCGCTCGATCGATCTTGACGATACGGGCCGGGCTGACGCGGACCAGGGCGTTCCTTCGGGCTTCAAACTCATCGTCCTTGCCCTTGAAGAACTCCTTCCGAACATGCTCGAGAAACTGATTGACCTCTTCCTCGATCTCCTCGATCTTCTGCCGCATGTTGAGGACGACTTCGACCCCGGCCAGATTAACGCCCAGTTCGCGGATGAGATTCAGGACGACCTCGAGCCGTTTCAGGTCTTCGGCCGAATACAGGCGCGTGTTCCCCTCGCTTCTTGAGGGCTTAAGCAAACCTTCCCTCTCGTAGAGGCGGAGAGTCTGGGGATGGATGTCGTACATCTTGGCGACGCTGCTGATATGGTAGTAGCGCTTCGGTTCCTTGGCGTCTTTGGTTTTCCTCATCTCACCGTACTCCCATGTCTTCCCGCGGATTGGGGCCGGAGAGTTTCTCAAGTTCCTTCATCAGCTCGCGGACCCGCTGATCGCCGAACGGGGGCGGGACGATCGAGACCTCGACGAACTCGTCCCCTCGCGTTTTTTTCCCCGGGCTGGAAGCGCCCTTGTCCTTGAGCCGGAACTTCTGTCCCGACCT
>Ga0315276_10006977_pt1 | contig 10439 bp, 11 predicted proteins | sample YL17G05_0_MG_FD_204542 | JGI IMG/M metagenome (GOLD analysis project Ga0315276, IMG submission 204542) | Sediment microbial communities from Yellowstone Lake, YNP, Wyoming, USA - YL17G05_0 | ecosystem: Environmental > Aquatic > Freshwater > Lake > Sediment | place: USA: Wyoming | collected... | reverse complement strand
CGGAATCGTCACTCACCGTGCCTCACCTCGTCTGCGGTCGTAGAGCGGCGCGCACCAACGCGTCGAGCGGCTGGTCGGGGTCGGCGTCACGCAAACGCGCCTCGGCCTCGACGGCGGTCAGACCCAGCTCTACGAGCGCCGCTCGAGCCAGGCTGAGGGTACCATCCCCTTCCGACAGACCGCTTCGCGCCGACGGCCCTCCGGGCCCGGCGAACTCTCCTGCCTTGTCCCGCAGTTCGAGGATCAGCCGCTCCGCGGTCCTCTTCCCGATTCCGGGCACGGCCTGCAGCAGCGCAACGTCGCCTGTGGCCAGAGCTCGGCGCACCTCAGGCGGCCTGCGCGCCGATAGCGCCGCAAGTGCCAACTTGGGGCCGATCTTGCTGACGCCGATGAACATGAGGAAGAGATCCCGCTCGTCTTCGGTCGAGAACGCGTACAGCAGGAGTGCGTCCTCGCGCACGTGCAGGTGGGTGAACACTGAGGCCGTCTCCCCCTCCTTCGGGAGGTCTCGGAGCGTGTTCGCCGACGCCTCCATGCGGAAGCCGACCCCCCCCACTTCGATGACCGCCCCGTCGGCCTCAAGCGCCGCCACCGTGCCTCGCAGCCGTTCGATCACGACCGGCTGCCTTGAGCGCCATCGGCCGGCCGACGTGTGGCTGCCGCCAGCGACCGGTTGACGCCATCCCGCATGCCGGCTCCGTGTGCGTGGCAGATAGCCACCCCCAGAGCATCCGAGGCGTGGTCGGGAGATGGCGTGTGGTCAAGATGCAGCAGCACGCGGACCATCTCCTGAACCTGTGCCTTCTCCGCCTTGCCGTAGCCCACCACGGCCAACTTCACCTGCTGCGGCGTGTACTCGAAGAGATCGCACCCAGACCGCGAGCATGCCAACAGGGCGACTCCCCGCGCCTGCCCCACAGCTAAGGCAGTCTTCACGTTCACGTTGAAGAACAGCGACTCCACGGCGGCAGCCTCCGGTCGGTACCGTTCGAGCACAGCTACCACCTGTCGAAAGATGATGTCGAGCCGGTGGTGAAGTTGCATGCCCGCCGGGGTCTCGATGACGCCATAGGCCACTGCGGCTAGATGCGCACCCCGCTGCTCCACGACACCGTAGCCCGTAGCCGCGGTGCCTGGGTCGAGCCCCAAGATGATCCGGCTTCCACCGAGCACGCCCGGCTCCCTGCCGCCGGTTGGTGTCTGCGTGGGCGCCGTGACTCAGCCGGCGAGGGCCTGCATGACCTCGTCGGAGACGTCGAAGTTGGCGAAGACCTCTTGCACGTCATCGAGGTCTTCGAGTGCGTCGAGCAGACGAAGTGTCTTCTTGGCGTCCGATTCGCTGAGAGCCACGGTGTTCTTGGGGATCATGGTCAGTTGAGCCGAGGCCACGGTGATGCCGGCCGCATGCAGACCCTCGCGGACCGCCATGAAGTCTATCGGGTCGGTGCGGATCTCGAACGCGTCGTCATCGGGGAGCACGTCCTCCGCGCCCGCTTCGATGGCCGCCATCATGATCTCGTCTTCGTCATGCCCGGCCGCGTCGACGAAGATCACGCCTTTGCGCTCGAAGATCCAGCCTACGGAACCATCGGTGCCGAGCTTCCCGCCGGAGCGATCGAAGATATGACGGACGTCGGCCGCCGTGCGGTTCTTGTTGTCGGTGAGCACGATGACGTACACGGCCACACCGTTCGGACCGTAGCCTTCGTAAGTGAGATGCAGGTAGTTCTCCGCATCCGAGCCTGCGCCGGTGCCCTTCTTGATGGCGCGCTCGGTGTTGTCGTTCGGCATGTTGGCATCTTTGGCCTTTTGGATGGCGGCGGCCAGCGTGGCGTTGTACCTGGGGTCGCCGCTGCCCCCCTCTTTGGCAGCCACCGTGATGGCGCGCGACAGCTTGGCCCAATCCTTGCCTCGCTTGGCGTCAACGAGCGCTTTCTTATGCTTGATCCCAGCCCATTTGGAGTGACCGGACATACGTTATGAACCTCCGCTCTCACCATGACCCGCCCGGCCCCCTCTGGCCCGACGTCCTGACTCCGGGATGGCGCACGCCCACCCCGAGCATCCGTGTAGTGCAGTGTAGCCGACCCCTACGGACCCTTCAACGACGGGCCGGCTCGAGCCGGCCGGGCACTGCGTGAGCGACCCCGGGGCCTCGACCGATCATTTAAGCCAGGCCGACTCTCCTACTTGGTCTCGCACTGCTTTGACACGCGCATCGTACACGTCCCTGTCCCGGGAGTACGTGGCGGCGGCCAGGGCGCTCACCAGGCTCAAGGGGCCGACGAGAGAATGGGCGAAGAAAGTGGAGTCTATATCCGCATAGAGCGTTACTGTGCCTCTGTCGGCCAATTCGGAGAGAGAGTTGTCGGTGATGACGATAGACGCCGCCCCGAGCGCGGCCGCCTTGGTGGCGAACGAGACCGTCAGCGGATGCGCCCGTCGAAAACCAACGGCGATAAGAGCATCGCCGGGCGTGAGACGTATCAGCCGGGCGACATTGGACTCGGAACCATCGGTGATCGCGTGACAGGGGATGCCCAACACCTCGAACACGTAGGTTGCGTGTTGAGCCACGACCGCCGCTTCGTGCAACCCCACAGCGAGGATCGTACGCGCAGAGGAGATAGCATCCACGGCCTGGTTGAAGCGGCCGAGGCTGTTTTTCGCGAGCGTCTCCTCGAGGCTGAGCATGTCGGTGCGCAAGGCACGAGTCAAGAAGTCCTCTTCGACGGCGAAGAGCAGTTGGTCGTCGTGCACCAGCGAACGGGTAGGAGCCCCGAGGCGGTACTCGTCACGCGCCGTCCTCTGCAGGTCGGGATAGCCGCTGAACCCCAACGACTGAGCGAATCGCACCACCGTGGAACTCGACGTCGTACCGTGCCGTGCCAATTCCTCGGCGCTCAGGTAGCCCGTCTCTTCCAGGTGGTCGATTATGTATCTGGCGATGGCCTTTTGGGACTTGGAGAAGCCGTCGAACCCCTCGCGCAACAGCTCGGTCAACCGGTGCGGCTTCGGCTCCTCCCCCCTGCCACCATGTGCGGACGAGGATTGCATAAGGTAGATAATACAACAATCCTTGCAGAGTTCCTCTTTCCGGCCTCTGCAAGGCCCATTCAGCGATTCGCGAGGCCTCAGCTCAATGGCAGCGCGGAGGCTCTTCCTCGGCCCGGTGGCGTCTACGTTCTCGCCAGGCTACTCATCCTTCTTGCGCGCCTTGGCTTCCTCGATGATCTTCTCGGCGAGATGAGCGGGAACCTCGTCGTAGTGATCGACCTCCATGGTATACGAGCCCCTGCCCCCAGTCATCGATCTCAATTGAGGCGCGTAGCTCAGCATCTCCGCCAGCGGCACCTGAGCTCGGATGGCGTGCATCTCGCCCATGCTCTCGCTACCTTGCGGACGGCCTCGGCGGCTCGAGAGGTCGCCCATGATGTCGCCCATGTTCTCTTCGGGGGCGACCACCTCTACGTTCATGATCGGCTCGAGCAGTACGGGGTCGGCCTGTTCGACAGCCTTGGCGAACCCCAGGCTGCCGGCGATCTTGAAGGCCATCTCTGAAGAATCGACCGCATGGTAGGAACCGTCGTACAAGCGCACCTTCACATCGACCACCGGGTATCCGGCGATGACGCCTCGCTCCATGGTCTCCACGACGCCCTTTTCGACCGCCGGGATGAAACCTCGTGGGATCGACCCCCCTACGATGGCATTCTCGAAGAGGAACCCCTCCCCGTGCTGCCGAGGCTCGATCTCGATCCAGCAATCGCCGAACTGGCCCCGCCCTCCGGTCTGTTTCTTGTGGCGACCCTGCGCGCTGGCTTTCTGACGGATGGTCTCGCGGTAGGGCACGCGGGGCGGGTGCAACTCGACCTCCACGCCGAACCGGCGCTTCATCTTGTCGAGGATGACCTCCACGTGCATCTGGCTCGTGCCCGTGATGATCATCTCGTGCGTCTGGGCTTCGAGTCTGAGCTTCATGGCGGGATCTTCTTCGGAGAGCCGCCGCAGCGCGCTGCTGACCTTCTCCTCGTCACCCTTAGCCTTGGCCGTGATCGCGAACGAGATGGCGGCCGGCGGGAACTCGTAGGCGGGGAACCGCACCGGTAGCGCATGATCGGCAAGCGTGTCCCCCGTCGCCGTGTCCTTGAGCTTGGCGAGCGCCACGATGTCTCCGGCGCCGGCGGATTCGACGGCTTTGGCCTCCTTGCCCTGTACCGTCAAGATGTTGCCCGTGCGCTCCTTCTCACCGGTGCGGGAGTTGACGAGCATGCTGTCGCCGGCGATGCGTCCCGAGTAGATACGGGCCAGGTTGATGCGGCCGGAGAACTGGTCGTAGATCGTCTTGAAGATAGCGATGGCAGTTGGGCCGGCGGGATCGGGGGTCACCTGCACTTCTCCGGATCCGTCGGCCAAGGGGACGACCCTTCCGCCCATCGAGGCGGGCGAGGGCAGCCCCCCGACGATCATGTCCAGCAACTGGTCGGTGCCCACGTTCTTCAGCGAAGCGAGAGGCACCACGGGGAACAAGGTGCCTGCCTCCACTCCCGCTTCCAAGGCGGTGAGGAACTCGTGCGGCGTGATCTCCTGTCCGTCAAGGTACTTCTCTATCAGAACGTCGTCACTCTCGGCCACTCGTTCCACCAGAGCGTCGCGGGCCGCGTCGACGGCGACCAGCATGTCGGAGGGGATCGCGGTCTCGGTGCCCTTGCCCGACGTGCCGTTGTAGGCATATGCCTTCATCTGGACCAGATCGACGACGCCGCTGAAATCCTGCTCCTTGCCGATAGGGAGCACGACAGGCACCACGCCGTTGCCCAGGCGGTCGCGCAACGCGGTCAGCACCTCGTCATAGTCGGCCCGCTCGCGATCCATCATGTTCACGACGATCGCCCGCGCCACACCAAGTTCAGTGGCCCTTTTCCAGATGCGCTCTGTCTGCACCTCGACCTTGTTCACAGCGTTGACTACCATAAGGATGCTCTCGACCACACTGAGGCTCCCCATGGCCTCGCTGATGAACGAGGCTTCCCCCGGGGTGTCGATCAGATTCAGCTTCTGCTTGTTCCACTCAGCATGTGCCAGACCGGCGGAGATGGTCATCTGGCGCTTGATCGCGTCGTCGTCGTGGTCCATGGTGGTCGTGCCATCGGCGATCGCGCCCATCCGGGTCTTGGCGCCGGTGGTGAACAACATCGCCTCGATCAGCGATGTCTTTCCAGCACCGCGGTGCCCGACCACCGCTAAGTTCCGTATCGAGGCAGGGTCAGCCAGAGCCATCGGTCCTCCTCATGCATCGCTTTTCGGTCTGCATGCTCAGGGCGCCAGCGCGGGCACTGAGCGTAGGAAATGAAAAGGACGCAGCCCAAGTGCGGACCGCGTCCCAAGACGCCCCATTCTAGTGCCTAGACTTCGGCCTTGGCCTGCAACTGGTAACGGCGGCCCCGCTCCAACCAGTAGACGCCGGCTATCGCGGTGCCCTGAATCTCAAGGTCACCACTGCGGGTCTCGATCCTCACCAACTCATAGTCCCGGTAGTACGCCTTCACCTCACCGGTTATGTCGTGCAAGGCGGTGCTCCGCAGAGATTCGTCATGCGCTTGGATCGGCGCAATCAGGCTCAGGATCGCCTTGCCTTCCTGGACGATGATCTGCATAGGACCTCCAGTCCCGTCCGGAACACTGCCTACCAGTACGACGCACCCTGCCGCAGCTTCATCCCTGGGCAGCCACATACGGGGCACCCGTACGAGTCGGACCTCTCGATGAAGAACACCTCCGAGCCGCATTGCGGACAGTCGAACTCATCGACCAGGATGTCGGCGCCGGTGAGATCGACCTCGACGTACGTCCTACACTTCATGCAATGCGCCGGCATGGCCCTGCGTCGTGGGTCCTCAACGCTCACTCCCCACCGGATGGGGCGCGAATGGTAGCCGCAGGCCTCGCATATGAAGGTTGTAGACTCTCCCACGTCACGATCCCTCGAGTGTCAGCCCACCCGCGTCTGGTCGCGCACCATCGGCGGTCAGATGCGACCGGTCTGGCCTCACTCCTCGATCTTCAGCACCTGCCGGCCGCGATACGTGCCGCACGACGGACACACCCTGTGTGGCAGCCGCGGGGCGTGACACTGCGGGCACTCGCCCACGGTGGGACCCTCTATCTGGTGAGTAGCTCTACGCGTATCCCTGCGTGTGCGCGAGGTCTTCTTCTTAGGTACGGCCACGGAGGCCCCTTTCTCTTCCCGTCATCCCAGAACCCGGAATCTATACCGTATGACGCAGGTCATTTCAAGGGGACTGGTCGCTGAGTCCCTTGAGTTTCTCCCATCGTTGGTCTATCGATTCGGTCGCGCAGTCGCATCGCGCTTGGTTCAGGTCGAGCCCACATAGAGGGCACAGACCCGCGCATTCGTCGCCACAGAGCACCTTCGCCGGCAGGGCGAGCACCAAGGCCTCGCGAGCGAGCCCACCCACATCGACCACAAGATCCTCGATGAACGGCGAAAGATCTTCCGCCTCGGAGTCGAAGGGATCCTGGGGCACGAACTCTTCCTGTTCGGCCTCGACGGCCACGACGACATCTCTAAGACAACGGGAGCACGGACCGTAGATCTGAGCCGCGATCTCGACTGTGACGAGGAAACCGCCGCCGACGCGTGCGACCGACACCACCGCGACGTCGCCGTCTACCAGCGTGTCATAGATTGATCCGCCGAGCGTGATGGAGCCGATATGCACCTGCACGCGGCGCTCGAGGCGCTCGCCTCCCCGCAGTGGGAGTTCGCGCAGGTCAAGCACGGATTCCATGGACGACCCAGAGCTAGACGTAGGCGATTCGGAGCCGGTTCGTGGACCCGTGACCGATCATTCCTCGCGTTGTTGGCGACCCTGAAGGCGCTCTCTTCCGCGCTGCACTGCCGAGAGGAACTTGTCGAGACTGCCCTCGAGAGTGCCCAGCACCTCATCGGCATAGTCCTCGGCGCCGAAGCGGATCTCGCGCTCTCTGGCCTCGGCGTCTTTGATGATGTCGTCCGCCTGGCGCTCTGCGCGCTTCGCGATCTCCTGCTCGCCCGCTAGGCGGTCGCACTCTTCGCGAGCTTCCGCCAAGAGGCGTTCTGCTTCTTCTTTCGCCTCGGCCAGCATCTCCTGGCGTTCCTTGACGATCCATCGCGCCTGCTTGATCTCCTCGGGGATGGTGGCCCGCATCTGATCGAGCAACTCGTAGATCTGGTCGCGATCGATCATGACCTTATCGGTCATAGGAAAGGTGCTCGCGCCGTGGACAAGGTCGTCGAGTTTGTCGATGAGAACGAGGACGTCCATGTCTCAGGCCTCCACGGAAGAGTAGATCTCTGCCAGTCGTCGCGCGACCGCGTCGGGCACGAGGTCGCTCACGCAACCACCGTACCTCGCGATCTCTTTCACGCCGCTCGAACTCAAGAAACTGTATTCAGGCGACGCCGTCAGGTACACGGTCTCAAGGTCCGGGTCGAGCTTCTTGTTGAGCTGCGCCATCTGGAACTCATACTCGAAGTCGGTCATCGCCCGCAACCCTTTGACAAGCGCATCCGCTCCAACTTCTCGAGCAAAGCTGACCACCAGCCCGTTGAGCACCGCGATTGAGACATTCGGGAGATCACAGGTGGATTCCTCCAAGAAGGCAACTCGTTCCTCGATAGAGAACAACGTCGCCTTGCGGAACGGGTCGTTGACCACGGCCACGACGACCGAGTCGAAGTTCTTCGCGCAGCGGCCGATGATGTCGAGATGACCAGTGGTCACGGGGTCGTATGTTCCGGGGCACAGCGCCTTCCTCACCGGTGTCCTCTCCCCTTCGTGATCATCGTGACCATCGTGTTGCCGTAGCGTCGCTCGAACACGATATCCAACGCGGTATCGAGCGCAACGCCGAGCGGCCCTTCGATCACAGCCACTCCGTCCACCCTGAGCACGCGGGGCAAATAGGGGTCCAGCACCCCCATCACCTGGGAGAGCATTCTATAGGGAGGGTCCGCAAAGAGCAAATCGAACGACCTACCGAGTGCGGCGAACGTCGACAACGCGTCCTGGTAGTCGGTATTGAGTGCTTCCGCGGTGGCGCCGAACCCGAGGGCGCGGGCGTTGTCGCGCAGCACCCCGAGGACCCGGGAGTCGCCCTCTACGAAGGTGGCCATCCTGGCTCCTCGAGAAAGTGCCTCTAACCCCATGGCGCCGGAACCCGCGAACAGGTCGAGTACGGCGAGGCCTTCGATCGGACCCAGCACGTCGAAGATCGCCTCCCGGACCCGATCGCCCGTAGGGCGCACCACTCCCGCGCTGGAGACACGGAGGCGGTGACCGCGCCGCGACCCGCCGATGATGCGTATCATGCGCGATCGAGCCAGTGCGTCCGGCTGCCGAACCGCTCCTCGGCGGCCCGCGCGAGAAACACATGGCGGGGGTCCTTCAGCTCGGGGTCAGCATGCAGCAGGGCCCGAGCGGCCGCGCGCGCGGCCACGAGAAGAGCCTGGTCCTGGAGGAGCCTGGCCACGTGGAGGTCGCCGAACCCCGACTGCCGCTCGCCGAACAGTTGGCCTTCACCGCGTGCGCGCAGGTCGGCCTCAGCCAACACGAAACCGTCTGTGGTGCGGGCGAAGAGCGCCAGTCGGTCCAGGGCTTCGTCGTCCTCCCGTTCGACCATGAGCATGCAATGAGACTCGTCGGTTCCCCGTCCTACCCGGCCGCGCAACTGGTGCAGCTGCGACAGGCCGAAGCGTCGCGCGCTCTCGATGACCATGACCGTAGCGTTGGCGACGTCCACTCCCACCTCGATCACGGTGGTGCTGACCAGGACATCGGCCTCACCGGCAGCGAAAGCCGCCATCGCCGCCTGCTTGTCGGCGGCCGGGAGCTGGCCATGCAGCAGCAGGACCCGGTAACCCGCGAGTTCTCCCTGCGACACTTCCTCGAAGGTGGTCACGGCCGACGCCGCCTGCAGGGCCTCGCTCTCACCGATCAGCGGACACACGACGTATGCCTGACGACCGCGATCGACGTGAGCTCTGATCTGCTGCCACATCTTGCCCCGTTGCTCGGGGAAGACGAGGTGACTCCGCACCGGAGTGCGCCCCGGCGGGAGCTCGTCTATCACGCTGACGTCGAGGTCGCCGTAGAGGGTCAGACTGAGGGTTCGTGGGATCGGTGTAGCGGTCATGTACAGAGTATGCGGCCACGCTCCATCGTCACCCTGTGCCGCCAGCGCATCGCGCTGGTGCACGCCGAACCGATGCTGTTCGTCGACTACCGCCACCCGCAGATCGCGGAACCCGACGCCTTCTTGGATGAGTGCGTGGGTGCCCACCACCACCTGCAGCTCGCCCCGAGTGAGGCGCCCGCACACCAGCCGGCGCTCACGAGTGCCCTGGCTGCCCTTGAGTAGACCTACCTCCAGTCCCACCGGCTGCAGCTGCGCCGCGAGTCTGATAGCGTGCTGGTCGGCCAGGACCTCTGTGGGCGCCATGACCGCCGCCTGACCGCCGTGCTCCGCCGCGCGCACCAAACAATATGCCGCCACCACCGTCTTTCCCGACCCGACGTCACCCTGCAGCAGCCTTCGCATAGGCACGGCGCGGGTGAGATCGGCCTCGATCTCGGCTATCACCCGTCTCTGGGCGCCGGTCAGCGAGTACGGCAGCGCTTCCACGAAGCCGGCGGCGAGGGAACTCGGGGGGTCCAGAACCGCGGCATACCTGCGAGCTTCGTCCCGTCGCCGGCTCTGCAGCAAAGCGAGCTGCAGCAGTAGCAGCTCCTCGAATGCCAAGCGCTCTCGGGCCCGCCTGGCCGCCTTGAGGCTACGTGGGAAGTGGTAGGCCAGCAGCGCCTCGGCCTTAGGCAGGTACCGCCGTCCCGCGCACTGCAAGGCCGTGAGCGGGTCGACCATGTGCGCCGCCTCGGCCGTAACCCGGTTCAACGCCGTTCGGATGCCGTGCACCGATAGTTCACCTGTGGCGGGGTATACCGGAACGAGTCCCAACGTGTGGACGCCCTCTCCCCCATTCTCGATGATCTCGTGCCGCTTGACCACGAACGAGGAGAACCCACCACGGCGGACCATCGACCCGCGCACCAGCACCTCGGGGCGTTCGTCGAACAAGGGCTTCAGATAGTTCTGGTTGTACCACACAGCCACAGTGGAGCCCGACGCGTCGCCCACCAGGGCCTCGAGCACCTTGAGCCCAGGCCTGCGCGTGGAGCGCACACTGCAGGACTGCACGCGCACGCGCAGTGTGGCGTCCTCACCCACCTGGAGATCGTTCACCGAGGTCAGCCGTGACGGCGGTTCGTGGCGGAAGGGCACGTAGAGAAGTAGGTCTTCGATCGTCCGCACGCCGATGGCGCCCATCCGACGGGCGGTCACCGCGCCGATTCCCGGCACCGCCGTGAGCGGGCGTGTCA
>Ga0315276_10006976_pt1 | contig 10440 bp, 11 predicted proteins | sample YL17G05_0_MG_FD_204542 | JGI IMG/M metagenome (GOLD analysis project Ga0315276, IMG submission 204542) | Sediment microbial communities from Yellowstone Lake, YNP, Wyoming, USA - YL17G05_0 | ecosystem: Environmental > Aquatic > Freshwater > Lake > Sediment | place: USA: Wyoming | collected... | reverse complement strand
AACCCGGGACAAGCGACCGGTTTCGTCATAGAGTTCGATCGCCGGATCGGTCGGCTGGGCCGTCACCCTCTTCTCGGGCGCGTTCCTCGAAATGCGACTCTCCGAAGTGCAGGGTACAGGGTTCTCGTGCTGGAATCCTACCTTGTATTCTACCGCATCCGGCAACGTGCCATCGAGATCCACCGTGTCGTTCACGGGTCCCGCGATCTTGATCACCTCTTGTGATTCTCCCCGTTCCGCCGGCAGGATCTGCACGCCTTCCTTGCGCCTTCTCTTCCTGGGTGCTCATGCTGACTCCGGCGCGACGTCGTTGCCCGGCCCTATGACACCCCGGGACGCACCGCCAGAGTCGCCGGACTCAGCTCACCTCATGGTCGCCCCGACATCCATCAAGGCCCGGTCGAATTCGACGATGCGGATCAAACCAATTCTTGGAAATTCCATGTCGATGATAACATAGACCGTGAGAGTGAGGATTGCGGCGAAGGCGACTATATGGATCCAACTGCGCGCTCTGCCTCCTGCCATGCCAAACCCGGCAAGGAGCGAGCAGACCAGAGCCAGAGTGGCCAGAAGTGCGAAGATGATAGAAGGGGGATGAATCTGGGTTGCCCAGAAACGTGTGTTCGCGATATCGAACATTGCATTCAGCGCCGGGAGCAAAAGCAGTGCGGCTTGCGGGTTCGTCGTCTCCCTGCAAGCGGCGACGGACTGCTCCCAGATTTCTCGTTGGAGTTCAGCGGCTGTCGTCATCTGAGGTGACGCCCCGGCGACAGCCGAAAGAGACCGGTATGCTTCAAGGCGGGCATCGACATATCGGCGAAACTTCTCACGGAGTGGTGGTCGGGCTGCCTCAGGGAGCAGGTCAATCCGAAGGTACGCCGTGCCGATGTTATTGGCCTCCTCCACGATGAGCTGGCGCTTCGCATCAAACCGTGAGGCGGCTCCTGAGAATGTAAACGCTATGACCAGCCCCATCAGTCCGAAGAGCGCCCCTTCGACCACGTTCAAACCCGCAATGGTTTTCTCGGTATCCTTTTCGATCATTCGCAACCTGAGGCTGCGGCCCAATTCAAGAAAGAGAACCATACCCAGAAAGAGCCCGACGAGAGTGCCCACGCCCAGAATCATGGAAGCCTGCATATGTCCTCCGGTTTCGAATGTGTTGTCCTGAAGTTCAACGGTCTTCGAGCTCGTTAGGTCAGCATCGCTCTGGCCGGCTGTATGCCACTCGCGCCGATCACACCGGATAACGAGGTGGAGATCCGAAGTGGAAAGAAGGTTCGAGAGAAAGCACCGAAAAATTACCTCGCCATCGACAATGGACACAGGGTCCGGATGAGGGGTGCGCTGGAAAGTATCAAGAGAGTATTGATTCTCCGGAGGGGCTGTCGTATTTTACTACCATGAGCGTTCTTAAAAAGGGAGGCTTCGCATGATACTGCGCCGGCACAAAGCGCGGACATTGGACATCCCCGAGTGCCACGGTGGCAAGGGAGTAGTGCGCTGCACGGAATATCTTGGGGAATACGATAAAGCGACTTCCGGGTTCAAATTTATTCACGACAACACGCTCGAGCCCGGGGTGAGTATCGGCGAACATCTCCATTCTGGGGACGAGGAGATCTACATCATCCTTGACGGCCGCGGCACGATGCTGGTGGACGGATCCAGTGAAGACGTTTCTGCGGGCGATGTGTGTATAACCCGGAGCGGGCACAGGCACTCCCTTACAAACACCGGATCGGCACACATGAGATTACTGGTCGTCGGGACCGCACTCGGCGGGAGATAGCCCTGCTGTTTTCCTCCTGTTCCACGGGGAAGCGTTAGACGTTCTTCCGCGGATGAAGTTCTTTCCTGTTTTCGGTGTACAGACCCACCCACCGTGCAAGTCGTTCTCCCAGTAGTTCGCATGAGGCTTGTTCACGGGCATCGCGCGGTGCACCCGCCGAGACGGCGCCGTAGTGGAGGGTAAACCGGTCCGCGACGTAGTCCGGGAGCCCGAATATCAGGAATCCGAAGTTGACCAGAACGATCAGGAGCGAAAGGCAGGCGATTTCGTTGCCTCCCCCCCATCCTCCGGACGAAGAGAATGCGCAGCCGATCTTGCCATCGACCTTTCCCCAGAGCGCATCTCCTGCGTCATCCCAGAATTTCTTCATTTTCCATGAGAGGATCCCCATGTGTGTGGGTGATCCGAGAGCGATGCCGTCGCACCAGAGGATGTCGTCCTGCCTGGCCTCATCCACCGATTTCAATCTGACCTCCATTGCTGGGATTTTTCCTGCTCCGCGGGCAACGAGTTCGGCCATCAAGCGGGTATTTCCCGTTATGCTATCGTACAGGACAAGGATATGGGCCATGTCAGGAGTCTCCCCGGCGGGCGCGCTTTCCGCTCGCGAGAAACGGTTCCGCGAGTCCTTTCAGATCGCTCTTCATACAAGGACCGCACCATGCGCTCCACGGTGTGCCCATAAGATCCCCCTCTCCTGTCGGACATTCCAGTACCTCTGGCACATGATCCCTTCTGCACCGGTCGGCGCCGGGCCCGCCATTCAAAGGCCTGCCACAACGCCGAAACTGATCATCGGCTGCCAGGCTTCGTACGGGGAATTCGAATCCTGAAGCACATCAAAGAGAACCTCCACAAAGAGTGCTGTCGACGGGGAGAGGGAGTAATAATAACCCGCTCCCAAATAAATGAACGGAACCCAAATCCGCTCTGTCTCGAGGTTGGGGGTCTTCGCGCCGTAATTGGCATACGCGAATTCGGCGTGCAGGTATGCTTGCGGAATGAACCGGAGACGGCCGAAGACGCTCGCCCCGTAGTTATTCCAGGTCACGGTCGGGTTGTTCCGCGAATCTTTGATGTACTCATACCCCAACTTTACACCCCCGGATAACATCCGACTGAAGTTGTAGCCGACGAGGGGCTGAACGCTCACGCGAAAATAGCTGCCAAAACTCAGGCCGATGGTTCCCCCGTAGAATACATTTCGCGGGGCGGGTGACCCCGCGGGAGCCTCTTTCGCTGTGGAGTCCGGCTGCTGGCCAGCGGCCGGTAGCGCCAGCAGGAGTGTCAGGACGAACGCTGCAACGAATCGCTTCATGTCATGAGCCCTTTCGGTGTGGGAGAGATTGCATCCGTGCTGCGGAAACCGGAACAAAGTACGAAGCGCTCGGGCAGGATGCAACCGGCATGTGCACCGCTCACGTTTTCGCGATTGCCGAAATCTTCGCAGAGGATTCGGGCCTCTATTCCAGGATCGCCGGAGCTTCCTCCCTTCCGTCCTCCGGTCCTGTCAGCTCATATCCGCCGGCTGACCGGTGGAGGCAAGCACGCTGCTCCAGAGCGCCCCCTTCGGATCGATCTTCTTCCGTTCAGACACGGCGAGCGGAATCGGGACGTGCGTGAATCGGTGATTCCAGAACCCCACAAGCATGTCCGTCCGACCCGCCATCCCCGCGTGGACCGCACTCTGGCCGAGGAGAAGGCAGAAGGCGGAATCGTGAGCATTTGCCGGGACGCTCCGGATTGTATAGCTGGGATCGATATACTTCAGTGTGATCGAATGCCCCCTCGACCGGAAGTGGCTCGTTATGGCGTCCCGCAGAAATAATCCGATGTCCCCCTGCTTGAGATTTCCAGAGGCGTCCCGCTCATCGATTCGCCGCATCAGGTCCTGGCCCGCCCCCTCAGCCACAACAATCAACGCGTGACCCCTCCGTTCAAGACGATCAGCCAGGGCCGCGAGGAACCTCTCGAGCGTGAAAGGGACTTCCGGAACGAGGGAGAAGTTCACCTGACTGTTGACAAGGACCGTGAACGCTGCAATGAAACCCGAATCCCTCCCCATCAGCTTCACAAGCCCGATGCCGTTGCGGGCTGCCTCCGCTTCCGTGTTCGCCGCATACGTTGCCCGCTGGGCTTCCGCCACGGCCGTTTCAAATCCGAACGTCGTCTGCACGAAGGAGATGTCGTTGTCGATCGTCTTGGGAATTCCGATAAGACCGATTTCCAACCCCTGCCGAGAGACCTCCCCGGCAATCCGCCCGGCACCCTTCAGGGTCCCGTCCCCGCCGACCGTGAAGAGAATCCCGACGCCGAGATCCTTCAGCGTCTGGACCATTTCTGCGGGATCCTGGGGACCCCTTGACGTGCCCAGTATCGTCCCGCCGGCTTCGTGAATCCGGCTAACGCTTTCCGGGGTCAGCAGAAGTGGCTCGTGCTTGAACGGGCGAATGAGCCCTTCGTAGCCGTACCTGAAACCGAGGATCCTCCGGACACCATAGTGGTGATGAAGGCTCAGCACGATTGACCGGATGACATCGTTCAATCCCGGACATATCCCGCCACAGGTGACGATACCGCAGGCCAGACGCGCTGGGTTATGAAACAATCGCTTCCGCGGCCCGGCCATCTCCAGCGACGGCGGTTCCAATCCCATGGCCATCATCCTTCGGATGTCGCCCATCTCGGCGTGATAGACCACCCGCTCAGCATCGTCGGTGAAACGAACACCAATCATCGGTGAGTCATGCCGGCCCTCGCCAAGTCTGGTTATCGAGAAATCAAGCGTCTCATTGCTCATTTAAGACAACTCCTCCTTGTCAAACCTCCGGGGCGATATAGATTCGCACATCACCAAAGTCCATCGTCACCCGGTGAATCGACGATGAAGCCCCTCCTTCGACGGGACGCATCGGAGAAGGAAAAGTGAATGTGCGTTCGCCGGCGGCCGTGGCGATGACGGTAACTGCGTCGCGCGTCCCGTAAACAATGTCCGGCTGATCGCTCCAGAGCGCCACCCCCGCTTCAGAGGCGATCCCCCGGAGGATATCGGCAGTAAGGGGTGCGGCGCCGACGTACACCGACGTCCACCCCTTCTGGACCTTTCGGACGAACGCCGGGCGTTCGTTGTCGATCCATCTCCCGAGAATCTGCACGTCGCTGTCGAGCACGACGAACCTAGGCTTCTGGGGTTTGCGCGTGCCGAAGATCGTGGTGCCTCCTGCGTCGGAATTTTCGACCCGGATCTGCATCGGGCCGGGAGAGTGGAGTATCTCGAACCGGAACCCGGTCAACTTCTCCATCTGCTCGAGGTCCAATCTGTCCGGCGTAATAAACCCCGGGGCATAGTACCAGACGACGGTCGTCCCACTTCCTTCCAGGATATTCCTGATTCGGTCAGCTTCCGCGCGATCCATAGTGAAGAGGTTGACCATAAAAAGAAGCTGATAACGTCGCGGATCCGCGGAATTGAGATCGAAACTGTAGAGGGAGTCGAAAGGAGCTCCCATGCGTGAGAATGTCCGCTGCTGGCTGTTGATGAACCAGTGATCGATGTGGTCGCACACTGATATTCCGTACCCTGTCCAGGGCTCCTCGGCCTTCCAGTGCTCAGTGGCGAAGAACGCTTTCGGATCGTAGACCGCCGCGATTTTTGCAGCGCTGGAGATGTCCAAGCGGGCGCGCTTTTCGCCCAGTGTCGCGAATGGCCGGATGGCTTCAATAATAGGTGGGTCGTCGTACCAACCGCGGTTGGCCTTGTAGGGGGGGCAGAGATGCCCGAAGTCAAAGAACCAACCCCCGACTCCTCGTGCGAACATCTGTCCGAGATCGCGGCGGATAATCCTCACCGTTCCTTCCACCGAATCGTGCCCTGAACCCCCTTCCCCCGCTTTCTTCGGCTCGAGGTACGTGGTCGGGTCTATCTCAACGAAAAAGAGTTTTCCATGTCGGTGGATCGATTCGACGAGGACGCGGTACCCCCCATCACCGCCGACGCCGCGGGCGCGACCCAGCCAGTTCCCGGCATCATCCACCATGTCGCTCTCCCAGCGTTCCTTCGACGGCATGTTAGTATGCTGGTAGGTGTACGGCGACGCCAGGAAATCAATGTCCTCACTCGCCAGAACGCGCTCGGGAGAGAGGTGCCCCCCCTCCTGGATGTGAACGTTCTCCAGGAGGTACCCGTAGAATGCTCCGCAGAGGATGCGCCGTCCCGTAACGTGTTTCGTGATCCCCGCAAAGTAAAGGAGCGTGTCAGCAATGTAGTCGTGGTGCCGACGGTAGAATGCAATGACATCCCGCTCAAGGGCGGGATCGCGGAGAAGTCCGGCCGTCGTCGTCATGCGTGCGGCAGGGTCCGGGATGGGCCCGACGGCTTCCCGCATCGGCTCACTGTAGTCAGGGAGGAAACGCATCCCCGTGTAGTGCCACTCGCCGGTGTGTCCGTACGCCACCTGGTAACCAATCATCCGTGAGGCGAGGGGCGAGGATTCCATGTGACGAAGAAATGAGATAAGGACATCCTTCATCTCTGTCCGCCAGAGCGTGGATGCCCACGAGGCATCGTTCGGGTCGGCCAGGCCGTTCCAGTTGAGTCCGGTTTCGCCAAGTCGCTCCGGAAGCCGGTACATGGAGGGATCGGGCGTCAGTCCGCACACGACGAGCTCACCCGGGTGCGCCTGCTTCCACCATGCCGGCGGATTGAGATGAAGTCTCGGAAGGAAGTGTGCCGCGGGATGGATGGCAAGCAACCGGGCGAAGAAAAGATCGAACGCACCCCAGTCATATATCCCCGGGGCTGCCCAGCCGGCGTTGAGTCCGAGAATGGGGGTGAACATTTTGATGCCGGAATCGCGGTGTCCGGCAGCAGTCTTCAGCAGTTCCGCGCTCAATGCCAGGAACGGATAGGTTTCGCGGTCGTTGATGTAGAGCCGCGGCCCCCCCCGTTCGGTCCGGATGTCCGCCCGGCAAGGTTTCTCCCCCTGGAGAAGCGCGAAGGCAGAGTCGATTTCTTCCTCCCGGTTCAGCACTCCGCCCAGCGGTTCGGCGAGCGCGAGGCGACCTGGAAGGAACGCAAAAGCGCCTGCAGAAATCCCAAGACATTCGAGTACAGTTCGACGTTTCATGCGCTCCCTTTCATTGAGTCGTTTGACCGTGACGCCCGCTGGCGGCCCGATTCAGATTTCACTCTCGCCAGATTGGCGTACCCTGCCCTGGCGAGATGCTCAAGCAATCTATAGTGGGAAAACACTTATGGAACCACGAGAGCCTCCTCTTTGGAGTCTTGAGGAGTATCCAGGCAGCATGCAGCACACCCCTCAGGCGATCTCTTTGGAAGGACTGCGGAATCGAGACGTTTGCACTGAGAGTAGTTATGACAAGATACCGCAAAAGGGAAAAAATCACAATAAGTAGATTTCCTGGATCAAAAGAGGAGGGAATTGCCTGGACATGGAACCGCACATGCTGTGCGACGGCATTCGAAGGGCACCAGGACGCACCTAAAGAAAGAAAACCGGGTGCGACAGGTTCGCACGCCTGGTTACCTTGGCTCCGCGAGAGCCTTGAAAGCTCGAACTATGTCCTACTCACAATCCCCGTTGAAATCCACAATGTGGGGCACGGGCAAACGCTCACTTGCATGGATAGGGGGCGTCTGCCGGAGGAGTTGGCTGTCACAGACCAGGAAGTCGAGAGCTTGTCTCAAACAGGCCTTGTTCATCGCCGGTCCCTGAAACCACGACGGTAGGAGGACTGCATACACAGGAATCAAAAAAGCCCGACAACGGCGGGCTCTTCCCGTGGTCTGAGTTCATTGAATAGTCAGTTGTCGGTAGACCATCGTCAATCAACCGGGTCATTCCGGTGATGTAACAGGAATGCTATTTCAGCAGCCTGTAGAGCACCAGAGTGCCGAGCGGGGTTGCTGCAAAACTCCTATATCCGGTAGAGAGTGAAAGATCTCTTATGAATTCTTCCTTCAATCGATGCTCGATGGGCGGGCCGAATTCCTCCTGCTTGTATTGCCATTCCAGGATGAACGTACAGCACCGGGAGATACGGTGAGCCTCATGCAATGCCTTTGTATAGTCGGACACCTCGTGGAACACCACCCCGAAGAACGTCGCATCAAATGAACCGTCGGCAAACGGAAGCTCCTCTGCCGGGGCAACGATGAACTCACCCTCCGGCATATGCCTCCGTGCGGCATCGATCATCTCCGTGTTTATGTCGACACCGCCAGCGGAGACCCCGGCTTTCTGGAAGGCTTCGGCAAACACGGCGCTCCCGGTCCCAATGTCCAGGAGCGTCTTACCATCCATGTCTTGAAGGCACAGTCGTACGACCTTCTCAACCTCCAAACGGTTCATCCGTTCGGGTGATCGAAGTTTGTCGTGACCCTGGCTATATACTCGTTCATTCATAGGTAACAATTTCATCCGAAGAGACCGATCGCTCGATAGTTGTCACCAGGAGTTCCCGCTCTGGTTCGACGCCCACGAGTGTGATGCCGGAGGAATTCGAGGCACTGCTGACGATTCCGAATGCGATCACCCGTCTCGCGAAATGGGTCACGAGCGAATCGGCCGTAAGCCGCCTCTCCACTGCACCGGGATCGGGGAGCCAGTTCTGCACGACTTTGTTCTCGTTGAAGCCGCGCCTATGGATTTGCATGTGACCGACATGCGTTCCAACCTGATCACGGAGCATCTGGATGATCACGCCATTGTAGATGCTGTCGGTGAGGGCCAGGGAGATCAATCCGATGGCGATCGCGACCATGACGATGATGGATCGCCTACTGTTTCGCTAGATGTTACGCCATGCAAGCCTGAGGATCATCGATGGTCCGTCCGTTGGGTATCAACGTAATATACGGCACGGAATCTTTCCTTGTTAAATACAATCGGAAGAATCCGACATTCAAACAGAATCCCTTAATTCCGGGAGGTCGAGTGTTGAGAAATTGGTCATTCTCAGCGTTGTAGTTTGGCAGGAGGCCCTGAAATACGGCGACGAAAACCGGGAGACAAACGACGGAGACACGTCAAAGTCCTCTTTGCCGCCAGCCGCGCCTTCTTCGAGAGGGGGAGCACACACGGAGAACTCGAACTGAAGATCCATGGAAATAGGGTTACGAAGAAGACCTGGGAGGACACAAAGAGGGAAAACCCAATTGTTCGCACTTCGGGTCCCCTCGGCTCCGCGAGACACAGGGGAACTCGAATTTCTTCTCCTGCGAATCCCTGCCGAAATCCGCAATCGGGAACAGAGCCGGAAACTCACCTGCAGGGATGTCGAGCGTCAGTCAGAGGAGTTCGTGGTCACGGGGCGGGATATCGAGGGTCTCGCTCAGGCGGGGTTCGTCCGTCGTCGTTCGCAGAAACAACGATGGGGGCAAGTCCCCACCTTCACGTGCGGGACTTCTTCAGGGGATACATCGGCCGGTCTATCTGACGCAATTCTTCCTTGGGCGAAGTCGGGCCTGCCCACCGCAAACAAGGCCTCACCAGAACAAGTCGCATTGCGTAAGGAACCGACGCAAATTCCTTGCGGACACGCTCATTCGTCCTTCGGCTCGCGGACGAAGTCGCCTGATTGAAGTCCGGAACCGTTGATGATCCTTGCTTTGGCGGCCTTGCCGTTCAGCATATCTTCGGTGACCTTTATACGTCCCACTTTCGCTTCCTCATGCCCCAACACGAGACCTGTATCCGGATCCTTGAGCTCTTCGCCCGAGCGGAACACATCGAATTCCATGTCAGACTTTACGTTCCCTTCCGATCCGGGCTTCATGATCACGGTGCCATCTGCACTCACCTTGATGATGCGTCCCGACCAGGGTATCTTCGCCATGTTCTTCGTGATCAGGTTGACCGTTTCATCGATCGCCTCGCGCGCCGCCTTCCCGATATCCGTGTCGTTCCATTGACTGAAATCAGCAAAGTTGATGTCCTTGTACCGTCCGCCAAGTCCGAAGGTTGATTCTGTTCCCTCTTCGGTCTCCGCAGCGATGATTTCGCCGGTGGTCGTGTTGACAAGGCGGATATCCACGGCCGCTCGAGCCGTCTTGGTATTGATCGCGGCACCGAAGACGCTCGCGCCGCCCGACACATTCCGGTCCTTGGTTCCCAACTCAGTAATGCTTCCCAGAACGAGGAGGTCGACGCCGAGGAGTTTCCCGATGGAGGGAGCTGTTTCCGGGGTGAGGGCTCCGCTTTGGCCGAGGCGCTGTTCGGCGAGCACTTTGTCAAGTTCCTTGCGTTCAACGACACTGAACTCACCGGACTTGACGAGGGCGGTGATCAGCATATCAGCGACCCCTTGTCCGGCCCCCCTGTGTCCGGACCGGTCTTCGAATTCAGCGACGGCGATCCGTTTCTTCACCTGAGCATTCATGAGAGGCGTGGAAACCAGCAGCGCCGCGGCAAGGAAGAGAGAGATGTTGCGTGACATATGGAATCCTCGTATGATTTGAAAATATAAGCAAGGAAAGCGAGAATTACAACGAACCGGAGTGAGTATCAACAAGATTGTTGAGGCACACCATCCATTTGTCGTTCACGTATTGTGAATTGATTGCCTTGTAGCCTAGTGTGCTGTCTCAGAGATAGCTTGAGTAAGTCGCTGGATCTTGGCAAGGA
>Ga0315276_10006975_pt1 | contig 10440 bp, 7 predicted proteins | sample YL17G05_0_MG_FD_204542 | JGI IMG/M metagenome (GOLD analysis project Ga0315276, IMG submission 204542) | Sediment microbial communities from Yellowstone Lake, YNP, Wyoming, USA - YL17G05_0 | ecosystem: Environmental > Aquatic > Freshwater > Lake > Sediment | place: USA: Wyoming | collected... | reverse complement strand
GCTCACCAGCGAGCACCGCCCCTCATACCCCAGGAAGTGCGTCAGGCACGCAAACTTCCCCTTGAACAGGCCCGCCGCCTTGCGCGCCTCCAGCTCCGTCTCCACCAGCTTCTGGATGAGCTTTTCGGTCTCGATGCGTGAGACCTGCACGTTGCCGTGCGGGTCGCGCTCCAGCAGCAGCTCCGACCGGATGGACGGCGGCAGCATGGCGAAGACGGCGCCCGACTCGGGGCCCAGCTTGGCCGCGATCGCGCCCTCGTCCACGCCCGCCGCCGCGCCGTCCGCCATGAGGTCGTTCAGCTCGTGGATCAGGGCCCGCATCTGGGGGATGTGCTCGATCAGCCCTTCTGGCAGCAGCACCACCCCATAATCCTTGCCGGCCGCCGACCGGGCCGCCACGATGTCGGCGATGCGGTTGGTAACGTCGGCCAGGGTCATGCTGAGGGCGTCCACCTCCTCGCAGATGATGGCTTCCTGGGGGTGGGTCTGAAGCGCGCACTCCAGCGTCACGTGCGAGGCGGCCCGCCCCATCAGGCGGATAAAGTGGTAGTACTTTTTAGCGGACGCCGAGTCCGTCATGATGTTGCCGATCGCCTCCGAGTAGACCTTGCAGGCGGTGTCGAAGCCAAAGGAGGTGGCGACCCGCTCATTTTTCAGGTCGCCATCAATGGTCTTGGGCACGCCCACCACGGCCGTCTTCAGGCCCTCGGCTGCAAAGAATTCGGCCAGGACGGCCGCGTTGGTGTTGGAGTCGTCCCCACCGCACACGACCAGGCCGTCCAGGTCCAGTTCCAGGGCGGACGCAGCCGCCCGGGCCAGGTCGGCCGGCTTTTCGATCTTGTCCCGCCCCGAACAGATGAGGTGGAAGCCGCCCTGGTTGCGGAAGGCCAGCTAGAATGAAATGGAAGAGAGAGAGGGATGTGGGAGTGAGTGATAAGAAAGGGAGCTGTGGGGGCGGAGCGCACGCACGGGAAGGACACAGACGCGCACATGCCCCACACGCACAAGGCGCGCGGTCCCAACACCCACCACACCACGCGTCCTCTTTTTGTAATAGTCCCTTCAAACCCCCGCACCATCGTCTCGACCGTGATCTCCTTGTAGTTGCGCTCCATGATGCCCCGGGGCCCGTCCAGGAAGCCGTACAGGCGGGAGCCCGGGTGGCGGTGCATGAGCGAGTCCAACAGGCCGCCGATGACGTTGTGGCCGCCCGGGGCTTGCCCGCCCGAGAGGACGATGCCGACCCGGAGCTGGGTGCGGCAGGGGTCGGACAGGCCGCCGCCCTCCGCCGCGCAGGGCGGGGCCCGGACCAGGCGGACGGCGGGCTTGCCCCAGGTTTTAGGGAAGTGGGCTTTGATGGCATCGGCTTCGGGGCCGTAGGGCAAGGAATCGGCGGTCGGGGCGTCGACGACGGTGAAGGTGCCTGAAGGGAGGACGCGGTGGTTTTGAGGATAAAGCGGCCGTTTTTTTTTTTTCCTAGGGGTGAGGCGGCCCGGGCGCCTGTGCTTTGCCAAAGTGGCTTAGCGCGGGGGAGGATCGACCATGCGGTCTATCGGCCGCAAGATGCACACGCTCGTGTAGCCCGTTCACTGGATCGTCTGATGGCGGGCATTGCGGGCCGTGGTGATGCCAAAAGGCTGGCCGCGGGCGGCTGGAAGGAGACATTGGCAGGCAGGTGCGCGCGCCGGCGGCCAAGACAATTGGCGGAGGTGCTCCGCCCCGCCCATGGAACGAGAAAAGATCCCGGGCTCGGGGTCACTTGCCGCGCAGCCACACTCAGCATGACCACACATAACCTCTCCCCCCTCGCATCCTCACCTTGCAGGACGACGGGCTTGGGCGGCACGTAGTCCAGGCGGGCGCGCTGCAAGTCGGAATAGTGTTCGGTCGGGTCGTCGTACGGGAGGGCGCCGGCCTTCGTGGCGGCCGGCGCGCCATTGGCGGGGGCGGTGGCGACGGGCATGGGTGAGGTGGGGTGAGACGTTCGAGAGGATGTGAGTTGAAGGAGCGTCGCGGGCGAGAAAAGAGATAGTGGGGGAAGGGGAGGGCGGCGCTTCTCCGCCCAACCCCTCACTCCGTCCATTCCCGGCGCCTATTGGCATGATGCCGCCCCCACCCGAGCACCACGCTCTGCCCGCGCGGGTGGATGAGCGCCTGCAGCGAGCCCCCCACCAGGGCGGGCGCCGCCTACCAATCCTCCTCCTCCTCCTCCTCCTGCTAGGCACCCTCTTCATCACCACCACCACCGCGGGCGATGCACCTCCCGGTGTGCAGGCCCCCGCCGCCGTCGGGGTGGTCTTACCCTTTGGGTCCGAACCCGACCTCGACCTCGCCGCCCCTCCTAAAGGTGGGTGGACGCCCAAGGCATTCCCCAACCCGGTCGAGGACCCGGTGTCGTGTGGTCGGCCAGCCCCAACGCCCACACGCCCGCACGGGTCATGGATGTGCGACCCGGACGGGGTCTTATCTCCAGCCGGCGCGGACGCGGTCGAGGGCGTGCTGCGAGACATTGCCTCTGCCCGGTCGCCCTTTGGGTCCGCATCCTGTGGTGCGGGCACCCGCTCCACCCCGGGCTTCCAGGTCGCGGTCGCGCTCGTGGACAAGCTGGCCGTGAAGGACGGGTTGGACGCGGCGTCCGCGGCGGCGGCCTTCGCCAAGGGCGTGATGGATGCGTGGGGCGTCGGCGCGGCCGGGTGCAATGACGGGACCGTCCTGGTGCTGTCCCGGTTGGATAAGCAGGTGCGTTTTGATGGGGTGGTGGGAGAAATTGAGAGCCGCGCTGTCTCTTCTTGCGGGGTTGTGGCGGATGGGCAGGATTTGAAGGGCGGGGGCGCGGACAGGGGAGAAAGCAGAGACAGCGCGCCGCTCTCTCTCGCCCCACCTTCCGCCCATCATCATCTCTCTTCTCTCCCTCTCCCGTCTTTTCCATCTTCCATCCAGGTCTACATCCTGGCCGGCGCCGGCGCGACCCCAACCCTCCCGCCCGCCTCCTCCTCTGCCATCATCGCCGCCATGGCTCCGCGCCTGCGGGCCTCAGACTGGGACGGGGCGGTGCGGCAGGCGCTCGCGGACGTGGGGCTGACCCTGAGCGGGGCCGCCCCGCCCGACGCCGGCCTGGGCGGCGGCTTTGACTGGGGCCTGGTCCTCTTCGGCGCCATCTTTGCGGGCATTGCCGGTTCCGGCCTGCGCCAGGCCGCGTCCAGGCGCCGGGAGGTGGGCGCGGTGCGGGGCTTGCTGGCAAAGCTGCGGCGGGAGCAGGAGGGCGCGGCAGCGGCCGCTGCCTACCCGGCTGAGTCCTGCCCCATCTGCCTGGACGACTTTGCGCCGCCCTCCGCGACCGCGAGCCCGGCGCCCGGGGTGGTGCCGGCTTCCATGGCGTCGATTCCGTCAGGTGGCCGGAGTGGGCGGGACTGTTGCGACACAGGAGCGGCAGCCCCGTCGTCCTCGCCCTTGCTGGGAGGTGGTGGCCTCATCTTGACCCCCTCCCCCCCCGCTCCTCTCCGCCGCCCGCTCGCCCTGCCCTGCGGCCACACGTTCTGCGAGCCCTGCCTCACGCGCTGGCTGGACGGGGGCGGCCACACCACCTGCCCCATCTGCCGGGCGGCCGTCACAACGGCGGGCGTCGGTGCGGCGACAACAACAACAGCAACAACACAAGCCCAACCTCCACCGACCTTCATCACCCGCCGGCCCTGGGACCCAGACCTGTACGCGCCCGAGCTCCTGTTCCGGCTGGGGTCCGTCCGCCGCCTTTACCCGGCCCTGGTGGGCGTGGAGGTTCTGGACTCGTGGGCCCGGGCGGTGTCCCGCGGCGAGCGCCCGTCTGCCATTTGGGCGGACGAGGCCCGAGACTTTGCGCTCCACGACGGCCCGACCGCCCGGCGCCAGGCCCGAGAAGGTGGGGCGTGGGGGGCGAGCAGTGGCTTTGGTGGGGGTGGCAGTGCGGGAGCGAGCGGGGCGGGCGGGACGTGGTGAGAGAAAAGGCGGACAGGGGATGAGGTGGGGTGTTTTTTTGTATGTGTTCGGATTCTAAATATATATATATATATATATTTTTTCATGCACGCGCCCCACCGTACAAGCGAGGGGGCATGGGTTCGGCTCGGGTGCAGGCGTGAGGTGAGAAAAGCAAAAAGGCTGGCGCGGGGTTGAATGAGAGCAAGAGCGGTTTTTTTAAGGCTCCCAGCGGGTCCTGTTCCTTGTCTCTCTCTCGGGCTGGGCGCGGGAGCGTGAGGCGCGCGTTTCAGAGAGAGGAGGGTTACGTGCGTGTGGGCCGTCACACACATAGGCGCGGGCTAGAGCCCGCCACGCACCCGGCCCGCTTTCTTAGTTTCACCCACCGCATCCAGCGCGCCTGCAAGCACACCACCGCCATGGCGAGAGTCGGACCGGTCTAGTTCACTCCCAGCCGCCCAGGCGGCCGTAAATGCGGCTTCCACCTCGCTCAACAGGGCGACCAGCGGAGTGGTTGCGTCTGCCACCAGCCACGCCCGCGGCAGGGCCGCCACGACCCGGCCAACCCGTTCAGCCGCTATCGCAGCCGCCTGGAGAGGAGAGGGCGCGCCTCCGCCCAGCAGCGCAGACCGGGCGTAGGGCAGCAACTGGCGGGCGATGAGGCCCTCCCAGACTGCCGCCTGGAGGGAAGACGTCGACGACACAGAGCGACGACCGGCCTCCTCTCCACTGAGCACGCCATCCCACGCGGCCGCGGCCGCCACCAGGCGGCACCCCCGCCCAAAGCGGCTCGCCAAGAGGGCGACCGCACCAGGCCAGGCCGCCACCGCCCGGGGCGGCCAGGGCGGCAGGAGCGATGGCCCCCTCGCTTGCCTCACCAGGCGGGCCTCCAGCCGGGCGAGGAGGTTTTGCATGGGCGGGCACTCGCCCGGAGGCGCGTACACGCACAGGTCACCCAGGAGGGCCGCGCCCGCCGTGGCGGTGGAGACAGAGGCCGGGTTGGGGCCAGCAGGAGCGGCGTCGTCGGGGCCGCCTTCCCCGCCCTCCTCCTCGCCGTCCAAGCCCAGGGCGGCCGACGCGAGCGGGAGGGCTAACTCCCGGACCAGGGTGGGGATGAGCGCGTCGTCGGCGTCGCCGCCCGCACCCCCACCCCCACCACCCTCACCCTCAGCAGGCGCCCCATAGGTGAAGAGCGTCTCATACCAGGGCAGGGCGTCAAAGCGGGCGACCGCGCCCGGCGGGCGGGCCCCGCCCGGCGCCGTCGGCAGGGGCTCCCACGCCAGGAGTTCTGCCCGCACAAAGGGCGCGCACAGGGCGGGCGCGGTCTCCGCCGCGTAGGACGCATCGTAGGAGGGGCGGTGGGCCGCCCGCCAGGACGCGAGGCGGGCGGCGACGGCGGCCAGGGTCGCGTACTCCGGGTCGGCGTCGGTGAAGGCGGCGGTCGCGGCGGCCAGGACGTCGGACCGCGTGCGGGTGAGAGTGTCGGCCGCGGTCGCAGCAGCCCCTCCACCACCGCCCGCCTCCTCCTCCTCATCGTCCGAGGTCTCCGCGCCCGCCCAGGCTTCCGCCGCGCCCGGTGGCGTGGCCTTGGATGGCGGCGGGGTAATAGGAGGAAGCAAAGCAGCTCCACCAGGCGCCAGCGCTCCCGCCGCGGCCGCGGCCGCGGCCCGGGCGTCCTCCGCGGCCCCACCCCTGCCCAACACCCCGAGCGCGGCTGCGACCGCGGCCGCCGCGGGCTCAAAGGCTGCCGCCTCGCCCGCCGCCCGCGCGCTCGCCCGGGCGCCGGCCAGCCCCCGCCTCGCGCTCTTCAACTGGTCCTCCAGCTCCTCCACCAGCGGGGACTTGGCCGCCAGCATGGCAGCCAGGTCGCCGACAAAGGCGCGGAGCGACTGGAGGTCGCCCCACCTGGCGGTGGCCGCGGCCGCGGCAGCCGCGTGGGCCGCCGCCTCCGCGTGCGCGGCCGCCGCCCCTGTTTCGGCCCGGGTCACCGCCTTGGCCGCCTCATCCCGGGCGGCTGCAGCTCGGGCTGAGGCGGCGTGAAGGGCGGCGGTTGCGGCGGCGGCCGACTCTGCCAGGGCGGCCGCTTCCTCCGCGGGGCCGCCAGGGAGGGGGCCGTCGGCACCTCCGCCGCCGTCCACCCGGGTCGGCACCCGCCCAAAGGACCGACTAGACGAGGTGGGCGGCATCGCAGGCCCAGCGAGGCCTTTCGCAGCCTGGGTGGCCGCAAATGCTTCCGCTTCCTCGTCCTCCTCCTCACCACCGCCACCACTGGCAGCCGTCCGCCCGCCTCGCCGCCCGACAAGGGGCTGTCCACCGCGCTGCCCCGCCCGGGCGGCCTCCCTTTTAGCCCGGGCGGCCGCAATGATGGCGGCGTCGGGAATGGGGGCGTCGAGGAGGGCGCCGTCGTCACCGTCGTCGTCGGCGCCTCCAGCAGCAGCAGCAGGTGCACTGGTGGTGGTGGTGGCAACCGCTTCCCCGCCCAGCGTGACCACCGCCACGCCGGCGGCCAGGGAAGTCGCCGCCGCGGCCGCATCAACCCCACCCCCGCCACCCCCGGGCCGCCGCATGGCCGCCGCAAAGGGGTGGTGGGCAGCGGCCGGCGCCTGGCCGCCCACCACCTCCTCTCCAGCAGCAGACACGACCACGGAGGGTCCGCCCTCCTCGGGCGCGGCCGGCACCGCGGCCCGCTTTGTGCCCGCCGCCAATCGTGCCAGCTTATCGGCAGTGTACTCGCCCGCCGCGGTGGCGCTGGGACCGGCGGAATCGGCGGTGGCGGCCGCGACGGCGGCCAGGCCAGACCGGTCTACGCGGAGGCCGCCCCTGCGAGCTCCCGGGCGGCGGTGAGCAGAAGCGGGCTGAGGGCGACGGTGCGCCGGCTGCGCACTATCACCACCTAATCCTCCCTCTTCCTCGCCGCCAAAGCTGAGCAGGGAGGCGGGAGGAGGAGCGGGGCGAGGTGTGGCGGCGGCTGCGGGAGGCGCATTCGCGTCGCCGCCACCGCTGCCCTCCTCATCCGACGAGGCCGCCGCTTTTTTGCGGAAACGGCGGTTACTGGCTTTCATTATATGGGACAAGTGGTGCGTAGCCCCGCGCGATGGGGCGGCGACCGCGGGAGAGAGGAGAGGAATGCGTCTCTTTCCCTCTCTTCTCTCCTCTCCAGGCGCAACGCCGCGAGAAGAAGAACTGATGCTACAAGTTCACACCTTCATTATTCACGAGATGGCGCCGTCCCTGGCTGCGATCGGGCGCCAGCCGCTGGCACCTTCCGGCCCGGCACGCCACGCGCGCCCTCGCACGCCCTCGGCCGCGGTCGCGGCGCGCCGCCGCGGCCACCAGCCTTATTACCTTGGCAGCGCTCGCCGCGTTGCCGTCATCACGCCCTCCGCCGCCGGCGACGACACCGCCAACTCTCCCCCGTCACCCGTCGCAGGCGGAAATGATGGCGGAGGTGGCTTTGGGTGGGGGGGTGGCAGTGGTGGAAGCGGCATTAAGGGAGGTGGGGACGGCAATAACGACGACGACGACGGCCCCCACCCCCGCCCTCCTCGCTCCCTCTTGCCTGTCCTCGCCGCCCTGGCGGCGGGGACGGCCGGCGGTGCCGCCACGGTGGCCGCCTTGTCATCATCTCAAACTTCACCTGCCCGTGACCCCCTCACCGGTGCGGCCCTGCCCGCTGCCAAAGACATCCCTGCCCGGGTGGCTGGACTGAGTGGGGAGGTGGGCGCGCTGCGGCGCCTGCTGGCGGACGCGTACGCGGGCCTGCACGCCCTGGACGGCCGTGTCGGCGCCCTGGAGCCCGCTATAGATGATAGATGGGGTGGCGGCGTCGAGGGCGGCGGCGGCGGCGCGTTCGCGGCCCACCCGGGCATCCGGGCTGGGGCGCGCGCGGCCGCGGCGGCCGGCCGCTTCCCGGCCCTCGCCGACCTGCGCCGCCGGACGGGCGGCGGGCACACCCGCCGGGCAGGCGGTGGCGGCGCGACTTCCGTCTCCCTGGCGTCTGGGGTTGAACTGGAGGGCGAGGTCGGCTGCACGGCCGTGGCGGCCGGCGGGAGTGCCGGTGAGGCCGCCTCCTCCCTGGTCGCAGCGCTGGACACCGGCGCCGCCGCCGGTCCGGGCCCGCCTGGCGGCCCCCCGCTCCCCTCCGGCCCGGCCAGTGCCACCCTGGCCTTGCACGGCCCCGCCCGGGGTGGGCGGGACGCCTGGCTGGCCCTGGTGGAGGTTGGGGCGGCGGGTGGAGCGGGGGGTGGAGCGGCGGCGGCAGCCCAGTCTGTTGGCGTTTCCTTCCCTCCCTCCACCGCCGCCCTGACAAAGGCGGCCTATTCCTGGCAGGTGTCCCGCCGCGGGCGCGTGACACTGAGTCCTGTCGGCGGGGCCGGGGCGGACGCGGCGCCGACCCTGCACCCGACATCTGGAACCGGCCTGAGCGCGGCCGCCCGGCGCGGGTGCATAGCCCACCGCCTCTGCTCCAGTGGCCCTCCCTCTTCCTCTACTTCTCCCTCCTCCGCCTCCATCTCCGCCCGTTACCGGTGGCGGGATGCGGGGGTGAGCGTGGCCGCCTTCGGCAACGGCGCGGCCCTGGCCCAGGTGGACGGGACGCCCGCGGACGGGGTGTCGGTGGGGTTGGTGGCTGTGCGGCGGGGGGTGGGTGGGGAGGCGGAGGGCCGGCAGCAGCCCGCCACCGTTTTTGGCACCCCGCCCGCGGTCCTGGCCGCGAGCTCGGACTGGAGCGACGCCAGTTCAGGCACGGCCGCGCCGCCGGAGGCCTGGTGGGACGCGGGCGGGCGGGGCAGCGGCGGCGGCCACCGCCAGCGCACCTGCCTGGCCGCGACGGGTGTGGCCGAGGTGCCCCGGCGCGGCGGCGGCGGCGCGGCCCTGCTGTCCGGGTGGGTGTCCGCGGACGTGGACGGACGACAGACGTCCTCGCCCTCTTCCTCGTCTTCCACCCGGGCCTGGGGCGCGACCCTGGCGTCCCCGCCTAGCGCGGCGGGCGTGGGCTGGGCGTTAACTCTCGCGGGCGGCCACGCCCGGGGCGACCCCCTCGTCGGCGAGGCCGGGCTGCGGGTGCCGATTGGAGGTGGTGTCAAAGACGGGGGTGGGTCTTTATTTCCGGGCGTCGTCCTGGTCCGGTCGGGCGGCGAGACGGCCGCCCTGGTCGGGGTGCGTAGTTCGTGGGGTTTTTAGATTTAGACAAGGGAAAAGAGAGAGCAGGGGGGGGGGTCGAGAGGTTGAAAGTGCGCGCTCTACTTCTCAAATCGTTTCCCCCACGAATTATGGCCGACTCCCGCGCCGCCGCCGCCGCCGGCGCCTCCACCGCCTTGCCCGAAGCTAGCCGGGTCCTGGTCTTCGACGAGGCGGGGCGGGTGCTGTTCAGCTCGTTTGATGTGAGTTTCTCAGACACACGCACCGAAAAAAAAACGAATGGGTGGTGCCCGCGCGCGCGCCGCTCTCTCGCCCTGCGCACACCTCACCGCGCCACCACACCCGCTGCATGTGTGCTGGTGTAGCCGAACCTCGCCACGTGCCCTGTGTGTGCATGGAGAGAGAGAGAGAGAGCTCCTTCATCACACGCACACACTCCTCTCTCTTTTTTTCTACTCACCTCGCCCCCCCCCTCTTCTTCTCCACAGGCGTCGATGACTGACCTCCCAGCCCTTAAGGCCTCCCTCGCCGACCGCGAGGCCGCCGTCCGGGCGGGCCTCACGCTGGACGGCCACCGCTTCGAGGTGCACCGCCACTACCCGCCGCTCGTGTACGGGCGGGCCATGGGCGCCAGCACGCCGCCCGAGGAGGCGGAGGGCGTGGCCCTGTGTGCGGCGGGCGGGGCCTGGGGTGAGGGCGGGAATGGGAAGGGGAGCCCCGCAGTTTACGGGGTCATCACCTACCCGCTACCGCACGTGTCGGCCAAGATGGTGCCCAAGCTGCAGGCGTTCATGGGCGGCGTGGCGCGGGCGTGAGGGAAATGGGAGAGCGGAGGTGGAGGAGGTTGAAACAAACAAAACGCACTTTCTAAATCTCCTCTCTCTTGAGGAGCCACCAGCGCGCCTGGCGTTACCTGACCTCGCTGACAGGAGGGTACAGCGCCCGCACCACCCCCTCCAGCACGTGCGCGGGCACGCCCGCATACCAGGACAGGGCGACCGCAAAGTGAATGGCGGTCGCCTTCACGCTGCTGCCCCAGGCCTGGAAGCGCCGGCCGGACGTGGTCGCCGCGGGCGGGGCCAACTGGCGCACCCGCCCCCGCCGCGGGCCGGCCACCCACAGCGCCCGCACGCCGTGGGCGGCGCGGTCGGCAGGTCCGGCCCGGTGGAGGTCCATGACCAGGCTGAGGTCTTCCATCAACGGCAGCTCGCCCCGGTAGCCGCCTACTCGCTCGAAGTCAGCCGCCCGGCAGAAAATGGATTGGTCGCCAAACAGGGCGCGCAAGCCGGCGGCGAAGGAGAGCGGGCGGGCCAGGATCGGCGCGTAGAAAGTGGAGGCCCAGTTGTG
>Ga0315276_10006973_pt1 | contig 10441 bp, 7 predicted proteins | sample YL17G05_0_MG_FD_204542 | JGI IMG/M metagenome (GOLD analysis project Ga0315276, IMG submission 204542) | Sediment microbial communities from Yellowstone Lake, YNP, Wyoming, USA - YL17G05_0 | ecosystem: Environmental > Aquatic > Freshwater > Lake > Sediment | place: USA: Wyoming | collected... | reverse complement strand
GTCCACAAGTCCAAGGCCGACTTCTCGAGCGTCGGAAAACGGACCGCCCTCAACCTCCAGGACGTCCGTAAAGAGGACCTCAGGCGCGGCCAGGTCGCCGCAGCCGAGGGCTCTCTCGTCCCGACGGCCCGTCTCGACGCCCGCCTCGACGTCCTCGAGAGCGCCGGTCGCGAGATCAAGCATCGCGAACGGGTCCGGCTCCACATCGGCACGGACGAGGTCATGGCCCGCCTGGCCATCCTCGGCGGCCAGACGATCGCTCCCGGCGCCTCGTCCCCCGTCCAATTCGTCCTCGAACGGCCGACCGTCGCCCTCCCCGGGGACCGGTTCGTCATCCGCTCCTTCTCGCCGCTCGTGACGATCGGCGGCGGTCATGTCCTCGACGCCAATCCCGGGAAACACAAGCGCTTCAGCGGCCGCGTCCTGGAGGGATTGGGTAAGCTCGGCGGGACGGCGCGCGACGCCGTCGAGCAGATGTTCGTCCAGTCGGGCAGCACGCCGCAGGGCATCCACGAGATCGCCTTGAAGCTCGGCCGCGGCGGCCCCGAGATCGCCGAAGCCGTGGCGGAGCTTCTTGCGGGCGGCAGCCTCGTCGCCGTCGTCCGCGACAAGCCCGAGAAATATATCCACAGGACCGTGTACGAACGCCTGTCCGACGAACTCATCGCCGGCGTCAGGAATTATTTCGAGACGAACCCCTTCCGCCCGACCATGCCCTTTTCGGACGTCCGGGCGGAATTCCTCAAGCAGAGCGACGCCCCGACGCTCAAGCTCATCCTCGACGAGCTCATCGGGAAGAACGTGCTCATCCGCAAGGAGGCCGAGATCGGGCTCGCGGGCCGGGAGGCGAAGGTCAACCCGGTCGAGGACGAGCTCCGGGCCCGGGTCGAGGGCGCCTTCCTGAGCGCGCGTTTCTCGGCCCCTCTCGAGGAGGAGGTCCGGATCCGGCTCGATATCAATCCATCCTCGTTCAAGAAGATATTGGACGGTCTCATCCGCGACGGACGGCTCGTCCGGCTGGCGCCCAAGGTGACCTATCACCGGGATGCCCTAGAAGCGGCGCGAGTGGCGGTCCTTGGCCTCGTCGAGCGCCGCGGCAGCGTCACCATCGCCGAGCTTCGCGACCGGCTGAGCCTGTCCCGGAAATACGCCCAGGCCATACTGGAATATTTCGACCGGACCGGGCTGACGAAGCGGGTCGAGGACCGTCACGTTCTCGCCAAGCCATGACCAAGATCCTCCTCGTCGACGGCTACAACGTCATCAATCGGGTCCCGGAATTGAAGCCCAGCCTCGATGCGGGATTGGAGAACGCGCGAGGCCGGCTCGCCCTTCAGATCTCGATCTGGAGCCAAACTCATCCGGGAGTCGAGTGCATCCTCGTTTTCGACGGCGACCTGAAATACGCGGGCGGTCGCGACGAGCGCCTGGCCGGGATCAGGTGCATCTTCTCCCGGACCGCCCATGGCGGTGACGACGAGCTCATCCGGTTCGTCAGCGGCTTCAAGGGAAGGACATCCGATATCACGGTCGTGTCGGATGACAATAGCGTCCGGAACAATTGCCGGGCTCACGGCGCGTCCGTCCAGCCGTCGAGCTACATCATGACCGGCAGATCCCGGCCGGCAGGAGGCCGGGTCAAGGCCCAGGCCGACGGCAAGGGCCTCAGCAAGAAGGCGGCTTCCGAGATCGACAAGGAATTGAGGAAGAAATTCGGATTGTAGGCCTTATTTCTTCTTCGCCTCTTTCGGCTTGAGCTCCATGCCGAGCTGGGTCATCATCCCTAGATTATCTTCAACGACCCAACATTCTTTGATTTTCCCGTCTATAACGGTGGAAATGCTTATCTGGTAATACTTGACCTTTGTCCCGGAGGCAGGAAGCCCCTCGAACTCGGCCTTCTGAGTTCCCTCCCAAAGAGCTCTGTCGACGACCTTGTTGCCTTCGGCCAGAATATCCTCGAATTTATGGACCCCATCAGGAAAAGCCGTGTAGTAAGCGCGAACCAACTGCATGAATGCTTCGCCGGCGAAATCTTGTTGCGGGCCTGAATAGTGAAGGACGAAATCCGGGGCTAAGAGCTCCTTCATGCGAGCATAGTTTTGGGCATCGAGAGCTTCGAAGAATTGGCGCACGATGACCTTGTTCTGTTCCTCGATTTGAGACTGGTTCTTTGCTTTCTCCAGCTCCGCCCGTGCCGCCTTATCCTGGCAAGCGAACGCGAAACACAGGAGTAAAACGAATCCCATCAACGCCAAGGGCCATGCTCTTCTCTCGATGCTTTTCATGATCCCTCCTAAATGAAACTGTTAAGAATCCGGAATTCTCACGCCTCAAAATGTTCCCACTCGTACTTCACCCGCTCCATGAGCTTCTTGAACCGCTCCTCGCCGCGGATGTTGGCCAGGAAGGGGTCGACCTCCATAAAGGGATAGGGGCAGATACCCCGCCCGATCGCGTTCTCAAGCCAATCCAGGGCATTTGCCGGCTGGTTAAGGAACGAATAAAAGGACCCTAAATGATAAGATAATTGCGGGTCCCTCTTGAATGTCTTGAGTACACCCGGTGTCAGCAGAGGGGATATCTTTTCTCCTTCCCCTTGCAAAGAGGCCTTTAATAGCTTGCCCAATGGCACAAAGATCGTATCCGAGGAAGACGCTTCGGAGTGGATATCGAGAATGGACAAGCTCTCACGAAACCTCTTGGCGTAAGCAAGGCTGAGGGCGTACCAAAACCTAAGCATCGGGACCTTGGGGGCCATTTCGTGCGCCTCACGGAGGCGCTCGGCAGCGAGATCAAAACGGCCCTCAAAGAAACTCTGAACTCCGGACATTGCGCGCCAAGTGGAATTGACCGGATCGATCTGTAAAGCTTTCTCGCCAAAGCGGGCGGCCTCCGAGTTTTTGCCCATCAACGTATAGAACCAACCCAGCCAAACCGCCGTGTCAGGATCAGCCGGATCTGAAGATGCCGCTTTTTTCAGGTGGGATATGCCCAGACGGATATCCCCCTCAAGAGAACAGATATAGCCCGTGACCGCATGGGCCTGGGCAGAGCCGGGATCTAGAGCGAAAGTTTTTTGCACATATTCCCGGGCCTTATCGAGATATTCTTCCTGCTTGATGCCAAGATTGGCGAGTTGAAAATAGGCTAGCCCGAGCCCAGCGTAGAGGGTCGCGTTTTCTCCGAGAATATCCAAGGCGTTCTGAAGGTAGTTGACGGCACGCTCGGTTCCCTCTTTCGTGAATGACCAAATGTCATATTTCGCCTTGAGATAGCATTCGTAGGCCGCAACATTGCCGATGGGCCTTATTGCCATTCTCCCGGCCTCTTCGGAAGTGAGTACGAGCTTGAGGGCCTTGACGATGGAGCAGGATACCTTCTCCTGGATATCGAAGACGGCGTCGAGAGTGCCGGAATATTTCTCAGCCCAAAGATGGACATCGGCCGTGGCATCGATGAGCTGGGCGGTGATCCGCAGGTCGTTGCCGGCTTTGCGGACGCTGCCTTCCATGACATAACGGATATTCAGGTCTTTGGCGATATCGCGAACCGTTTTCGAACTCCCTTTGAACGTCATCGCCGATGAGCGGGATATGACCAGGAGTTCATGGACATGGGAAAGGTCGGTGATGATCTCCTCGGTCATCCCGTCGCAGAAGTATTCCTGGTCTTTCTGCGGGCTGAGGTCGGCGAAAGGAAGCACGGCGATGGATTTTTCGGGCCTTACCGCGGACAGCGCCGATACCTCGATATCTTTTCCCCTCGATTCGGGCATGGCCGACGCCCATTGCGACAGCTTGAGGATCACCCAGACGATCGCCAGACACAGCGCGGCGAGCCCTATCAACAGCATCTTGCCCGGGAAGCCCGCGATCTGGAGGATGAGGTTCAAGTCTATGGCCGCGGTGGCCAGGATGATCAAGGGGACCAGGAGGACTTCGAACTTGATGTTCCCCGGCCGTTTCTCCGTGCCGCCAAACCAACGCCAGACGAGAGTCGCGAGGAGGGCACCGATGACGGAGACAACCGTCAAGTCGATCGAGTTTTCAGGGAACCCGTAATGGCCAACGAGAAGCCGTTCGACGACCTCGACAAGCAGCCATCCGCCGCCGATGAACGCGGCCAGGGTCTCGATGATATGGCGCTTTCTGAGCTTGGTGACAACGGCCCTGAGCCCGGATTCCTTGACCTTAGGTGGCTTTCCGGAGCTCCGTGGAGGTGTTTTCCCCTCGCCTTCCGGCATTCCCGATATCCCTTTCTTCTCAGGAATCTGACGTTTCAGACGTTTCCGGGACTATAACGTAAGGCCGGGATTAATTCAACTTTTACTTCTTTGGCCGGAAGATGATATTGAATTGTTTCAGATATTCTTCCAGGGGCGGCAAGCCGAGCTCCTTTCTCCACTCGTTCACCTTGGATTCGTCTTCGAGTGGATAAAGCTCCTCGGCCTTCGTCTGCTCGTTGTATCGTGTATGCGTCCCGTATTTCTGCGGCTTATTGTCATTGAAAAGACTCCGGTCATAGATCGCGGCGTATCTTTCCCAAGAAAGCTCTTCCTCTTCGCATATCTTTTTGATGGTGGCCAAATATTTCTTTTGTAGTCCGTTTTGGGAATGCATCATGACGAGGTAGGCGGCCATGGCCGCGTCTCGTCCCACGTCGCCGATCCTTGGCCAGCCCTTCTTGGCGATCAGGCCCTCAAGTTCTTCCTGATCTTTTTCCTGGATCATGAACTTGAACTTCCATAGCGCCTCCACGACGGAGGATTTCATGCCTGTTTTTCTCCCGGCGATGCCGACTTCGATAAAAAAGGCCTGATCCCAGGCCCGTAATCTCCACAGCGCCTTGGCGTATTCAACGTCCTTATAGGGATCGTTGAACTTCGCATTGAGCGTGGCAACGAGCTTGTCCTCGAATTCCCTCCAGCGCTTATCATCCCTGGCCGTCAAAAGATCCGGATCGGTCAATGGAGCAAGGGACGGCTCCATCTCGAGAGCGATGGTCAAGTATTGGAAACACTTGTCGAGCTGCCTGTTGATGGAAAGAGCGCGGGCCAGGTTGTAGACGTTCTTTTGGTCGTTCGGGTTCTGAGCATAGACCTTCTCAAATTCCGCTATAGCCCCCGGAATGTCGCCGTCCCCCCTTAACCGCTCGCCGGGGGTTCCGGGATTGGGAGGAGGGCCCGCTTGAGAAAAGCCGAATTCGCAAACGGCCAGGATACAAATGAGCACGGATATCAAAGATCTATTCATTATGGCGATCTCCTATTTGCAGGATTATATTCATGGCTGCAGGGCACTGTCAACGAGCCGATACATGAGGGCACGCAGGCTCTCCGGCAGATCGACCGAGGGGCTCCCACGCCTCCCCGCCACTCCCCATTGACATGTCGTCTATCTCGATCTAACATCAGCCGGCACTCGATAAAGCATAGAAACGTAGAATAACTTTGGCTTCAGCGACCCGATCTAAGATCGAATCCCTGAATTTTTCAGGGCAGGACCGATGATGACGCAAAACAGATTTTTAAAACTTGCCCTATGGCTCTTCGTAACTCTATCGCTCGCCCTGACATCTTGCGGAGGACGGGAAGGAGCTAGCCCGACCTCGCCATTATTGGTCGCCGGAGGCAATCACACCGTCGCGCTCAAGAGGGACGGCACGCTCTGGGCCTGGGGATGGAACTTCAAAGGCCAACTCGGGACTGGGACAGCTATTGATGGCAATGCGCCGGTCCAAGTCGGGACCGACGCCGGCTGGAAGTCCGTATCGGCAGGCGGGGAGCACACCTTAGCGATCAGGAAGGACGGCACGCTCTGGGCCTGGGGATCGAACGCTACCAGCCAACTCGGAGACGGGACAAAAAAGAGCCGCGAGAGGCCCGTACAGATCGGTTCAGACGCTGACTGGCGGTTCGTATCGGCAGGCCGCATGCACACGGTCGCGATCAAAACGGACGGAACGCTCTGGGCCTGGGGCTGGAACGACATCGGCCAGCTTGGGAACGGGACAACCGGGGAAAGCAACACGCCTGTCCAGATCGGAACAGACTCCCATTGGCTGTCGGCGGCGGTTGGCGCGGACCACACCGTGGCGATCAAGAAGGACGGCACGCTCTGGGCTTGGGGAGCGAACCGCTCCGGCGAGCTCGGGAACGGGACGAACACGAGCAGCTTTGCCCATGTCCAAATTGGCACGGACACCGATTGGCTGTCCGTGGCGGCAAGCTGGTATACCGTCGCGCTTAAGAAAGACGGCACGCTCTGGGCCTGGGGAAATAACTATTTCGGCCAGCTCGGGGATGGAACAAACAAGAACAGCAACACGCCGGTCCAGATCGGTAAGGGCGCCAAATGGCTGTCAATATCAGCTGGCACGCGGCACACCGTCGCTGTCAAGAACGACGGCACGCTCTGGGCCTGGGGATCGAACCAAGAAGGCCAGCTCGGGAACGGGACAAACACGGACAGCAATACGCCGGTCCAGATCGGCAAAAGCACCGACTGGCTGTCAGCCGCAGCGGGCACAGGGCACACCGTCGCGATCAAGAAAGACGGCACGCTCTGGGCCTGGGGATCGAACCAAAACGGCCAGCTCGGGAACGGGACGAACACGGACAGCCATACGCCGGTCCAGATCGGCAAGTGACCTGTTGTTGATCGATCGAGTCGCTCTTCCGTTATAGGACAAAGGGGTCCCAGGCGGCCAGCGCGCTGAAAAATTCCGGGGCCTGGCTCGGAACGCCCTCAAATTTTTGAGGGCAGATCCCGTCCTTCCGAACGAAGCCGTGGCTTCCGCCCGGAACGATAACGATCGTGCAACGCGTGTTGCCGCCCGCCGATAATCCCTTTTGCAGGAGCGGGATATTGCCCTTCGGCACCACAAGGGCGTCGTATTCGCCGTATACGGCCAGGATCGGGCACTTGATACGGGCCGGAACGTTCTCGGCCTCCGGGTCATAATCGATGATCCGGCTCAAGCTCCCGATCTTGACAAGCCGAGAAACGGCGCCCAATAAGTCGAGCTTCCTCCTTAGCCACTTGGATTTGCCGTCAACCTTGGCCTCGGCGATTCCGGCGCAGCGCCATTCATTCGCCTGGTCGTCGATGATCTGCTGTTTGACGCTGATGTTCGGTCCGGCCAAGCTGACGATAAAAGCGATCTCCTCGGGGTCCTCGGCCGCCGCCAGTTGCACGATCCAACCGCCCTGACTGTGCCCGCAAACACCCACGCGAGCCGGGTCGATCTCTGGACGGGCCCTTAAATAGCGGACTCCGGCGATGGCGTCCCCGGCGCGGTCCCGGAAGGTCTGCGTTTCCCAATGGCCGCCCGACCGGTTGACGCCCTTCTTCTCCAGGAGCAGGACCGCGTAGCCTTTAGCCAAAAAGGCTTCGCTGACCTTCTTCCATAACGGGAACTCGCCGGGCTTCCAGGAGCTCCGGTAAGAGTAGCTCCCCGAGCCGACGATCATGACCACGCCGGGCACGGGGCCCGTTGCCGCTTCGGGCTTTAGGAAGCTCGCGGCCAGGGGCGTACCCTGACTCGTCAGCAGTACGTCCTCGCCGATCAGGAGGGCTCCGTCGATCTGGGCGTGCCGAGGCGCGGCGACGATGAAGCCGGCAACGACAACCGCGGCCAGCGCGAGAAGCAGGATGAGTTTTTTTCGCTTGAGGATCATGGCAGGTCTCCTTAATTGGCACATTCATTAGGAGAAGACGCCGAAACCCGCCCGCGGGTTGCTTCGCTGAACTGCCGTTGTCAACGGAGTCGAAATGGAAATTTGGTTTTATTACGTTTAGGCTAGACCGAGCTATTTTAGGCAAAAGTTTGCACGATCTCCGCACGGTCTTCTTGGACCTGCCGAGCATTAGGGCCGTGTTGCTTAGAGATAAACTCGTAATACACACATTGAACGACACATTCGGGTTCTTCCTGGCATCACGTAAATCTACAATGAACGTGGCCCATGGAAACGGATGCCGGCTCAGGGCTCCAGGTTCATCTTCCGCAGCAAGGCTTGAAAGGCCGGGTGAGATCGCAGGCGGTCGTAATGCGGCGAAATCTTGAGTGATGTCACAGTGACAGGATCACGCTCTTCAACAGCCCTGGCCACCCACTCCAGCGTCTCCTCGCGTTCTCCCAGACCACCATAGACAGTTGCTAGAGCGGTCGCGGGAACATAACTCAACAGCCTTCGCTTCGTCAGCTCCTCGAGCAATTCCCGAGCCTCGGCCATCCGGCCGGCCACAGCGTAGATCCTGCCCAGCGTCCCCAACGTCATCGCAATGCCCCCGGATAGCTCATTCGCCTTCTCGGCGGCGACCATGGCCTCATCGAGACGCCCACTCAGCATGTAGACCATTGAGAGGAACCAGTAGGAGAAAAAGAAGGTGGGGTCCAACTGGATGGCGTGCTGAAGTTGCACGATGGCTGGCTCGAATTGCCGCGTGAGGTAAAGCAGACACCCCAACAGCGAGTTGTAAAATGGATCGAGGGGATCCAGCTCCAGCGCGCGCCGCATCTCTGACGTGGCCTGGTCCACCCGCCCCTGCGGAAGAAGGAACCACATGGCATAACACCAGGCGTAGTCGTATCGGAGCACCCCGGAAGACGGACTCAACTCCAGGGCCCTGCGGAATTCGCGCTCGGCTCTATGCCAATCGAACTCGCCGCTGCCCAGGACGGTTCCCAACGCGCTGTGAGCATCCGCAATCGTATCATCAAGTCTAAGGGCCTCGAGCGCCGCCGCCTTGGCCCTGGAGAACGCCGTCCGCGGATCCATGGCTCCCCAAAAGGCGCTCCAAAAGTAGGATTCGGCCAACATGACATGCGCCAAGGCGTAGTTCGGGTCGAACGCGATGGCCTGCTCACAATATCGCCGGCCCGCATCGCGTCCTTCCGGCGTCATTTTTAAAAGTTGATACCGAGCCTTAAGACAGAGGTCATAGGCGGCGAGATTCTCCGTATACCGCTTGACGAGCGGACCTTCCGCCACCAGGCGGACCCGAAGCTTCTCGACGATGGCCTGCGAGATCTCGTCCTGAATGGCGAAGACGTCCGTCATCTCCCGGTCGAAGCGCTGGCTCCAAAGATGGTACCCGTCGCTCGCCGTGACCAGCTGGGCCGTCACCCGGATGCGGCTGCCAGCCCTGCGCACGCTTCCTTCCAGGATATGCTCGACGTTGAGCCGCGTCCCGATCTCGCGCACATCCGCCTCCTTGCCGCGGAATGCGAAGGCCGAGGTCCGCGCCATCACTCGCAGCCCCGGCACTTGCGTCAGGGCATCGATAATATCCTCGGCCAATCCGTCGCTGAAGTACTCGTTCTCCTTGTCCGTGCTCAAGTTGGCAAACGGCAATACCGCCAACGATGGGATGCGCGAGGGCTTCGCTGAGCCGGGAGCGGCCGCCGCCCACTGCGATAGCTTAAAGATTATCCAGACTACTCCTAGGCAAAGGGTAACGATCCCCATAAGCAACGTCTTGCCCGGGATACCTGCGATTTGGAAGATAAGGTTCAAGTCTATGGCCGCAGTGGCCAGAATGATCAAGGGGACCAGAAGAACCTCGACCCTGATATTCCCCGGCCGCTTTTCTGTGCCCCGGAACCAGCGCCAGACGAGCGTCGAGAGAAGGGCACCGATGACCGAAACGACCGTCAGGTCGATCAATTCCTCCGGTAGGTGGTAATGGCTCACTAGAAGCCGCTCGACGACCTCGACAAGGAGCCAGCCGCCGCCGATGAATGCGGCCAGGGTTTCGATGATCCGACGCTTCCTCAGTTTGGCGAAAACGGCCCGGAAACCCGATTCTTTGATCTGGGAAGGTACTTCAGCGTTCTTTGGAGGCGTTATCTTCTGGCCTTCTGGCATTCCCGATACCCCTCTTGTTCTCAGGAACCTAAAGCTTCAGACGTTGCCCGGACTATAGCGTAATGCCGGGACTATTTCAATAAGATAACTTACTCTATTCTCCCCTGTTGGGCCGTATCTAGTTTGTTTTTCTATCGAGATTCATTTTCTTGAGGAAAGCGATGAACCGAGGGTCTGAGCGAACGATGTCATATTCGGGCAAAACATTCATGAGGGGCAATGAAGGATCACGCTCTTCTATCGCTTTCTCCAAACATTCAAACGATTTATCGATGTCTCCAAGCGCTGAATGTAATATCCACAAAGTTGTCGATCGGATATATTCTTCCTTTGAGCGCTCTTCCAGTCCGAGAAGGATGTTTTCAGCTTCATCTTTTTGACCCAACATGGCATAAGCGTATCCCAGCTGTCCGAATGCCCAGGATAGGCCGCCTGTGAGCTCGATCGATCGTTGAATTTCCGGTATGGCTTCCTTATACATCCTCTTATTGTTGTACAAAACCCCCATATAGTAATGGGCCAGGCCAAAGTTCGGGTCCATCTCAATGGTTTTATTGAGCTGTTCTT
>Ga0315276_10006972_pt1 | contig 10441 bp, 9 predicted proteins | sample YL17G05_0_MG_FD_204542 | JGI IMG/M metagenome (GOLD analysis project Ga0315276, IMG submission 204542) | Sediment microbial communities from Yellowstone Lake, YNP, Wyoming, USA - YL17G05_0 | ecosystem: Environmental > Aquatic > Freshwater > Lake > Sediment | place: USA: Wyoming | collected... | reverse complement strand
GTGTGGGACTGCATGGCGGAGATCCTGGTGCTGAGCAGTACCGGCAGCCTGCTCAGGTCGTTCCAGGTGCCTTCTCGCAGGACGCCAATCGTGAGCCCGGAAGGCAAGGTGTATGCGCTGGGGCCCGATGCTGTCGTGCGCATTTACGATACCGACGGGCAGCTCAGCGAGTCGTTCCCAACAGCGACCTACACCGGCGGCTACTCCCCAACGTTCCTCGAGCTGGGGCCGCAAGGCACTGTTGCCTGCGTGAACCTGAACGAAGGCGCACGGATGTTTGACAGCAATGGCGCACAGCTGTACTCAGTCGGCTGGCTATCGGCACATGATGTAGCCATGCAGCTTGCTGGCGACGGCACGCTGTACGTCAACTGCAGCAGCATCTGCAAGTGCGGACTGCGGGCTTATGGGATGGATGGGAGCGTGCGCTGGCAGGTGCAAGCTCCGCGCAGCATAGGCATGCCGCAGCTTGGAGCAGATGGCAACATCTACTTGCTTACGGGAAACTACTCGCTGAACGTCTATAGCCCCGACGGCAAGCAGCTTTGGACATACCAGCACAACGGCCCGGTGGTCTATCCCTTGTCTGGGGGAAAGACGGCGGTCGCAGCTGACAGCACAGTCTGGTACGCATGCCGCAACGAGACCAGTGCCAGCAAAGGACTCCATGATCTGAAGTCGAAGCTGGGGCGTGCCCAGCCGGCACTGCGCAAGCAGCTGACTGTCGACGCCAGAAGACGTCTTGATCGGCTCATGGCTGTGAAGCCAGGCGGCAAGGCCACCCGCGAGTATCGCGTGCCGGCGGGGTGCGGCAACGACATCATTGCCGCGCAGGATGGCAAGGTCTACTTCAGTACGGAAGCGGGCGAGCTGTGGGTGATCCTGCCCGAGAAGTAACCCAGCCCATCCGGCTACGTGCGCAGCCCGCTGGCGCTTGTTGCTTCAGCGCCGCTTTAATCACATCTCGCGCTTTGCTGGCCTGCACGAGGCCGCGAGGCTATCAGCCGCCGCCAGGCGGGCCCTGCTGCAGCACCTTGCTGAGTACGGCGTACTCGAATGCCGCGCCGAGCGCCAGGCCGCTGACGATCAGGATGACGCCGCAGACCAGGCCGGCGAAGGCGAAATGCTGGTACGTGCCGCCGCCGCTGCGCGTCTCGTACTGCGGCCAGGGCGCGCGCAGCGTGCGCCAGCAGCTGTAGGTCAGCACGACGCCCAGCAGCAGACTAATTGCAGCAGCATGTTCCATGCCTTTGCTCCCGCTCAGCCAACACTCAACGCGCCGCCGCTAGGCGCAGCCCGAGAACACCCAGCCGGCCAGGAAGTTGACGACTGCCGCCGTGCCCGCGATGATCCAGGCTTCTTTCCAGTCGATGGACAGCACCACCTTGGCCGCCACCGCAGTACCCAGCAGCAGGATCACCGCGCCGATGAACACGCGCAGCACCGGTACTAGCACCATCACCAAACCCAGCGGGATGGCAATGAGGATCATCACGACATAGCTCGCGATGGCGATGAATACGCTGCGCCAGATGTCGACGTACTCCAGCTGCGCAATGCTGCAGCCCGCATAGATGGCCATGACGTGCAACGCCATTAACAGCAATCCGAAGATCATGGTCCCCTCCTTTCAACATGGTAAGTCTAACAGCGAAACGGCGCCGCTGCCACAGTCGCCGCGGTCACAGCCCCAGCAGCTCCAGCAGTTTCTTGCGCGCGGTCTGCGGGTCGGGGCATCTGGCAAGAGGCTAGATGGGGCACGCATCGGGCTGGCCGCTGTTGAATTGCACTAGCTTGGCCCAGTCGATCCGGCCTTGGGCATCACAGAAGTCGCGGATGAACTCGCCGGTAAGCCGGTTGTGAAGAGCACCCCGCTCCTGTTCGAAGGCATCATTGTGATCCTTGGCGCGATAGCCAATTGGCTTGACTACATCAAGGTAGAAACTGGGTTCGCCTGAGATGAACTCCCAGAAATGCTGCCCGCATAGCACCAAGTACAGACCCCTGTTCACGGGACGCTTTCTGCCATAACACATGCCAAGCACCGGTTGGATCGACTTGATGCGCGTTGCCTTGCTGAGTACCGCAACAGCCGACTTGAACGCTGCATCGAGCGCACGGTACTGCGAGCTGTTGCCCCAGTTGGGTCCAGACTTGATGGCGACGATGTAGCGGATCCCGTGCCGGTCTAGTTCTAAGTCCAGACCCATAGTAGATGACTTGCGCCCGCCAGACCACAATTCACTGACGAAGATCGCCAAGCCTTCGAGGAACTCACCGAACAGCTCCTCCTCCGACGAGGACAGGTAAGCTCTTAGCAGGGACTCGATTAGCTCACTGCCAGTGACGACGTTCTTCGCTCTGAAAAGATACGGATTCTTGCGCTTGAGCACTTGAGACAGCTTGAGCTTGCTGAGCTTGGCGAGCCGTGCTTCATGAAACGTATCGATATGCTCGTTCACATATGTAGTGATTAGCTCTAGCCTCGCTGGGTCCATCACGAAACCTTCTTGTGCCTAACTCCATTCTGGAGCCTGGTCAAAGCTAGATCAATGTACTCCGGCTTTATGTCGATACCTACATAATGCCTGCCCAGCGCCTGCGCGGCCAGGGCCGTCGTTCCCGAGCCGATGAAGGGATCGAGCACGAGGTCGCCGGGTTCGGTGAAGAGCTTGATGAACCATGTGGGCAAGGCGATCGGAAACACAGCGCTGTGCTTCTGGTTGCTCGATTCTGTGGCGAAGTGCAGGACGTTCGTGGGGTAGACCTTGTCGCGTCCTACCCAGTTGGAGACATTCTTGCCAAAGCCGCTCTCAACCTTGCTTTCGTCGCGCTGCTTGTCCGTCTCGCTGAGATTGCGCAGCCTGGTCTTTGCCCATTCGCCCATCGGCACCATCACGCTGTCCTGGAACATCTTGAAGCGCGGGCTTTTGTTGAACTGGATGCAGCGCTCCCACGAGTCGCGGAAGCGGTTGGGCCACTTTCCCGGATAGCAGTTGCGCTTATGCCAGATGAACTCCTCTGTCCATAGCCAGCCCTGCTTGCGCATTTCGAGGATCAGCTCGATGACGTACGTGTGCCGTTCGCCGTTAACGGCCTTCTCTTTGATATTCAGCACAAAGGTGCCGGTGGGTTTGAGAACGTGTCTCAGTTGCTCGGCAATCGGCAGGAACCACTCCACGTAATGATCCGGATGGATGCCGCCGTAGGTCTTGGTGCGGCGATCCGCGTAGGGAGGCGATGTCACGACGAGGTCCACGGCGTCTGGCGGCATCTGCTTGAGAATGTCTAAGCAGTCGCCAGGAACTAGGATGTCCCTCCATCTGGACGGGTCACTGAACAGGTTGATCACCTTCTTGTTCATACCAACATATGAGTAGTATACCATGTGTCGGCGTCATTCTACAGCCCCAGCAGTTCCAGCAGCTTCCTGCGCGCGGTCTGCGGGTCGGCGGCGCCGCGCGACTTCTTCAGCACGCTGCCCACCAGCACCTGCACAGCGTTGAGCCTGCCCGCGCGGATGTCGGCGACGATCGCCGGGTTCTCGGTGATCGCCGCGCTGCACAGGCCGGCCAGGTCAAGCTCGACGGCCTGGTTCATCCTGCGCTTCTCGACCACCGCCGGCGCGGAGAGGCCCGTGCGGAACACCTCTTCGAACACTTCCTTGGACTGCACCTGCGTGATCTCGCCCTGCTTCAGCATCGTCAGCACCTGCGACAGCGCGCCGGGCTCGATGCGCAGCGGCGCGTCGCGCATCAGCCGCAAAAGCTCGCCGGTGACCCAGTTGGCCACCACGCGCGGCTCGTGCCCGTCCTGGCAGCACAGCCGGTAGAAGCGGTGCACGACCTCGTCGTCGGCAATGGTCGCCGCCATCTCGTGGCTGATGCCGTCCTGCTCGACCATCAGCCGTCGCACCTCGAAGCCCGAGGCCCGCAGGCTCTCGCGCGCCTCGTCCAGCTTGGCCCTTGTGACCAGCAGCGGCGGGATGTCGGGGTCGTCGAAGTAGCGGTAGTCGTCGGGCGTCTCCTTGATGCGCATCGGCACGGTGATCCCGCGCGCCTCGTCATAGCGCAGCGTCGCCTGCAGCACCGGCTGCTTGCGCGCGTAGAGCTCGATCTGCCGCTGGGCCTCGGCCTCGATGCCGCGGCGCAGCGCGGCAAAGCTGTTGAGGTTCTTGAGCTCGGTCTTCGTACGCAGCTCTGTCGCGCCCTTGGGCCGCACGCTGATGTTCGGCTCGCAGCGGAAGTTGCCGCTTTCCATCGCCGCCTCGCTGATATCGAGGCGCCGCAGCAGCGAGCGCAGCTCGTCGAGGTAGCTGACGCACTCGGCGCTGTCGCGGAAATCCGGCTCGCTGACGATCTCCACCAGCGGCACGCCGCTACGGTTGTAGTCCAGCTCGGCCGTGCCGGCGGGCAGGTGGAACAGCTTGGCGGTGTCCTCTTCCAAGTGCACGCGGGTGATGCGCACCTCGCGGCGCTCGTTCTTGTGCCAGAAGGGCAGCACGCCGCCCGTCGCCAGCGGCAGGTCGTACTGGCTGATCTGGTAGCCCTTCGGCAGGTCGGGATAGAAGTAGTTCTTGCGCGCGAACACGCTGCGCTCGTTGATCGTACAGCCGAGTTTTTGCGCCAGCGTCAGCGCGCGCACCACGGCCTGGCGGTTGGGGCGCGGCAGGGTGCCGGGATGGCCCAGGCAGACCGGGCAGACGTAGCGGTTGGCGTCGCCCAGCTCGTTGGTGTTGACCTGCGGGCAGGCGCAGTACATCTTGGTTCCCGTAGTCAGCTGGGCGTGCACTTCCAGCCCGACGACAAGCTCCCATCCGTTCAGCGTGTCGACTGCCATGCGAGTATTGTAGCGGAGACGCGGCGCGCTTTAGTCCCACTGCTCGTACCACTTGTACCACTTCTGGTAGCGGCGGTTCTGCGGGTCCTCCAGGTACATCTCGTACTGCAGCAGCAGGCCGGGCGGGGCCTGCATCTGCCTGAGTGCGGAGTAGGCCGCGCGCTCGCACATCCACTCCTCCTGCCAGCCGCCGGGCGCCTGCCCGCTGGCGTGCAGTTCGATGTGCCGCAACTCATGCACCAGGATGCCGGCGTAGCTGAAGACGTTGCGGTCCCACAGCTCGTCGACGCCGTTGGGGAAGGCGGTCACCGTCAGCACGAACACCTGGCGGGTGTCGGGCTCAGCTAGCGCCCCAATCCCCTCCAGGCTGATGCGCTTGCCGCCGGGGCCTGCCAGGGAACTCGGCCCCATGTAGTCGATGCTCTTGATGTTGTCCTGCATCCGCCAGTAGAAGTCCGGCGCGCGCTGCATCAGCAGGGCCAGCGCCAGCTCCGTGCGGTAGACGAAGAACGATGGCCCGGCGATCGAGATGCCGCTGTGCGTGTCGGGCTGCAGCCGCGCCGCCACATCCAGCACGTAGCCCTGGTACGCGTCATAGCCGGTGGAAGTGAAGAAGCCGCTGGTGATCAGAAAGAAGATCGCCGCCAGCCCGAGGATCGTGCGCCAGGCGCCGCGCTTAAGGCGCAGGCGCGGCGAATCGACCGGCGTCAGGTCGCAACTGAACGGAAAGCCGCACAGTGGGCAGACCGCGGCGTCGTAGGGCACTTCGCTGCGGCAGTTCACGCAGCGCATGACGGCGGCGCTGGGTGACGCGTCGGGCGGCTGAGGCTCACTGTCCATTGGTTATCGTATTACTGCGGATCGGTTGGCGGAATCCAGGGATCGTAGAAGCCGCCGTTCTTGCCGTTGCCGCCGCCCTGATCGCCGCCTGCGCCCGCCTGCCCGCCCTGGGCCTGCTCGGCGGCCAGGTCGCCCTCGCCGGTGGAAGAGCCACGCACGGCGGCGCCGAAACCCTCAAACTCCACGCCCGCGGGCTTCTCGAACTTGTGCTGCGCATAGCGCGGCTTGTACACCACGCGCTCCACGGCGGCGTCACCCTCGCCGGTCTTCTCCTTCTGCTCGCCGTAGACCTTCTGCATCAGCGCGTGGAAGATATCCGCCGGCAGCTGGCCGCCGAACATATGCCGCATCGGGATGCGGTAGTCGTCGTTGCCCACCCACACCGCGCAGACCAGCTCCGGGCTGTAGCCGACGAACCAGGCGTCGGTGAAGTCATTGCAGGTGCCGGTCTTGCCGGCGATCTCCACGCCGTTGATGCGGGCATGAGTACCCGTACCGGCGTTGACGACGCGCTCCATGTTCTGCACCATGATCCAGGCGGTCTGCGCGCTTAAGGCGCGGTTGGAGCGCTTGGCGATCGAGCCCTTGGAGTCGTCGACCTCGATCAGGATGCCATCCTGGTTGTAGATCTTCTTGATCGCCGTGTAGCCGATGTGCACGCCCATGTTGGGGAACGTATCGAAGGCCTCGGCCATCTCGATCGGCCGGATCACCGCTGAGCCAAGGGTCAGGCTGGGCACGGCTTCCAGGTTGCTGCGGATGCCCATCTTGCGCGCCGTCTCGATCACCGGCTCAATGCCCGTGCAGTTGGTGATCAGGTCCACCGCTGCGGCGTTACGCGACATCTGCAGCGCGTAGAACATGCTGATCCAGCCCAGGTAGGTGCCGTCGGAGTTCTTCGGCCAGGTCTTGCCGATGCGTTTGGTCTCCTCGGTGTTGGGGCCGTCTTTGATCAGCAGGCTCGGTGGGAAGCCCTGCTCGTAAGCCGTGGAGTAAGTGAACGGCTTAAACGCGCTGCCGACCTGGCGCTGGGCCTGGAAGGCGCGGTTCAAGTAGTCGGGCTCGCCCTTGGCGTTCGGCGCGTTGTACTGGTAGCCGCCGACGCAGGCCAGCACCTCGCCGGTCTTGGCCTCCAGCAGGATCACCGCGGCCTCGCTGACGCGCTTGGAGGTGCGCTGCTCGTCGATCTTCTGCTTGACGATCTCCTCCGCCCACTTCTGGTACTGCGGGTCGATGGTCGTGACCACGACCAGCCCCTGGCGCTTGATCTGATCCTGCTCATATCGCTTGTACAGGATGTTGTCCCTGACGTAGTTGACGAAGTACGGTGCGCGCATCGCGGAGGTGGCGACCTGCCGGCCGACCTTGATGGGCTGCGCCAGCGCCTTCTTCACGTCGTCGTGGGAGATCTCCAGGTCGCCGAACTTCTCGGGATCGGCGGCGATCAGCGACGGCAGGAAATCGCCGTCGAGGCGCGAATCGAGCAGGCGCAGCACTTCGTCGCGGCGCTCCTTGGCGCCCTCGCGCTTGTCGGGGTCCAGCGGGTTGTAGCGGGTCGGCGCCTGCGGCAGGCCCGCCAGCAGCGCGCACTCGGTGAGCGTCAGCTCATCCAGGTCCTTGCCGAAGAACGTCCGCGCCGCGGCCTTGGCGCCATGGGCGCCGGCGCCGAAGAAGACGAAGTTCAGGTACTTTTCCAGGATCTCCTGCTTGCTGTAGCGCTCTTCCAGCGCCCCGGCCAGGATGATCTCCTGCACTTTGCGGTTGAGCGTCTTTTCCGACTTTATGTAGGGCAGGAAGACGTTGCGCGCCAGCTGCTGGGTGATCGTACTGCCGCCGCCGCGCACCTCGCCATGCCGCCGCATGATGTTGTAAAACGCCCGCAGGTTGCCGCGCACATCCACGCCGCCATGGCGGTAGAAGTTCGCATCCTCAGTCGACAGCACGCAGGCCAGGAACAGCGGCGGCAGCTCGCTATAGTCGCAGGGCTGCCGGTTCTCTTCAAACAGCGTAGCCAGCAGCGAGCCGCTCTCGGGTCCGCCGGCGCTGCTCGCCGGGCTGTAATCGCGCGCATATACCCGCGTGGCCAGGCTGCCCCCCGGCACTTCGACGTCCTCGGCGATCTTCGCCAGGTTGCCGCTGACCTGGCTGTAGGCGCGGTAGACGTTGGTCATGCCGAGGATGACCAGCACCAGGCCGCAGAGCACGAGGATCAGCACAATCCGGCCGAGCGCGCCGACCGTCCGCGATAGCCCGCTGGGACGAGATGCCTGCTTACGTTGCATAACCTGCCTCGCGCCGCTCGGGCGCTAACCGCTACGCCGCACGCGAAATCTTGGAGTGCGTGGACGCCTCTCAACCCTCAACCACATGTCAGACGCCGATCCAGCGCCTACGTTTATTATTCGCTGCGCGACGCGAATGAGTTAACTACCAGCCGCCGGTATCGGCAAGGCTAGGGAGTCTGGCTGAACCCTTGCGAAAATACCGAGGCGAACAGCGCGGCGAAAAATACAAAGTATGCGATGACAATTAGCACGAACGCTGCCAGGCAGATGATGCCCCAGGTATTCCAGACGCGCATTGTCTCTTCGTACTGCAAGACGCTGTCAAAGCGCCGATAGCGCCAGGCCAGCTCGCGGCCCTTGATGCCTATGTAAATGGTGTAAACAATATACAGCGGCCAGACGATCAAACAGCCGGCCAGAGCTAACCCGCCCCACAGCATCACGCCATTCATCAAGCCGAACAGGCCTAATGGCAGGCAGCCGGCGAAGGTCCAGCCCTGGGTCTCCGGCGGCACGGGCATACCCTCGCCCATGCCGCTGGTATTGCCGTCGGGCGGCATGATGGCGTAGCCCGGCGTCGGCGCGTAGCCGGGGTAGGGCGGGGGCTGGTAGCCCGGCGGTGGCACTTGATATGGCCCTGGGGCAGGCGGATACGCCGAACCGGCTGCCGGCACCTGGTAGGCATCTGCCGGCGGCGCATAGCCCTGGCCCGGGGGCGGTGGCAGCAGCCCGGCCCCCGGCGCGTTCGCCGACGGGGGAGGCGCCCCCGGCTGAGGTGGCAGCTGCTGGGGCGGCTGCGGTTCGCCGGAGTATGTGGCTGGCTCCGGCTGGATCGGCTCCTGCGTCAGCGGCGCGGTGTCCGGCTGGCCTGCTGGCTCAGCGGGCGGAAATGGTGGCGGCGGAAAGGCTCCAGGCGCCGGCGTGGCAGGTGGCACGTAGCTGCCACCTGGCTGCTGTGGCATGCCAGCGCCAGCTTCCGGCACGTGATACAGCGAACCGATCTGGGCGCCGCAGTTACCGCAGAAGAACGCGTTGTCCGGATTTTCGCCGCCGCACTTGGGACACTTCATAGCCTGCATCCATCCCTGCCCGCCACGCCGCGCGGGCATCAGTACTGAACGGCGCGAGTATAACACGGCGAGTGCGCGGCACGTGAGCAGCTGCCACCCTGCCTGCATGCTGCATCATTCCCCCGTCGGACGAGCTATCTTGCCAGTGCGGCGAGCAAGCCCGCCAGCTTGGTGCGTTAGCCTGCCAGCATGGCCAGGATGCGGCGGATCAGCGCGCTGGCGTCGTCGCCGTCGTAGTCGCGGCGCACCTCGGCGAGCGCCTGCTCGGCGCGCAGCCGCGGATAGCCCAGCGCCACCACGGCGTCCAGCGCCGCCTGCGTCGAGCTGGTGCGCGGCATGGCTGGGCCACCCTCGCCTGCGGCCAGCGCGGCGAACTCCTTGCCGATCTTCTCGCCGAGCTCCAGCACGATCTTCTTCGCCAGCTTGGGCCCGACGCCCGGCGCCGCCGTCAGCGCCTTCTCGTCGGCGTCGCGGATCGCCGTGATCAGCGTCGGCACGCCGAGTTCGAGCAGCGCCAGCGCCACCTTGGGGCCGATGCCGCTGCCGCCCAGCAGCGCGGCGAACAGCTCGCGCGCCGCACTGCTGGTGAAGCCGAACAAGCGCAGCTGGTCGCTGTTCGTGGACAGGTACAGGTGCGTGAACAGCTCCGCTTCCTCGCCCTCCAGCAGCGTGCGCGCCTGCGCCGCCGGCAGTGCCAGCTCCATCACCACCGGGCCGCAGCGCAGCTGCACGTAGCCGTCGGCGCGCGCCACCACCACCGTGCCGTACAGCGCGGCGATCATCGCGGCGCCTCCACGGGCGCCACGCCCAGCAGGCTGACGCGCTGGCAGTGGCACAGCCCCACGGCGATGGCGTCCAGCTCGTCGTCGAGCCGCCGCTCCTCCAGCATGCTGAACCACTGGCGCACCATGAATGCCACCTGCGCCTTGTCGGCGCGGCCGTTGCCGGTGAGCTGGCTTTTCACCATCGTCGGCGTGTACTCGGCGACGGCCACGCCCGCCGCCGCCGCGCGCTGCAGGATCACGCCGCGCGCCTGGGCCACGCCGATCGCCGTCTTGGCGTTGCTGGTGAAGAAGATCTCCTCCACGGCCACGCTTTGCGGCTGCCACAGCGCGAGCAGCTGGTCGAGGTGCGCCGCCAGCTCGTTAAGGCGCAGCGCGAGCGGGACTTTCTGCGTGGTAACGATGGCGCCCGAGGCGGCCAGGGCAACCGCGCCCTGCTGCGCCGAGCCAGCCGCGTCCAGCACGGCATAGCCGCAGCGGTGGTAGCCCGGATCGATGCCCAGCACGCGCATCGCCGCTGAGTATACCGCCCAGCGATGCAACATCATGGCGCCTAGCGAGTCTATTATTATTGCTACGCGGGTTGAGGCTGGGGCTTGGTAGGGCAGGCATCCCGCCTGCCGCG
>Ga0315276_10006971_pt1 | contig 10442 bp, 10 predicted proteins | sample YL17G05_0_MG_FD_204542 | JGI IMG/M metagenome (GOLD analysis project Ga0315276, IMG submission 204542) | Sediment microbial communities from Yellowstone Lake, YNP, Wyoming, USA - YL17G05_0 | ecosystem: Environmental > Aquatic > Freshwater > Lake > Sediment | place: USA: Wyoming | collected... | reverse complement strand
CGCCCTTCTCGTCCGACAGCTTCGCCGCGCGCTCGAGCAGGCGCGAGTGCAGGTAGAAGACGTCGCCCGGGTAGGCCTCGCGGCCGGGCGGGCGGCGCAGCAGCAGCGACAGCTGCCGGTAGGCCTGGGCGTGCTTCGAGAGGTCGTCGTAGATGCAGAGCGCGTGCTTGCCGTTGTAGAGCAGGTCCTCGCCCATCGCCACGCCCGCGTAGGGCGCGAGGTACTGGAGCGGCGCGGGCTCGGAGGCCGAGGCCGTCACGACCGTGGTGTACTCCATCGCCCCGTACTTCTCGAGCGTGGCCACCACGCTCGCCACCGTGGACTCCTTCTGGCCGATGGCGACGTAGACGCAGATCACGCCCGTGCCCTTCTGGTTCAGGATGGTGTCCAGGATGATGGCGGTCTTGCCGGTCTGGCGGTCGCCGATCACCAGCTCGCGCTGCCCGCGCCCGATTGGGATCATCGAGTCGATGGCCTTGATGCCGGTCTGGAGCGGCTCCTTCACCGGCTGGCGCTCGATGACGCTGGGCGCGATCCACTCGAGGTTGCGGAAGCGGTCGGTGCCGACCGGGCCCTTGCCGTCCACCGGCTGGCCCAGCGCGTTCACCACGCGCCCGATCAACGCCGGGCCGACCGGCACCGAGGCGATGCGGCCGGTGCGCTCGACGCGGTCGCCTTCCTTGATGTTCTCGTCGGAGCCCAGCAGCACGGCGCCGACGTTGTCCTCCTCGAGATTCAGCACCAGGCCCATGACGTCGTCCGGGAACCGGAGCAGCTCGCCGGCCATGGCGTCCTCGAGGCCCCACAGGCGCGCGATGCCGTCGCCCACGGAGAGCACGGTGCCGACGCTCCTCGTCTCGAGGGTCGCCTCGTAGCGTTCGAGTTCCTGCGCCAGCACGGCGCTCACTTCTTCGGGTCGAAAGGACATGGGTGCGAACCCCGATGGAGGGTGGGGACGTCTTCTCTACGGTGTCTGGAGACTGACCTCGAAGAGCCGGTCCTGCAACGACTGGAGCAGGCCCTTCACCGAGCGGTCCATGACGCGGTCGCCGATGCGCACGTACAGGCCGCCGACCAGGGCCGGATCCACGCGGGTCTTGAGCTCGATCGTGAGCCCGGTCGCGCGCTCGAGCCGGGCGTGCAGGCGCTTCCGCTCGTCCCCGGTGAGCGGCACGGCGCTCACCGCCTCGGCCTCCTGCAGGCCCTGCCAGGTCCGCACCTGCTGCTCGTACTCGTCCACCGCGGCGGGGAACAGCCCCATCCGCTTCTTGCGCAACAGCAGGTCCATGAAGCTCGCCACCGGCGCGAGCACGCGCGACGCCAGCGCCGACTTGAGCAGCGCGCGCTTGCGCTCGAGCGGCACCAGCGGCGAACCCAGGTAGGTGTCCAGCCGCGGGTCCCCGCGGACCAGCGCGAGCAGGCGCTTGAGGTCCTCGAGCGCCTCGAAGATCTCGCCGCGGCGCTCCGCGACCATGAACAGGGCGCGGGCGTAGCGCTCGGCGGCGAGGTCGGCCTGTCTCATGACCGGGTGTCCACCTCGTCGATGAAGCGCTCGACCAGCCGCCGCTGGGCGGGGTCGTCGAGCTTCTCGCGCAGGATCTTCTCCGCCGTGCGGATCGAGAGCACGGCGACCTGCTGCTTGAGCACCTCGCGGGCCTTCTCGCGCTCGTGGACGATCTCCTCGTCCGCCCGCGCGAGCCGCGCCGCGGCATCGGCGTGCGCCTGCGTCTTGATCTCGGCCGCCACCCGCTGCCCCTCGGTGACCGCCTCCAGGATGCGCTGGCGGGCCTGGGCCTCGATCCCCTTCAGGTCCTGTTCGTAGCGGGCCTTGAGGACGTCGGCATCCGCCTTGCGGCGCTCCGCCTCCTCGAACTCGCCGGCGATCCTCTGGCGGCGCTCTTCGAGCAGGCCGATGAGCGGCCCCCAGGCGAGCGAGCGCAGCACCCACAGCAGGACCAGGAAACCGAGGATCTGGGTGAGGACCAGCGGCAGATCGATCAGCGGCTTCGACCCGCCCTCCGCCGCTTCGGCAGCGGCCGGCAGGGTGGCGAGCAGCGCGATCGTCAGCGTCGTCCGGAACGTTCTCATGCGGGCTCCTTCGGCACGCGCGCGGTGGCCTCTCAGCCGATCTTGCCCGACAGCACGAACATGGTCACGAACGCGTAGATCGTGAGCGCCTCGGCCAGGCCGGCGATGATGATCATGGCGAGCTGGATCTTCGCCGCGGCCTCCGGCTGCCGGCCGATCGCCTGCATCGCGCCCTGGCCGATCATGCCGAGACCGATGCCCGAGCCGATGGCGGCGATGGCGATGCCGAGCGGAAGAGCGAAGCTGAGTGCGGAACGGAAATCCATGGTCGGTTCCTCCGGACTTAGTGGGTGGGTTGGGACGCCTCCTCGTGCCCGTGTTCTGCGTGCGGGAGCATGAGGAGAAGGTAGATCGTGCTGAGCACGGTGAAGACCAGCGCCTGGATGGTGCTGGTGAGCAGCGCCAGGACCAGGAACGGGAACTGCCAGGGGATGCCGACGGGCGAGTGGACGAACGACAGCGTCGCCACGCCGAGCGAGGTGAAGGCGACCAGCAGCATGTCCTCGCCGAAGACGTTGCCGAAGAGACGGCAGGACAGCGAGACCGGCTTCGCCAGCTCGCCGATCAGGTGCACGGGCAGCATGATGGGCACCATGCACCAGGAGATCGCCGAGCGCGGGCTGCCCGCCATGTGGTCGACGTAGCCCAGCGGCCCCAGCTCGCGGATGCCGGTGTACTGGACGTAGAGGAACGTGCAGAGCGCGAGCCCCACGGTGACGTTGAGGCTCGAGGTGGGCGAGTCCATGAACGGGATGAGCCCGAACAGGTTCATCGCCAGGATGTAGATGAAGAGCGTGCCGAGGTAGGGCACGTAGCGCGGCCCGTACTTCGGCCCCAGGATGCCGACCACGAAGTCGTAGAGCATCTCCACGGCGTACTCGACCCCGTTCTGGAGCGGCCCCGGGACCAGTTGCCTCTTCCGCGTGGCCAGGAAGGCGACCAGGGAGAGCACCAGCGCCACGAACAGCGAGAAGACCACCGGCTCGAAGCGGTGCAGCCAGTGCGCCCACTCCGCCCCGGGATTGGCCTTGACCAGCACGCTGACGACGTTCGCGAACTTCTCGGGGCCCGAGCCCCCGGACTCCGCGGCGGGCGCCGTGGCATGGCCAGCCTCGGGCGCCGCGGCCTGCAGCTCGTGCGCCGGACTGGCGCCGCCGAGCGAGGGCAGCGAGGCTGCCACGGCCCAGGCCAGCACCGCGACCCCGAGCACCAGTGCGAGCGCGCGCCACGGCGAGCGGGTCAGGCGCGCCCACAGCGGCGAGTCGAGCAGCAGCGCCGCGGCCGCCTTGAACATCATGACCGCGAAGGGCACGACGAAGCCCGCGACCAGCGCCACCGGCGGCAGGCCCATCAGCAGGAGCGCCCCGGCGCCGAAGAGCGCGAGCATCCCGGCCAGCCACCGGCCGGCGCGCCACGCGGCGGGCCTGGTGCGGCCCTCGGGGCCGGTGATGGTCACGATCAGGCGCTCGAGCGACCAGAGGTTCGCCAGTGACCAGGCCGCCCCGGCCGCCAGCCCCAGGCCCGCGCGCCAGCCCGCGTAGCTCGCCACCATCAGGGCGGCGAGCGCGGCCAGCCACAGGGTGCTGCTGCGGACGCGTGCGAGGAATTCGAGGCCCATGGGGAAGCACCCGGTCAGGGGCGCTTCACTTCTCCTTCCTCTTCTGCCGCTCCTCGGCCTCGAGCGTGCGGCGGTAGATCAGCCAGGTCTCGCGACCGGCGGCCACGAAACCCAGCGCCAGGCCCACGATCGAGAGCCAGGGACCCGTGTGAAGCCATCGGTCCAGCCAGACACCGAGGAAGAACCCGGCAAGAGGTGAGACGATCAGCAGGGTGGGGATGGCCAGCAGGAGACCGGTGGAGCGAAGCGTCGAATACGCATCCTCTTCCGGCGGCTTCACCATCAGACCTACCCCGGTGAGATCCATCTCATGATCGCGGCGATGGCCGTCGAATCGACGGGCGCCAGAGCGGACGCAGCAATCTAGACAATGCCTCAGGCCCCGGTCAAACGGATCGGCCCGCGCAGAGCGCCTTGCACAGGCTTCGGCGGCCCGGCTTGCGAGGCACCGAGTACCCGCAGGCCGGCCTTCGACGCCTCCCGCCGCCCGACCGAGGCGGACCCGGACGGGCCGCGACGACACGCGGGCCCCGCCGCGGTCCCGGGCCGGGAGTCCGTGCCCGCGGAACACCGCGGTTGGCCCCGGGCGGGCGACGGCCTATGCTGCGCGACCGTGTCCGAGACGCGCTGCGCTTTCATCGAGGTCTACGTCTTCCGCCGCCGGGGCCGCCGGGTGGAGTTCCTCTGCCTGCGCCGCGGCCGGGTCCGCTTCCTGCCCGGGGTCTGGCAGCCCGTGACCGGCCGGCGCGGGCCCCGCGAGCGCGGCCTGGCCGCGGCCGTGCGCGAGGTCCGCGAGGAGACCGGGCTCACGCCGCTCCGCTGGTGGGCGCTGGAGGCCCCGACCATCTTCTACGACGCGGCCCGCGACCGGGTGCGGACCTACCCCCGCTTCGCCGCCGAGACCGGGCCGGGCGACACCGTGCGGCTCTCCCGCGAGCACATGGACTGGGCCTTCCTGCCGGCGGCCGCGGCCGGTAGGCGCTATCTCTGGGAATCGCAGCGCCGCGGGCTCGAAGACGTGAAGCGCCAGATCCTGCGCGGCGGCCCGCTGGCGGCGGCCCTCGAGGCGACGGAGCTGCTGGAGCGCCCGGCGGACCGGGCCCGGGCGAGCGAGCGACCGGCGCGGCGGCCCGCGGGCGTGAGTGCCCGGCGGACGCACCCCCGGGGGACGAAGCCCGCATGAACCTCTTCATCATCCCGTCCTGGTACCCCCACCGCTGCTTCCCCTGGGAGGGCAGCTTCCTGGTCGAGCAGGCCGCGGCCATCGCCTCGACCCGGCCGGACTGGAAGGTGGGCCTGAGCCTGTGGGGCCAGGGTGAGGGGTTCGTCTCGGCCGCGCACCTGCTCAAGTCGCCACGTTGCCTCTTGGACGCGCTGGCGCTGCGGCCCGGGGAGCGCGAGCTCGCAGCCAACCTGGTCGAGTTCATGACCCCCGCGCTGTGGTGGCCCGAGCGCACCTTCGGCGGCAACCGGGCGACACTGCTGGACGCCAACCGCCGCAACCTCGAGCGCGCCACCCGGCGCTTCGGCCCGTTGGACGTCCTGCACGCGCACGTCTCCTACCCCGCCGGCTGGCTCGCCATGAAGCTGGGCGCGGAGACCGGCATCCCCTATGTCCTGACCGAGCACATGGGACCCTTCCCGCTCCCGGTCTACGCGCGGCGCGACGGCCGGCTCAAGCGCATCCTGCGGGAGCCGCTCGAGCGCGCCGCCGCGCGCATCGCCGTGGGCCCGATGCTCGCCCGGACCATCGCGGGCTTCGGCCTGCCCGAGCCCGAGCTCATCCCCAACCTCGTGGACGAGCGGCTCTACCGGAGCGAGGCGGCCCCCGACCCCGGAAACTTCACCTTCTTCACGCTCTGCGCCATGGACCCGCTGAAGGGCGTGAGCGATCTCCTCAAGGGCGCCGCGCACTTCATCGGCGATCTGCCCGAGCGCGACCGTCCGCGGGTCCGCTTCCGCATCGCCGGCGACGGTCCGCTGCTCGCGCACCACCGGCGTGAGGCCCGGGAGTTGCGGCTGGACTCGTGCATCACCTGGCTCGGCCAGTTGCCGCGTGAGCGGGCCCGCGAGGAGTTCGCGCGCTGCGACTGTTTCGTGCTCACCAGCCGGCACGAGTCGTTCGGCATCGTGTTCGTCGAGGCCGGAGCCTCGGGCAAGCCCGTCATCGCCACCCGCTGCGGCGGGCCCGAGACCATCGTCACGCCGGAGAGCGGGGTGCTCCTGGGCGTCGGCGACCTCGAGGGGATCGCCGGAGCGCTGCGCTTCATGTTCGAGAACGGGCGCAACTACGACGCGGAGCGCATCCGCCGCCAGACCCTCGAGCGCTACGGCCGCGAGGCGGTGGTGTCGCGGCTCGAGGCGGTGTACCGGCGGGTGCTCGGGGCGCCCGCGAAGCACCGTAGCTGATCGGTAGAGCGTGGGCTCTTCGCCCCGGCGCCCGGCCCGTCCCGAAGGACCTGCCGGTCAGGTCTCCCGCTCGCCTGCCGCCGCGTTGATCTCCGCTCCCAGCAGGACGAAGAACGCGGTCAGGTACATCCAGGTGAGCAGGATGATGACGGCGCCGATGCTGCCGTAGGTCGCGTTGTACGAGCCGAAGTGGCGGACGTAGGCGGAGAAACCGAGCGAGGCCACGACCCAGCCGAGCACCGCCACGATGGCCCCCGGCGTGACCCAGCGCCAGCGCTGTCGCACGGCCGGGCCGATGAAGTAGAGCTGGTCGATCGCCCCGATCAGGAACAGCAGCACGAGCGGCCAGCGCGCCACGTCCCAGACCTGCACCGGCAGCGGCCCCAGGCCGCCGCGCCCGGCCCACCAGTGGCTCACCTGCGAGCCGAACCAGAGCGCGAGCAGCCCCAGCACGGTGAAGAGCGAGACCCCGACCGCCAGCAGGACGGCGATGCCGCGCGTCTTCCAGAACGGCCGGTGCTCGCGCAGCCCGTAGACGCGGTTGAGCCCCTGCATGAAGGACTCGACCGCGTTGGCCGCCGCCCAGACCGAGATCACGATGCCGAGCGAGAGCAGTCCGCTGCGCTGGCGGGTCACCAGCCGCTCGACGCTGTTCCGCATCAGGTCCACCGCGGCCGGCGGGACGACCTCCCCCAGCAGGCGCAGGAGCCACTCCATGAGGTCCGGGATGGGCAGGAACGCGAGCAGGCTCGCGAGCGTGAGCAGGAACGGGAACGTGGCGAAGAGCAGGAAGTAGGCGATCTGCGCGGCCGAGCCCATGGACTGGTGCTCGAGCACGCCCGCCGTGACGCTGCGCGCGAAGCGCCAGGGCGAGAGCCGGCGCGGGTCGGCGCTCTCCACCGGACACACGGGGATCGGCGCGTCCGGCCCGCTCATCGCGGCTCCAGGCTGCGCTTCACGGTCTCCGCCACCAGCCCGGGCAGGCGCCCGAACGTCCAGTCGCAGCGCACGCGCTCGAAGCGGCCGTGCGGGTCGCGGCCCCAGGGGCCGAGGTTCACGACGTCGAGGTCCAGCGCGCGCATGGCCGCGAGCGGCAGGGCGTATTCGCGCCCGTAGGACGGCATGTAGCGCTCGAGCACCTCGGGCGGCTCGGCGCGCCACGCGAGGTACGACGCGTCGGTGACGAGCGGGTGGAAGGGGCTCAGCGCGAGACCCGCGCGCTCCATCACCTCGCGGGCCGCGCGCACCAGCGGCCCCTTGCCGGGCGCGGCGTAGGGATAGTAGGGCGGCAGCAGGTGGATGACGACGGCCGGGCCGCTCAGGCGTGACTCGCGCACCACGTGGCGCAGGCGCGCCAGCGTAGCGACGCGTGCGTCCGGCGCCTCGCTGATCTCGAACAACTCGCCCGGCTCGCCCGCCCGCTGGAGCAGCTCGGGCCAGAGCAGCACCTGCCCGTTCGCATCCGCGGGCACGGATCGCGGGGGCAGGCCCGGCTGCGCCCACGACGCCAGCTCCCGCATGGAGCGCAACAGGTCCGCGAGCGCCGTGAGGGCGACGCGACGCAACTCGTCGAGGGTCTCGAAGAGCGGCCGGTCGATGGTGATGAAGTTGAGCTCGACCTCGGCCTCCGCGGCGGTCTGCAGATTGTAGCCCGACTTGAGGTCGCGCATCCGCAGGACCACCGGCGGCGCGGCGGCCTGGCCGCCCGCGCAGTCCACCAGTTCGCGGCTCGAGGTGGCGCGCGCCACGATGGTGGCGGCCAGCTGCGCGGCGTCCACGCCCTCGAACGGCGCGCCGGCGTGCGTGGGCCGGCCCAGCACGTAGAGGCCCACGAGGGCCTTGCCCATGACGCCGGCGTAGGCCATGGGCCCGGGTGCGATGTCGAGGTTCAGCCCTCCCACCAGGTCGAGCCCCTCCTCGCGCTTCAGCCGCGCCAGTTCGGGCACGGCGGCCAGCATCCCGGCCGAGGCGTGCTCCTCGTCGGGGCACGAGATGAGGAGCACGTCCCCGGCGAGCGCGTCGTCCCGCGCCAGGGCCTCGAGCGCCACGATCCCCGCCGCGATGCCGCTCTTGGTGTCGAGCGCGCCGCGCCCGAACATCCAGGTGCCGGGATGCGCCTTCTCCTCCGCCAGGTCCTCGAGCAGCACGTGCGACCCCGCCGGCAGCGTGTCCGTCGCGTAATTCAGAAACAGCTCGCGCAGGGCCCCCGGATCGAAGGCGATGCGGTCGCCGAGCCGCCCGCCGAGCGCGGCGAACTCCTCCACGCCCACGGTGTCGTAGTGCGAGAGCAGGAGCGCCATCCGCCGCGGCCCCGGTCCCGCGCCCCGGCCGCGCAGCCGCGCCCAGACCACCGGCCGGCCATCGGGCGCGTACCATTCGCCCTGCTCGAGCCCCGCGGGCAGCAGCGCACGCAGGGCCGCGGCGCAGGTGGTCTCGGCTACCACGTCGGGACTGACGCTCGGGATGCTCACGAGCCGCTCGGTGAGAGCGCGCGCGCGCTCGGCGGAAGGAAGGGCGGCCATGCACCGAGGCTACCCCGGAGCCCGCCCGGGCTCAATCAGGGCCGGGCGGCCTGCGTCCCGGGGCGCTGGCAGGCGGGGCCCCCGGGCCGATCTAGCGGGCGACGAGCACCACGCGGAACTGCCGCGTGCGACCGGCGCTGCAGTCGAACACGTCCAGCGCGGGCGGCGCCACCGTGAAGCGGCGGGCCGTGAGCGGTCGCACGTCGAGGCGGTGATGCCCGCAGGGGACGCGCCCGAGGTCGAACGGGCGCGGCGGGCCCATGAAGAGCGCCACCGTGTCGCGGACCGCGGGCCTCCCCGCGAGCGAAACGACCACCCGGAGAGTGCCGGAGAGCGGCTTCTCCGAGCGCACCTCGACCGTGCCCCGCACCTTGCACTCGCAGGCTCCCGTGTCGGGCGTGGGAGACCCCGTGCCGGGCAACTCCCGGCCGAGCGCGACCCGCAGCACGTTCCCGCCACTGGATCCCGCGGACGCAGGCGCGAGGGCGGTCGTGTCGGGCCTCACCGAGACCCGGATGCCGCGGAGCGCGGTCGAGTCCGCCGCACCGGCGCCCGGTGCGCCGCGCGCCGGCGTGGGCCCGTGCGGCTCCGGCGCCACGCGGCTCCGGGCGGTATCCCGGGGCTGGCGCTCCGGCGGCGGCGTGGGAGCAGGCCTGGGCGCCGTGCCCGGCTCGGGCGCGCTCGGGAAGAGCCGCATGCTCTCGGGCCGCTCGGGCCGGGGTCGCGCGGGTTGCACTTCAGGCCCGGGCGCCGCGCTCGGCGTGTCGGGCCGCGTGCCGGGCACTGCAGCGGAGTCCGCGCGCGCCCCGGCCGGCGCCGCCGTCGCGACTCCCGTGGCCGGCGCGGGCTGCGCCACCCGCGCGATCTCGAGCGCGCTCAGCACCGGCTCCGAGCGATCCTCGGCGCCCCGCTGCCTCATGAATCTTCCGCTCAGTGCCACCGTCGCGTCGCCGGGCACGCCGAACGACGCGGCCAGCGCCCCCGCGACCCTGGCATCGTTCGACCGCGCCTCGAGCCGCGCGCTCCCGTCCGCCGTGCGGACGAGCCGCAACTCGACCGCGAGCGCGCTCTCGCCCGTCGGCAGGGCGAGGTTCCAGCCCTTGTGGGTCGCGCGCAGGACGAGCCGCAGGGGCGCGGCCGCGAGCGCTTCCACGTCCGGCACGACGTAGGAGAAGGAGAAGCGGCCCTCGGCGTCGGTCATCGCCGCGGGCTCGACCAGGCCCTGGAGCAGGACCTTCGCACCCCGGACGGGCTTGCCGCCCGGCTCTGCGACACCGCCGCTGAAGACGAAGGTCGCGGCACGCGAGGCGGCCGCCGGCGCGGCGCACAGAACCGCCGGGACCAGCAGGAGCGGCATGGCAAGGGACAGGATTCGCGGTCGGAGGGGCATGGGCCTCACCGTCTCGGTCGGGTGACTCGCGGCATCATAGCAGCGGCGTGACGCGCGCGCCCGGAGCCCGGCGCACCTCAGAGCGGCCCGGACTCCACCGGCGGACGCAGCCGCTCGAACACGCGGTCCACCTCGGCGTGCGTGCCGGTCACGACCAGCATGTCGCCGACGCGCAGGCGGAAGTCCGGCTCGACCGAGGTCAGGGGCCGGCCGCCGCGCACGATCGCCACGAGCCGCGCCTCGCCCTCGGCGCCCAGGCCCGCCTCGGCGACGCTCCGGCCCACCGCCGGCGACTCCTGCAGCAGCAGGAAGGTGTCGGTGGTGCGCTCGAGCAGGATGGTCGGCAGTTGATCGAGGATCGCACCCTGCAGCCGCCGGCCGCGCAGCAGGCTGTAGCGCTCCTGCCGCAGCAGGG
>Ga0315276_10006970_pt1 | contig 10442 bp, 8 predicted proteins | sample YL17G05_0_MG_FD_204542 | JGI IMG/M metagenome (GOLD analysis project Ga0315276, IMG submission 204542) | Sediment microbial communities from Yellowstone Lake, YNP, Wyoming, USA - YL17G05_0 | ecosystem: Environmental > Aquatic > Freshwater > Lake > Sediment | place: USA: Wyoming | collected... | reverse complement strand
GGCTTCGAAGCCAAGCTGTGGCAGATGGCTGATGGCCTCCGCAACAATATGGATGCGGCGGAGTATAAGCACGTCGTCCTCGGGCTGATCTTCCTCCACCCTGCGCCAGCAGCAGACTGATGCCACGAAGTTGGATGTCGCCATTGGTGCCAACCTGAAGGAGCTGGGGTATGGCGGGTAAGAAAACACGTGCCGTCATCAAGTTGAATCCCACACTAGAACGCAAGCAGCGTGGCCGCGTCGATCGCAGCGTCATGTTCCCTGTGCCGCCGTCCGCCGGCGACGTGCCCGCGGACTATGCTTCTTGGCTCGCGGACCTCAAGGCGCGCATTCGTCAGGAACGCCTGCGCGTGGTGCTCACCAGCAATGCCGTCATGGTATTGCTGTACTGGGACATCGGGCGCAGCATATTGGACAAACAGGCAGACCAAGGCTGGGGCAGCCGCGTCATTGACCGCCTTGCCGGCGATCTGCGCGAGGCCTTCCCAGAGATGAAGGGGTTTTCGCCCAGAAATCTCAAATATATGCGTGCCTTTGCGACAACCTGGCCTGACCGGCGGATTGTGCAAGCGTCGCTTGCACAATTGACCTGGTACCACCACATCGCGCTGATGGAGAAACTCGACAACCCGGAGTCGAGGCTCTGGTACGCCGCCAAGACGTTGGAACATGGGTGGTCACGCAACATCCTCGCATTGCAGATCGAATCCCATGCCCACCGTCGGCAAGGCAAGGCTCAGACAAATTTTCCAGCCACGTTACCGCCGACCGATTCCGATATGGCAGTACAAGTCTTCAAAGACCCCTACCTGTTCGACTTCTTGGGCACTGATGCGCCACGTCGAGAAGCCGAACTGGAACAGGGTCTCGTGGCGCATATTCAGAAGTTCCTCCTTGAACTCGGCCAGGGCTTCGCCTTCGTCGGGCGGCAGGTGCATCTGGAGATCGGCGACGATGACTTCTATCTCGACCTACTCTTTTACCACCTCAAGCTGCGTCGCTACGTGGTGATCGAACTCAAAGCCCGCAAGTTCCAGCCTGGCGATGGCGCGCAACTAGGCATGTATATGACGGCGGTGGACCGGTTACTCTGCCACTCCGACGACAAACCGACGTTGGGTCTATTGCTGGTGCGCGAGAAAAACCGCGTGCTGGTCGAGTATGCCCTCGGCGGAAACACCAAGCCGATCAGCGTGGCCGAATGGGATACCCGGCTCACCCATGCTCTGCCCAAAGAACTCCAGGCCAGTTTGCCGACCATCGAGCAGATTGAGACAGAACTGAGTCGCAAGGAGAAGGAACGATGAAGCGGCATAGCATAATGCTGCACGCACAGCAGACCGAAGCCACGAAGCTGGACGCTGCCACTCGCCTGCGCCGAACTTTGCGGCAGCTTAGCCCGAGCGGAAAATTGTGCAGCATACCGTTGCACAATTGAGTTGGCCTCAGAACCTCGCACTGGATGAGCTCTTCTCGCCCGCTGCCCACAAACCAGATAGACCAGATCAACCAGAAGGACCAGACAGCCCAACCGCCCGCGCTCTCACCTCTTACACCTAACGTTTCACCTTTCACGTCTCACGTCCCCTGAAAGGCGGGGTGATTTCCCATGGGGAAAGGGGTATTCTCTTGCCTCTTTGCAAGCCTAGTGTTGAGGTCCCCGCATGCAGTGGATCGCTTCCTCTGAAAAAGACGTTTCTACCGACACATTGGAAAATCGCCTGTGGGCTGCTGCGGACCAGCTTCGGGCCAATAGCGGCCTGACCTCTGCACAATACTCGACCCCGGTTCTCGGCCTCATCTTCCTGCGTTTCGCTGACGCTCGCTTCGCCAAACAGCGAGCGACGCTGGAAAAGACCGCAACCTCCTCTCGCCGCGGCTCCCGTTTGGACGATCCTGCGGCCTACCATGCTGAAGGGGTGCTGTACCTTACGCCCAACGCCCGCTTCGACAAGCTCCTGCATCTGCCAGAGGGAAGCAATGCCGGCAAGGCGATCAACGAGGCGATGCGTGATATCGAGAAGCACAATCCCCAGCTCGCCGGAGTGCTGCCCAAGACGTACGAAATCTTCACTGGCACGCTTCTGAAAGAACTCCTCAAGCGCGTCTCAGAGATCCCCGCCACCATCGACTACGATGCCTTCGGTCGCATCTACGAATACTTCCTCGGCGAATTCGCTAAAACGGAAGGGCAAAAGGGCGGCGAGTTCTACACCCCGTCCAGCATCGTGCGCTTCCTGGTCGAAGTCTTGGAGCCCTATCACGGCCGCATCCTGGACCCGGCTTGCGGCTCCGGCGGCATGTTCGTCCAGAGCGCTCGCTTCGTGGCTGAACACAAGAAGAACCCGTCCTCGGAATTAGCGATTCATGGGCAGGAGAAGGTTGCCGATACCGTTAAGCTCTGCCGCATGAACTTGGCCATGCACGGACTCGAAGGAGACATTAAAGAAGCCATCACCTACTACGAGGATCTGCACAGCAGCACCGGACGGTTCGACTTCGTCCTCGCCAATCCGCCGTTCAACGTGAATGCCGTCGACAAGGAAAGGCTGGAAGCCGAGGTGGGGAAAGGCCGCCGCTATCCCTTTGGCCTGCCACGCACAGACAATGGGAACTATCTTTGGATTCAGCTTTTCTACTCGACCCTGAACGGGACTGGCCGGGCTGGATTTGTCATGGCCAATTCCGCCTCCGATGCCCGCTCGTCCGAGCAGGAGATCCGCAAGCAGCTCGTCGAAGCCCGCGCGGTGGATGTCATGGTCGCCGTCGGGCCAAACATGTTCTACACCGTCACGCTCCCCTGCACGTTGTGGTTTCTCGACAAGGGGAAGCAGCGGACCCCGCGAGCGGACAAGGTGCTCTTCCTCGATGCGCGGCATATCCATCGGCAAGTGGATCGAGCGCACCGCGACTGGACCGAAGGACAGATCGGTTTCTTAGCCAACGTTGTCCGGCTGTATCGAGGCGAGGAACCGGACTTCACCCTCGGTGGGCCTGAGGCAGAAGCCAAGATCAAGGAGGTCTTCGGCAAGAAGCTGAAATTTATCGATGTGCCGGGACTGTGCAAAGCCGCTACGATCAAAGAGATCGAAGCGCAAGGCTGGAGCTTGAATCCTGGCCGCTACGTCGGCGTCTCTCCAGGCGAAGAGGTGAGCGACGAAGACTTCAAAGAACACCTCGAAACCTTGAATGAAGAACTTGAAACCCTCAACGTCCAGGCCCGGGAACTCGAACAGGCCATCGCCAGAACTGTGGCGGAGATTTTGGAAGCTTGACTGCCGTGGAGTGGCATAAGGCAAAGCTCATCGATGTGGCAGCCAAGAAACGGTGGGCACTGAATGGCGGGCCGTTTGGTTCAAAGCTCTCCACGAAGCATTACACCGAATCTGGCGTCCCTGTGATTCGCGGAACCAACCTATCTGGTCAATCCAAGTTCTCATTCGACGACTTCGTGTACGTATCGGAAGAGAAAGCAGACGAACTGCGACCAAATAATGCCCATCCCGGCGATTTGGTTTTCACTCAACGAGGAACCATTGGCCAGGTTGGTCTAATCCCGATCGATTCGTCGATTCCACGGTTCGTGATTTCGCAAAGCCAGATGAAGTTAACACCGGACCCCGAACAGGCTGAGCCGATGTTTCTCTACTACTATTTTTCGGCACCGGACACGGTTCGGAAAATTCGGAATCTCGCCTTCGCGGCAGGCGTTCCCCATATCAACCTGGAAATTCTCCGAAACTTTGAGGTGCCTCTTCCTCCGCTCCCAGTCCAACGCCGAATCGCGGGCATTTTGTCGGCCTACGACGAGCTGATCGAGAACAACCAGCGGCGTATCAAGATTCTTGAAGAGATGGCCCGATCCCTCTACCGCGAGTGGTTCGTCCACTTCCGCTTCCCCGGCCACAACAAAGTAAAAATGGCTCCCTCTCCTCTCGGTCCCATCCCCCAAGGCTGGGAGGTGAAGAAGCTTGGCGAGATAGCGGATCTGAATCGCGCTCAAATAAATCCGCGCACCGCGCCAGATGAGGTTCACTATATCGACATCTCATCCGTCAGCCCCGGTCAGATTGACGCCATCATCACATATCCCTTCGCCAAAGCGCCGGGGCGTGCCCGCCGTATCGTCCAGCATGGCGACATTCTCTGGTCCTGCGTCCGCCCAAACCGCCGCTCGCATGCGCTTGTGATGCAGCCGAATCTCAACACTATTGCATCGACCGGTTTTGCCGTGCTCACGGCGGCCAAGGTGCCGTTTACATTCCTCTACTTCGCCACCACGACCGACGATTTCGTCACCTTTCTCACGAATAGCGCAACCGGATCTGCCTATCCTGCCGTCACCGCCAAGACATTTGCGGATGCCGTGTTGCTCGTTCCGCCTGCACCACTCTTAAAGAAGTTCGGGGAGACGAGCATACCGATGGCTGAGCAGATCCACATTCTTCAGCGCCAAACTCAAAACCTCCGCCGCACCCGCGACCTGCTGCTCCCGCGATTGCTGTCTGGACAGATTGCAGCATGAGATGGAAGTGAGGTAACGTCTTTCATGCTTTTCGAACGTCAACGGTTGCTCCTGACTTTGCTGGACGTACTTGGCGAGCCAATTGGCCACATGGATTTCCAGAAGCTGCTGTTCCTCTACACCAAGGAGTGTGAGGAGACGCCGAGCTATGAGTTTGTGCCGTATCGATTCGGAGGCTTTTCGTTCACCTCGTATGCAGACAAGCGCCGTCTTATTGAGGCTGGTTTGCTGGAGGAGGATGAGCAGCATTGGCGGATTACCAAGGCAGGCAGGCAGGCTGCGCGGCAGCGTCCGGTCGAACCGGAATCGGTGGCGCAATTCTGCCGACAGCACGCTAAGCTGCGGGGAAACTCACTGCTTGCAGATGTCTACCGTCGATACCCCTACTATGCCACACGAAGTGAGATCGTTGAGAAGGTTTTACCGGATGCGGAGGCTCGTACGCGCGTGGCGCAGGCATCTGTGGCCAAAGCTGGCCCGGCACTACTGACCATTGGCTATGAGGGAAAGTGCCTGGAGCATTACCTGAACCAATTGCTGCAGGCCGGAGTGACGCTTTTGTGTGATGTCCGGCGTAACCCGTTGAGTCGAAAATATGGGTTCTCAAAAACCACGCTGAGCAAGGCCTGCGAGGGTGTGGGAATACGATATGAGCATGTGCCGGAATTGGGCATTGCGTCTGACCAGCGACGAAATCTTGAGACGCAGAAGGACTACGACGCACTGTTCTTGGTCTACGAACGGGATTATCTGCCACAGCAGAAGGCAGCGTTGGAACGCATTCGGCAGTGGTTGGCCGGTGAGAAGCAACGTGTGGCGTTAACATGCTTTGAAGGCCTGCCGCATCAGTGCCATCGTCATTGCGTTGCAAAGGTGTTGGAAGGAAATGGGGGCCAGAAGTTGTCGGCAATTCATCTGTAGGTGTGAGAAGAGATGCCGAAGGAGCGTGTGCTCATCACAGTCAAAACCTACCCCACCTTGTCACGCAAATATGGGGAGATGGTGTGCACTGCGGGGGTTCGTTCCGACGGTTCGTGGGTTCGGCTCTATCCGATTCCTTTCCGCCGACTCGACGAAGAGGAACAGTATGCGAAGTTTGACTGGATTGAAGCCGAACTGGTGAAAAATCGATCTGATCCCAGGCCAGAGACACATCGCCTCGTGGATACGAAAGATATGCGGCGTGTTGGTCACATGGGGACCGACAATAACTGGCGGGAACGCCGAGGTTTGTTACTGAAGACTTCTCGCGTTTATGACCGGCTCCAGCCGCTGCTCGATGGCGCGAAGGCAAACACGATCTCCCTCTCGGTCTTTAAACCCACCCGAATAATCGACTTTATATGGGAAGAGTGCGAACGCGACTGGGATACGGCCAAGGTCGCCGTTATGCGGCAGAATGCCTCACAAGGTAATCTCTTTGAAAGTGAAGATTGGCGGAAAACATTTCAGTTGATGCCGAAATTGCCGTACAACTTTTCATACCGCTTTGCAGATGCTGATGGCCGAGAAAGTGAACTTCAGGTTCTCGACTGGGAAGCTGGCCAACTCTATTGGAACTGCCTGAGGTCCACGTCCAACTCGGAAACTGATGCGCTAGAAAAGGTTCGTCAGAAATATCTCGACGAGTTTTCTCACCGTGATTTGCATTTCTTTCTCGGTACGCTGCAACAGTTTCATGGTTTCTCGCCGAATCCTTGGGTCATCATCGGGGTGCTCCCCATTCCGCACGAAAACCAACTGGATCTCCTCTAACCTGTGTCTCACGCTTACTCCGAAGACTCCCTCGTCGAGCAGCCCGCGATTCAGCTCTTTGCTGAGATGGGTTGGCAGACGTTATCAGCTCTGGAGGAAGTCTTTGGTGTTGGAGGCACATTGGGGCGCGACACGAAGGGCGAGGCGGTCTTGGTTCTTCGTCTCCGTACCGCACTTGAGCGTCTAAACCCATCCCTCCCACCGGAGGCCATATCAGGAGCGATTGATCAACTGATCCGCGATCGTTCGGTGATGAGCCTCGCGGCGGCGAATCGAGACGTGTATGGGTTTCTGAAAAATGGGATTCCAGTTTCCGTTCCAGACGCCAAGGGTGGCGGGCAGAAGACAGAGCGTGTCCGGGTCATCGATTGGGGGAATCCTACTGCAAACGACTTCCTACTGGTGAGTCAGTTCAGCGTGACGGGGGCGCTCTACACCCGTCGCCCTGATCTGGTCGGGTTCGTGAATGGTTTACCCATCGTCGTGATCGAGCTGAAGAAGCCGGGTGTTCCGGCACAGCAGGCGTTCAATGACAACCTCACCTGTTACAAATCTGACATTCCGCAACTCTTCTGGTTCAACGGGCTGACGATTGCCTCTAATGGCACGGAAAGCCGTGTGGGTTCTCTGACGGCTGATTGGGAACGGTTCTTTGAGTGGAAACGGATTGAACGTGAGGACGAACCGCGTCGCGTCTCGCTCGAAGTGATGCTTCGTGGTGCCTGTGCGCCTCTACGCCTGTTAGATCTCTTGGAGAACTTCACGCTCTTCTCCGAGCACAAAGCCGGTCTCGTCAAAGTGCTGGGACAGAACCACCAGTTTCTCGGTGTGAACAATGCGATCGCGGCTACATTGGCTGCCCGCAAGCAGGGGCATGGTCGCGGCGGCGTGTTTTGGCAGACCCAGGGTTCTGGCAAGAGTCTGGCGATGGTGTTCTTTGCGCAGAAGATCCTCCGAAAGGTCCCCGGCAACTGGACCTTCGTCGTGGTGACGGACCGTGTGGAACTGGACGATCAGATTGCCAAGACCTTCAAGGCGTGCGGCGCGGTGAGCGAGGCGGAGAGCGACCTGTGCCACGCACAGAGTGGCGCGCAGTTGAGGCAATTGCTCGGCGAGAATCACAGGTATGTCTTCACGTTGATCCACAAGTTCCAGACTCCCGAGTTGCTCTGCGACCGGCCCGACGTGATCGTGCTGACCGACGAATCACACCGGAGCCAATACGACACGCTGGCGCTGAACATGCGGACCGCGCTACCTCGGGCGCTTTTCCTGGCCTTCACTGGTACGCCCCTCATTGTCGGCGAGGAACGGACGCGCGAGGTCTTCGGCGACTATGTCTCGATCTACGACTTCCAACAGTCCGTCGAGGATGGCGCGACAGTACCGCTCTTTTACGAAAACCGTACCCCTGAGCTGCGGCTGGAGAATCCGAACCTCAACGACGATATTTACAACCTGATCGAAGCCGCTGAGCTGGATGAAGAGCAAGAGACCAGATTGGAGCGTGAGCTGGGTCGGCAATACCAGCTCATCACCCGCGACGATCGGCTGGAAACGGTGGCGAAGGATATCGTGCAGCACTTCCTTGGACGTGGCTTCCAAGGAAAGGCCATGGTGATCTCCATCGACAAGGCGACGGCGTTGCGCATGCACGACAAGGTGCGGACGCACTGGCAGGCTGAACGGCATCGAGTAGAACAGGAGCTGGCGAAGCTCACGACCTATGGGGCGAAGTCCGATCCAGACCGCATCCGGGAACTCCGTGAGCGCCTCGATGTGATCCGGACCACTGACATGGCCTTGATTGTGTCGCCAGGCCAGAACGAGATCGACCAGATGAAACGGCTGGGGCTCGACATTGCCCTGCACCGAAAGCGGATGAACGACGAGTCGCTCGACGAGAAGTTCAAGGAGCCTACAGATCCGTTGCGCCTGGTCTTTGTCTGCGCGATGTGGCTGACCGGGTTTGACGCGCCGAGCTGTTCGACGGTGTATCTCGATAAGCCGATGCGCAATCACACCTTGATGCAGACGATCGCGCGGGCGAACCGCGTGTTCCCTGGCAAACATAGCGGGTTGATTGTGGATTATGCCAACGTCTTTGCTTCATTGGAGCAAGCGTTGGCCATCTATGCCATCGGTCAGAGCGGCGCGCATCCCGTGCGCGACAAACAGCAGTTGGTGGAGACCCTGCGGCAGGCGATGACGGATGCCGTGGCGTTCTGTCGTCAGCATGGCGTCAGCCTCGAAGAGGTCGAACGGACGACGGTTGGGAATCTGGAGCGACTGACGAAGATTGTCGATGCCGTTGAATGCCTGATTTCCCCAGACCCGCTCCGCAAAGACTTCCTCGCCCAGGAGCGATGGGTACGGACGCTCTTTCAAGCCGTGAAGCCCGATCCGTCCGTCTTGGAGTTTTTCTCACGCGTCGCCTGCCTCACGACGATTGCCGAGACGATTCGAGAGCGTACGGGTGAAAGTCCGGCTGACATCTCCGCCGTGATGACCGACCTGAACAAGATTCTTGATGCCTCTGTGGCTGCCGATGGATTTCACATCCCTGAGGGCAAGAAGGGCCACGGCATCATTGACCTGACGAAGATTGATTTTGAAGCCCTCGCGAAGCGCTTTGGAAAGTCGAAGACCAAGAACATCGATCTTGAGCAACTGAAGGCTGCTATTCGTGCCCACCTCGACAAGCTGATTCGCCTCAACCGGACCCGTGCCGACTACCTCACGAAGTTTGAGGCGCTCATCGAGTCTTACAACGCGGGCAGCCGGAACATCGAGGACCTTTTCGCAGAACTTCTGGCCCTCAGCCGCACCCTCAACGATGAGGAACAGCGCCATGTGCGGGAACGTCTGTCCGAAGAAGAGCTAGTGGTGTTCGACATTCTCACTCGGTCTGCACCGGAGCTGGCCCCGGAAGAGCGGGCCGAGGTGAAGAAGGTGGCGAAAGAGTTGCTGGAGAAACTCAAGCAGCTCTTGGTGCTCGAATGGCGACACAAGGCCAGTGCGCGGTCACAAGTAAAGCTGGCCATCGAAGAGGTGCTGGACCAGGGACTTCCGCGCGCCTACTCCCCTGAGATCTATCAGCAGAAATGCTCCGCCGTGTTCGAGCACTTCTACGAAACCTACGGGGATCGAGGCGTTAGTATCTATCCGACAGCAGGCTAGCAAAGTCTCCCTCTCCAGGAAGGGCGCCCATGTTGGTCTAGGTGCGGCCGTCGAACGAGGTTACAGATGATCCCTCCAAGCCTGCTCGTTATCTCTTCAGGGATGGGGGCTGATTGATCTTCCACTGCGCGCGTCCGACGAGGTGGTGGATATCTTCGCTGCGGCCGGATTGAAGAAGCCGGACCTTTCGATCCTCTCTGACGAGTTCCTGGCGGAAGTTCGCGGGATGCCGCAGCGCAATCTCGCGGTCGAGTTGCTCCGCAAGCTTTTGGCGGGGGAGATCAAGGCCCGATCGAAGCGGAACGTTGTGCAGGCTCGTTCCTTCGCGGACCTGTTGGAACAGGCGATAAAAAAATACCAGAATCGGGCCATCGAGACTGCCCAGGTGATCGAAGAGTTGATCGGCCTGGCGAAGCAGATGCGGTCGGCCCATACACGGGGTGAGACACTTGGCCTGACCGAAGACGAGTTAGCCTTCTACGACGCACTGGAAACGAACGACAGCGCCGTGAAGGTGCTGGGCGCGCCGACGCTGACCAAGATCGCGCGTGAACTAGCAGAGATGGTGAAGAAGAATGTCACCATCGATTGGACGGTACGAGAAAACGTGCGCGCGCAACTCCGTGTCCTGGTGAAGCGCATTTTACGGAAGTACGGCTATCCGCCTGACAAGCAGGAGCAGGCAACGAAAATAGTGCTGGAGCAGGCAGAGGTCTTATCGGAAATGTGGGCGGTGGGGTGACGGTGGCCAGGGATTCGGGGTCATGCATGACTATTGACTTATTGGAGCCGGCCGCCTTGCTTGAAGAGATGGAGGGCTCGGTAGTCTTTCCTCCAAGGTAGCCCTCCTCCAGCGCCTGGTGTCACGAACAGCTCAACACCCGTGAAGAGTGAAGCGCATCGCTCAAACTGCCAGCGCTCGAATACTCTTCTCCAGACACCTTCATGGGAGCATTCTGACGACATCACCAGGAGAAGAATC
>Ga0315276_10006969_pt1 | contig 10443 bp, 13 predicted proteins | sample YL17G05_0_MG_FD_204542 | JGI IMG/M metagenome (GOLD analysis project Ga0315276, IMG submission 204542) | Sediment microbial communities from Yellowstone Lake, YNP, Wyoming, USA - YL17G05_0 | ecosystem: Environmental > Aquatic > Freshwater > Lake > Sediment | place: USA: Wyoming | collected... | reverse complement strand
AAGCTTTAGCTGGGACTTCAAATCGCCACCAACTAACCCCACCAAACCATGTTGGAAGCATCATAATTTTCATTCTAAGTCCTCGCCCCCATCTTCTAATACTCTTTTAGCCGCTTCCCATGGATAGATAAATTGGGCTTTTTTGGCAAATGAAAGACGACCATCTTCAAACATATTTACAATGAAATTATCTACAGCACAATCTGTTAGATGCCCATGAATGTTTCGAGTTTTAGCTTTACACCAGGCGGGATCATTATACCTATAGACTTTAGTATCAATTACTTTGAGAAATTGGTCTAGATGGTCACAAACAACAATATTATAATCTCGGCATACTTCATAAGTTGCCCTATTAATTAGCCAAGCTGGTGCCCTAAATGCGGGAGCATCAATACCTCTTTGAATCGCTTCTAAAATTTTAGCTTCAGCTTCATGGTAAGGCCAAGTTAGGCATTCTCCTCGGGTATGATGCCAACCATGAGGAGCTAATGCGATCCAAGGGTATTGTTTGAATTTGGCAATAGTTTCATTGCTAGTCCTATTTGGAATTGTAAATAAAGTACAAGAAAATTCAGGGTGTTTTTCCTTAACTTTAAGAAGATATTCCAAACTGCGGTCTGCTACAGTATCGCATAAATCATCAAAATCAACACAATATGTAATCATTGTACTATTTTCTCCCACATATTAATATAAGAATTAGCAATATCGTCAACGGATTCAAATACAGTATTTCTAGCTCCTTCTGCGAGCATAGTATAATTTTCTTTACATAGTAACATTTTTTCTGCAAGATCTGTTATTGATCCATTATACCAGTATCCATTTACCCCGTCTCTTAATACTCTACCCATACCATCACTTTGAGTAGATAGTACAGGCCGTCCGCAAAGTAATGCTTCTCTAAGGGGTAAACTATTAGTATCAACAAATGTCCCAGAAGCAAGAATATGTACTTTAGAATATATATCTTTAATTGGGTCTAGATTATATGATGTTCTATTTTCATCCATCACAGTAGCATGACAAGCTATTCCTGCTAATTTTGCGGCACTTATTACTTTTTCTGGATTCTTATACCAGTAATTGTTGCAAAATACCCCTACTGTAAATTCAGTATTTGGTTCCTCAAGATGAGGAAATTTGTTAGGGTTAATAGGCATAGGTATTTTTGTAACATTTGTAAATCCCAATAATCCTAATTGTTGTAATGTCATTACATCATCTACTATAAGTTGATCTATATTGTATTTATCTAATATCGCTTTATCAGTTTCATTAGCAAAACTCATATGCCAAACATTAGCAGTTATGACGGCTGGATAATTATTAGCTTTAAGTGCCCTACAATAATCATAAAATCCAAAATGAACTACATCATATTTTGTTAAATCTACTTCATCTAACTTATGCACATTAAAAATATCTGCTTCAATTCCTTTTGGGGCTATAGTTTCTTGAATGGTATGCATAACATGGTCTGTTCCACAATTAGGCCATTCCGCTATTAAAGCTACTTTCATAATTATTCCTTTATGAGGAACTTTTTAGCCTGATGTTTACGAAGCCAAATCATTTCAATACGATTTTTTCTGGGCACATTGAGATAAACTAACCACCAATTTGGAGTATTAAATTCATTTACCCATTCTACCGGATTCTCATGGTGGGCAAAGTGACTAGGATTCATTTTACAAGATACTTCATCCTCTAAATCCGTATGGATGTAAAACCCAATTTTACTTACTCGTTGCATTTCAGTAATAGCCGATTTAAGATCTGGACAATGTTCAATACTTGTACATGAAAAAGTCCAGTCAAACTCTTCATCTTCAAAAGGGAGTTTTTGCATATCCCCCACGATAGCTTCCCCTCGTAAATCCGCTACTTCAATAAATTCTGGTACGATATCAAGACCAACAACTCTAGCAGCCGGAAACAACTTACCTAATTCTTCCATAGCATATCCAGTACGACACCCCGAATCTAGGAATGATTCTGCTGGCATATACCGTTCTTTAATCCATTTAGCGAATGTTCTAGCATGAAATAATGCTTCTTCAAATTCGGCTTCCTGTCGCCCATTTAGATGTGCTTTATTAACTGCAAATTGCACATCTACATAATTATCTGGATTCATACCCCACCCCATGCCGTATGATTTAAGGCTTGCCCAACTTTGGGTACTTCAAACCCCACATCACCAATATGAGCTACTTTACCATCAACAATATCGGCATCAGTAACTCCAAGTTCATAGATATTACGTTTATCTGCGATACCTCTAAGGTAAGTTAACCATTCTCTTGCCCGTTCTGGTTCATAGAAACGCTTACTCCATTGTCCGGGTTTTCCAATAGTTTCAAATCCTTCATCAAATAAATGGGGGTCATCTAAATTAATTTCTCCTTTAGCTATAGCTGCTCGCCAAGCTTGTGTTCCTGGGAGGAGACTAAACATATGGAACCCCCACCGATCTACAGGAGCCTTACGGACAAATTCAGCAGATTCTTCAATAGTTTCCTCTGTTTCCCCAGGAAAACCAACAATCATTTGGCCCCTAATTCCCATGCCCGCACGTTTAACACAGGCAATAGCGGCCCAGGTTTCTTCCATGGTTTCGCCTTTATCCATGGCTAGTAACATTTTATCACTACCAGTTTCAAAGCCAAAAGTAACATTTTTACATCCAGCCCCAGCCATAGCTTGAGCCAATTCATCATCCATTGTATCTGCACGACATAGGCAATGCCATTTGAATCCAATAGGTTTGAAGGCATTACATAATTCAAGAACTCTCTTTTTTTGAATAACAAAAAGATCATCTTCAATGTAAATAAGATCGCATTCATATTTATTAAGTAATTCGTGTAAGTCAGTTAAAACGTGTTCAACAGGAATATTGCGGGCGACTCGACCAGTTATCGCGGCTTGGGCACAAAAGGCGCAATCAAATGGGCATCCCCTTCCAGTTTGAAGATATCCTTCATATCGTACCCCTTCCGTAACATATCTATTAATACCTACTCGGTGGAAGGAACGAATATCAACCAGATCTCGGGCTGGAAGAGTAGCTTCTACTAGATCAACCCTTGGGAGTCGAAAATTACCCTTAATTAGGCTATCCCCTCGTATTCCTTCCCAAAAATAACATCCCTCGATATCTTTAGGATCTTTACCTTTCATAAAGTCAACTACTGTATTATCGGCTTCTCCCTTAAATGCGAAATCAAAATCTCCATATTTTAAGGACCATTCTGGTAATGCTGAAGTATGCGCTCCACCAGCAATAATTGTTACAGGATGATTAGTACGTTCTCTTAACATTTTAACACATTGTTGAGCTAAGGGAACTTGGGCCGTCACAAAAGAAATACCATAAACATCGGCTTCGGGAATAACCCATTGTTCTTGCGATAACCCGACAAGATCAGCTATTTGTACTTCAATTCCTGCTCTACGACAAGAAGAGGCAATATATAATATACCCATAAGAGGCAAATCCCTATCACTAATTAAAAAGGGAGATGGGAGTTGAATTAAAACTAGTTTACCTCGCATTATTATGATTCACTATTTTTAGGGCATAATTTTTTATACTCAGTTAAGATATTTGTCCTATGTACAAAGGTTATTTGAGGAGTATAAGCTAAATGTGAAAATATTGGGTATCCTATTACTAAGATAGGTCTATCTTCTGTAGCTAATCCTTGAGTAATAACACTTTCATCATCATCAGGCCCCCAAATCATATCCGAACCAAAAAAGGCAAACACATGATTTGGCGTTCGTATCCCAAAAGTAGTGCAATCTTCAAATTTATATTGGTCTGTTGTATTATTCTTAATTGCTTCTAAAAATTTTGTATGAGCTTCCATTACAAAATCATCACTATAATGCCCCGTAGGACAATGGCATGTTCGATTTAATATAAACGCATCTGAATAAATACCAAGTTCCTGATGCTTAACATTGCAAAATGTATTATTAATAATATTAGGAATTACAATGAGAGGTTTTGGATTTTCAATTCTAGCCGCAACTAAACTATCAATTGCATCTGGGGTCATCCAAACCATATCATCATCCATTTTAATATAAATTGTATTATCTTTTGCAAGAGTATGATAATATCTACCATAATGAGAACTAAAATTTCCTTTAACTTCCCATTTACGATCATCCTTAATAAGGAAAATATCAGGATATCGACGAACTACTTCTTTAACATATTTTTCATCTTCTTCATCCCAAGTTGCATTCATCCAGAATTCGCAATAATCGAATTGACTTTTTGCCGCTACTAGATGGGGTACTAAGATTTTTAGACATTTTTTTCTTCCTGCTGGAACTAATAAAATTACTTTAGGTCGCATTTAATGATTCCTTAAATTTAGCTAATTTTTCTTCAAATCTAGCTTTGTTTGTTAAACTGAATGGGCTTCCTGGCTTTAGCCCAGACATATGATAAGCTTTTGCTTGCGTCATTTCATACGAATCTAGCCCAAATTTGCTAAACCAACGCATAGCAAATACATAATCTATGAAACCATATCCTTTTTCTGTGCCATCGTGAATACTTTCATCATGCCCCTCGACTTCCCAATAATCCTTAACGGCATAAAATAAAAATGAATCTCGTACATGAAATAATAAAGGCCAACCCTGGGTAGAATCTATAATTCTTGTATCTTCTTTCAAAATAGGTGGATTATCAAATATTTCAATAATAGGAGGTTTCCTAGCAATATCATGTAATCGACCAGTTAATAATACTTTAGTTTCAGCTAATAATAAGAAAGTTTTTACACAATCTTTAGCTAAAATAATATCATCATCAATTTGTAAGACGAAATCAGATATAGCTACTTTAACTCCATCATTAATACATTTAGCTTGTTGCATACCATTCCTAGTATGCCCCACAAATTCAAGTGGAACTGTTAATCCAACTTCTCTGGCTGAAATTGTTAGAGCTTCTTTGCAGGTTTCAGCCCATTCTTCGTCATTTGAAATGATTACTTTACCGATATAATCTTGATTTAACTGTAACCCCCGCGCTACGGCAGGCCATAAAATATGACTACGATAAAAACAAATAACTACATCAGCTTTCATACTACTTCTCCTAATTCCTTAAGCCAACGCAACATATTTTTACTTAATTGTTCAAAATATTTCTCTTGTTCTAGAGTTTCTCCAAAATATCCTTCGATATGTTTTGCTAAATGGGCATAAGTGCTAGCTAAGAACCTACCTTTAATATGCCATTTCCACACATATTGCCATAAATCTTCGTGTACAGATAACCCAGGGGCTTCTTTAATGAGATTAATATCCACATTAGAAGCCCTGTTATGTTCAACTACTGCCCCACCATTAAGAAAAGCGTAGTTATGCTTAGATAAACAGTATTGTGCAAATACTCCACACCAAATATCCGCAAAACGATCAAAAGGGGTTCCTTCCCCTTGATTAGGTTGATACATAACACAAGTTACTTCCCGCCTAAACCCAAGATTCATGCTAGACTGAGTAAAGGGTGCAGCTATACGACTCCAAGAATCATAATTAGTAATGCGTAAGCTTGGAAATTTTTGTTGCGTTCTAGCATCTAAGTCGGGTACCCCATCCCATAGCCCGTGACTTATGGCTACAGGGGCTATTTTTGATTCATAGGGAGTCCCTCTAGTCCTGGCTTTGGGGGTAGTTGGCCACCAACTGTGTAATTCTTGTGATAACGCTTTTACATGATCTTCCGCCCAAGTATAAGGAATCACACAATCATCATCTACAGTCAGAATATAATCAGCACCATTTTGGTACGCTTTTAGGAATCCAGCACTACGGATAGAATCACATTTCTTACCAAAGAAAGAAACTTCAGGTGCTACAATATGTAATGCATCACCTTCTACTTGTTGAAGTTTAACATCATGTACGATAATCCAATCTACGGGAATTGATTGTTCTGGAATCTTAAATCCCCTACAAGTAGGCACAACAGCAGTAACTTTTTTCATTATGGTACCCATTTTGGAATATAGGGGATGTGTTGAAACATATCGTGAGTATCAAAATGCTTTTTATCTTCTGTTATTTGGCCATCGGTGGACTTAGCATGCCTAATTCGTATATGCTGACAATAAGCCATCGGTGTAATTGGGGCTACTTTAGTAGCCCAATGTCCTACTCCCGAGGCGTCTCCACCTCCCATAGGAAATCTAATATCACTAATATAAGGTTTTTCTTTTAAGAGATTAGTAGGAGTAAGCCTACAAATACCTCCAATAGGCCCTTCAATGATTTTAAGTGGCACTCCTTCAACTTCTAATAATTGGCTTTGGGGTGGTTGCCATCGTAACCCCTTAACTTGAGGAGACAAAACTAATTTATCTTTTAATTTAACAGAAGATTCGATAAGCTTGGCAAGCCATCTTTTAGATAACCATTCTACATCATCATCAATACGAAGAAGATAATCATACCCATTTGTAAGGGCTTCAGTTATTGCTCTATTTGTAGGTGGATGTTGCCCTTCATTATATTCATTAATTCTAAAAGAATCAACAATTTGACTAGTAAAGCATGATTCAACCATACTCTGACCCATAATTCCTCGACCGTTAATTTCTACATGCCAGGTAAAAGGATAACCAGAAGTATCTCTACCCTGGGTTAAAGTTTCTAATAGTAATTTAGAACGGCTTGGGCTATTAGCACGGGTGATTGTATATGCGTAAATTTTCATAAATTTACGCTAAAATTTCTCTTGGAATTTCATTAACTGGCCGAGTAAGGCTAACATTGTCACCCGTAATATGATAAATTTGAACTACCTTATCGAGTGCCTTAAATCGCCAATTACTATGTAACAGCCCATCAGATACTAAATAAAAATCTCCAAATCGTCTTTTATTGTCATCCCAAATATGCCCAGCTTTTACTGCTAGCCTGTACAATGCTCCCTTGGCTACCAAAAAATCGCTACTATCAATAAAATTGAACATTGGCTGATTTCCTGCTATGCGGATATGTGCTATATCATCCCAAGGTACGAAAGCACTCTCTCCTTCCATTGCTTTGATATTTACACCATTATGTTCTAATGGGGCACCAGGATCTAATACATAAGTTCGTCTGCCATAAACTAAATCAGGCCAAATTTCACCTTCATCCATTGCGGTGTATAAATCACTTAAAGCCGTAGGAATCCATTCATTATCGTCATCTAAATTAGCAATATAGACCCCTCTACAATTTTCAGTCGCTACATTTCTAGGGGTGGTATAGTATCCAGTATGGGTATCTAATGCAACAGGATAAAAATCAATTCCTTTTTCATCGAATTTGGTGAAATATTCCTCATAAACCATTTCGGTATCTTTGTCTGCTGGCCCATCATGGATACACCAACACTCAAAATCTTGAAAAGTTTGAGCTAGTACGGAATCCAAAGCCCTACGAAGTAGGGTTGGCCTCTTGTGGGTGGCAATAATCACCGAGATCAATGGCCATTCTCGATGGGGAGGCTTCGGGGAATCTTCGTTTGTGCCTTCCAAATAACTCTCTGAGTTCATCAGTTCTCCTTAAGCAACCTTCATTGAGCATAATTTCAAGCACAGCTAGTGCGCCCCGATAGGGTTTCTCAATGAACTTATTGTTTTGGTTATCATAACTTCCAGTTGATCCTTCCATAGGGATTTCCCCCCCAAAGAAGGCTGCTTCACAAATATGACTGTCTCTCCAATTATCTTCATGTTCCCAACCAGTAGATACACCTATTTCTGGTTTACGCCTTGTTAACTTACGATCAAAAATAGCAATATTAAATGGATTTTTAGTTCTATCTCGATAATATCTAATATCTGCATTGCTTGCTTGGTTTCTACGGATCAAGCCCCGTAAATCATCCCACATCATTCCACGTTCTTGCACAAAAACCTCAAAAAGAGGGGGGCTTTCGCCCCCCTCTAGGTTAAATGGTTAAGAACTACCCTTTGGGTTCATATTCCCTTTATTATGCTCCGCAGCACCAAAGGTACCTGCGGCAGATTCAGGTTTACTATCTGGTTGCCCAGAATCAGTACCTAAAGCGGCAGTATCAAAGGCAAAAGAACCATCTTCATCAGGTGGGGCCGTATACTTTCCGGGGTTGGACCCCCCAACACCATATTTTCCAAATACGCTCATATTATCTCCTTAAGTAAGAGAAGCGCCAGTTACTAGGCGAATCATGCGTGTTTCAAATCCAGCAGTTGACACAGCAGCATTAGGTAAATTCTGGAAACCACGAATGGCGCAGAAGAAAACCTTAGCGGCTACTGTAGCAAGTGAGTTGTCGGCGTCAAGGGCACCAGCAGAGCCAAGACCCTTAACGATAACACGACCTGTCATTTGGTCCATCTCACAAACATAGTAAGCTTCTGGGGCAAATAGGAAGTTCTGCCATCCTGATTGTCCTGAAGAAACACCAGCCGTTAGAGACATACCAGATCCAGCTAGTGTTGCAGTAAGACGTTTTACGTTTGTGGATTCTACAATACGGGCACCATAAATACGACCAACTTCCCCTCGATAAAGATTTTCGGCCATATTGTCAGTCCCATATTTATGCAGGTCTTGCCATGCCCCGGCATAGCCTGAAGAAAGCGTAGCTTTTAGATCATAGGTAACAAGGGGATGAATTACTAATGGGTAGTTACCATCAGGCCACCGTGGGTTATTAGCAGACCGAAGTTTAGCGATAGATTTGATAATATCGCTCATTTTAAGAATGCTAGTTTGCTTAACACTACCAAAAGCAGTAGCAGCCGCGCCAACCCAAGTACCATTAGAAATACCTGATAGAGAACTACGAACCGCTGTATCCATCTGTAGGGCTAGATCACGGCTAATATCACGGATAGCAAATTCAGTTACATCTCCCATTGTGGTTAGGAGAGCAATATCTGAATTGCCGTAGACTCCACGATACTTAGCAAGTGTGCCCGATACAAATTGGGCACAAAGACCTGATAGGGCACTCTGAGCTACGGTAACACCATAAGAGTTAGCGTTTTGAAGAGTGACCTTACCAGTTTGCCTCTTAAGACGAGTAATTTTGATTGTTAGGCCGAAGTTTGGGGGAACTCGGCGCTTTGCGCCAAATTGATAGAAAAAGAGACTTGGATAAAGGGACTCAGCAAACACCGCGTCCCAATAAGAAGGAACCATTCCACCTTGCCCACCTGCGGGGCCGATGCCGGTTCCTGGCCTAGTTACACCCATGATGAAACCTCCTTACCGATAATGTAAAACTATTATCGGGCTAAGTCGGAAGGATTTTGTCCTAAATTGTAGCCATACTTATTAGCAACAGCCCTAATTGCTTTGGCTCTTGCTCCTGTCTCGGCTGGTTCCTGCATGGCAATTGCCCAATCTCGCTGTTTAGCTGCTTCAATGGCAGCTTCAGTTTGATCGGCTACATTAGGATTTGATCCTTCAATATAAGTAATCTTATTCATAATTCTATTCTGCGTTTCGGCCTGCACCTGTGGGGGCTGCACTTGGGGTTGAGGAACTTCGGCCTGTTTTAGCGAACTAATCGCGGCAAGTCGCTGTGCCTCTGGCAGATTATTGAGCCAAGGGTTCTTGGCTGAAAGGCGAAACTCATCGAGTTTACTGATACCAGATGTTGCTCGGGCTTGATTGAGTAATGCTCGTTCAAGCTGGGCGATTCTCTGGGCACTCTCTTGAGATTGCTGATAAGCAGCCGCAAGAGGAGGAGCAATATGCTGCTCGATAAGATCCTTAACCTGTTTACCCTGCATAAACTCGTCATCACTAATTTTGTCAAAAGGATTTTGAGTTTGTCCGTAAGATGCTGGTGGTCCGAAATTTTGGGGAGGCATTTGAGGACTCCATGACCGTTGCTGAGTATTGGCTTGAAGTTGTTCAAATTGGCCCATCAAACCATTAAATGCTTCAGTAAGTTCCTGTTCTCTGCGGCGCGCTTCACCTTTTTCATTCTCACTTTGTCCATACAGTTTTCGCCACTTTTCAGCTTCAGCAAGAGAATCAGGTTGATACTCATTAGGCGCATAATTGGTTTGCCCAGCATAAAGAGTTGGATTTGTAGCCCTAGCAAGAGCTTGTTGGGCTTGAATTTCCAATTCAGCAATTGTAGGTTGGGTAATTCCAGTACCTCCTAGAGGAGCACTAGAAATACCAAATTGCTGCTCATATGTGGGATTACCTTGTGGCCCCATACGCGCCTCTTGAAGATCCGCTTCTGTGATAGAACCTACTGAAATTTGCGGTCGTGGATTTCCTTGAATCTCTCCCATGTGGCCTCCTTAGCCTTTTATAGCGACCTTCCCTCAGTCTTACCTACCGCTTGGTCTTTTACAACCGCTGCGGTTAGGCCACCTTGGGATAGGTGGGGGTGGATACATATGC
>Ga0315276_10006968_pt1 | contig 10443 bp, 9 predicted proteins | sample YL17G05_0_MG_FD_204542 | JGI IMG/M metagenome (GOLD analysis project Ga0315276, IMG submission 204542) | Sediment microbial communities from Yellowstone Lake, YNP, Wyoming, USA - YL17G05_0 | ecosystem: Environmental > Aquatic > Freshwater > Lake > Sediment | place: USA: Wyoming | collected... | reverse complement strand
CATTCTTCCGTCTCGTCTCCTCGGCATCTTCTTCCTACATTTATGCCCTCCCTCCACTTTTTCCACCATGGAGGGTCCATTCAAATCGGTGATAGGGGGGGAAGGTGGAGTCGGCGGTAACACAAATCAGGCATCTCAGAAAATCCGCAAAACTAATTTGGCAAGACACGCTAATTTATGACTACACTTTAAGAAGATTCTGGATATTGGATTCCAGTGTCCTGAGTCAGACAGTCGCAGAAAAAGTGGTCCCGGGGCCGGGGGATCGGGGCGATTCCACTTGGCATCATGAGGCGCTTATCTCTCCAGGGATGGGGCGGAAAAACACCGCTCCGCCTCATTTTGCGGAGACTCGATTGGATCTCCGCAATAAAAAATCTCCTGGCCGATGCTGCCAGCGCGTAATCGCCCCGGTTCCCCAGCCTTGCAAACGGGTCTGGTTTTATATCCGAACTTCTGACTTAGGATACTGGTTAAGGGTTATCGAAAGGAATCTACCATATTCAATAATTTAAGAGCTTTGGATGCCATTCCCATATTTGGGTGTCTTGATATATAGATCTCACCCTATATTGCCAAATACCCCCCATCAACAGGAAGTATTGCCCCAGTAATATAACTCGAAGCATCTGAGGCTAGAAAAACTGTAGCGCCTTTCAAATCCTCATCTTTACCCAAACGGCCCATGGGGATGTGGCTTAAAAATTTTTTTTCATGGTCATCCAATAACCATTGGGTCATATCAGACGGAAACCAACCCGGGGCAAGCGCATTCACTCTAATGTTGTATTTTGCCCACTTGGCTGCCAAGTCTTTAGTAAAAATAATAACCGCTCCCTTACTTGCACTATAGGCGATGGAGTCCGCCGCATCTGATTCCATTCCGGTAATCCCCATTATCGAGGCGATATTAATAATATTGCCATTTTTTTGCCGAATCATTTCCCCTCCGGCGATTTGCGAAAAAAGGAAAACGCCGGTCAGATTCGTTTCGATTACCTTTTGCCAACCTTACAAAGGATAATCTTCGGGGGAAGCTCCCCAACTTGCTCCGGAATTATTCACTAAGATATCTAATCGCCCAAAGTTCCGCATCGTGGCATCTACTACCCTTTGAATTTCCGCTGGAGATTTAACATCACATTTAAAAGCCAGAGCTTTGACATCCTTTCTCGACAATTCGTTGGCGGCTTTTTGGCAATTTTCTAATTTCCGTGAGCATAAAACTAAATTCGCTCCAGCTTCAGCTAATCCTTCGGCCATTTTTAAACCGATGCCCCTTCCTCCCCCAGTGACAATGGCCACTTTTCCATGCAGATGGAATTTCTCAACTATATTCATTTAAATGCTCCTTTTCTATAAAGCGTTCTTTCTCGATGACCATCTGGAGAGAAAGATGTGGGATCACCCTGCCAGTGGCGGCGGGGAAGCACGCGCTGCAAGGTTTCCCTCGTTGGGCATTTTCCCCGCCTTTTCCCTATTTCGCGTGCAAAAGCTCACCCGAATGGGATCCTACACTTTGTTCGAAGGTTTATGATCAGCTTACGCTTCCCACACCTCATCGGGTTTCGTTTTCGGTTGGGTAACTCGAAGCGGGCTGTTACGCCCTTAAGAAACATAAGGGACGATCTTCATGATCAACCAGCCGAAAAATATAATACTGATCGCAATCACAGCCCAGACGGTCTTTTTGGTTATTCCGATCTCCTTTTGCAGCGCATCCGGAGCCGAAAAAATCTTAATGGTTTGATCTGAGAGCTTGATACCCACCAATTGATCGTACATGGCTAAATCTTCTTTCGTCGGCTTGGTCAGCAGGGAAACAATCCAGATGATCAAACAGGAGATAATGATCCCAAAGATTATCGGGTCAAGATTCCAAGGCAATTTAAACATCTTCCAAGCCCTGACCATCTGATAGAGCAAGATGTAAGAACCCATTCCAAGGATCATAGAAGCATAGGCTCCCTGGCGGGTTACTCTCCGCCATTCAAATCCTGCTACCAGCATGGGCATCCAAGCTGTGGCAAACAGTGCCCCAGACCAAGCTCCAATCCAATAGATGGACAGAGGTTTATACAGAGCAATCACAAAGACGATTGCGCCCACAAGGACTTGAGCAATCCGGGCATGAAAAATTTTCTGCTTGTCCGACACATTCCCTGCGGCAAGTCTTTCGTACAAATCGCGGGAAAGCCCGAATCCAGCGGCGATAAATATTGTGGCGGCAGTGGACAAAATAGCTGCCATGATTCCCGCGATTCCCATCCCGCCGAGGAATGCGCCGACCTGAGTTTGGCAGGCCCAGACAAAAACTTGATCCGCCGGTTTGATTCCCGGATTCAACAAGTAAGTTGCGCTAACCCCGAGGAAAAGAATCGTAACGGTCGTGGTAGCCAGAAGAGTTGACCAGGCAATGGAACGCATCAGAACAAAATCATTCCGGCAGGGGAATGCCCGCATGACAATCCAGGGGGCAGCAGGAAAAAAAGCTGCCCATAGGACGAGTTGGCCAATTGACCAACCTACCGGCATTTTGAAGGCCGCGCCTCCCGAACTCCAGAAAAGGGGGCTCTTCTGGATCAAACCGGTTGTAATCCCTTCAAACCCACCCGCCTTGCCGACTACGATCGGGGCCACGACAAAACAGCCGACCAGAATAGTAACCATCATCAGCGTATCGGTTACAACCACGCTCCACATTCCCGCGGTGGCGCTGAAGAAGATCAGGGCAATAGAAAAGGCGATAATCATCGTGGTGTAAGACGTTCCCGTTACCGCACTCAACAATACGCCAGCCCCCATGAGCTGGACAAGGCCGTACCCTAAAAGACCGACGATTAAAATAATGGTGGCGACAATACTGACGCTGGTTCCGTAGCGGCGCTGAATAAAGTCTGGCATGGTCATACTGCCGTAGGCCCTTAATTTTCTACCCACATAGAGGATGGCCACGACCATGCCGATCCAGCTCCCATAGATCAGAAGAAAAATGGGTGGCCCATTCAGGTAGACAATCCCGGCAATACCCACAAAAGTCACTGCGCTCAAGTAACTGGCAGTCAGGGATCCCGTAATCCACAGGGTATTTGCCTTCTCTCCCATTACATAATAATCTTTGACGTTTTTGATATACCTGGCCAAAAAAATGGAAACGATAACATAGAGGATCAAAGTGGCCCAGAATATAAAATTCACCATCTTGCTTTCTCCTTTCTTCCCGATTTTGCCGGGAATTTCCTTGGGAAAAGCCCTATTCAACTATTTGCTTTGGGGATAATCTTTCTTTAAAATCCACAAAATCCATAACGCGCAAATGACACAGACAATCATCGGATGGAAAAAAGAAAGAAATGCGGCCCAGTTCATATTTTTCACCTCCTCCCTATTTTGTTTCTGCTTACAAAATCTAAATTTATGGCGACGGTTGGCCGGGACTAAAGGAGTTTCATTTTCTTGGCTTCCCTTTTGAGCTCTGCTCGGAAATTCGGATGCGCAATATTAATCAACTCCTTGGCCCTTTCGTGGGTAGATTTCCCCCACATCTTAGCAACTCCATACTCCGTCACAATGTACATTACGCTTTGGCGCTGCGTGCTTACATTCGCCCCTTGGCTTAACCAGGGGACGATGGTGGAAATAGTCCCGTTCTTGGCGGTGGAATAGAGGCAGAGAAAGGATTTCCCCCCTTTGGAGAGAAAGGCCCCACGAGCGAAATCCGCTTGCCCACCCACGGCGGAATACTGCCTCCACCCGATGGATTCCGAACAGCATTGCCCCGTTAAATCGACCTGCAGCGTGGCATTGATCGCCACCATGTTTTCATGTTTGGCAATCACATAGGGGTTATTTGTATAATCGACCTGATAGGATTCAACGCCCGGATTATCATCCAGGTAATCGTATGTTTTCCGGGACCCCAGGGCAAAAGTACAGACGACTTTTCCGGGGTGGATATTCTTTTTTTGATTCGTGACTACTCCTTTCTCTATTAACTCCAGCAAAGTGTCCCCGAATAATTCGGTATGGATGCCCAGTTCTTTCTTGTTATGCAGAAACTTGCATACTGCATTCGGTACCCCGCCCACGCCGATTTGAATGCAGGCCCCGTCAGGGATAAGATCGACAATATATTGCGCCATCGCTTCATCATCTTTGGAAATAGAGATCTCCGGAATCTCTGGAAGATCATGCGGGTCTTCGATCAAGCAGTCGACGCTTGAAATGTGAATGAAACTATCCCCGAATATCCTTGGTTGTTTTTCATTCACCTCTAAAACTACCTTTTTTGCCGCGCGAGCGCAGGATTGGGAGTTAGAGACGGAGGCTCCAAAGGTAAAGTATCCGTGCTTATCCATGGGCGAAACATCCGCGATGAAGACATCCAAGGGGCGATCTCCCTGGTCATACACGCGGGGACAATCCTGGTAGTAGATCGGGGTGAAATCTCCGACGCCTTCGTCGATGGCCCACCTCTGCGCTGAACATAAAAACAGAGTCGTTGGAATGACCCGCCCTTTCAGTTTGGGGTCCCATAGGGGATTGCTTGTACCGAAAGTATAAACGTTATCCACCCGGACTCCTTCGATCTCACCCTTTTCGGCTCTCTGGGCGATCGCTTGAGAAAGGGCTCTCGGTTCCCCGGCTCCCGGAGGCATTGCGATTCTGTCTCCTGACTTAATGTGTTTGGCAGCTTCTTCAGCCGTAGTTAGTTTAGCTTTGTAATCATCCTTCACCTTAAAAGGCATCTTTATCTTCTCCTTTCGCTAATTAATTCCAGTCTGAATCTTTTTAAAAAGATGCCACCTAAGCTCCTAACAGGGTGCTGAAAAACTCAAAAAAGCCGTCACTCCCGCGAAAGCGGGAGTCCATAATTAATTGAAAAGACTGGATTCCCGCTTTCGTGGGAATGACGAACCGGGGTTCCTGCAGGGTTTTTCAGCAACCTGCTTAATTATAATGATCATATGGGGGGATACCCCCTTTCGTTTTAACCTTTTTGATTTTGTTCCATAAACTCCCTCTGATAAATGTTTCTAATCTCCTTTTTATTGAATTTGCCGACGCTTGTTTTCGGGATTTCGTCAACAAATTTAATATCATCAGGTAATTGCCACTTAGCAAATTTCGGCCGCAGGAAGTTTATAATTTCCTCGCTTGCCACTTTATTTTTGTATTCCTTTCGCAAAACGACTAACGCTAATGGTCTCTCCTCCCATTTCGGATGGGGTAACCCGACTACGGCTGCTTCCAATACCCGGGGATGAGCCATGATGGCATTTTCCAAATCTACGGATGATATCCATTCTCCGCCGCTCTTGATTAAGTCCTTATATCGGTCTACTATTTTTATGTATCCTTCCTCATCCATAGTTGCAGCATCTTGACTTTTCCAATATCCATTAATAAAAAATTCCTTTGTTCTCGGATCATTGTAATAAGATCCGGTAACCCAAGGACCCCGAACTTGAATTTCACCCACTGATTTTCCATCTTTCGGAATTTCCCGCCCCTCTCTGTCAACAAGGTTTAAATCAATTCCCGAGGCGATAAGCCCTTGTTTCCTCATAAGTTCCCACTTTTCTTCATCAGATAATTTATCAGTTAAAGATGGTTTTAGCAGGTTAATCGTAATCAGCGGAGAGGTTTCCGTCGCTCCATAAATGTGAATAAATTCCGCGCCCGTCAGCTCTTTCCATCCTTTCATCATGGCGATCGGCGGCTCCGTTGCGCCGCAGACCAACTTGGTTTTACTAAAATCCGGTTTAACCTTTAATTCACGAATGTAATTCAGCATGGGCATTAAAATCGAGGGGGGGCCATTCGTGATGGTAACCCTCTCCTTATCCATCAAATCAACCAGGGCCCCGATGTCTTCAACGGTAAACCTGCCCGGCAAAATGATCTTAGCGCCCACAAAAGTAGCGCACTGGAACTGCCCCCAACCCTGCGCGTGGAACATCGGAACAATTTGCATAAACGAATCATGACAATTAAATCCCGCATACAGCGTGTACATCAAGGTATGAAGATAGATGCCTCTATGGGAATAATAGACTCCTTTCGGCTTTCCGGTGGTGCCGGAGGTGTAACAGGCACTGTAGGCAGATTTTTCAGCAATTTCGGGCCAGGAATATTCCGGTTTTTCTTCTGCCAATAACTCCTCATAGCTATAGGTAGGCTTCAAAGCAGTGGTTATTTTTGAAAGTGGTTTATCCGTGAGAATCACAAACGCTTTCACAGTCTCCAGTTGCGGAGCAATGGTTTCGGCGATCGATAGAAGAGATTCGTCGACGAAAAGAATCTTAGCCTGGCTATGATTGGCCACATAGGTCAGGTCTAAAGGGGATACTCTTAAATTCATTTGCAACAAAACTGTCCCGATCCCGGGAATCGCATAGTAAAGCTCATAATGGCGACGGGTGTTCCACTCCAGAATTCCCACTCGATCTCCCGGCCTTACCCCCAATTTCAGCAAGGCATTTGCCAGTTGCATCATCCTGCGATATGCCTCCTGATAGGTGTAGCGATAATTTTGGCCGGCCGCTCTATAAATAATCTCCCTTTCCGGAAAATTTCTGGCGGTATGCCGGATCATATTGGTTATATTGAGCTGATAATCGTCCATCATGGTTGAAGGGAAACCTTTTAGCATTTTCGTCGCCCCCCTTTCTGCTTATTGTTTTTTAAAAACTTAATATGCGCTTTTCATCCGAATCAATATATTTCTTGAAAGCCAGCAATTAATTTCTTAAATCCACTTGAGCGATATGGTGAGAAAATTTATCGAAAGGGCATTGATGTCTCAAAGAAAAATAAATGAATGGGAGAATAAATCTCTTTGGCAAATTTAAATCGAACCCAATTATTTACAAAACCAGCAACATCCATTGCAAAACCCATCCAATGAAACGTCCATCTTAAATGGAAGGCGTAATGAATTTGGGGGATCTCATTTCTCAATGACTCATACGTTTTTCAAGCTCCCGATAAATAATTTGGCACATGATCTCCGAAGTTCCCGCTCCGATGGTCATGATTCGGGCGTCGCGCAAATAGCGCTCTACTGGGAACTCGCGGATATATCCATACCCCCCAAAAATTTGGGTAGCATCGAGAGCATTTTGGAGAACGGTTTCAGACGACAAAAGCTTCACCGCTGCGGATTCAAAAGTCAGAGCCGCCGGACCTTCTTCGGTCATTCGAAACGCCAAAGACCAGAGCATTGTCCGGACCGCTTCCACTTTGACAGCCATGCGAGCTATTTTTTCACTTATCATCTGAAATTCCGAAATACTTTTTCCGAATTGCTTTCTTTCTCGGGCGTATTTCACCGACTCTTCTAAACTGGCGCGGGCCAATCCTAAGCATTCTGCGGTTATCACGAGTCGTTCGGAATTGAGCCCCGAGAGAAGGACTTTAACTCCCTGGTTGACTTCGCCAATGAGATTTTGCCGGGGGACTGGGCAATTTTCAAAGATTAACTCCCCCGTAGGAGAACCGTGCCAGCCAAGTTTTTCAAATTTTTTGCCGCTCGTAAAACCTTCGAAACCACGTTCCACCACGAAACCGGTAATTCCTTTCCCCTTCGATTTTGGATCCGTGGTGGCATAGACGAGAAAAAGATCCCCCACCGGGCCATTGGTAATGAAGGTTTTGGTTCCATTGAGAAGGAAAAAATCGCCTTTGGCCTCGGCGCGCGTAGTCATGGCTAAAACATCCGACCCTGCCCCCGGTTCGGTCATCGCCATGCCACCTAATTTTTTCCCCCCAGCCAGGTCGGGTAAGAAGCGCTCCTTTTGTTCACGGGTTCCATTGCGACAGATATTTGCGGCACAGAGATCAACATGGGCGCCCCAACTTGCGGCCGTGGAAGCACAGTAGCGGGCGAGTTCCTCAGCCACGATACAGGATTCGATAATCCCGCCTCCCGATCCACCATATTGTTCAGGGATGCCAATCCCAAGGAGACCTAATTCCGCCATCTTCACAAACGTCTCTTTGGGGAAACGCTCCTCCCGATCAATCCGGGCGGCTAAGGGAGCGACTTGCTCTTTGGCAAAGCGGGACACGGAAGTACGGAATAGAGTCTGTTCTTTGGAGAATTCCATTGTCTTCTCGCTTGAATATTAGGGTTTTCAGATGGGTTCAAAAAAGGTAATATCTTGGATTCGCCCTTTTTTATCTTTGGCAAATATGGCTCGGACCCGGTCGCCAACATTTATCGTGGCGCCCGGTTTGGTTCGGATGATATGGGAAAATAGATTATCGGCTCCATCGAGTTTGATATACCCATAAATATAAGGAACCGGTCTTCGATCTCCCGTGTCCGGATCAATAAAAGGATAATTCACGAGGGTAACAGCTTCGACATAACCTTCCCTGCCCAGTTCCACCAGTTCATCCATCTTGGTAAAGCAAGGACCACACAAGCGTCGGGGAGGGACATATACTTTATGGCATTTAGGACATTTGATGCCTAAAAGCACCTCTCGTTCCTTTATCTCCTGAAAGAATTTACTTCCGTCCAAACCCATGGCCCACTGATAAGGCATGTGAGCGATTTCATCGATGGCTAAGAGAGACTGATCCCGTTCCCATGCTTTAGTTTCCATCATTCCCCCTATGGTTTTTTTGCGCCGAGGATCATTACGTCGGACCAAAAACAGCCTCCAAACCCCGTCGCCATGCCTAATTGAACATCCGGGACTTGGCGTTTATCAGCTTTACCCATGATTTGATGCGCGACTTCCCCAATCCGCAGCAAGGCCGTGGCCCCTATGCAATTTGTTGAGAGGACCCCTCCCGAGAGGTTCATCGGCAGGGTGCCGCCCAGGTCCGTTGCTCCATCCCAAACCAACTTTGGCGCTTCACCGGGTTTACAGAAGCCGATCGATTCGATCCATTTCAATCCGGCAAAGGAATAGGGCATATAAAGTTCACAAACATCCAGCTCATTCCAGGGGTCGCGGATTCCAGCAAGGCGGAATGCTTCTTGAGCGGCGTGGGCCAGGGAATGCATCTCCGTATAATCGATATCCCCAAACCAGGTAGTATCGTGACGGACCGATACCGCATGAACCCAGGCCGGTTGACGGCAAATTTTCGCAGCCCTTTCCGCTGAGCTGAAGATAACCGCCGCGGCGCCGTCCGAACGAGGACAAATATCCAAAAGCTTTATGGGTTCGGTCAGCATCGGAGAATTCATGACTTCTTCAAGAGTAACCGCCGTTCTCAGATGGGCGTAAGGGTTTTTCACCGCATTTCCTCTATCCCGCACCGTTACCCGGGCCGCATCTTTCTCCGTTATTCCATATTTTTTCATATAGGCAGATGCTTCCACAGCCAGACTCGGGATTGCCCCGGAATATGAAAAACGGTCCCAAATGGGATCGGAGCAGGTAATAATCGCCCCGGTCGTGTCCGATTCGGAATTCTTCTCCCACCCGATGGCTAAAACATTATCGAAGAGACCAGCGGCGACATGATAATAAGCTGCAATGCCGACGGTAGTTCCAGTCGTTCCTCCAGTGGTCACTTTAAAGATGGGCTTTAAGAAAGCCCCGGCCCCCTCAATACTCCAGGTATCCACGTAATTGATTCCCTCAAAGTGATCCATATTCCCGATAACGACCGCATCAATATCTTTTATGGTTAATCCGGCATCCGCCAAAGCCCGCGTTACTGCTTCTTGAATCAGTTCCAACCCGTTTACATCCCATCGCCTGGCCGCATGATGCGTTTGCCCAAACCCGGTTATCGCAACGCTTCTTCCCACTGGGATCTCCTCCTAAATTTCCCCTAAAATCCAAACGCAATGAGACTGTCCACAAGGCCCATTGATGCCATGGGCTAATCCGATTCGAGCTCGATCGAGTTGATGGGCTCCAGCCGTTTTGCGAATCTGCAAGACGACCTCAATCAAGCGCACCAATCCGGCAACCAAAACCGCATGGGCGGAAAGTACGCCGCCAGAGGCATTCACCGGTAATCGGCCGTTTATCGCCGAAACTCCTTCTCGGGCCAGTTTTCCTCCTTCTCCGGGGAGGGAGATTCCTAATCCTTCCAGCCAGAGCGGTTCCATGTAAGAAAAGGCGTCATAGACTTCGAGGAAATCAAGGTCCTTCGTTGGGTTGGCAATGCCGCTCATGGAGTACGCTTTTTGGGCTGCGATCTTTAAAGCCAAAGGATTCGCAAGGTCGCGGTCGCCCAAATAGTGAAGTTCGGCCGCATATCCTACCCCCTTCAGCCAAACGGGTTTCTGCTGGGAATGCTTGATTCGATCTTCGTCAGCGAGAATGATGGCGCAGGCTCCATCCGATACCGGGGAGCAATCTAATTTTTTCAGCGGGTAAGATTTCATGGGGGAAGACATTACCTTTTCCACAGTCAAATCTAAAGGAAGCTGAGCATACGGGTTTCGTTTCGCGTTTTGATGGTTCT
>Ga0315276_10006967_pt1 | contig 10443 bp, 8 predicted proteins | sample YL17G05_0_MG_FD_204542 | JGI IMG/M metagenome (GOLD analysis project Ga0315276, IMG submission 204542) | Sediment microbial communities from Yellowstone Lake, YNP, Wyoming, USA - YL17G05_0 | ecosystem: Environmental > Aquatic > Freshwater > Lake > Sediment | place: USA: Wyoming | collected... | reverse complement strand
TGCCCTCCAAAGACGGAGCACGACGTCTTCAACACGGGTGACACAACGCTGAAGTACGTGTACGTCGTGGCCGCCGCAGGCGACTGAGCAATTCCCCGAACAGCGGCCGGCGCAGCGGCCCCCAGCAGTCTCTCCGGGTCCCGACGCCCGTAGAATGCGGTCGGCCCTTTGGGGCCACCTGGAAAACGAACGGGCCCTGAGAGAGTCGAGGAGCTGCTCTCAGGGCCCGTTCGGGTGTCGGGGTCTGTCAACAGACCCGGGGACGACTCACACTGTCAAGGACTACTGGTAGTCCGGGAACCCGATATCGCTACCCGTGATTGCCAATCCCGGCTCCGGTGTCTTGAACATCACGAACACGGAGACCACGTCCCCGTCCTTGTACGCCAGGGCGGTGGTCAGATCGAGGCTCGGAAGCGTCACGCGGGCCGACAAGGTCCCTGTCACGGCATCGTAAACCCAGGTGATGTAGTTCGAAGCGTCCAGCGCCCCGGCGTCGACCAGATACACCGCCTCGCCGTTGATCGTCAGGCTTGCGGACACCAGGGTCGGCGTCTTCACGCCGAAGCCGCCGATGGTCAGGTCCGAAACGGCCAGGCCGGTCACTCCGCCCGTGAAAAGGGAAAGGTCCCTCAGCTTCAGGTTGACCGTGTAGACGACCTTGGTGTAGTCAACAGCCGCGTTGCCGGGGGTATCGAACACCGTCCACTTGAGGTCGGAAGTCCTCTTCAGCAGGAAATCTTCCTCGATCAGGAGGGCGTCGGCGTAGGTCACCACGCCTTCCACGTTGACGAGATAGTCCTCTGCCGCGGCAACGCTCACGTATTCCGGCGCCGCAGTCCCTGACTCGATCGGATCCACTGCAGTCCTCAGCACGACTGCGAGGGCTCCAGATGCCACAACGAACATGAATACGCACGAAACCAGGGCCACGAACAGGGTCTTCTTTCCTTTCACTGTTTCACCTCTCCTTGCGCTTTGCGTAGCGCTGGACGAAAATTCCCGGGCCAGCGTTCGCCGGGAGCCCTTCGGTCTGCACAATACCCAACCCACCATCGGACCTCAGAAGCAGTCTTGCGACTCCGTGTCATTCCCTCCTTTGTTCCTGGGTGTTGTTGACGAATTGGTTACGACAGGCGTCAATTAAGCAACGGATGTGCCATACCGAGGACGCCATCGCGAAGGGACTGCCGGGCAAGGATTTACGGCAAAACGGGGACGTTACCGAACGGGAGTTCGGCCGGGCGATTCGTCGTTTTCGTCGAGAGGAGGGAGACAGATCCGACGACTCTTGCCGGAAGGGAGCGCTCCGATCCCTGATTCTCTGAAACCGCGAGTCCTCCGCGGCGTAGAAATGGGCGTGGAACACCGGAGCCCGGGCTTTCTCTTCTCCCTGCTGACATGCCTCGTTCTCGGGACGGCCACCCTCTCCTTCGCCGAGGAGCCTGAACGGGGACCGGAGATCCGCATCAGCCGGGCCGCCGCACCGATCTCCGTGGACGGAGACCTGTCCGATGCCGGGTGGAGAGGCGCCACCAAGGTGGACACCTGGTACGAGACGCGGCCCGGCGAGAATGTGGCTCCCAAGGTCCGAAGCGCCGGCTATCTCACCTACGACGATCGGTACCTTTACGCGGGGTTCGAGTTCTCCGATCCCGACCCGTCACGCATCCGGGCCCCGTACTCCGACCGGGACAACATCTCGACGAGCATCGACTACGGAGGGATCGTCCTCGACACCCGCCACGACGGGCGCACCGGGATCCTGTTCCTCGCGACGCCTCGCGGCATCCAGTACGACTCGGTCCAGGACGATGCGTCCGGGAGCGAGGACTCCTCGCCGGACTTCTACTGGGACTCCGCGGGAAGGATCACCGGGGATGGATGGGTCCTGGAGATGCGCATCCCGTTCTCCTCGCTCCGGTACGACGGCGCCGGCCCCCAGACCTGGGGCATCCTGCTCTTCCGGAACTACCCGCGGGACGACCGCTACCAGATCTTCTCGACGACGCTTCCCAGGGGGAGCGCCTGCTTCATCTGCCACGAGCACCCGCTGACGGGCCTCGAGGGGCTACCCTCGGGGGACCACTTCGTCGTCGCTCCCTATGCATCCGCCAGAAAGCAGTCGGAACCGGTCGCGGGACCGGGGAGTCCCCTCGACGGCGGCGACGCGGACTCGACCGGCGGCGTGGACGCGAAGTGGATCCCGAACCCCGACAATGCCCTGGATCTGACGCTGAACCCCGACTTCTCCCAGGTGGAGTCGGACGTCACCCGAATCTCCGCCAACGAGAGGTTCGCCATCCTCTATCCGGAGAAGCGTCCCTTCTTCCTGGAAGGGATGGAGCTCTTCTCGACCTCGATCCCCGCGGTCTACACCCGCACCCTGACCTCTCCACGCTGGGGGATGCGCGCGACCGGCAAGACGGGGAACACGGCCTACACCGCCCTCGTGGGCGAGGACCGCGGCGGCGGGAGCGTGATCGTCCCGGGCCCCGAGTTCTCCTCCTTCGCCCCCCAGGATTTCTCCTCGACGTTCGCCCTCGCCCGCGTGCGCCACGACATCGGCGGCTCGTACGTGAGCTTCCTCGTCACCGACCGTGAGATCGACGGCGGGGGTTTCAACCGGGTCGCAGGCCCCGACTTCCAGTGGCGGCCCAACGACACGGACATCGTTTCCGGCCAGATCCTGTACAGCATGACCGGGACGCCCGACCGGACGGACCTGGCGGGAACCTGGGACGGCCGCCATCTCTCCGGGACGGGCGTCGATTTCTGGTGGTCCCACACGACGCGGATCTTCGATTTCTCCGCGCAGACGAAGATCTTCGGCGACGGTTTCCGGGCGGAATGCGGCTTCGTCCCGCAGGTTGGATTCCGCGAGGGATACGCGGAGACCGGACGCACGTGGCACCCGACCGGGTTCCTCTCCCGCGTGAGGACCTTCGCCATGGTCAACCACATCGAGGACCATGACGGAGAGCTCCTCAGGCGCCTCGTCGCCGGCGGCGTCGGGATGGACGGCCGCTGGAACTCCTTCGGCCGCTTCTGGCTGTACCTCGACCAGATGAAGGCGGGGGCCGACGTCTTCCCGCGGCGGCAGTTCCGGTTCGAGTTGCGCGCCAACCCGTCCCCGGTCGTGTCGGACGTGGGACTGGCCGGGATCGTGGGAGAGGAGATGGACATCGAGAACACGAGGCCGGGCGAGGGCGCCAGCTTCACGGTCGGGGCCACGCTGCGCGCCGGCGACCACCTCGCGACGCGGCTCGATGCCGAGCGGCGCTGGCTCGACGTCCGGCGCGATTCCTCGGGCCCGTATGAGCGTCTCTTCACCGCGAGCGTGGAGCGGGTCAAGGCCACGTGGACGTTCAACGCCAGGAGCTACCTGCGCCTGATCGGCCAGTGGGATCGCACGAAGCGCGATCCTCTGCTGTACGCGTTCTCCGTGCCGGCGAAAGAGGGCGCCTTCGCGGCGTCGGCGCTGTTCTCCTACAAGCTCAACTGGCAGTCGGTCCTGTTCCTCGGGTACGGAGACGACAGGGCCCTCGGGCCGGATGGGGAGATGGCAAAGGCGGGGCGGGAGTTCTTCCTTAAGGTGTCCTACGCATTTCAGCGGTGAGACCGGCCCGACCGGCGCGAAGCGACCGGGAAGAGACGATTCTGTCGGAGGCCCCTACTTCTGTTGGTGTGAGCGCAGACGCTGGAGCTTGCGATAGAGAGTGCGCTCGCCCAGCCCGAGCAGGCGGGCGAGGTCGCCGCGGTCCCCCGTGAAGCGGCTTGCCGCCCACTCCAGATAGCGCTGCTCCATCTCCTCGAGCGGCAGGATCTTGCCGGTCGGGGGCACCGGCGAGAACTCCGAGGTGCCTTCGCGGATCTCCTCCGGCAGATGCTCGGGGAAGATCGTGTTGCCGTCGGCGAGCAGGAGGGCCCGCTCGAGGATGTTGCGCAGCTCGCGGATGTTGCCCGGGAATGCGTAGGCGCGAAGCGTCTCCATCGTCGAGGGATCGAGCTTGCTCTCTCCGGGCGTGGGCGCGATTCGCATCATCATCGACCGTGACAGCAGCTCGATATCCTCGGGGCGCTCCCGCAGCGACGGGAGCCGGACCGGGAACGCGCTGATCCTGTAGTAGAGATCGGCCCGGAAGGTGCCCTCGCCCACCATGCGCTGCAGGTCGCGGTGGGTGGCGCAGATGAGCCGGACATCGGCCCGCAGCAAGTCGACGCTCCCGACGCGCCGGTAGGTGCCGGTCTCGATCAGCCGCAGCAGCTTGACCTGCAGGGACTGGGAGAGGTCGCCCACCTCGTCGAGGAAAAGGGTGCCGCCGTTGGCGGACTCCACCATTCCCACCTTGCGGGTGTAGGCGCCGGTGAACGCCCCCTTCTCGTGGCCGAACAGCTCGCTCTCGAACAGCGACTCGACGAGGCCCGAGCAGTCGAGCGCCACGAACGGGCGGGAGCTGCGGCGGCTCAGCGTGTGCACGGCCTCGGCGGCCAGCTCCTTGCCGGTGCCTGACTCCCCGAGCAGGAGGACCGTGGTCTCGGAGGGGGCCACCCGCTGCAGCAACTCGAGCATCCGGTTGAAGGCCATCGACCGGCCGACCAGCCCCTTCTCGGTGGCGACGGGCTTCGCGATCCGGGTCGGCTGGATGCTCTCGAGGTAGCACAGGACCTTTCCCTCCTCGCCGATCACGGGGCAGGCCTGGACGTCGTGATGCACCTCGCCCTCGGGGGTGTGGTGGACGTGCACGCAGCGCTGCGACTGGCCGAGCTTGCGGCTCAGCCGGAGCGGGCACGACTCGCCCTGCTGCCAGCAGGGCACCTCGAGACCGTGGGAGACCTCGTAGCAGTGGCGGCCGACGACGCTTTTCCCCTGCCCGAAATGATCCTCGTAGTGCTGGTTCGCCGCTAGGATCTCCCCCTCCTCGGAGAGCACCGCCACCGGAAACCTCTGGCAGTTCAGGACCGCCTTCACCACGCTCAAGTCCTTGAAGATCTCGCGCGAAAGGTCAAGACTGTGCATTGCACCCCCCCGCCATTTGTGTCACCTCCTGTGCCATTCGAACATGAGCAGTCTAGCACAACTCGAGCGAATCGGGGAAGCCAACCGTATTATACCTCGACGGTCTGACATTTCATCGAACCTGACCCACCAAAACTGACGCCTATGGCGATTGCTCCGCCCGGGACTGCCTGTCAGGGCAGCCTAACCAATGAAAGAGAGGCGAATCGAGGGTACTCGTCGTTCCTGTGAGCGATTTCCTGTGGAGAACAAGTGTATATCATTCAGCTAATTATAGAGAAGCTATCCCAGCCCTGTACGAAAGTTCTTTTTCTCCGAGCGATTGGCGCCAGCCTTGCTCTGTATGAAGCCATACGTGCTAGGAGGCCGGCCGGACTGACGTATGGCGACTTGCATAAGACAATGTTGTCATCGGAGAAGGGGGGAATCATGAAAGCCCTTGTGATGTGTCTAGTTCTGGCAGTGATCTTCCTGGCTGTACCGGCGAACGTGTGGGCACAGGATCATGGTGGCGGCAGCAGCGGCTGCGGCGACGTCTTCGGCGACCTCATTGAGATCAAGCGGAATGCCGTGACGGGCCAGCCGATTCTCCAGAAGCGGTGGATCGAGTACCCGCAGGACGTCCTGGACTGGGGGTACTGCCCGATCCCGATCGACGCGAACGGCAACGAGATCCCGTTCGTGGACCTCTCCTGCGATCCGGCCAACGTCGACGCCGTGGTCGAGGTGGACTACTTCGGGCGGCTGAACGGGGGCCGCACGAAGGAGAAGAACAACCGGATGCACTTCAGCTCGGCGATCGAGAACATCAAGATGTCGGACTACGTGAGACAGGACCCGACGGGCAGGCTCGAGCTCGGCTTCGACTGCGAGTTCGACCCCCAGGGTCAGCCGACCTCCTGCGACTGGGTTGTCATCGACTCGCCGATGGAGAGCATGGGGCTCTACGTGCGCCTGTTGAAGTACGGGCACCTCCAGACCGATCCGCTGGAGGAGGACCCCTGGAAGGCGGGAGACCCCGCGGCCGGCATCCAGTACCACCCCGCGCTCGCTCCGGAGGACTGGGCCAAGTTCGACAGCTCCGTCCGGCACCTGCTGCCCGGCAATGGAGCGGTGGACTGCTTCCCCGGCGGCGTGTTCGTCCTGACGTGCTCCGACGCCGAGACACTTGACTTCCGGGACCTCGTTCGCTCCGGTTCGTTCCTGGCGGGCGCCGCGGACAAGACCGGCAAGATCACCCCGGACCTCGTCCAGTACTTCAACCGCATCATGAAGATCACAAAGAACACCGAGTACACGGTGGCAACCCTGAACACGCTGCCGGCGCTGATCCGGCTGGAGGACGGCGTGACGATCGTCGAGGCCACGCCCGGCCTTCCGGCCCCCGCGGACGAGAGGTTCGTGGACTTCGGCGCGACCCTCTACAAGCCGAGATGGCACAACGCGACGCTCAAGGTGATCAAGCCGCTCTTCGTCACCCCAAAATACTGGGTGGAGAAGTACGACGTCCCGCTGTTCGGATATCTCAGGTACAAGAACAACCGGAAACTGACCGACCAGTTTACGAACCTCGACGGCTATATCGCCGCCGCGAGCGATTCCCTTCGGTCCATCGAGTTCATCCACAACTACTCCATTCCGGAGGACCTGGGCTGGAACTTCAACTACTAGGCAGGGCTGCCGGGGACGGGGCGCCGGAGTAGGGCGTCCCGTCCCTTGCGAGAGTCCCGATGCGGGCGCCCCGGGCGCCCGCACCGGGGCTCGCTTCTGGGGAAGGGCGGGGCTCATACCGCAGCGCCAGGCGCTCCTCGAACCCGCCGAAGCGCGTCGGGGTCACACCCCGCCCTCCCCACCTTCCCCGCAGTTTATCCAGGACCTCCGTCACATCCTCGCCCCGGTAGTCCCGACGATCCTCCAAGGCCAGACATTCCCCTTGTGAAAACGTCCACCACCGTCGGCACCGGGAGTCTCCCACCGGACGCCAGCGCAGAGTGCGTGGACGTCCTTCCCGGCAGTAGGTGATAATGTGGCGCTCGCGAATAGGCGCTTGCGAGGCCGGAAATCCGAAGCGGCGACCAGGGAGTAGCGGCGATGCACATTCCTGACGGCTTCCTCAGCGCCCCCGTGGCCGCGACGACCTGGCTCGCGGCGGGAGCGGCCCTCGCCGCGACCCTGCGTGCCGAGCGCCGCGATTCCGCGAGGGTCCCCTCCGGCGTGCTGGGATCGCTCGCGGCATTCGTTTTCGCCGCCCAGATGGTCAACCTCCCCGTGGCGCCCGGAACCAGCGGACACCTCGTGGGGGCGACTCTCGTGGCCATGCTGGTCGGCCCGTGGCGGGCGCTGATCATCATGGCCGTCGTCCTCGCCATCCAGGCCATGCTCTTTCAGGACGGAGGATTCACCGCCTACGGAGCGAACCTCCTCGACATGGGCCTGGCCGGCTCCTTCGTGGGGTTCAGCGTGGTCTTCCTCGCGACCCGCTTCCTGCGCGGCCTTCGGGGCCACGTCGCCGGCGCGGTGGTCGGCGCCTTCACCGCGACCCTGAGCGGCGCCGTCCTTACGTCGCTCTGGCTCGCCCTCTCCGGCCTTTACCCCCTGCGCGGGATTCTGTCCCTGATGCTGGTGACGCACACCGCCATCGGAGTGCTCGAGGCGGCGCTCACCGGGGCCATCCTGGTCACGCTGCTGCGCTGGCGTCCCGACCTCGTCGCCGGCGCGAGCGGCGCCGCAGGTCTTCGCCGGCCGGCTGCCGTCGCCATCGGCCTGCTGGGCGTCGCGCTCGTGGTGGCCGCATTTTTCGCGCCGTTCGCCTCCCGGCTCCCCGACGGCCTGGAGCGGACGGCCCTGGATCTCGGCTTCTCGGCGCGGGCGAACCCGATCCTGTCGGTGCCTCTGGAGAAGAGCGCCCTGTTTTTCGGCCCCCTCGCGCCCCTGGCCCCGGTCCTGGCGGGCCTGCTCGGAACTCTATCCGTGGCTCTCGTGGCCTGGATGGCCGCGCGCGGACTCTCGAAAGCAAGCGATGTCCCACACCGGTAGATCGCCCGGTCTCGTCCTCGCCGCCGGCCTCGGGACGGTGCTGGCCGCCGCGACCGCGCCCGCCGGCCTCGGCGGCCGGCCCATTCCCGCGGCCTCGTGGCTGATCTGGGGAGGCGTGCTCACGCTCGCCCTCGCGGCCTTTTCCCTCGCGGGCGTCTCCCCGGGGACGGCACTCCGCAGGCTGGCCTGGCTGCTCCCCGTGATCGCGCTGCTCGCTCTCCCCGCCGGCCTCCTGTCGGAACCGGGCAGACGGGCCCTCGTGACGCTCGGGCTCGCCGTCCGGGCGTTCGCCTCCGCTTCCGCCGCCGCCGCCCTGGCGACCTGGCTCGGACCCGCGGGCCTCCTCGAGGGTCTCCGCCGACTCCGGGCCCCGGAACGCCTGGTGGAGGTCCTGGCCGCGGCGGTGGCGAGTCTCTCGATCGTCATCCGCCAGGTGTCCGCCATGCTCCGCGCCCGCGAGGCGAGGCGGCCGGGCTTCGGCGCCTGGTCACGGCTCCTCACCTCCCCGCGCCGGACGGCGCGAGGTTTCGGCCGTCTGGTCGCCGCGCTCCTGCTGCGGTCGCTCGAGCGCGGCGAGGCCCTGGAGCGCGCCCGCCGCGCCCGCGGGATGGCCGAGCCGTGAGCGCGACCTCCGCCGGAGTGAGCCTGGAGATCACGGGGCTTTCGTATCATTATCCCGACGGCTCCCCCGCCCTCCGTGGTATCGGCTTCTCGGTCGCCGCCGGCGAGCGTCTGGCCCTGCTCGGCCCCAACGGCGCCGGGAAATCCACGCTGCTGCTCCACCTGGCCGGCCTGCTCCCCGAGCGGCACCGCTATCTCCACGGCCACGGCGCCCACAACCATCCGCACCGTCACGACGCGACGGGCCGGATTCTCATCGACGGGATCGATCTCACGCCACGCAACATCCGCGACGTGCGGGACCGGGTCGGAATCGTCTTCGAGGACCCGGACGATCAGCTGTTCGGGCTCACCGTGGGTGAGGACGTGGCCTACGGCCCGCAGGCGCGCCGCTGGAGTCCGGAGCAGGTCGAGGCTGCCGTCCGCCGAGCCCTGGCGGCGGTCAGGCTGACCGGCTTTGAGTCCCGACCGCCGCACCATCTGTCGGCGGGGGAGAAGCGGCGCGCGTGCCTCGCGGGGGCGCTGGCCTGCCGGCCGGGCCTGCTCCTGCTCGACGAGCCCGCCAGCGGACTGGATCCCCGTGGACGCCGCGAGCTGGCCGAGCTCCTCACCGGGTTGCCGGCAACCCTGGTGATCGCGAGCCACAACCTCGAATTCATGCGACGGCTCTGCTCGCGTGCGCTCGTTCTGGACCGCGGAGAGATGGTGGCCGAGGGGCCGCTGGAAAGCGTTCTGGCCGATACAGACCTCCTGATCCGCCACGGACTGGCCTGAACCCTGTCTCGCGACCGGTGGGCCGGCGGGCCCCGGGGCGTGCCGGATTGCCCGGACGCCGGGATTGTGCAACAATCCGCGCGCTCCTGAATCCTGTCCGTCCCGGAGAGGGGGGATTCGCGCAGAAGGAGGAGCCGTTTAGCGAGATCTCAACCACCGAAAGCACAGGAGGATGTGAATGACACGCAAGCTCATGCTCCTCGCCCTGATTCTCGCCGTCGCCTCACCTGCCGCCCTGGCCGGGGGATACGTGGGCGCCGGCGTCGGCCAGGCGTACACAAAGGTCAAGGACGTCGATCTGAGCGAGGACGCCACGGGGTGGAAGGTCTTCGCGGGCTACAATTTTCTGAAGTATTTCGGCGTCGAGGCGTCCTACGTGGACTTCGGATCGGTCAAGGATTCGAGCTCGGATGTCGAGTTTGAAGCCAAGACCTTCGATGCCTTTGCCGTGGGCAAGATCCCCTTCCCCGTCGTCGAGCCCTTCGTGAAGATCGGCTACGCCAACGTCGACAGCACGGCCACCCTCTCAACCGACTCGTTCAGCGACAAGAGCTGGGGCCTCGCCTGGGGAGCGGGCGTGGGGTTCAACATCCTGAAGAAGCTGCACCTCCGGGTGGAGTACGAGCAGTTCGACGTCTCCCCCGACTACGAGGGGGTCGAGCCGGATACCGACCTCTACATGATCTCCGCCGCGGCCGCCTGGAGGTTCTGAACGGCATTCGAGTCCTGCTATCCGGGGCTGCCTCCGCCGCGACCGCGGGGGCGGCCCCTTTCTGTATCGAGGCAGGGCCGGCCGGGCTAGCCTCTCCGTTCACTCGACCCATGACCGCCGCCTTTTCCCTCCGGAGGCTTGACTGAAAACCATGGACAAGCGTGCGCATCGCCGGATCACCCGTGGATTGCCATTCGTTCTGCTGGCCGCTTCCGCCGGAATCGTTCTCCTCTCCGGCCCGGATCTCCGGGCGGCGGGGGCCGGGCCCTCCGCATCCGAC
>Ga0315276_10006966_pt1 | contig 10444 bp, 11 predicted proteins | sample YL17G05_0_MG_FD_204542 | JGI IMG/M metagenome (GOLD analysis project Ga0315276, IMG submission 204542) | Sediment microbial communities from Yellowstone Lake, YNP, Wyoming, USA - YL17G05_0 | ecosystem: Environmental > Aquatic > Freshwater > Lake > Sediment | place: USA: Wyoming | collected... | reverse complement strand
AGCGCCGCGTAGGCCGTGTTGCCGCGCTTCGTGCGTTCGTCGAGATCGCGGGCCGCGGCCGCGGCCCGCTGCTCCGCCTGCTGCAGCGCCGCCAGCGTCTCCAGGTCGAGCGCGGTGAGGCAACGCGCCACGGCCTCCGTTTCGCGCGACGGGGCCTGGCACTCGGCGAGCGCACCGGCGGCCGCCATCCCCGGCAGCAGCGCAACTGCGGCAAGCAGCGCGACGGCCATGCGCGGCGTCATCGCCGGCCCTCGAGGAAATTGCGCAGCAGTGCGTGGCCGTGCTCGGTCAGGATCGCTTCCGGATGGAATTGCACGCCTTCGACCGGCCAATCGCGATGGCGCACGCCCATGACCTCGCCGTCGTCGGCGGTCGCGGTGACCGCGAGGCACGCCGGCATCGTCGCGCGCTCGATCGCGAGGGAGTGGTACCGCGTCGCCGTGAACGGGGAGGGCAAGCCGCTGAAGACGCCGCGGCCATCGTGGGTCACGGGCGAGACCTTGCCGTGCATCACGCGCTGCGCGCGGACGATCGCGCCGCCGAAGGCCTGGCCAATCGCCTGGTGCCCGAGGCAAACGCCGAGAATCGGAATCGTGCCGGCGAAACGCCGGATCAGAGGCACCGAGATTCCGGCCTCGTCGGGCGTGCACGGACCGGGCGAAATGACGATCTTCTCGGGCTCCCACGCGGCGACCTGATCCAGCGTGAGCGCGTCGTTGCGATAGACGTGCACGTCGGCGCCCAGCTCGCCCAGGTACTGGACGAGGTTGTAGGTGAAGCTGTCATAGTTGTCGATCATCAGCAGCATGGTCAATCGTCCGCGTCGAGCCCCTGCTGCACCATGTCGGCGGCGCGCAGCACCGCACGCGCCTTGTTCTGGGTTTCGGTCCATTCCGACGCGGGCACCGAATCGTGGACGATGCCGGCTCCGGCCTGCGCATAGAGCATCCCGTCCTTGATCACCGCAGTGCGGATCGCGATCGCGGTATCCATGTCGTCCTGAAAGCTCACGTAGCCGACCGCGCCGGCGTAGACACCGCGACCCGTCGGCTCGAGTTCGTCGATGATCTCCATCGCGCGGACCTTGGGCGCGCCGCTCACCGTGCCGGCGGGAAACGCGGCGCGCAGCACATCGATGCTCGTGAGGCCGGGTTTCAGCGTGCCCTCGACATTGGAAACGATGTGCATCACGTGCGAGTAGCGCTCGATCACCATCCGGTCCGCGAGCTTGACGGTGCCGGTCTGCGCGACCCGCCCCACATCGTTGCGGCCCAGGTCCACGAGCATCACGTGCTCCGCGAGCTCCTTGGGGTCGTTCAGCAGTTCCTGCGCGAGCTGCTCGTCGGCCTCCCTCGTGGCACCGCGCGGGCGCGTGCCGGCGATCGGGCGCAGCGTCACTGCGGAGCCTTCCTTGCGCACGAGGATCTCGGGGGACGCGCCGACCACGTGGAAGCTGCCGAAATCGTAATAGAACATGTACGGCGACGGATTCAACGAGCGCAGTGCCCGGTACAGAGACAGCGGCGATGACGCAAAAGGCCGCCGCATCCGCTGCGACAGCACGACCTGCATCACGTCCCCGGCCGCGATGTACTCCTTCGCCCGCGCTACCGCGCGCTGGAAGCCGTCGGCGCCGAACTCGCTCTCGGTCGGCGTGACGGCCGTAGCCGTCTGAAACGGGATCGACACCGGTTCGCGCAGCTTGCGGCGCAGTGCCTGCAGCCGGTTCCTCGCGTTTGCGTATGCGTCGTGTTCTCCCGGATCGGCATAGACGATCAGGTAGATCTTTCCGGCGAGGTTGTCGACGACCGCCAGCTCCTCGGTGAGCAGCAGCGAGATGTCGGGAATGTCGGCGAGGCCCGGGGCCGGCGGCGGGGCCCTTCCGGCGAGCTTCGGCTCGATATGGCGGACGGTGTCGTAACCGAAGCAGCCCGCAAGCCCTCCGCAGAAGCGCGGCAGACCCGGGCGGGGGGCGGCCCGGTAACGGCGCATGAACTCGCTGACGAACGCCAGCGGGTCGCCTTCGTGTCGCTCGACGACCGTCCCGCCGTCGTCGACTTCGATCGCGGTACCGCGCGCGCGGATGCGCACTCTTGCCGGCAGCCCGATGAACGAGTAACGGCCGTACCGTTCTCCGCCCACCACGGACTCGAGCAGATACGTGTAACGCTCGTTGGCGAGCTTGACGTAGAGCGACAGCGGCGTGTCGAGGTCCGCGAACGACTCGAGAACCAGCGGAATGCGGTTATACCCTTGCGCGGCCAGCGCGCGGAATTCGGCTTCGGTCATGATGCTTCGACGATCTCTTCAACGCGGACAACGGAGCAGTCGGGGACTGCGTGGGGCATCGCTCTCGGACGGCGACGCCAGGGCACGTGCGGTCAGCGCCAGCAGCGCCAAGCGGTCGTGCGCCACCACCGCGCGAACACGGCGGGACCCTTGCGGTTGAAGATGTCGAAGCTCACGGTGTGTCGGGAGGAACGAAGCGGACGCGGTCGGCGACCGCTGCCAGCGACGCGACTATACCATCGGCCGCGAGGTTTTGCACCGGCTCCCCCTCGTTGTAGCCGTAGGGAACCACCAGCACCGGGCAGCCCGCGGCGCGCGCGGAGAGCACGTCGTTGATCGAATCGCCCACCATCAGCAACCGGTGCGGCGGCACGCCCATGGCCTTCGCCGCGTGGAGCAACGGGCCCGCGTCGGGTTTGCGCGTCGGCAGGTCGTCCCCGCCGATCAGGAGCGAAAAGAAGCGCTCTATTCCGGCCTGCGCGAGATGCGGGCGCACGAACCGCGCCGCCTTGTTGGTCACGACGGCGAGCGGAAAACCCATCGTCCGGAGTCGTTCGAGCCCTTCGATCATTCCCGGAAACGACCGCGTCTCGCGGCCGAGACGCGCCGCATAGTGCGCCTGGTAGCGACCGAGCGCGTCCTTGACTTCCGCGTCGTCGACCGCCTCGGGCGAGACACCCGTCGCGCGCGCGAGCACCCTGCGGACGAGGTTGGGCATTCCCTTGCCGATCATCGTTCGGATCGCATCGATCGGCATCGCGGGATGACCGAGCTCCGCGAGCAGGGCGTTGACCGACGCCGCGAGATCGCGGATCGTGTCGAGCAGGGTGCCGTCGAGATCCAGAGCGACGGCGCTGACTGCGAACATGCGCGCGCCACCCTCCGGATTCATGTCCATGATCGCGCGGGAATTTTGGTCAGCCGGCCTTCGCGAGCTCGGCGCGCATCGTCGCGATGGTCGCCTTGTAGTCGCCGGCGCCGAAGATCGCCGAGCCCGCCACGAACGTGTCCGCCCCGGCCTTCGCGATCGCCGCGATGTTGTCGACCTTCACGCCGCCGTCGACCTCGAGCAGGATCGGCCGGCCTGTCCGCTGCTGCGCCGCTTCGATGCGGGCGCGCGCGAGTCCGAGTTTGGCGAGCGCCCCCGGGATGAACGACTGACCGCCGAAGCCCGGGTTCACCGACATGATCAGCACGAGGTCGAGCTTGTCGATCGTGTGGTCGAGCCAGTCGAGCGGCGTTGCCGGATTGAACACGAGTCCCGCCTTGCAGCCGCACTCGCGGATGAGTCCGATCGTGCGGTCGACGTGCTCGGAGGCCTCCGGATGGAAGCTCACGATCGCCGCACCCGCCTTCGCGAAATCGGGGACGATGCGGTCGACGGGCTTCACCATCAGATGCACATCGATGGGGACGCTCGCGTGGGGCTTGAGCGCCTCGCAGACCAGGGGCCCGATCGTCAGGTTGGGAACGTAGTGGTTGTCCATCACGTCGAAATGGAGCAGGTCGGCGCCGGCGGCGATCACCGCCCGGGCCTCGTCGCCCAGCCGCGCAAAATCCGCGGACAGCAACGATGGCGCAATTCTGTAATCTGGCATGGGTTTATAATCGGCTCAGGAAATGCCTGCACGACGCCTATGGGCGAAACCAGAAAATACGAGATCACGGTCGCGGTGAATTCGGCGTACCTCGCCGACCAGTCGGACCCCTCGCGCAACCAGTACGTTTTCGCGTACACGATCACCATCGCCAACACCGGCGCCGTGGCGGCGCAGCTCATCAGCCGCCACTGGATCATCACCGACAGCGAACATCAGGTTCAGGAAGTGAAGGGGCTGGGCGTGGTCGGACAGCAGCCGCTGCTCCAACCCGGCGAGAGTTTCGAGTACACGAGCGGCACCAGCCTGGCCACCGCGGTCGGCACGATGCGCGGCACGTACCAGATGGTCGCGGCGGACGGCACGGCGTTCGACGCCGACATCCCGCTCTTCACCCTGTCCATGCCGCGCGTGCTCCATTAGGGCGGCGGCGCGTTGCCGACATCGCTCTTGGTTCCGCGTGGCGGCTTTCTGCGTTTCGGGCCCATCGTCCAGCCGACGATGACGACCGCGAGAAGAAGCGCGACCATTGCTTCGAGGAAAAACCATTCCATCGCCCTGCGACTCCTTCGCTCGCCCGCTGCGCGCGTTGCGCTCGCCGCGGCGGCGCTCGCGATCATTGCCGGCTGCGCCACCGGCCCGCCTGCGCCGGCCCCGCTTCCGGTCTCCAAGCCGTCTCCTGCCGTAACTCCGGTACCGCCCGAGGTGCCCTCGCTGCCCGCGACCTACGCGCCCGTTGCGTGGGGCGCGCTGCCTGGCTGGTTCGAGGATCGGGTCGATGAAGCGTGGTCGGCATTCCGCGCGGGTTGCATCGCCCTCGTCGCCTCCGCAACGACGCAGGCGCTGTGGCAGGCGCCGTGCGCCGCTTCGGAGACCGTCGCTCCGAAGGATTTCAACGCCGTCCGCAGATTCTTCGAGAACCATTTTAGCCCATATCAGGTGATCGCCGCCGATGGCCGCGACACCGGCATAATCACCGGCTACTACGAGCCGCTGCTGGCGGGCAGCCGCGTGCGGTCGCAGCGCTACGGCGTGCCGCTTTACGCGCCGCCGGACGATTTGCTGACGATCGACCTCTCCGATCTCTATCCCGAGCTCAGGGACAGGCGGCTGCGCGGCCGCGTCGAAGGCAAGCGTGTCATCCCTTACTGGCCACGCGGGGACATCGAGAACGGCAAGGCGCCCGTGACCGGCAAGGAGCTGGTCTTCATCGACGACCCGGTCGAAGCGTTCTTCCTGCAGATCCAGGGTTCGGGCCGCGTCCGGCTTGCCGAGGGCGGCATCATGCGCGTGGGCTACGCCGACCAGAATGGCCACCCGTACCGCTCGATCGGGCGCGTGCTGGTCGAACGCGGCGAATTGCCGCTCGAGCGCACGTCGATGCAGGCAATCAGGGATTGGGGCCGCCGCAACCCCGAGAAGCTGATGCCGCTGCTCGACGAGAACCCGAGCTACGTTTTCTTCCGCGAAATTCCGGCACCGGCGCCGGGCACCCTCGAGGCCGAGATCGACGGCCCCTTCGGGACACTCGGCGTGCCGCTCCTGCGCGAGCGCACGCTCGCGGTCGATACGCGGTCGATTCCACTGGGTGCGCCGGTGTATCTCGCGACGACGTATCCGCTGTCGACACGGCCGCTGCGCCGACTGATGCTTGCGCAGGACACCGGTGGCGCCATCCGCGGCGCGGTGCGCGCCGACTTCTTCTGGGGTTTCGGCGAGCCCGCCGGACGAGAGGCGGGGCGGATGAAACAGGACGGGCGGATATGGCTCCTGTGGCCGAAGGACGCGGGGCCGCCGGTGCCCGCCGCCGTCAGGCGTTGATCGCGAGGACTCCCTCTGCCTGCCGGTCTGCGTGATACGACGAGCGCACCAGCGCGCCGACGGCCGCGTGCCGAAAACCCATCGCCTTCGCCTCGCGCCCGAACATCCCGAACGTGTCCGGATGCACGTAGCGCACCACCGGCAGGTGGCCGGGTGTCGGCTGCAGGTACTGGCCGATCGTCAGCATGTCGATGTCGTGCGCTCGCATGTCGCGCATGACGGCGAGGATCTCGTCGTCGGTCTCGCCGAGGCCCACCATCAATCCGGATTTGGTCGGGAGCGCCGGGAAACGCTGCTTGAACGCGCGAAGCAGGCCGAGCGAGTGCGCGTAGTCCGAGCCCGGTCGCGCCTGCTTGTACAGCCGCGGCACGGTTTCCAGGTTGTGGTTCAGGACGTCCGGCGGCGCTTCGCCGAGAATCGCGAGCGCGGAATCCAGCCGGCCGCGGAAATCGGGCACGAGCACCTCGATCTGCGTTCCCGGCGAGAGCTCGCGCACGGCGCGGATGCAATCGACGAAGTGCCGCGCCCCGCCATCGCGCAGATCGTCCCGATCGACGCTCGTGATCACGACGTACCGGAGCCCGAGCGCCGCGATCGTCCGGCCGAGGTTCGCGGGCTCGTCAACATCGAGCGGCAGCGGTCGGCCGTGACCGACGTCGCAGAACGGGCAGCGCCGCGTGCATACGTCGCCCATGATCATGAACGTCGCCGTCCCCTTGGAAAAGCATTCGCCGATGTTCGGGCACGAGGCCTCTTCGCAAACGGTATGCAGGCTGTGCTCGCGAAGAATCTTCTTGATTTCGGCGAAGCGCGGCGACGTCGACGCGCGCACGCGGATCCAATCCGGCTTCTTCAGCCGCTCGGAGGGGACCACCTTGATCGCGTACCTGGCAAAGACGCGGGCGGTTTTCGCCTCGCCCTTCTGCTTGACGCCGGCGGTGTCGGAGGAGGGGGGCGTGGCGCGCGAGGTCATGTCCGGGTTTTCGCAGTCAGATGCGCAGCGAGGATCGGCGCCAGCTCCGCGCCGGCTTGTTCGACGGTTCGCGCGACGCCGAGGTGGGCGAGTTGCGTCACCGCGAGCCCCGGGTAGCCACAGGGATCGATGTCGGAGAACGGCGCGAGATCCATCGCGACGTTCAGCGCGAGCCCGTGATACGTGCAGCCGTTGCGCACCCTGAGCCCCAGCGCGGCGATCTTGGCCTCGACGCCCCCGGCCAACACATAAACCCCGGGCGCCGACGGCTTGCCGTAAGCGGAAATCCCCAACGAATCAAGCCATTCTACCACCGACGTCTCGAGTGTCCGGACAATGGCCCGAATGCCGAGCTTCGCGCGCCGCAGGTCGAAAAGCAGGTACAGCACCAGCTGGCCGGGGCCGTGGTAGGTGATCTGCCCTCCCCGGTCGACGTTGATCGCAGGGATCCCGTTGTCGCGCAGCAGGTGCTCCCGGCGACCGGCGAGCCCCAGCGTGTAGACGGACGGGTGCTCGGTCAGCCAGATTTCATCGGGCGCATCGGCCGCGCGCGCGTCCGTGAAGGCCTGCATCGCACGCCACGTCGGTTCGTACAGGGCTCGGCCCAGCGTCCGGATGATAACGCGATCACCGCGGGGGGGCAGTTTATCTCCGGGCCCGACCCCTGGAGTCACGCGCGGCATACCTGCGACGTCGGGCATCAGAGCACCATCGCCACCATCGGGTGCGAGGTCAGATCGCGGTACAGATCGTCCAGCTGCTGGCGCGAGATCGCGTTGATCGTGCACGTGAGCGACAGATACTTGCCCGCTGTCGATGCCCGCATTTCCATCGTCGCCGGGTCGAAATCGGGCGCGTGCCGCTGCACGACCATCACGATTGCCTGCGCGAACCCGTCCTGCGTCCGGCCCATGATCTTGATCGGGAACTCCGTCGGGAACTTGAGCAGGGATTCGGCAGCTTGCGGCATCGGTACCGTTGTCATCCGTCATAAGTGGCGCCGCATGGCGGCGAATGCAAGATCCGCGTGCGGCTCGCATGACAACCTCGCGGCAAAGCGGCCCGGTCCGGCAGAAGCCCGGCCCCGCGAATTGGGGTCAGCCCGTGTGCGGACTCTCCTGACGAGCGTACATGTACTCGCGCGTCAGCGGATGCGGCAGGCGATCGTCGGGGAGCGGTTTACCGGCGAGCAGCTGCCACAACGACAGCCAGCCGCGATCGAAGGCGTGCGCCGAACCCGCGAGATAGATCCGCCACACGCGATACCTTTCCTCGCCGACCTCCGCGCGCGCGGCGTCGGCGTTCGCCTCGAGGCGCTCGCACCAGCTCCACAGTGTCTTCGCGTAATGTTCGCGCAGCGCCTCGGCGTCGATCACCTCGAGGCCCTGCGCCGCGACGCCCTCGATCACCTTCGACACGTGCGCGAGCTCGCCGCCGGGAAATACGTATTCCTCGACGAAGTCGCCGAGGCCGCTTCCGAGACTCTGCGCGCCGAGCCGGTTGTGCGTGATCCCGTGGTTCAGCACGAACCCGCCCGGCTTCAGGACCCGGTAGATCTTGCCGAAATACTTCGGGAAGCGCGCGATGCCGACATGCTCGAACATGCCGATGCTCGCGATCTTGTCGTAGAGAACGTCCTCGGGGAGGTCGAGGTAGTCGCGCAATTCGACGCGGACGCGGCCGGCGAGTCCGTTCGCGGCGATCCTTTCGCTCACGTGGTCGAACTGGTTCTTCGACAGCGTGATGCCGGTCGCCTGGACGCCGTAATGCTGCGCCGCCCGGAACAGGAGCGCACCCCAGCCGCAGCCGATGTCCAGAAACTGCTCGCCCGGTTGAAGCCGCAGCTTGCGGCAGATGTGGTCGAGCTTGGCTGTCTGCGCGTCGTCCAGCGTGTCGTCGTCCGCCCTGAAATACGCGCACGAGTAGATCATCTGCCTGTCGAGCCAGAGGCGGTAGAACGCATTCGAGACGTCGTAGTGATAGCCGATGTTCGCGCGGTTGCTGCGCCGCTGATGCCGCCAGACCCGCCAGCGCGTCGTGAGCGACTCACGGCTGTGCGAGATCTCGCCGACCATGCCGTCGACGATCGCCATCGCCCGGCGCGCACTGCCGGTGAAGTCGATGTCGTTGTTCACGTAGGCGCGGGCCAGGGCACCCATCGCCGGCGCCGCGAGCGCCTTCAGCCCTCGCCACGTCCGCGCGAGAATTTCGATCTCGGCCTCCGATGACAACGGAACGCGGCCGCCGTCGGGCAGCACGAGTGTAACGGGCAGATTGCGCCCGCCGTATCGGTTCGCGATGATCTTCTGCAGCGGTTCGGCCATGTCGCGCTCCAGACCAGCCATCGCAGGCGCGGCCACATCCGGCATTTGCGACGAGCCGGCGCCTGCCCCGTTCACCCCGGTCAACGGCCCGGGGCGGTCAGTCTAGCAAGAACGGACGGCGGAGGGCAGGCCGGATCTCGCCGGCCTCGGGTGCGACTTTTGGACACAGGCCCAGGCACTGCTACCATCGGAGTTTTCGTCCGAAGCCCCACATCGGCGCCCCCCCTTTGACCCCACCCGTTCACGGCAAACGCCCCGGCCGCCTCCCGGCATTCACGGAGCGGGAGTTCCGCGATTCGCTCGCCCAGTTCGCCACCGGGGTCACGGTGATCTGCGCGCCCGCGCCCGACGGTCAGTTCGTCGGCTTCACGGCGAACTCTTTCAACTCGGTGTCGCTCGACCCGCCGCTCATCGTCTGGAGCCTCAATCGCAGCGCGACCAATCTTGCCGCCTTCGAGCACGCTGAACGGTACGCGATCAATGTGCTGGCGCACGACCAGGCGGATCTCGCACGCCGCTTTTCGCGGCCGCATGCCGACCGTTTCGCCGGCGTCGCGTTTCGGCTGGGCACCGCGGGCGCGCCCCTGATCGACGGATGCGTCGCCTGGTTCGAGTGCCGGCACCATGTGCAGCACCCGACTGGCGACCACGTTGTCTTCATCGGCGAGGTGGAGACTTGCGCGCGGAGAAAGGGCGCCGGCCTCGTTTTTCACCATGGCCGCTACGGAACGACGCACCCGCTCGACCGGGGAGAAGCGTAGGCGCCTGTCGGACGTGCTCTTGCGGCTGCCGTGCCGGGCGTCACCGCGGCGGCTTGTGGGCCTGGAAGAGCGCGTGCATCCGGCGGAACATCGGCCCGGGAACCCCGCTCCCGAACGGCTTGCCGTCGACGAGGGTCACGGCGAGGACTTCCTTCGTCGATGACGTGAGCCACATTTCGTCCGCGGCAAGCGCCTCGGCCCTCGAAACCGGACGCATCTCGAACGGCAATCCCGCCTCGCGCGCAAACTCGTAGGTCGCGCCGTACGTGATTCCGGGCAGGATCAGGTTGTCCTTGGGCGGGGCGACGATCGTCCCGCCGATCACCACGAGAACGTTCGACGCCGACGCCTCGGTGAGATGACCGTCGCGAAACATCACGGTCTCGATGGCGCCAGCGTCGGCGGCGAGCTGGCGCATCAACACGTTGCCCAGAAGCGAGATCGTCTTGAGGTCGCAGCGCCGCCAGCGGTTGTCCTCGGCGGTCACCACGGCGACGCCCTTCCCGATCTGCTCCGCAGACGGCGTCGCGAGCGGATTGCTCATCATGAAGACCGTCGCCGGCACTCCGGAAGGAAACGCGTGGTCACGCTTCGCGACGCCGCGCGTAACCTGGAAATACACGCCCTGGTCGTCGAAGGGCTGTCTCGCGACGAGCTCGCCGATGATCGCCGTCCACT
>Ga0315276_10006964_pt1 | contig 10444 bp, 7 predicted proteins | sample YL17G05_0_MG_FD_204542 | JGI IMG/M metagenome (GOLD analysis project Ga0315276, IMG submission 204542) | Sediment microbial communities from Yellowstone Lake, YNP, Wyoming, USA - YL17G05_0 | ecosystem: Environmental > Aquatic > Freshwater > Lake > Sediment | place: USA: Wyoming | collected... | reverse complement strand
TCCCTCATGTGCCGCGCCCAGATCCGCCGGGCGGCGCGCAGCTTGGCGATCTCCTCGAAGAAGTCCAGGTGCGAGTTGAAGAAGAACGACAGGCGGGGGGCGAAGTCGTCGATCTTCTGGCCCGCCGCCAGGGCGTGCTCCACGTAGGCGAACCCGTCGGCCAGGGTGAAGGCGAGCTCCTGGGCGGCCGTGGCCCCCGCCTCGCGGATGTGGTAACCGCTGACCGAGATGGTGTTCCACTGCGGGACATGGTCCGCGCAGAAGGCCATGAGGTCCGTGATGAGGCGCAGGTGGGGTTCCGGCGGGAAGATCCACTCCTTCTGGGCGATGTACTCCTTCAGGATGTCGTTCTGCAGAGTCCCCCGCAGCTGGCCGAAGGGGATGCCGCGGTTGCGGGCGTTGGCCAGGAACATGGCGAAGACCCAGGCCGCGGGCGCGTTGATGGTCATGGAGGTCGAGACCCGCTCCAGCGGGATCTCGTGGAACAGGCGCTCCATGTCCGCCAGCGTGTCCACCGCGACGCCGGTCTTCCCGACTTCTCCCGCCGAGAGGGCGTGGTCGGAGTCCAGCCCGTAGAGCGTGGGGTTGTCGAAGGCGACCGAGAGGCCGGTCTGGCCCTTCTCCAGCAGGAAGCGGTAGCGCTCGTTCGTCTGGCGGGCCGTGCCCATGCCGGCGAACTGGCGCATGGTCCAGAGCTTCCCGCGGTACATCGAGGCGTGCACTCCCCGCGTGAAGGGGTACTCGCCCGGGTGACCCACCTCGGCCTCGAGGTCGAGGCCCTCGAGGTCCGCCTGCGTGTAGAGCGGCTCGAGCGGCCGGCCCGAGAGCGAGGAGAAGTCCGCGTCCCGCAGGCGGGAGCCGGCGTGCTTCTCCTCCCACGCCTTCCGGCCCGTGGCCGCTTCGTCAGGTCCTTTCATCCTCGATCTCCATTTTGACCCGGGCGCCGATGGCCCGCAGGAAGGGGTAGGGCGAGCGGCTGTCCTCCAGCAGTCCCTCCGCCGCGGCGCGCAGCTCCGCCGGCGCATCCGTCAGGACCGAGAAGCGGTCCCACAGGTCCCGCAGGATCGAGGCCTTGAGGTCCGCCTCGAGACGCTGGCGCCGTTTGTCGCGGAACCGCCCGGACGTGGCGTGCTGCTCGATCAGCCGCTCCAGCTCGGTGGAGACCTCGTCCAGGCCCTGGTCCTGCAGGGCCGAGGCGGTCAGGACCGGCGGGACCGGGACGGCCTTCGGGCGGCCGCCGATCTCGTAGAGGAAGCGCAGCGAGTCCAGCAGGGTGTCGGTGCCCGGCAGGTCCGACTTGTTGACCAGCAGCAGGTCGGCCGCCTCGATGATCCCGGCCTTGAGGGCCTGGATGACGTCCCCGGCGCCGGGCTGCAGGACGAGCACGATCAGGTCGGTGCAGGTCATCACGTCCAGCTCCGCCTGGCCGACCCCGACGGTCTCGATGAAGATCCGGTCCATCCCGAACGCGTCGAAGATCTCCGCCGCGTACGGCGTGGCGGGGGAGAGGCCCCCGTGGCCCTCGCGGCTGGCCATCGAGCGGATGAACACGCGGTCGTCGCCGATCAGGCCCTGCATGCGGACGCGGTCGCCCAGGAACGCGCCGCCCGTGAAGGGGCTCGAGGGGTCCACGGCGATGACGCCCACGGTGTGGCCGGCCGCGAGCGAGCGGCGGGCCAGCGCGGCCGTGACCGTGCTCTTCCCCACGCCCGGGGGCCCGGTGATGCCGATGCGGACGGCGCCTCGCTGGCGGGGGACCAGCCGGTCCCGGATCCCGGGAACGAGGTCCGGGCGGTCCTCGGCCGTGCTGATGAGCCGCGCGCAGGCCACCCGGCTGCCCTGGAAGAAGTCCTCCCAGAGGGCCGGGTCGAGCCCGCGGCGAGCCTCAGGGGCGCCGCTCAAGCGCACCGGCCCCGTGCGCGGCCGTGCGCCGCGTCCCGCTCAGAGCGTGACGGCTTCACGGACCGCATAGTGCCCTCGCTCGTCCACCTTGATGCGCGCCGCCGGGACGTCCGGGTCGTGCACGAACACGACGATCCAGTCCTCGGCGACCGCGCGACGCAGGAACTCCGCCTTCTCCTCCAGCAACTGCTCGACGTGCATGTCGTAGCCCATGGCGTAGGGGACGGGCAGGTGGCGCGAGGTCGGGATCAGGTCGCTCGGGAAGGCCACCGCGGCGCCCTCGCCGCGGACCTCGACCCACTGCAGCCCGCGCGTGTGCCCGTCGCTCGGGTGCACCCACAGGCCGGGGGCGAGCTCGACGCGGCCCCGGGCCAACTCGAGCGGGATCCGCTCCAGGATGGCGAGGTTCTCCTTCAGGTAACTCGCGCGCTCGCGCGGCCCGGGGGCGCGGGCGACGTCCCAGTTGGCCTCCTGCAGGTGCGCGCGCGCGCCCGGATAGCAGGGCTCGACCTCCTGGCCGGAGCCCCCGACGCGGCGAGAGAGGCCGCCGGCGTGATCAAAGTGCAGGTGGGTCAGGATCACGTCGGTGACGTCGGCGGCCCCGGGTGGCGGCACGACCGGCTCGACACCGTAGATCCCCCGCAGCTTGTCCGACCACTTGTCCCCGCAGCCGACGTCCACCAGGAAACGCCGCTCACCGGTCTCGACGATCAGGGAGTTCGTGGCCAGGCGGATGCGGTTGTCGCCGTCGGGCGGGATGAGGCCCGACCAGATGGCCCTGGGGACCGAGCCGAACATCGCCCCGCCGTCCAGCCGGTAGTGGCCGTGATCGTGGATGCTGACCTCGAATCGCCCGAAGGTCGTCATGGGTCCTCATTCGCGGCCCAGCCCCACGTCTGTGGGAGCCGCATGATAGCCCGTGTCCGCCGTGTCCCGGAAACCGCCGGGCCGCCCGTCAGCCCGTCCCGCCCGAGCAGATCTCGATGAGCACGCCCCCGGTGGAGCGCGGGTGGAAGAACTGGATCCGCTTGCCATCGGCCCCCGCGGACGGCTCGCCGATGGGCTCGAGCCCGGACGCGACCATGCGCGCCCGCCCGGCATCGAGGTCGTCCACCGCGAAGGCGATGTGATGCACGCCCGGACCATGCCGCGCGAGGAAGCGGGCGATGGGCGAGCCCTCGTCGAGTGGCTCGAGCAGCTCGATCCGCGTCTCACCGACCGGCAGGAAGTAGGCACGGATCCCCTGCCCTGCGTCCTCCTCGACCCGCTGGGGCCGCAGCCCGAACGCGCCCGCGTACATCGCGATGGCGGTTTCGATGTCGGCGACGGCGATTCCGATGTGATCGATCTTCATCGTCCCCTCCCGGCCGTTCCAGATGGGCCTCGACGGCCCCATCGGCGACCGCGGGCCGGCTAGCGCACCCCGGGCTCGCGATAGGCGCCGAACACCTCGCGCAGCCGCCCGCACATCTCCCCGACCGTGGCGTAGGCGCGCACGCACTCGCTCAGTGGCTCGATCAGGCTTCCGTCGCCCCGGGCGGCCTGTCCGAGCGCCCCGAGCGCGGCCTCCACCCGCGCCGAGTCCCGCCGCCGCCGCAGGGCCTCGAGGCGCCCGGCCTGGCGCCTCGCGAGGTCCGGGTCCGCCCGGAACTCGGGCGCCTGGACCCGCTCCGGCATGACGTGGCGGTTGACCCCCACGACGCCGACCTCGCCGCTCTGGACCGCCTTCTGGTGGGCGTAGGCCGACTGGTGGATCTCGTTCTGGATGAAGCCCGTCTCGATCGCCTTCAGGACCCCGCCCATCTCCTCGATGCGCGCGATCAGCGTCCCGGCCTCCTTCTCCAGGCGCTCGGTCAGCGCCTCGACGTACCACGACCCGCCCAGGGGGTCGATCACGTCGGCGATCCCGGACTCCTCGGCCAGGACCTGCTGGGTGCGCAGCGCGAGCAGGGCCGCCTGTTCGCTCGGCAGCGAGAGCGCCTCGTCCCGGGCGTTGGTGTGGAGCGACTGCGCGCCGCCCAGGACGGCGGCGATCGCCTGGACCGCGGTCCGCACCACGTTGACGTCGATCTGCTGCGCGGTGAGCGTGCTCCCGGCCGTCTGGGTGTGGAAGCGCAGCATCCAGCTGCGCGGGTCGGTCGCGCCGAACTCGTCGCGCATGGTCCGCGCCCAGATCCGCCGCGCGGCGCGGAACTTCGCCGCCTCCTCGAACAGGTGGTTGTGGGCGTTGAAGAAGAACGAGATCCGCGGCGCGAAGGAGTCCACCGCGAGCCCGCGCTCGACCGCGGCGCGCACGTAGGCGCGGCCGTTCGCGAAGGTGAAGGCCAGCTCCTGGACGGCCGTCGCGCCCGCCTCGCGGATGTGGTAGCCGCTCACGGAGATCGGGTTCCAGCGGGGGAGGCGCCGCGTGCAGTACTCGACCAGGTCCGTGGTCAGGCGCAGCGAGGGGCCGGGCGGGAAGATGAACGTGCCCCGCGCCTGGTACTCCTTCAGGATGTCGTTCTGCGTGGTCCCGCCGAGGCTCTCCGGCGGCACGCCGCGACTCTCCGCGACCGCCTCGTACATCAGCAACAGGATCGCCGCGGTCGCGTTGATGGTCATCGAGGTCGTCACCCGGTCGAGGGGGATGCCGTCGAACAGGCGCTCCATGTCCTCGAGCGAGTCGATCGCCACACCGGCCTTGCCCGCCTCACCCTCGGCCATCGGGTCGGTCGAGTCGTAGCCGATCTGGGTCGGCAGGTCGAAGGCCACGGAGAGCCCCGTCTGGCCCTGTTCGAGGAGCCAGCGGAAGCGGGCGTTGGTCTCCTCGGCCGAGCCGAAGCCCGCGTACTGGCGCATCGTCCAGAGGCGCCCGCGGTAGCCCGTGGGTTGGATCCCGCGCGTGAAGGGGAAGAAGCCCGGGTAGCCCAGGTCGCGCTCCGGGTCGAACCCTTCGGGCAGGTCCCCGGGCGTGTAGAGCGGCTCGAGCGGGAACGAGGACGCCGCGAAGCGCTCGCGCCGCCGGGGCTGCACTTCGTACGCGCGACGCCAGCGGTCCCGGTCTTCGCTCATCTCGCTCCCCCTTCCCGCGGCGCGGCCGCGCCCGGGCCACCCGCGACGTCGAGGCGCTCGAGCACGACCAGCAGCGCCTCCCCGTCCACGGCCTGCCCGGGCGTGACGCGCACCGAACGGACGATCCCCGCGGCCGGGCTCGACAGGGCGTTCTGCATCTTCATGGCCTCGAGCACGACCAGAGGGGCCGCGGCCGCCACCTCGTCACCCTCGCGCGCGTGGACGGCGATGACGACGCCGGGCATGGGCGCGCGGACCTCGATCTCGCGCGCCTGGCGGAACGTGGCGCCAGGGGCCGCGGACGCGAGCCGCGCCGCGAGCGGGTCGCGCAACTCGACCAGGGTCTCGCCCCCGGCCAGCGAGACGCGGTAGCGCCCGGGCGAGTCGGTGCGCACGTGCAGCACCTGCGGCCGCCCGTTCAGGAGCAGGCACAACTCGCCGCCCGCCGCGGTCTCACAGCCGACGACGAATTCCTCGCCGTCGACGCGCAGCCGCAGGTCGTCGCCCTCCGGCTCGATCCGGACCAGGCGCTGCCGGTTGCCGACCACGGCCAGGTATTCGCGCCACCCGCCGCTCAGCGCCATCCGGTCCGCCCTCCCGCGGCGCCCGGCCGCCCGGAGCGCAGCCAGGCCGAGGCCCCGCCGGCCGGCCGGAGGTCGGACCGCGCCGGGGAGGCGTGGTAGGCCGCCCAGGCGGCGGCCACGATCGCGGTCACTTCCTCGCGGTCCCGGGCCACCTCGTCGGGCCGGTATTCATCCTCGAGGAATCCCGTGTCGGTCTCCCCCCGGGAGAAGCGCGGGTGGGTGAGCAACCAGCGGTGGAACGGGATGTTGGTCTGCACGCCGGCGATGCGATACTCGTGCAGGGCGCGCAGGGCGCGGGCGATCGCCTCCTCCCGGTTCTCGGCCCAGACGATGAGCTTGCCGAGCAGCGGGTCGTAGTGCGCGGTGACCTCGCTGCCGGCCATGAAGCCGACATCGTTCCGCACCCCGGGACCCTCGGGCAGGTGCACGGCCGCGATTCGCCCGATCGACGGGACGAAGCCGCGCTCGGGATCCTCGGCGTTGATGCGGCACTCGATCGCGTGGCCGCGCCAGCGGATGTCCTCCTGCCGGCGGTCGAGCGGCTCGCCCATCGCGATCCGCAACTGGCGGTGGACCATGTCGAACGAGACCACCTGCTCGGTCACCGGGTGCTCGACCTGCAGCCGGGTGTTCATCTCGAGGAAGTAGAAGTGCCCCTCGGGGTCCACCAGGAACTCGAGGGTGCCGGCGTTCACGTAGCCGACCCGGCGCGCGATCGCGACCGCCGCCTCGCCCATCCGCTCGCGCAGCCCCGGGAAGGGCGCGGGAGTGGGGCTCTCCTCGAGCAGTTTCTGGTGCCGGCGCTGGATCGAGCACTCGCGCTCTCCCAGGTGGATCACGTTGCCGTGGCGGTCGGCCAGGACCTGGATCTCGATGTGGCGCGGCCTCGGGATGCACTTCTCCAGGTAGATCGTGGCGTCGCCGAAGGCGCGTTCGGCCTCGTGGCGCGCGAGGTCCAGCGCGGCGATGAGCTCGGCGCGGTCGGCGCACCGGCGCATGCCCCTGCCGCCGCCGCCGAAGGCGGCCTTGACGAGCACGGGGTAGCCGAGCTCCAGCGCGCGGGTGTGGGCGACCTCCGGGTCGGCCGGGAGCGCCCCGGAGCCCGGGACCAGCGGCACCCCGGTCCCCGCGATCGCGCGCCGCGCCGCGAGCTTGTCGCCCATGGTGCGGATCACGCTGGCGGGCGGGCCGATCCAGACGATGCCGGCGCGCTCGACGGCCTCCGCGAAACCTGCGTTCTCCGCAAAGAAGCCGTAGCCGGGGTGGAGCAGCTCGGCGCGCGAGCGCCGGCAGGCCTCGAGGACGGCCCCGGCGTCGAGATAGCTGCCAGCCACCGGGGCTGGTCCGATGCGGTGGGCTTCGTCGGCCAGGCTCACGTGCAGCGCGCCGCGGTCGGCGTCGGAATAGACGACGATCCCCAGCGCGCCCTCCTCGCGCACGGCGCGCAGGATCCGGCAGGCGATCTCGCCCCGGTTCGCCACCAGGACGCGGCGTCCCGCGAGCGGTCCGGGAGGGCGCTGGGTGGTGGAGCTAGAGCGGGATGTTGCCATGCTTCTTCGGCGGGAGGGTCTGCCGCTTGTTCTCGAGCATGCGGAGCGCCGCGATCAGCCGGGGCCGGGTCTCCGTGGGCTCGATGACGTCGTCCAGGTACCCGAGGGAAGCGGCCACGTAAGGATTGGCGAAGGTCTCGTTGTACCCCGTGACGCGGCGCTTCTGCTCCGCCGCGGGATCGGCGGCCTCCTCGATCTGCCGGCGGAAGATGATCTGCACCGCGCCGTCGGCCCCCATCACGGCCAGCTCCGCCGATGGCCAGGCCACGTTGTAGTCGCCGCGGATGTGCTTCGAGCTCATCACGTCGTAGGCGCCGCCGTAAGCCTTGCGGGTGACCACCGTGAGCTTGGGCACGGTCGCCTCGCAGTAGGCGTAGAGCAGCTTCGCGCCGTTGCGGATGATCCCGCCCCATTCCTGGGCCGTCCCCGGGAGGAAGCCGGGCACGTCCTCGAAGGTCACGAGCGGGATGTTGAAGGCGTCGCAGAAGCGGACGAAGCGGGCCCCCTTGATGGATGAGTTGATGTCGAGCACGCCGGCCAGCGCGCTCGGCTGGTTCGCCACGACCCCGACGCTGCGCCCGTCGAGCCGCGCGAAGCCGACCACGAGGTTCTTCGCGAAGTGCGCGTGCACTTCCAGGAAGGACCCCTGGTCCATCACGCGGGTGACGACCGCCTTGATGTCGTAGGGCTGGTTCGGCTCGGCCGGGACGATGGTGGCGAGCTCGGGATCGCGCCGCTCCGGGTCATCCGCGGAGGCGACGGTGGGCGGGTCCTCGGTGTTGTTCTGGGGCAGGTAGGAGAGGAGGTGGCGGAGGGTGGCGATGCAGTCGAGGTCGTCCTCGGTGGCGAAGTGCGCGACGCCCGATCGCGAGTTGTGCGTCAGCGCCCCGCCCAACTCCTCGAACGAGACCTCCTCGTTCGTCACGGCCTTGATCACGTTCGGACCGGTGACGAACATGTGGCTGGTCTCCTTCACCATCAGGATGAAGTCGGTGATCGCGGGGGAGTAGACGGCGCCGCCGGCGCAAGGGCCGAAGATGGCCGAGATCTGCGGGACGACCCCGGAGGCGATCGTGTTGCGGTAGAAGATCTCGGCGTAGCCGCCGAGACTCGCGACCCCCTCCTGGATCCGCGCCCCCCCCGAGTCGTTCAGCCCGATCAGGGGGGCGCCGGTCCGCAGCGCGAGGTCCATCACGTCGCAGATCTTGCGGGCGTTCGACTCCGAGAGCGTGCCCCCGAAGACCGTGAAGTCCTGCGCGAAGACGTAGACCTGCCGGCCGTCCACGCGGCCGGAGCCGCACACCACGCCGTCACCGGGGACCTTGCGCTCCTCCATCCCGAAGTCTGTGCAGCGGTGGGTGACGAAGACGCCCAACTCGGTGAAGCTCCCGGGGTCGCAGAGGGCGGTGACGCGCTCGCGGACGGAGAGCCGGCCCTGCGCGTGGATCTTCTCGATCTTCTCGCGCCCGCCCCCTTCGAGGAGGCGGCGCTTCCGATCACGGAGGTCTGCGAGGCGCTGGTCGTCGGGCATGTGGCTCCCTTCACGTGCGATCTAGGCGGCCGAGACTCGACTCTGCGGGCCCACTCTAGCGAAAGCCGGTCCGGGCCGGAAGCGCCGACGCCGGCCGCCGGCCCGGGGCGCCGTCCCGGACGTCCTAGCGGGGAGGCGTGGCCGGAGCCTCGGGCGTCCCGGGCGGCGCCTCGTCGGGCGGCGGCACGACCTCAGGGGAGGTGGGATCGAGCGGCGCGCCCGGATGCTGCGTGCAGTACTCGGCGGGCTCCGAGCCCGCGCTGTAGTCCTCGTTCGTGACGCGCGGGCAGGCGTCGGTGGCCAGCATCCCGCTCTCGGTGCACACCAGGCGCGTGGCGGTGCCGGCGGGCTCGGGGAAGTCCTCGACCGGCCGGCCGCGCGTGGCCTCCATCATGAAGTCGGCCCAGATGGGCAGCGCCGCGCGCGCGCCCGTCATGCCGGGGCCGATGACGCGCTTGTCGTCGTAGCCCACCCAGACGCCGGCGACCAGGCTCGGCACGAAGCCCACGAACCAGGCGTCCATGTATTCGTCCATGGTGCCCGTCTTGCCCGCGGCCGGCAGCGTGAAGCCGCGCGCGCGCGCCGCGTGCCCGGTGCCATGGTCCATCGCGCTGCGGAGCATCGAGGTCATGACCGCGGCGGTCTCCTCGGAGAGCACCTCCACGGGGCGCGGCGCGTTCTTCTCGAGCACGTTGCCGGCCCGGTCCTCGACCTTGAGGATGTAGATCGGGTCGTTGCGGATGCCGCGGTTGGCGAAGACGGCGTAGGCGGCCGTGAGCTCGAGCAGGTTGACCTCGCTGCTGCCGAGCGCGAGCGAGAGGTTCTGGCCGAGCGGGCTCATGATCCCCAGGCGCCGCGCATAGCTCGCCACCTGCGCCACGCCCACCTGGCGCAGCAGCTTGATGGTCGGGACGTTGATGGACTGCTGCAGCGCGTAACGCAGGGTGACGGGACCCCGGAACTGGCGGTCGTAGTTGCGGGGCTCGTAGGGCTTGCCGTCCCCTCCGCCAGGGAAGGAGACCGGCGCGTCCACCACGACGTCGGTGGGCTTGAAGCCATTGTCCATGGCGGCCGTGTAGACGAAGGGCTTGAACGACGAGCCGGGCTGCCGCTGCGCCTGCACGGCGCGGTTGAAGTTGCTCTGGTTCCAGTCGCGGCCGCCGATGAGCGCGCGGACGCAGCCGGTGTGCGTGTCCAGGGCCACGAAGGCGCTTTGGAGATACGGCGTGTTCTGCTGCGTGCCGACGACGGGAGCCTGGCGCGGGCTGAAGCCGGCGCGCGTGAAGCGCGGCTTCAGCTGGGTCTCGATCGCCGACAGCTGACGGTCGAGTGCGCGCTCGGCGATCTGCTGCAGGTCCATGTCGAGCGTCGTCCAGACCTTGAGGCCGCCCTCGTAGACCGCGTTCGAGCCATAGCGCTCGTCCAGGTGCAGGCGAACCATCTCGACGAAGTAGGGTGCGCGGTCATTGCTCCAGCGAGCCGGCGTGACCCCCAGGGGCTCGCCCATGGCGCGGTCGAACTCCACCTGCGTGATGGCGCGTGTCTCCAGCATGTTGCGCAGCACCTTCCCGCGCCGCGCGAGCGAGGCCCGGGACCGGCGGCGCGGGGAGTAGAGGCTTGGATTCGCCGGGATCCCGGCGAGCAGGGCGCACTCGGGGAGCGTCAGTTGCTGGATCGGCTTGTCGAAGAAGGTGCGCGCCGCCGCGTCCACCCCGTAGGCGCCCTCCCCGAAGTAGATCTGGTTGAAGTACATCTCCAGGATCTGGTCCTTCGAGTAGTCGCGCTCCAGCTCGATCGCGAGGGCGACCTCCTTGAGCTTGCGGGTC
>Ga0315276_10006963_pt1 | contig 10445 bp, 7 predicted proteins | sample YL17G05_0_MG_FD_204542 | JGI IMG/M metagenome (GOLD analysis project Ga0315276, IMG submission 204542) | Sediment microbial communities from Yellowstone Lake, YNP, Wyoming, USA - YL17G05_0 | ecosystem: Environmental > Aquatic > Freshwater > Lake > Sediment | place: USA: Wyoming | collected... | reverse complement strand
TTATTCGCCACCTCGTTCGGCTGGCCGTAATAGACGACCTTCAAGACGACCTCTTCGCCTCCCGCGGATCTTGCCGGCTGGTTTTTGACAGCTTGCGAGATGATCATCCGGTTCGCGACAAAGCTGAACACCAGGAAACCGGCAAATAGCAGGATCACGAGATCCAGCAGGTTCACCAATCCGAACAGCCGTCCCTTCTCGTCGATAAAACGCATATCTTCCTCCGCTCAATATGATGTTCAGACCCAGTCTTAACAATAACCCTTTATCTTATATAACAGGATCGCCGCGTATTCATGCGCGATGGCGATGATCTGCTGCATCGTTATCTGCTTATGGAAGAACGCTCCGCGGCTGTCGTCGCGGCCGTAAAACCTGCTGTACGGTATGGGCGTGCAGATCACCTCTATCCCCGGAGCGATCTTGCGCGCCACCAACGACACCCGCAGCATGTGATACGGCGAGCTCACCAGAAGGACCTTCTTTATCCCTTTTTCATCCAGGATATCTTTGACATATTTTATGTTCTCATAGGTGTTCATGGCCTTGTCTTCCAGTATGATTGCCTGCTGCGGGACCCCTAACGACGCGGCCATGATCTTCATGACGAGGGGTTCTTTGAATACATACATATATCCCGAAGAGAATACTAGGTCCGGCGCATATCCCTTTTTATACAGCTCAGCGGAATATTCGACCCGTTCTTCATACCCCTGCCCCGCCTTGCCCGATTCTCCCACCCCGCCTGCCAAGACGACGATGGCGCCTGCCTTCTGCGGCGCTTGCGCTATCTTCAGCGGTTCGGCCAAAAGCCATACGATGGGCGTGTAAAAGACCAGGAACCACGCTGTAAGCGCCGTGAGAGCGGCCGCCAGGATGCCCCTTCTCGTATTCTTATAAAGCGCCAGGAACTTTTCCTGCCAGTTCACCGGCGTATCATGTTTGCCTTCCCTCAAGGCTTCTTCCATTAAGGCGCTCATCTCGGATATCCGCGCGCTCCAGCTATTCCGCCTGGCTGATTCGACCCTCAACCTGGCCAGGGCGTCGCTGTTCATCCTGATGGCGCGTTCTATGGCTTTATCGAACTCCTCGTTCGTTCCGGCGATCGCCACCAGATCATTATTCGATCTGTTAAAGGCTTTGACCTCCGGGAGGTCGGTAGAGACCACCGGCTTGCCCATGATGTGGTATTCGTTCAGCTTGGTCGGGTACACCGTCTTTGTGTATTCAGACAGGCAGTAAGGGATGATGCACGCATCAAACCCGTTTATATACGCCGGCAGTTCCGAGAAATCCTTCTTGCCCAAAAATATGATATTCGGTATCTTCTCGAACGTGGAGACGTCCGTCTGCACAGGTCCTACCAGGACGATGGAACATTCGGGGCGCGCTTCGGCGATATGCTTGAGCAGGCCGAAATCGATATGTTTATGTATGCCGCCGACATAGCCGATAATGGGCCTCTTTATATCTCTCAGGTCACTGGGAACGGGCCCGGGCCTCTTCCTTGAAAAATCTTCGAAGACCTCCGCATTCACGCCGAACGGAAAGATGTGGACGTTCTTATTGAACCTCTTCGCCTTCTCTTCCAGGAGCCTGCCCTGGGCGAAGATAAGGTCGCACATCTTCATTATCGATCCTTCTGTAGCCTTCAATCTTCTGGAATTATCGGTCAATTCTTCGAAATCCGCAATGTAGTAGTAGACCAGGAGCTTCCTGTCGATCTCGTTGATGATATCCAGCGCCATGCCTGTCGGAAGGAAGGTCCATACTATAGGCCTGTGGAAATTCATGGCCTTCATCCAGTATTTCAGCGGCTTTATGAGCAAGTGCCTGTTGATCCAGCGGGCGAACTTCGAATACGGGAACGGCAGTATCACCGGCGAGTAGATAAAAAGGTTCTCTGATTCTTTCCTGAAGCCCTTGACGCTCCTGAACCATCTCACGATCCGTTTCTTCAACCGGGGGATATCCTTAAAGGTGGGGGTCCTCACGCCGGTGTTCTCTATGAATAGCACCTTATTGCCGTTTTTGGCAAAGGTGGACATGATCTCCTGGTGCCCCTGCCAGATAAAATCCCAGTCTATGGAAGATATGCAGATTATGTTCTCGTTCTTGATCATCGGCTACTGTATCCCTGTGTTACCTAAACAGCGGTATCGCGCAGCCTCTCAGCGGGTTATGCAGAGTCTGACTGCAAGAAGGATAGTTATTATACTATAATCTTACGATATAGGCAATGGGAGTGTGTTACGGCTGAATAGCGGGTCGCTGGCAGCTCTTGTACTCATACAAACTTCTTCAGGCAATCATCGGTTACGGGAGACAGGTACCGCTCGACATAGTCGCTGGCGGCGCGTTGTTTTTCCGCATATTCCGCCTCGCCCATCCCGTCTATGATACTGATGACCTCCTTTATGTCTTCCGGGCGCTTCGCTGACCATTTCAAGGTATGCATGTCGAATAACGGGTCCCTGCTCAATAACGGGTCAACGTCAAGGTATATGACAGGCATGCCCAATGACAGGGCCTCAAGGCTCACGGTCGCGGATACGTAGAGCAATATATCGCTGCGGCGCAGATCCTCCTCGACGCTCGTTGCCTTTGTTATCTCAAGATCCAATCCGGAGTTTCTCAGATCCTTAAGGAAAGGGCTTATCGATATCAGGGGATGAGGCCTTATCCGTATCTTAAGGCCGGTAAGGCCTTTGAACGCCCTTTTAACGAACGAAAGGGTTTCTGTGTATTCTCCGAAGTTCGAGGCCAGGGCAACCAGTACATTCGAAACCCTCTTCGGCTTCTTCCTGGGCGCGTCAACTTTTTTCCATTGCCTCAGCGCGCATCCCGCTATGACCTTATCCGCAGGAAGGCCGAATCTTTTCACCAGTATATCCCTTGTAACCTCCCCCATCGTTATCACTTCGTCCGGAAAAGGCGTGGCTTTGAGCTCATCGCCTGCAATGACAAAATTCATATGCTTCGGTCCGATCGACGCGTGCTGATAACCTACGATCCGACAATCAGGCCGGAAGATGCGGACGGCTTCTATCATCATGCGCTCCCAAGGCCTGTTTTCCATCGGATATAACAATTTTTTGATCGCGACCTTCCTGGACATGGACTCCATTGAATAATACGCTTCGAGATGCGAAAAGAAGGAAGTCGAGGCGACATCGGCCATCATCGAGCGCCATATAAGGGCTCTCATATCGATGCCATACATACTTGTATCGCCGTTGACCCTGGGCGCCATTAAATAATTTTTCAATGAAACGAGAAGGATCTTGCACATCTGAACCAAGGATATCCAGTGCTCCATGGGTATGACCGTTACGGCCCTCTTCATCCCTCTGATTTTTTTCAAAAGCTTTAAATACCCGCCCGACAGGGTCGCCGCTATGATGACGGGGAGATCCTGTTTTTCTAAATAATCGACCAGCCCTCCGAAATATATGTCCTTATAAGTGCTGTCGGGCAAGAAGGACCTTTCGGTTAAAATAGTCCGCACAACCATGTACCTCTTCGCGGGATCTACCCGGAAATCCATGGATTGCCCGGTTAAAAAGATGAGGCTCTTGTAAAGGATAAGCCGCAAAAATTTTAGCGCCGACAGGATGCCCGGGACAGTGCTCTTTATTGTATCGGTCACATCCGTCCGCCGCCGCAGAAGGTCTTCCACAACGAATGATGCCAATAGGCCGTCTCGCCTCATCTGCCTTATGGGTTCGCGCCTGTCTATGACGACTATTAAATGATCGGGATTTCCGCTTAATATTTTCGTTAAGACCAGATAATTTGAGATATCATAGAAGAGATGGGATGTCAGGGGATTTTTGCTTGTGAAGAAATAACCCCACCATGACAAGGAAGCGTTTTCCATGTTCAAGCGGGCGATGAATCTTATATATTCATCCCGCAGGTTTGGAAAATTCTTTTCACAGATGATCCTTTTGTCTATCTCCTCCGATGAATGTTTTGACTTGAATATATCTCTTATCCTATTTGCTTCCGGAACATCGTCTAAGACAACAAACCTTATGCTGTCACGGCCTTTCACCAGCCTTCCAGCCTGTTCTGCGGTGTTTATCAAGGTTATTTTTCGCATGCCTTTTTCTTTATATGACATTTTCGTAAGTGGTCGATATCATCTTAACGCGCTTTTCTATGTCAAATTTGGAATTGTACACCATCACATCCGACCTATCGGTGTTGCGCTGGTCGCAGGCGGCGCATATAAGGGTGCTTCCGTTAAAGTCGCCGGTTGTGTGGCATCGGACTAGCTCATTGTATAAAGGAGAAGAGAATATCTCCTGCAATGACTGCTTCTTCAGGTCGCCTAATGTCAGTTTGCCGTCAAAGTCGAAACAGCACATGTTGACCGTGCCGTCGACCTGCACCTGAAGAGGGCCGTTGAACGGCCGGCCGCAGGTCTTCACTTTTTCACCCTGGACCGCGCGATATTTCCTGCCGTCCACCCAGTTGTGCGGGCGCCAGACTTCGATGAGATCGGCCTTATCTTTCCAGTGATCGATCCAACCGGGGACACAGGCGTCGTTGGTGCCCTCCACAACGTTGAATGTCAAAAGGAGTTTTGTGTATTTTTTGGCCTTTGATATAGCGGTAAGGTTATCTTTTATTTTCTGGAATATGCCCTTCGTTTTCACGCCATGGACCCTGGCATAATTCTCCGGGTTATTCCCGTAAAAACTGACCCGTATCGATTCGACGCCCAGGTCTTCGAACCTTTTGAATCTTTCCGGTGAAAGCAGAGAGCCGTTCGTTAATATGAGGATACGCAGGCCTTTTTCGCGCGCAAACGCTATCTTATCGTCAAGCGTTTTATCCAGGAGGGGTTCTCCCATACCGGGGAAAGTGAGCGTTGAATACTGATCCGTCTCGTCAAGGATCTTACTGAGAAGGCTCTTGAATAGCCTGAGATCCATCGTCTCTTTCTTCCTGGTAAGCTTATCGCGCGGACAGATCGTGCAATTATAATTACATTTTGTCGTGACTTCAAAACGCATGTCATGGCTTTTCGGGATCATCTGAAACACCCTTTCATTTTATATTCTGTTTTGGCCTGATAGCTGCCAACCATGGCATCGGGTATACTCTTTGCATGAAAACGCACGCCAGAAGCATGTTCACCCAGTAAGAGGCGAGGGTCGATTGCGCGGCCCCTATCGGGCCGTTCGCCTTGATCAAAATGTAATTCAGCGCTATGTTGATAGCCGCGGAGGCGATGATGGCGTATGTCAGGTAATAGGTCTTTTTGGAATACGTGATATAGAGCGAGGCCATCCTGAATATCGCGTTCGCGAAATACGCGAAGGCGACCCAGGGCACATACTGCACGGCGCCCGCAAAACGCTCGCCTACAAAGAACTTCAGAAAATAGGGGACCAAAAATATCCATCCTATGGTTATGACAAAAAAGAAAACGACATAGAGATACGTATACTTCACTATGAGGACCTTTTGGTCCATGGTGGGATTCTTCAGCTTTTCGAACAATAGAGGCATAACCGCAAAACCTATGCCGCCGGCTATGAATTCGGACATCGCTCCTATGGAATAACCGACGCTATATATGCCGGTGGCGGAAACGCTTACCATGGCATTCAGGAAGAACCTGTCGATCAGGGCTATGACCCATCGCCCGATACCGTATACGAAGAGCGGTATCCCGAACGCCAATATCCCCCTAACGATCTCGGGGTTGATCCTGTATTCCAGCAGGTCCTTCTTCACCAGGAATACCCAGAAGAATGCCATGCAGGATATTTCGGTTATCGCTATCCCCCACACCCGGCCCTTCCAGTTCAGGCCCAGCGCTATTACGAATATCAGGGAAAGCGTTACATTGACAACGGTCCGTCCTATACCGAGGTAGCTGTACGCATATACCTTCTTCTGGGCTATCCATAACCTTAAGATCATATCCGTGAAAGCGCTTGCGAAAATGACCATGGGTATCAGCATTATAAGCCAGAGCGGAAAATCGAATTTTGCGTTGATCCAATCGCGCATGATGAACATGATGACCAGCAATACGAGCGAGAGGGATAGCTTGATGACGATCGAGTTAAAAAGGACCTGCTTGAAGCTTGACCCGGGGTTCTCTTCATCAAAATAACCTCTCGCCACCGCGGCGTTCGAGCCCATATCCACGAAAGATTCGCCCAGGATGTAAGTCGCCTGAAAGGTGGCCAATATGCCGTAATTGGCCGGGGAGAGGTATCTGGTGAGGATCGGCAGGAGGAAAAAGGAGACTGCCTGGTTCAGAATATTTATCCCGGCATAGATACCTGAAAAACGGACGATCTTCTTGAGATAGCTTAAAGATTGTTTCAAAGGGTTATCTCCTTACGAGATATCTCTCACGTTCTTCCGAGCTTGCCAGTACTTTCCTGAATCTTGATAAAGCATCGCTGTCAAGGTAGGGTTCCATCCTGCCTTTAATAAACTGTTCCAGGTATCTGTCGTACTCTTCGCTGGTGGTGCTGTAAAGCAGCTCCTTTACTCTGCTTAGCAATTCTTCATAATCATGGCAGACGAGGCCGGGCACCTGATCATAGAAAGTACCGTGGAATTTACCGGACGCATCATAATACAATGCCTTTTTTCGGGCGCATAAGGCCTCGAAGGTCGTCGAGGTAAAGGGGAACGATATGACGAGATCGCTGAAGGCGATGGCCTCGGAAGTGTTCATGCGCGCCAACGGCAGGTAGCACCTGGGGTGGCGTTCCAGCTTCATGATCCAATGCAACATCTCTTTCGAATCCCTTTTTATGACCGTCCTCGGTTTCTTCTCCTTATACACGATGAATATATCCGGGACTTCCTCCGCCAGGCGATATATCCCTTTTAGAAATTCAATGCCGTGCTCATACGGCGTAACGGTATAGTCAGCATAGGTCGAATCGAATACGCTTACCAGCTTATGCCCGCTTTTGAATCCACGCTTGTCCAGTATATTCAAAAGATCCGATCTTATCGCGCCGTCCCTTATCGCTTTTACGTGGCTTGACCACAGGCACCCTATATTTATAAAATTCTTGATACGCCTTGTGTGAATTTTAAAATAGGATATAAGATCATCGGACCAGGAGACGAAATAATCATAATTCAAAAGGCCTATTATGCTGCTGTAAAAAGGCACGTTATTGGCATTGCCATCCGATATGAAAAGATTGGTAAAGTTGAACGCGTCCGTATAATACCAGGTCTTTACGCCCTTTTTGGACAAGACAATGTTCCGGGCGAGCGACTGAGGCCCAAAATCGCAATAGGAGACCAGATTTGTTATTTCATGAGTATCACTGAAACTGTGCCACATCGCATGGCACGTGAACAGTAACTGGGCGCTCTCCAATATAAATGATCGCCTTCCGGGCTTGAGCGATTCGGCTAATAGACGCAGGTTGGTAGAGACTATTTTGAGGTATGCTGCCGTTGTTATTCTATTGAGCAGGCCGTCTGCAAAATCCAGGCCTTTCTGTCTCATGTGATCGCGGTTCTGCCCGGACAACTTTTTCCAGGATATGAAGAGGACGTCCTCTTTTTTGATATTATTTTCATCGATAAGAAAATCCACTTTCTGGACATTATTCGCGAATTGGCGCGCCGGGCTGATGATCATAATACCGAATTTATAGCTACTCCGGGCGTTCTTCCTTCTCCTGAATGAATTTAAAAACGATATCGCGGCAGCCCATAAAATGAACCCCGTTATCTGCAACCGGATCTTGATGAAGACCCCCGTCTGATGGATGGCAGAAATACAGGCAAACCAGCGCGGGAATTTAACGCCGTTATCTTCGAGGCAAAAAGCGCCGTTCTTTAAAATCAAATCCTTGATAATGTTAAATTCGTGCGTATTCAGTGAAATATTGCGATAGCCATCTTTTTTTAGAGTAGGAATAAAATATATTTCCTCTCCGGGAAAAATATTGCTTAGCTTGTCAATAACAAAATTCAAGTAATAAAACCTCTGCAAATAGCCGAGCAGATTTTTTTTAAAAACATCAAAGACCGCTTCGCCGTCATATAGCCCGGCTAAACGCTTTACTATTTCATCATCCTCAAAAGATGCGAATATCTTATCAACGTTAGCATACGCGAGGTCGGGATAAAGTCCGACGGCTAAGCCGAGGATGTTATGATTTTCTTCTATGGAGCAGATCAAATGCTGTTCGATGTATCTTTTAATCCACGGCTCTTCCTTAGAGGGGCTGGCAATCCGATAATAATACACTTTTGCTTTTTGCAATAAATACCAGTCTACCGTAAATTTCGATGTTTTCTCGATTTCCTCAAAGACAATGATTCTATTTTTCATTTTTGTTGAAAACCTTTACTTTTTGGCAAGGTTTATGAGGGAGCAAGGTTTAATTGAGGGGTACCGGTCTCTGCTCGAAGACCAATACCCTGCACTCTAGCTCTTCTTGAACTCCTCTTTCAGGATGCCGAGATACAACCTGTCGGCGCGCCCTCTGCTGCGGTGATACAACCGTTTTATCCTGCCCTCTATATTGAACCCCGCATTCAGATAGGCCTTGAGGGCTGCTATATTATCTTCATTTACCGCCAGGAATATCTTCTGCAGCTTGAGCGCACCAAAGGCATGACCTAGCAAAAGCCTGACTGCTTCCTGGCAGTATCCTTTTCCCCAATAACTCTTATCGCCTATCAGGATGCCCATATCCGCGAAGGCATGCTTCCGGTTTATATTTCCCAGTTTTATATTGCCGATGTGCGCGGATCTGTCTTTGGCTATTATGGCAAATATCTTGTTGCTTCCGCTATTGATAATATTTTCATAATAGTCTGCCACATCCTTAAGCGACTTCGGAGGGGCCGATTCGATGAACTTCACCACCTCGCGGTTTTTCAGCCAGTTATAGACCTTATCTGTTATATCTGACTTCGACAACGGTCTTAAATATATCCTGCGCCCTTCTATCTTTTTATCTTCCATCTCATTAAGGCTTTCTGAAGACGGGGCCCACGACATCGCCTTCAAGCTCCTGGCCCAGCCTGTCGCCTGCGATATTTTTTTTAGCCAGGCGAAAGGCCTCGTCATAAGTTTCGATTGTCCGGGCTATGTCTCTATTCGTATGTGAGTAAGAAACGGCGTGGAAACCGCCGAAGAGAACGCCTCTTTTATGTATCTCCTGCTGGAGAAAACTCTTTAACTCCCACCACTCACCACCGCGCCTATCCCTGAATTCCATTATGTTACGCGCTGGATATCCTTTCAGTTTGATGAAATCCTCCAGCCCGTTTTTTGTAATGACATCCTGGATGCCGTTCCATAGCTCCGTGCCGGTCCTATTCAGATATTTTATGACATCGTTATCGCGCATGAAGTTTATGACCGCTATCGCGGCGGTGATACCGATGACATCTCCGCCGAACGTGAAGGAATAGAATATCTCATCGAATATCTTCATAACATCGCGCTTACCGACGATTGCCGAGATCGGAAATCCGTTCCCGAGCCCCTTGCCGAAACAAGCCATGTCCGGGACGACCTTAAAATATTCCTGGGCGCCTCCCAGGCTCATACGGAACCCCGTCCAACACTCATCGAATACTAGGAGCGCTCCTTCTCTCCTGGTTATGGCCGCGACGTCTTCCAGAAAACGCTTCTCCGGAAAGACAACACCCATCGGCTCCATAATGACGCACGCCACTTTCCCCGGGTTCTCACGGAATATACGTTCGAGCGAGCCTATGTCATTGTATGTAAACGTTTTCGTCAAATCGCAGACCGCCTTTGGCACCCCAGCGCTGCGTGTAGTCGTTCCTATATACCAGTCCTGCCAACCGTGATAGCCGCAGCAGGCAATTATATCTCTTCCGGTATACGCCCTCGCAGCCCTCACCGCTCCGGCCGTCGCATCGGAACCGTTCTTTCCGAAACGCGCCATCTCACAACAAGGTATGACCTCGCATAACAATCCGGCCAACTCAAGCTCCTTCTCGTGCGGCAGGGAAAAGGATGTCCCCTTCTTGATCTGCTCTATCACGGGCTTCGTCACGGCCGGATGGCCGTAACCGAGTATTACTGGTCCCAGCGCGCTTAAATAGTCGATATATTCATTACCGTCCACGTCCCATACATGCGATCCCCGCCCTTCCTTGATAAAGATCGGGGACGCCCCGAAGCTGAACTGCGTGTATCCTTTGCTGAAAGTCTGCGTGCAAGACGGTATGAGCTCTTGCGCCTTCTTGAAATACCGGAGCGACTTTTTTATATTATGTTTTTTTGCCATGTTATATCCCATCCTCCGCCAGCGATTTGAAATACCCTACATTTCGTGATGCGCCGCTATTTATCCTCTCAAGCTCCGGATTCCGCTCAAGAAGCCATAGGACATCGGCCATCGTAAAATCTGCCTTGCAGGGATAGAGGTTTTTGTAAACGGCGGACATGAATT
>Ga0315276_10006962_pt1 | contig 10446 bp, 13 predicted proteins | sample YL17G05_0_MG_FD_204542 | JGI IMG/M metagenome (GOLD analysis project Ga0315276, IMG submission 204542) | Sediment microbial communities from Yellowstone Lake, YNP, Wyoming, USA - YL17G05_0 | ecosystem: Environmental > Aquatic > Freshwater > Lake > Sediment | place: USA: Wyoming | collected... | reverse complement strand
AATGATGAAAGGCTTATCTAAAGAACAGATACGTGCTAAAATAGAAATATTCCTAACTCCTGAGCAGACCAAGACACATGGAAGACCCATATACAAGGATGAGGCTTTGGGGTGTGGTCTTAAAATAGAAGCGGTGGATGTGAGAGACCAGTTATGGGAAATCATTTATGAACTCTATGTGCGAATGAACAATTTTGTGGTATCGCAGGCTTCGAAATGTATTGAAACTGAAAATCATTCCTTCTTTGCAGCCAGTCCTGGGAGGTGAAGGAAAATGAATAAGGAAGTCAAAAAGAACGAAAAAAAAGACCTGAAACGAATAGAAGACGCCAAGGCTGAATTCGAAAAGATGCAGAAAGAAATTGCCCCATTTATCAAGAATCGAAAATATAAGACGTATGTAGCCGAGGAAGAGTGGTGTGAGACAGTAAGTCTTTGCAAGTGAAATGAGTTAATTTCTTAAATCATCGGAAAGAAAAGCCAGGGCCAGCAGACCCTGGCTTTTTTGTTATTGCGTGGGATTGGGGACGGGGTTGACTAAGTTGACTAACTTAGTTAATCCTCCCCTGAGGGTGCATAAGATAATTCAGTATAGTCAATCCTGCCCACCCCAGCCCTTTATTCGCTCAGCTCTTTATCAGTGCTATGACTTCACTTATTTACTGCTGGGCTTTTATTCCACAACACTACCAATCGGGAGAGGGGGGCGTTCTTTCTGAAGTTGCAATACCTTTTACAAGTCACAGGTCACAAAATAGATCATGGGTGATAGGAAAAAAAGTCCACGGACCGCAGTCCACGGATAAAAGCGAATAGCACACTCGGCTATTAGAAAAAAGTAAAAAAAAGGCCATTTTGAGATTTCTGGAAGGCGCGAAGGTTCAGAGCAGCTTAATTCCTTCTTTTTTTACCCGCTGAGCCAAAGCTCCACCATCCTGATCAAATTCCTCCTGGGGAAAGCATACCACTTCTAACCGAGAATTGAATTCTTGGGCCTCGTGGAAGATCATAAACTGGTCGTCAAAAAGGGATTCTTCCAATCGAGAAGATCCACCGAGGACAATCGCGAGATCTACGTCACTGTACTCCGCGGGCGTCCCCTTGGCAAAAGAACCAAAAAGATAGGCATCGCGCACGTCGTACTTTCGACGGACTCGGTCAAGAAACTCCTTGGCCATGTGGATTACGTCATCTTTTGACAGAGCCATTTTACCAGGTCTTCCCGAAGTCATGATCACAATCTATCATCCAGGTTAGAAAAATTCAAGAGAAATAAAGGGGGAAATTCCGGGGACACATACCCATTTTCCATGGAGCGAGGTACAAGGAACAAGGTTCAAGGCGCAAGGAAAAGCATAAAAACAGGAAAAGAGGGGACGTAGGTTCAAATGAAACTTAATAAGAAAATAATGGGATCAGGTTCTTTTTCTCCTGGACGATATCCTTTTGCCGCATATCTGAACAGTAAGGCCAAGGAAAAATCAAGGCCAGGTCCATTAAAACCCCGGCCTTTCGTTATTCTGGATCAATTTACGGTGTAGCTCCTTTCTTGCCCAGGTCATAGGCCTCCTTCTTGGCTTTATCATTTTTGGCAATCTCCCCTTTAGCCGCAGCGGAAGCCTGAACTGTGCCGATCCATTTTAGTTTCGTAAAATCCGCGGTGTTTTTAAAACTGTGTACAATCGGATCGGCGGTCGAGACATTGGGATCGCCGCAGACCGTGATCAGACCGATTCTCTTCCCCTTCATTTTAGGATAATAAACTTTATGCCAGCGCCACTCGGCATCGAAGAAGGCGCACCAGCGGTCCAGGTACGCTTTCATCTGGGCGGTCATGGCCCAGAAATAGACCGGACAACTATGAATGATCGCCTCCGCCTCCAGGATCTTCTTGTGAATCTCCGGCATATCGTCCTGGATGGCGCAGACGCCCGTTTCGTTGCACTTATCGCAATTCAGGCAGCCGGAGATCTTCTTCTGGCAAAGGATGATCTTTTCCACTTCCGCCCCGGCGTCTTTGGCACCAGCCAGGGCCTGGTCTAATAATATGTCGCTGTTACCGCCCACCCGGGGACTTCCCAGAATTCCCAAGATCTTCATTTTTATCCTCCTCCTCAGAGAATATCATATTCTCAAGGGTTATTTCTCCTCTCCCCTTGGGGGAGAGGGCTAGGGTGAGGGGTAAGAACGGCATCTCGGGTGGTCTTTCACCCCCACCCTTTCCCTCCCCCCTCAAGGGGGAGGGTTTTCCTTGTCCTTCCCTATTCGCCAGAGTGGTCTTTTATAATTTTTTTGCCATTATCTAATTTAAACCCCCAAGAAAATTTGCGGTCCAAAGAACCAATGATCTCCTTCAAGAATAATACACTCATTATACCTACATAGGCCCCCCCTAGCGCATCGCTCAAGTAATGGGACGTGATGATCACCCGGCTGGCCCCGACCATTACAGCAAAACAAAAAAGCGGAATGCGAGTACGCGGGAAGAAAAGGGAGAGGGCCCAGGCGAGGGAAAAGGTCGTGGCCGTATGTCCGGAAGGGAATGAGGTGAGCCCATGGGAGAAATTGGAAAAGGAGAAATTTAGAAAATTGACCCCATAAAGTCCCTTCTCAAAAAACATCTCCGGCCGATACCGGCCGATGATGACTTTGATGATATTGGCAATAATCCCGGAGGCAGCGATGGAGATGAAAAGAAAAAAGGCCCGATAGGCATAGATCGGCCGCCGTTGGAAAAACCGGTAGAATAGAAAGAGGGCAAAAGAACCCACCAGATACCAGGTGGAAATGCCGAATTCAGTGACGATCCCAAAAAAATCGAGGATGCTTTTGTTCAGGCCTTTGCAGTAGAGCATAACCGGAAGGTCGAGGAAGAAATAGCTGAGAACAATCAGCAGCAATACCGCCGCAAAAGAGGCGGCCATTTTGGCGTCAACGATTCTCATCTTTGGGCCCCTGAAAGTTTCGGCACCATACATATTCAATCGTATCTACTTCCGCCCCATGCAGCAGGATATCGATTTTCTTGGCCACTCGAGCCTCGTCGCAGCGGAATTTTTTGGCGATATCCTCATTCGAAAAATGAGAGTGGACAAAAAGGATATCATATCCTAATGGAGAATCTTTTTGCCAGAAATCAAACTGGTCTTTCCGCTGGTCGATGACGAACACCTTATTTTTGTAAGGTAGGGAATAATAGATCATCCTGCTTCCCATGGTCCACTCGGTCACGGCTAGGGCTTTTTGGCGGTTCGGGTTTTCCTTCAAGATTTCATCGGCCTCTCGGGCGATGGTGTCCCAGCCGTAGATATCCTGAAAGGGCGATTGGAAATCCGGAAAAGCGAACCATTTGCCGGCGAGTTCCGCGTACAATACAAGGGTTATGACCAGGCTGATCCCTACAGAAAAATTTAGCAGATATCTTTTCGCTTTGCCGGCATCGACACTCAAGAAATAGACGCCCAGGGGAATGAAAAGGAGGTAAAAGGGACCTCCCCAATGAGGAAGGGACACGTCGTAGAGTGAAGTGTACAGAAAGAAGGCCCAGATGGTCCCTCCGACAAGGAGGGAGAGTCGGACCCAATCATTTGGGGACCGAAAACTTCTTATAAACCCGTAAAGGGCAATCGCAAATAAAAATGGGCTATAGGTACCCGCCTGGGCCGCGAGGGAAATGAAGAAAGGCAGGAGTTTCGCCGAGGATGAGCCGAAGACATGACCTCCCTGGTACCGAAAGCTCACCCAGTCGTTCTGCAGATTCCAGTAAAGGACCGGCGTGATCAAAAGAAAAGCAATGGCTGCGGCGGCGATCATTTTTTTGGACACAATCAAATCATATCGCCTGCGGAGGATCCAGTAGATCAGAAAGGGCGGGACCAGCAGAATGGAAGTATATTTGGCCAGGCCCGCCAGCCCCAGAATGAGGCCAAGCCAGATAAAATATTTGAGCTGCGGGGTTTCTTCGATCTTCCTCACCCCGAAGACGAATAAAAAGATCAACACCAGTAAAATGGAATCGGGTAAGAGCATCAGGCTCAGAGCATTGAACATGAAAGAACTGTTCAGGGCTAAGACAGCGAGCAGGGAAATTTTTTTGGAGGCGGAAACCGCCATGGTAAAACGGTAGGCCAGGAAGGAGGTAAGGGCAAACAGGATGATGGCCGGGAGCCTGGCTAAAAGCTCGTTCGTGCCCCAAAGATAATAGAATGGTGCGTGGAGCCAGCCGACGAGGGGCGGATGATCGAAATAGCTGAGCGCCGGATGGATGGCGTACAAAATATAATGAGCTTCATCCACCCCCAGGCCAAATGATGGGGCCACAAAAAGTCTGATGAGGGTAAAGAAGGCAATTACGAGAGAGACTTCTTTATAATTGGTCATCGCGGCCTCGCCACCCGCGAATCCCGCCCTGGCGGCGAAAATCCCCCCTCGCCCCCCTTTCGTAAAGGGGGGTTGGGAAGATTTGAAAGTCATTTTCTACATACTCCTTCAACCCTAAGCCTCTCTCCTATACCAATTGCACTACGTCCTCGGCCACCTTCGGGTAGTTGGTGAGAAGGGCCGGATCATGACCGGGGAAGATCAAGTCTATGGAAGAGGCTTTGGCCCGGATCTTATCGAAACTCTTCATCCAAGCGATCATATCCGTGATGATGGCGCTGGGAATATCCGTACGGTAACTGGCGAACAGATGGGCGAGATCCGAGCCGACAATGGCCGTCCCTTTGGCGGTATTCACCGCCACCACCTGAAGGCCGATCGTATGGCCGGGGGCGAGTAGGAGCTCGATCCCCGGCAGGATCTTTTTGTCTCCGCGAATGAGCTTCAATCTCTTCGTCCCCTCCAGCTTGGCCAGGTAGCGATTGCCGACCGGGTCCGTAAGATTCTTGAAGGGAGTTTTCTGGGCGATCGGATTCTTCATCCAGAAAAGGAACTCCTTTTCCTGGACGTAAATCGTCGCCCGCGGGAATAATTCCACGCCGCTGATGTGGTCAAAATGGATATGGGTCGCCACCACGTGCTTCGCTCGCTGGGCGTCGATGTCGATCCTTTTCAGGACCTCCGCCGGATTCACGTAGCCGTTCAGGTTGCGCTCCTGGGCTAATTTGGGTGCGACCCCGCAGTCGACGACAATGGTTTCACCCCCACCCCGGATGGCAAAAATATAGTAATGAATCTCGGTCATCTTATCCATGTCCTGGAACCAGGTGACCATCGATGCCGGCCGGACGAGAGGCCCGGCATACTTGAGGGCATAAATCTCATACGTTGGGGTAGCCATAGGTTTTACTCCTTTCTGCTGAGATTGAGAGTGCCTAAAGTGCCTTGAGTGCCTAAAGTTCGAAATGCCTTAAATGCGCTTAAATGCCTTACTAATGAGTCCATAATAGTCTAAACATCATTGGTTGGAGGACCTTTCCTTTTAAAAGCCTCGAACTGGACTCCGGCTTTCGCCGGAAGGACGGAAATACGTCTTTTCAGACTTATTACGAGATCATCATTTTTAGCGGTTTTAAAAAAGTTGTACTACTAACGTTCAAATTCTTTCAATTTTATAAAGAGTTCCCCCCCACCCTCTCCCTCCCCCTCGAGGGGGGAGGGTAGGGAGGGGGTGATTTTTTTGGGGCGCGGCTATGCCGCGCTGTGGTTAATAGGTATTAAATCGTCTGTCCACCGTCCACCCGGATTATCTCTCCCGTCACGAACGAGCTGGCCTCGGAGGCCAGGAAAAGGGCTAGCCCCCCAACCTCTTCCGGCTCGCCGAATCGCTTGAGCTCAATTTCCCTGATCCGCTGCGCCCGGCGCTCGGGGTCGATCCAGTTCACCCGGCTCATTTCCGTCTTGATCGAACCGGGGGCGATGGCGTTCACCAAGATATTATGGTCGGCCAGCTCCCGGGCCATGACCTGGGTCAGCATATTTACACCCGCCTTGCTGATGCAGTAGGCTCCGGTTCCGTCCGCCCGGGCCCGCAGCCCGCTGATGGAGCTGATGTTGATAATCCTTCCTCCTCCCTGTTTGATCATTTCCTGGGCCACGGCCTGACTCATCAGCAAGGCCCCTTTCAAGTTGACCTCCATTACCTTTTCGAAGGCCGCCTCTTCGAGGTCAACCATGCTGCTCAAAACGGGGTTGGCCCCGGCGTTGTTGACCAAAATATCGATCCGGCCGAACTCCCTAAGCGTCTTTTGCACGAGGTTTTGCACATCTTCTTTCTTCCCCACGTGGGCGGGCATCGCCAGGGCTCTTCTACCCTTAGCCCGAATTTCTTCGGCTACCTTCTCCAGCTCCGGCGGCCGCCTATTGCGGCTCGAAACCACCACGTCCGCTCCGGCGTCCGCAAAAGTCAGGGCAATGGCCCGCCCGATCCCCCGGCTTCCCCCGGTGATCAAGGCCACTTTGCCCTTTAATGAAAATAGCCTTTGGGACATTCTTCTCCCTCCCCTTGCCGATCTATTCAAAGCATGATCCTATATGTACCATAAATAAAAATTATGGCAAACCCTTTCATAAAAGAAGGGGGAAAAGGGGAAAGGGGGAAGACTGTGTCGCCATTCGCCATGGCTGCCCTGCACCAGCACGGTACAGGGCCGGCGTGGGCGGGCCTCCAGGCGGGTCCGGCTATAGAAAAATATCGTGCGATTTCCGGTAACTTATCTTTATTCAACTTCCCTGGATTCCCGCTTTCGCGGGAATGACGGTCCTTTTCTTTCATTGCGACACAGTCTCTTGGAGCGGAGGGAGAGGGTGGGGGCCGCAATATGAAATCCGAATCGAATATGCATAATCCCTTGATTCCCCCTATCAATTGTGGTAAATTTTCGGACGGTTAAAAGGGTAATGGGCGTTTCATTCTATTTAAGGCTTTGAAGAATCCAGAGTTCAAGGGTTGGAGGGCAAAATCGCCCTTTCGTCGGAGCTGACGATGATGATTTCTCCTCCAGCAGGCGGGCAAGATCAAGTTAAGCTCAGGGTGGACAACCTCTGCCTTTACTTTGGGGGAATGATGGCCCTGGGCGGGGTGAGCTTTGATGTAAAAGAGGGGGAGATCCTGGCCGTCATCGGGCCGAACGGGGCCGGAAAGACCTGCACCCTGAACTGTGTCAACGGGTTCTACCGTCCCCAGCGAGGGGAAATTTTCTACGAAGGCCGGAGGGTTACCCTCAATCCTCCGCACCGCATCGCCGAATTGGGCATCTCCCGCACCTTCCTGAATATCGAGCTATTCACCGGTTTGAGCACGCTGGACAACCTCATGGCCGCGCGGCAACGGGCCGGCGGTCAAAAAAGATTTAGGGCTGGTCTAGGATTACTTCCCCCGGCTCAAGGAGCTTGCCCCGAGGACCAGCGGTTACCTTTCCGGGGGCGAGCGGCAGATGCTCGTGATGGGTCGAGGGCTAATGGCCCGCCCGAAGGTGGAGCTCCTGGACGAGCCTTCCCTGGGCCTGAGCCCGGTCCTGGTCCGGGAGATTTTTCGCATCGTCAAAAGGATCAACAGCGAGGAGAGGACTTCCATCCTCCTGGTGGAACAGAACGCTATTGCGGCGCTGTCCGTGGCGGAGTATGGTTATGTGATGGAGAATGGGAAAGTGGTTCTGGATGGCCCCACCGTCAAGTTGAAGGACAACGAGGACATTAAGGAATTCTACCTCGGCTTGAGCGAGGTGGGACTGCGCAAAAGCTATAGGGAGGTCAAACATTACAAACGCAGAAAACGCTGGCTGGGTTGAAAGGAAAAAGTGGGAAGAGTTGTTCCATCGTTTCTCCTACTCCTTTCCCACATTGGCGATTGATCGGGTGGAAGAGGTCGAGCGCGAAAAGAAAATCAAGGCCGTCAAGTGGATCACGGCCAATGAAATCTATCTGGCCGGACATTTTCCCGGGGAGCCCATCATGCCGGGCGTTCTGACTCTGGAAGGGATGGTTCAGAGTGCCCTGATCCTGGTGGGAGAGTCGCTCAGCCGGGGGAACATCAGCGCTTCTCTCCATAAAGTAGATCGGGTACGGTTTAAACGGGCCATCATCCCCGGTGACCGGGTGGAATTTTGGGTAAGCCTTACGGGCAAAGAGGGAGATTTGTGGACGTTTAAAGGAAAGACGCAAGTCGGTGAAGAAACGGCGGCCGAGGCCACCTTGATTCTAAAGGTGGTGGTTCGGGAGGTAGGGTTTGAGCTATGATGGAAAACCGTGAGATACAGAGCATCCTTCCCCATCGCTATCCCTTTCTTTTGGTGGACCGGATCCTGGAAATCGAGCCCGGGAAGAAGGGCATCGGCATTAAGAGTTTGACGGGCGGCGAGTGGTTTTTTCAGGACCATGGGGCCTACCCGCCCGCACTCCTTCTGGAATCGCTGGCCCAGGTGGGGGGGATCGTGCTGGGGAGCAAGGCCAGGGAAGAAAACCCCCAGAGCCAGTTCATCGGCCTTTTCGTGGGGGTCTCAGATTTTCAATTCCAGCGCTGCCCGGTCCTGGGAGAAATGATCACCCTGAAAGTCGAGGCCACCCAGAGCTTAGCTTCGTTATACCGGTTTGCCGCCGAGGCTTTCGTGGGTGCAGAGAAGATTGCCGGAGGTCAGATCCTCCTCTCTTTTATGCAGAGCCCTGCGGGAGCGCCCGGTCGCGGGCCTGCGGGGAAGAAATGACCCGCGGGAGCCCCACTTTCTTTTTTCTTCTCCTGATCCTGATTTTCTCCCTTTCTGCTCCTTTCGCCTTCGGCCAAAAAATAGGCCAGGAGGAAGATGGCGCTCCCCACAAACCCCCTTTGTATTCGCAGACCCTATTGATCGACGGGATAAAAATTCGTTTCGTCGAGGCCGGGGAAGGCCGGCCGCTTCTATTCCTCCACGGGTTAGGAGGATCCTGGGAAGACTGGTCAGCTAGCCTGCAATCTTTCGCCTCCTCGCATCGAGCCATGGCCATCGATTTTCCCGGTTTCGGGGATTCGGACAAGCCCGATGTGGATTACTCCATAGAATGGCTTACGGGGATCGTGGAGAAGTTTTTGGAGGAGCGAAAGCTCCTCCGGGTCAGCATTGTGGGCCATTCCATGGGAGCGCTCGTGGCCCTGAAGCTAGCCGCTCGGGGAAGCTCACGGGTGCAAAGACTGATCGTGGTCGATGCCGTGGGAATCGGGGATAAAGCGGAATTCCTGAGTTACGTCCTGACCAAGAAGATCATGGGCCCGGATTCCCGTTGGGAGTCGATCGAAGGGGTCATGAAGGATCAATTCAAAGGGATGATTGAAACCTTCATCAAAGTTCAGAAACCCAAAACTTCCAAGGAATTTTTTCAGTCCGTTCCGAAATCGCCCGTCACCGGGAACCCTCTCCTGCCCATGACCCCCGCGGTCCAGTTGTCCGCCAGTATCCTCGATTTCGACATCCGCCCCCAGCTTGCTTCCATCCTCCAGCCCACCTTGATCCTCTGGGGAGAGAAAGACCCCATTGCTCCACCCCAGGATGCCGTGTACCTCAAAAGCAAGCTTCCCCGCGCCACCCTGACGATCCTGGAAGGCTGCGGGCATTCTCCCATGCAGGAGCAGCCGGCGCGCTTCGATCGGGAGGTAGGGAAGTTCCTTCAGGCGGAGGAGTCAGGCTCTTCCAGGTAATCGAAGAGCGGCTGCAATCTTTGCCGCAGGTCTTGGGGAATGATGTACAGCATCCGGCCGTCGAGGGTCAAAAGGACCTGGGTTTCTTCCCCCGCGGCCATAAGCTTCCGGTCGCTCTTGCGCAGGACCTCGAAGCGAAAGGTCAGCGCGGCTTTGGTGGGCTTTAGGACGGTCGTACGGACGAGCATCTCTTCGTCGAGACGGGCGGGTTCCTTGAAGACACACTTCAAATCCACGACCGGAGCGATGTAGCCCATCTGGGTAAAGTCTTGGGGAAGGAGGTGGAACTTTCCCAGAAGGGCCATCCGTCCCACTTCGAACCAGCTGATATAATGTCCGTGCCAGACCATCCCCCATGAGTCCACTTCGTTAAATCGCACCCGAAGCTCTGTCTCGTCGTATCTCATTCGTAGCTCTCGGCGATCAACATTCAGCGATCAGCGTTCAGCGAAGGCGCTATTTTTCACTCCTCTGCCGAATGCTAATTGCTCTTCGTTCTTTGCTCTTTGACAAACTGGGCCAGGGTATTTACGGAGCGGAAGACGCGCTCCCCCACTTCGGAATCAGGGATGGCGACCCCATACGTTTTTTCCAGGGCTACGACCAACTCCAGGGCATCGATGGAGTCCAGGCCCAGGCCGGTCCCGAAGAGCTGGCCGTCGTCCGCGATGTCCTCCGGGGTGACTTCCTCCAGTTTCAGGGTCGCGATGATCAATTTCTTAAGTTCCAGAACCAAATCGTCCGGCATCTAAAATCCTTTCGATATTTTTGAGCCACAGAGATCACAGAGAACACAGAGAAAAAATTATATTCAAAAAGCAAATAAGAAAAAGCGCACT
>Ga0315276_10006961_pt1 | contig 10448 bp, 14 predicted proteins | sample YL17G05_0_MG_FD_204542 | JGI IMG/M metagenome (GOLD analysis project Ga0315276, IMG submission 204542) | Sediment microbial communities from Yellowstone Lake, YNP, Wyoming, USA - YL17G05_0 | ecosystem: Environmental > Aquatic > Freshwater > Lake > Sediment | place: USA: Wyoming | collected... | reverse complement strand
AACGGAGCTTGTCCCCAAATCACTTCTTGAGTACACAAATACTGTGATGGAGGCGATCGCATGATGTGGAAAGCTTCCGAAATCAGAACGCTAACTGTCCCCATAGTAGCTGTCGGCGCCGCCGTCGTCGTACCTGGTAGCTCTCTGGTGCCAATGAATATGCGGCGTTATATCCTGCAGATAGAGGCACAGAATCGGTTCGCGGGTGCTAACATCCTTACCCTGAGCAAGTCAGAGCTGGGAGTTGTAACCCCCCTCGAGCTCTTCAGCTTCACATTAGTAGATGACTACATTCCCAAGCCGGATGGACCGATAAAGGAGGATTCCCTGCCTCTCTATATTATTGACGGCCCGCCAACGGGATCAGTCTTGACTAGCTTCCTGGTGGCCGCCAATAGCGCTGCAGGAGTTACAAACTTAATCGTCAGATATGTGGATGCTGACTAACTAGGTAGTGTCACGCCAAGATAAGTAAGTACGCCCTCCGTAAAGGGAAGTGACACAAAAAGGAGAAACGTCAATGAGGAAAACAGGATTGATCCCACATAACAGAATAGCAGTATCAGGCATACCGCAGTTCCCTGGCGTGCCTGCCATACTCATACCCGGAGCGCTTACCTACTTTGGCATATATGAGGAATTCCTGAACGGGCTATGCACCGATATCGGCGCCCACTTCGCCCCTCCAGGATGGACACTCAGGCACACAGGTGCCGCAAGTCTTTGCACCGTGGCGGATCTTGCAGGTGGGGGGCTTACCTTAACCGGTGGCGCTGCCGACAACGATACCGTACAGATCACGCTGGGCGATGCGATAGGCGGTGCCTTCTGGATGGCCGACAACAGGGAGATCTTCTTTGAGACGCGATTGCAGCACACGCTGGGTGGCGAGGTGAACATCGGTATAGGTTTGATAGACCCTGCCGGCGCCGATTACCTTGCTAACGGCGGAGCTGCCCTGCCTAATGCCGACTTCATCATGTTTGACACCCTGGACGGTGATGCCAACTGGATGATCTCTGGCAACAAAGCTGCTGCAGGTGTCGATGAAAATAACACAGGCATTGCCAGGGTAGCAGCAACCCCCATAACCCTGGGCTTCCATGTCTACGGTCTGCCACTAAATTATGTCTGCGATTGCTACGTCAACCGGGCGCTGATAGCTGCCGCGCAGCTTCCCTTCGCCAGCATACCGCTGACAGGACTAATGCCGTTCATAGCACAGAAGAACGGCTGGGCCGGCCCAGATTCAGTGACAGTAGACTACATTATGTGCGTGATGAATCGATAGGGCTGAGGATTAGCGCCAGAAGGAGAAATGCAGATGAAACAAACGGGATTGATCGAAGGAAACCGAGTCGTGATCGCAGGGATGCCTACCTTCCCGAGTGTGGCTGCCCTATTAGTGCCGGGGTCGCTGGCCTGGTACGGCATAAATGAGGAGTTCCTAAAAGGGCCGGTTACCGACATAGGCGGCCTCTTCATGCCTCCAGGATGGACTGGCCTTGCGGTAGGAGCTGGAAGCCTTTACACAGTTGCGAATCTTGTTGGTGGGCATGGCATTCTGACCACTGATGCCCTTGATAATGATATGCTGCAGATCACGCTTGGAAACGCTCTGATGGGTTCCTTCGTGGTGGCAGATAACAGGGACATCTACTTCGAGGCGCGGCTCCAGCACACCATGGTCGGAGAAATAAACCTGGGCGTGGGCTTGACAAACCCCGCTGCCGCCGCCTACCTTGCCGACAACGGAGGGGCACTGGTTCCTACTGACCAGATCATGTTTGCCACCAGAGACGGCGAGGCAGCATTGGGCTGGTACGCTTCTGCCAGAAACGCTGGTGGTGCTATTGCATACCGCCTGCTGACAGTTCCGAGAGTAGCGAACACCACGATAACTCTGGGCTTCCATTCCTACGGTGTGACACCAAATTACCTGGTTGATTTCTACGTCAACAGGGCGTTGGTGGCTGCTGGGCAGGCTGTCTTTGCGGACATACCGCTAGTACCCTTGATGCCATTCCTGGCCATAAAGACGGGACATGCCGGCGTGGAATCGCTGACCGTTGACTACGCTATGTGTGCACAGAAACGCTAAAGGAACTGGTAGAAGCCAAACGCCTTATATGGCTAAAGGCTGAGAGAGCGAAAGGGCTTGCCTTAGCATGAGGCAAGCCCTTTCTTAGTAAGGTGGTACAGCATGCAGAATCCAAAAGAGTTTGCTCAGGGCGGGCATAGGCCGCCGATGACTTTGGATATTCAAGCTGAAATCAGGAATCTAAAGGCTGGTCTTGCGAATCTATCAAATACAGTAAAGCAGCTAGGGGGTACATCGATGAAAAAACGAGAGCAGATACCATTTTCGCGGACGTTGGCAATACCTCCTGCAATGGGCTCGGGCGTTACAATTGAGGAGAAGATAACTCTTACGGGATTCGTTAAAGAGGTAACGATACACTGGCCTGCAGGCTGCAATGCCTTAGTTGATGTGGCCGTAGAATATGAAACGACACGGTTCTGCCCCCGCCAGGGATTTATTGCCTTGAATGATACCACGCCAACATTTCCCTTCAACTTTCCTGTAGTAAAAGACCATAATATCCGGGTCATAATGCAAAATAGAGATGGAGGATTTGTTCACAATATCACGGTGACAGTTACTATCGAGGAGGGCTAAGTGGCAGTCACCCAGTTTGTGGTGCAGCCCACAGGCATTGGCTGGCCGGACTATTCTACTAAGATAGCGGCGCTAGCACCAATGGTAGGACAGACGATAGCCGACTGGCAAGTAGCAGAGCACAATATAATATCGATAGGAGCGGCAGGAGTTTCATACTGGGTGACATTATGTTTACTGAATATCGAGGCTATCACACCTGCCTCTGTAATTACCCTCAGGACGTATATGGTAGTCAACGGGGTGGAGAGATTGCTTGCAGTAGATACTGTTACACAGGGAGTTGACCCGGACATAGTATGGGCTGGTCCAGTATTACTATTTACCATTCATGAGGTGGTTAGAATAACAGCCCAGAGCGCAGTGGCCGGTGATAACGGCAGAGCCATTGGATATGACTACCAACTTGAGCTTAGATAAGGGAGCGTAAAATGTTAGTAACCCAATTCGTGGTTCAGCCCACCGGCATCGGTTGGCCTGACTATATCACTGCGATAAGCGACCCCAGCAGCATTGCCCAAGCTGTCTACTTTGATTCTGTGGCTGGGGTACCTGGCACAAACTACCCTACCGGTACGGCCAGCGCACCCGTCAATAATCTTCCCGACCTGCGCACGATATGTACCAATAGGAGCATACACAAGATAGTCAACATCGACATCTCAGTGCTGGCTACCCTCGATGCCGCAATGTTGAATTACGAGTTTGTCAACTGGTTCCTTGACCTAAACGGGCAGGACGTAACGGATTCGCAGTTCAAGCAATGCAGCTTAATTGGCATTGCTGGCGGGACTAATTTGCTGGCCAACGACAGCATACTGAGCAACATAACCAACGCTGGTCAGCCTTACCTTTCAGGGTGCGTAATCAGTAACAACTTTGTGCTGCCGACAGGGGTAGGTGCGTCAGTGGCACTCATAAACTGCGAGTATCTCAATTGCGTCATGTTCGTCAACGACAATACGGTGGATGTAATAGGTGGGACTGGCACACTGACAGTACGTGATGTTGACAATGTTGCCTCTGTGCTGAACATCTACGGCTTTGGCGGATATATCATACTGGCAAATACCTGCACCCTCGGTATTATCAACCTGTACGGCGACTTCGTGCTGACTCGTGCGTCTCTTGCTGGCTCGGTGGTAAACGACTACAGGATCAGTAAGGAGTATGGGCAGGAGGCTATCTACTACAATTCAGTAGGTGGTGAGGCTGGCACAGCGTATCCTATCGGCCGTGCCGATAGGCCTGTAAACAATTTCAACGACCTTGTAGCCATTTGCATAGCCAGGAAGATCACAACAATCGTCTTGCTGAGCGACATAACTCTTCTCGACCACATGCTGGACTATTATATAAAGAGTCAATCGCTTATCTTTCAGAATACCGTCTACACCAATGGTAAATTATTATTTAACATGACCTTTGAAAACGTGCGCCTCGATGGTGCCATTACGGCGGGGTCGTGGGTATATTGCTTGAGGTGCACCGTCCTTAGTAAAGTTGGTATAGGCGGGTGGTATGAGAACTGCGAACTGGCTGGTACGCACCAGATTGGTGCGACTTTCGCCCTCCGTCTGGACAACTGCTCAGCAAGCGGAGCCGGCTGCACGTTAAACTTCGCCTCAGGTGCTGGCGGAATGGGCGTGTATGCCTACCTGAAAAACTGCCACGGCCTTTATACTATATCGAACTGCAACGACGGCCTGGATAGGTTTGAGTTCATGTCGAACGATGCCAGGTTGACAATTAACAACACATGCACCCTGGGCAATATCGTCCTGTTTGGAACCCTGGGCTTAGTTAATAACGCCGCAGGCTCTACGATTACTGACTACCGCAACAGGGCTAAGCTCGAAGATGCCGTCTATTACGACGCCGGAAGTGCGTTTACAGGGACTCAGTATCCTATAGGCACAGCGCAGAATCCTGTGAATAACTTGCCCGACCTTCGAGCTATCCTCACAGCTAGGAATCTCAAGACTATCATATTATTGAGCAGCATAACCCTGGACGCTGCGATGGAGGGATATTTCTTCAAGGGATTCGCTCCTAATAACGAGACTCTTCTAGTAGTCTGTAGCAGCAAGTCAATAAATAATTCCTCATTCGAGAATGTCTATCTAAATGGCCCCATCGCTAATTCTGACCAGATAGTGAATTGTCTAAGGTGTGCCATAGACGGCAAGAGCAGGGTTAGTGGTGTCTGGGAGGACTGCACCACAACTGGCATTATGATAGTTAGTGTTGCTGGGAGCTTATTTCTCCACAACTGTTTGGCCCAAAGCGTGTGTACGATTAGCCTGGTTAATGATGGGGGTGCTCACGTTTACATTCAGGGCTGTCGAGGCATCTACGCCCTTAGAAGTGTTACCGAGCTAGGTCAGTATGTTTTGCTTGATGGGGGACAGCTAACCATTGAGAATACATGCAATGGCGGCATAATCAGCCTCTACGGCGACTTTGTGCTAGTTAATAACTCCGCAGGCTCTACAGTCAACGATTACCGCCTTAGTAAGAGGGTTGTCTCCTTCATGGACTTCTGGTCTTTGCCCCAAGAAGAGGTGGCGGTTACTGCTATAGCAGGGAATAAGGCACTCCCTGATGTCGTGGTAGCTGGCATACCAACAGGCGCTACGATTATCAGATCGGTAGCGTTGTTTAGATTCAGGGTGGTCGAGAACATCTTTGCTGGAGCAAACAACCTTAGCGGTGCACAGGCAATTCAGTTACAGGATGACTCTCCAAGCGGCTATATAAACGCTATCAATTTTGTTGCCAGTATGTTCACCTTTGCAGCTGCGGGCCGTGAGGGTGGGCTCATCATCGAAGGTGCCATAGACGTTAAGGTCCCTGTTGATGGTATCGACACCTATAACTTTCAGTGGACCGCAGCCATAGCTGCCCAGAACAATTTGCAGTTCAACGACGTGCAGGTGGGATTGAGGGTTTACTTTGGCCCATAAGGAGGAGATGACAGATGGGAGCACTAAGCGACTATTTGGAAGAAGCAGTACTGAATCATGTATTCAGGAACATCCCCTTGGGTTCGCCAGCCACTACTTATCTGGCTCTCTATACAACCGACCCGGGTGAGGCAGGTGCTGGGGTTGAAGTATCAGGGGGGTCATACGCTCGTCAGCCTGTGACCTTCGCTGCACCAAGCCAGATAGGTGGGAAGGCGACAATCAAAAACAGCGTTGAGATTGTCTTCCCGGTGGCAACAGCAGACTGGGGAATTATTGTCTCAGTTGGAGTCAGGGATTTGCTCACTGTTGGTAACCTGCTCTATTACGGGCCCATGACTGCTCCAAAGACGATAAACAACGGCGAGCAGTTGAGGTTTGCTGTAAATGCCTTGGTGCTTGACTTAGATTAGCAGGTGAATTATGACCATAGCGACACTTGACCAATACATCGCCGCTGTTAAGGAAGTCGAAACCTGGGTTAAAGGTGCTTCCTTAACGACTGTGGCGGGAATCCCCTGGACTGTTTTCGACCAGGTGGGACAGCCAGGAGCAGGTGCCCTGGCTATAGGTAATACCGCTGCTGGTATTGTTCCGGTTGATACTGATGCGGGCTACCCCATTATCGCCAGTTTCGGTGGTGCGGCAGGTTATTTCTCAGGGATCGACTTCAGTAACTCTGTGGCCTGCCGGATTATGCTTTTCGACAGGCTATTTGCTGCTGGCGCTTACGCTTATAATGCTGACGTTACTCTCGCTGCCCAGCCGAGCTATGCAGGACGGGTGCCAGGAGCACCTAATTACAACGGACTTCAAATCTGGGTTGAGCATGTTACTGCTTTTACTCTCAACCCATCATTCCAGATTAACTACCTTGACCAAGATGGTTTTGCTGGAGACTCAGGAGTGTTCGCTGAAATTCCTGCATCTCTGCTAATCCGCAGGGCATGTCAAATCCCCTTAGCTCCTGGTGATAGTGGGGTCCAGCAGATAGTCAGAGTAAGAAGCACGGTATGTTCGGCAGGAACATGGAATGTTATGGTTCTAAGACCCTTATGGTCTGGGCGTGTCCCAATAGCAAACGCTGGCGACGTCCATGATTTCCTGAGAACTGGGCTACCTCAAATTTATGACACGAGCGCCTTATAGGTCTTGGTTGCTGCTGACAGCACGATATCTGGTTATCCTGGCATACAGATTGAGATTGCTCATTAGGAGAAGACATGCCTAGTATTTGGAGAGCACAGCCTACGAGCAGGTTAAGTTCTTATCACTTTGTAAAGAAAGAGTTTAGCAGCTCCTCTGTAAATATAGCCAACGAGTTTTTTAAGACCATTAGATATGGAGTTGCAACCCTATCGGGCATCGGGTCGGTAGCTGCCAGTGCGATTGCCAAAGCTCTAGGCTCGGCTGTAGTCTCAGGAGTAGGTTCTCTTAATGCCACTGGTACTAAAATTATTCTGGGAGCATCTGCGCTCTCTGGGATTGGTAGCGTGGCTGCCTCTGGGTTAAGAACATTATTTGGGGGAGCAGCGTTATCTGGTCTAGGGACACTTTCCTCAATAGGTAACAGGGTCATCTTCGGAGTGTCTACCATATCTGGCGTCGGGGTAATCACCGCCTCAGATATAAAGACACTCTTCGGTGATACGATTTTATCAGGCGTCGGTGCAAATATCTCGCAGGGAATTAGAGATTTGTTCGGTCAAGCGATTGCTGACGGCGTGGGGGAATTATCAGCCATAGGAATTGTGACGACTCCTGAAGGTGGCACGAGATTTATTCAGGGGAATGCGGTGTTTAGTTAAGATGAAGCAGGAGCAAACGTAATGTGGGAAAGCGTTATGCAGTCTCTTATCCAACAGGCGAACTTAGCGAGAGAGAAAAGGAGACCCTCGCCCTGTATTCTGATGTGGGTAGTCTCGGCAAGGTAGCCAAGTTGCAAAGTGTGACGCTGGGCACGGTCAAAAGGCGATGGCAGAACATTAAGGACAAAATGGGAGTTCGGTAGGCGAGGAGGTAGCCCATGAATAAAGGACAAAAAATAGTAACTGCTGTGGTGCTCGCGGTGATAGCCATTGCTGGTATTCGTAAACTCAGCCAGGCGCAGCCACCTGGATCAACAAAGTACACCCTGATCATAAACTCCGGAGCTGGGGGCACTACGGATCCAGCGCCAGGCTCATATCTCTATGATTCGGGAGCACAGGCCACAATTACCGCCATCCCTGATAGTGGTTATCAATTCGCCGGCTGGTCGGGAAGCATTACCGGCACGGTCAATCCCCTGGCTGTCACGATGAACAGCGACAAAATGATACAGGCAAACTTCGATGTAGCGTACAGCAACATCACCATGACGGGAATCGTGAAGGATTCTACTACAGGCGCGCCTATTACGGGAGCAACCGTCTCAATGATGGGGCTGGCAGAATTTACTTCTATAACTGACGCTGATGGTAGATTCACAATAACGGGATACACCGAGCAAGTGGCGTATCTCCACGTTTCGGCTCCGGATTATGGCGATAAGAACGTGTCGGTTATAAATCTAACAGACGGCGAGACAAGGGACGTAGGCGTGATCACACTTGATCCAATCGAGCTGTCACATCTCATTATGCCGTATGGGTGCTGGATACTTGACGGCAACACGCAATATGTTGGCGGATACACGGAACAGATCGAGATTGGCTTCGCGTTTAAGAACACAGGCACCGGGCAAGGAAACGGTGGCGCGACATTCGGAATAAAGGTGTTTAAGGCTGATGGCTCTCTCTTCTACTCGTGGTCTGGACCATGCCCATCAGTGCAGCCAGGGCAGACAGCGGGTACATACGCTGCTGTCCACATTGGCCAGCCCGGTACCTATACAGTAAAAACGTACTTCAACGGTGCGCTCGTCAATACCTTGACCCTAACTGTCCTTTTGGCGCAGTTAAGCATGGCGTGGGCCCCGAAGCCTGCTGCGACTCTCACGCTGGGGCAGACGCTAACAGCAGGAGTAAACGTACACAATCCCAGCCCCGTGAGGGTTCTCTTTACGATAACGATTCACAGCCAGTGGTATACAGACAGCGGCATGGACTCTATTGTGCTGGTTACCCAATCAAATAAAGTTATCGAGGCTGGTGCAACGCTATCGTTTAGTGGTAGTTTTGTTCCGGGTAGGGTGTCAGTTGCAGGGAGCTATCAACCCTTCACGCATGTCGATTTGAACTGGGGAGGCTATGGTGGTGGGGAAGCAAGTATGTACGCATACACCAATGTAGTCTAGGTAGTTGCACTCCAGGTGGAGAGATTCATCCGGTGAGTGGGTCTAAAAGGAGGCAAAAACAGGATGAAATTGCATAAAGTAATCAACCTCTTGATAGTGTTCCTGTTCGTGCTTTTCTTTTCGGCCTCCCTGCACGAGTTTTTTCACTACATTGTAGGGACAGCGTTGGGAGGCAAAGGGCTTTACGTTACCTACCCCTCGTTCTTTACTGGGCTGTGTCAATGGCCGACACCATTTCCTCACATGTGGCTGGCTTACCTCGCCGGTGGTTTGGGATCTGGCCTTGTCTTGTTAGTCCTGGCATTACGAGCTGTTAAGACACCTACAAAATGGGATGCGGACGAGGCCTTTATCTTCAGTATCTTTGGGGGAGTTGGGATTGGCTACGGGTTTGCGGAATTGAGCTTGGCCTTCCCTAGTACAGAGCACTACTTCTGGTGGCTCTCCTTTATCGGTTGCTTCATCGGGGGGATGCCCTTTGCGATATGGCGCGGGCCCAAGTTCGTTGACTTTCTCTTGAAAGATGAGGCGACATGAGACTCTGCGCGACTGATCTCCACATACACAACAAAGCCTGTAATCGGGAAGCTCAGAACGGGTTCATCACACTGGCGGAGCAACCGTGCTATACCGAAGTTGTGTTCATCGGTGATACCTGGAGCAGTGAGTGTGGTGCTGAGGATGCACTTAAAGACGACCTCACGCAAAGACTTCGGGATCTGGCTAGACAAAAGCCAGTCACCTGCATTGCGGGGAACTTCCCCCACGATGACCTTGACTGGCTGATGAGCGTCGCGGACCGCTTGGCGCCCATCAAGATTGTCCCGGAGATCTGGGATTCCAGGTACCGACAGCTCTTCACACATGGCGCGCAGTTTGATCCCACGATTGCCTTTTGGAATCACTTCAAGTTTGTTCAGAGAATACTGCCCGGGCTAATCAAGACATTCCTGATCCAGAGCCCCTCGAGCCTGGCCAACAGGGGTGATTACAGCGCCCTGGTGAAGTTTACTGGACCAATCCACCAGAGAGCACAGCGCGCAGCGATCGATGGTCACATGACCGTCTTCATGGGGCACACCCATTTGCGCCAGCATCTCAGCGCAGATCCGGTACATGAGGGTAAAGTCGAGGTGCTCGGCTCCATGGGCTCGGGTCCTTACACATATATGAATTGGGACGCTGGCGACTACGAGATACTAAATCTGGAGGTGTGCTAGATGGAAACAAAGAAATCACAGTCTGAAACACCGCCAAGCCCTGGAGAAAATCCAGATGACGAACAAAAGCAGAAGAAGAAGCCTGGCGCGACTCGTGCAGTATTCATCGTGCTCGCTATCGCTCTAGTCGCATTATCTGTCCTCAGCTTTACATATCAGATAGCGATGGCAATAAAAGGGGCACCTGACAAAGACATTGCAATGATAGCCGTCCAGGGTATTCTTAACCTTGGCTTTGCTGCTGGCGGCTATATCTTCGGTAAAATAGGTTCAAATCAGCCAGTGAGCTAAGGAGCGGGAATAGT
>Ga0315276_10006958_pt1 | contig 10449 bp, 10 predicted proteins | sample YL17G05_0_MG_FD_204542 | JGI IMG/M metagenome (GOLD analysis project Ga0315276, IMG submission 204542) | Sediment microbial communities from Yellowstone Lake, YNP, Wyoming, USA - YL17G05_0 | ecosystem: Environmental > Aquatic > Freshwater > Lake > Sediment | place: USA: Wyoming | collected... | reverse complement strand
GGGGTCCCCGCGGGTGTTGGGGGGGGGGGGGGGGGGGGGGGGGGGGGGGGTGCGCGGGTTTTTTGTCCCCCGTTTTTTTTTTTTTTTTTCCCCCCCCCCCCCCCCCCCGCGCCCACCGCTTTCGCGATCGCTTTGTCGTAGTACGGCCATAGCTCCGACACGAGGCCGTTGAGCCACTCGGCTTTCTCGCGTTCCTGGAACGAGACCCACGCCGGGACCGCGCCGAGCACGCCGTGCAGCCCCTTGCGCCCGGGGACGAGGTTCAGCACCTCGCGCAGCAGGCGGGCGCGGCCGCGGCGGCGGTGGTAGGCGACGGCGCCCAGGGCGCCGGCGAGGGCGCCGGGGAGCGCGCCGCAGACGAGGGGGGCGCGGGTGAGCGTGGCCGGCCCGAAGCGGCGCACGATCCAGGCGGCGGCGAGGGCGCAGAAGGCCATCCACGCGTACAGGAGGGCCGCCGCGGGGACGACGATGCCCGGGCGGGCGGGGATGGCGGCCCGGAAGTCAAACGCGCGCGTGTCCGCAATCGGCACGGGCCCGCACTTGCCCGCGACGGGCGCCGCGGCGGGCGCGCGCAGGCCGCGCGCAAAGCGGGACTCTTCCCGGTCGCGCGCGTTGAGCAACGCGCCCTTGAGGGTCGACGGGTCGGCGACCGCGCGCGCGGCGGTCGCCGCGCCGTCGGCCGCCGCGTCGGCCGCCGCGTCGGCCGCGGCGGCGACGCCGGCGACCGCGCCTTTGCCGACCGCCGCGACGCCGCCGGCGACCGCGCCAAAGCCGGCGCCTAGGGCGCCGCCCAGGCCGCGTTTGGAGGCGGGCGCTTTTTTCTTGTCGTCGGCGGGCGCTTGTTTCTTGTCGGCGGCGGCGGCGGGGGGGGGCGGCGCGGACGCCGCCGGCGCGGGTTCCGGCGCCGCCGCTGACGACGACGCGGGCGGGGCGACCGCCTTGTTGGCGGGCGCGCGCGCTGGTGGGGAGGGAGACAAAAGGCGAGAGCGTCGGCGGGCGGCGCCCCGGCGCGCCAGCGCCCGCCGCGCCGCTCCCGCGCCGTCCCCCACCCGCCCCCGCGGGGCGCGTGCTTCGCCAACTAGGCCAGAGGCGGGCGTCGATCGCGCCAACCGCCGGGCCCGCGTCGCTAGGCGGGCGCCGAATGCGTCCGCGAGAGCGCGCCCCGCGCTCCCCGCACCCACCTTTGCCGTCGGGCGACGGGCTGCGCCGCTTGACCTCATACACTGTGTTGGCGTGCAACCCCTCCCGGCCAAAGGGGGGGACGGGCGGCGCTGCGTCGCCGACGACGAGCTGCGGCGCGCCGCGCTCGCGCCCGAGCTCGCGGGGGGCCGACTCGGACCGGTAAGGGCCGTCGTGCGGCGCCTTTTTCTTTTTGCCCAGCTTGGAGAACATGGTGGCGGGCGCAGGCCCGGGGGCAGGGCGGGCGGGAGTGTGCGGGCGCTCGGCGGCGCCATCCGCAGTCGCACAACCCCGGATTGCGCCCCAGGCCGGCGCCCCCATGCCCGCAATCCCTCCAGGAGCAGCGGCCGCCGCGGCGGCGGGCGCGATGGTGGCGCGGGCGATGCCCACCCTACTCCACCTGTACTGGGGCCTCGCCGCGGGCGCCGTCCTGGTCGCCCTGGCGCCCGGCGATACCGCGCCCGGATTCAAGTAGGGGAGAGAGGGGTGGGGTGGGGGGGGTGACGCCAACCGCGGCCGCCCGCAGCCGACACGGGCTCCTCCTTCTCCCCAGGGCCGCCGTCCGCCTTGCCTCCTGCCGGGGCAAGACGTGGGATACCAAACCGACCGCGCTGGGACCGCTGGCGGTGCGAGAGAAAGGAGGGGAGAGGCTGGGAGGTTGGGGCTCGCGGCGCCCTTTCCAACTCCCTTTTCTCCCCAGAACGCGTCCGTGCCGCAGTCCTGGTTCCTGCACTTTTACGCGCTGGGCACCGCCGCCTGCGCGGCAGTCCTCGCGGCGGCCGCGCGCGCGGCCGCGGCCGCCCCGCTCCCGCCCGTGCCGGCGGCCGCCGCGTCGCTCGCGGCCCTCGCCCTGCTCCAGGTCCACCTCGCCCGGCGCTGGGCCGAGTGCGGGTGGCAGGCGCGCTACCCCAAAGGCGCCAGGATGCACGCGGTCGCCTGGATCTTTGGCCTCTCCTATTATGCCGTCCTCCCTGTGTCCCTCCTCCCGACCTCCTTTTTCGGGGATGCAGCGACCTGGTTGACCACTTTGAGCGCGCCGGCGGCCGCGCCCGCGTCCGCGGCCTCCCTCGCCGCCGCCGCCGCCGCCGCCCTCGCCCCCCTCCAGTGGGCCGGCGTCGCCGTCTTTGTCGCCGGATCCGCCCTGCAGGCCGCGTCGCACGCGGCCTTGGCCCGGCTGCAGGAGAGGGCGGCGGCCGCGGGGACGCCGTACGCGCTCCCGCCGCCGTCCTCCATCCTCGCGCTCTGCGCGTGCCCGCACTACCTCGGCGAGATCGTGCTCTACGCCGGCCTCGCCCTCGTGACCGCGCCGCTGCGGTCGGCGCTGCCGGGGGCGGCGCTCGCGTGGGTCACCGTGAACCTTTCCCTCGCCGCGGCCGACGCGCGCGCCTGGTACGTGCGCGCGTTCCCACGGTACCCCCGCGGCCGGGCGGCGCTGGTGCCGGGCGTGTGGTGAGGGGGGAGGAGGGGGAGGGCGTGTGTCGCGGTTTTCCTTTTCCCAGTGTCTCTCAAAACAGAGACAGTGCTGCGCCTCACCCCCCTCTCACGGCCGCCACGGCCACCACCGCATCCCCCCGCACAAACAGTGCCTTGAGCCGGCGCGTGCGCGCCTCTTGCGCGTGGCACGCGCGCGCGGGCCGCGGCGCGCCGTCGGGCCGCGGCGGCCGCGGGCGCTCCACCGCCAGGCGCACCGTGTAGCGCTCCACGACGTCGGTCAGCACGAGGTTTATGTGGGCGTCAAAGGCGCGCAGGGTGCCTAGGAGAAGGAGGGGGGAGAGAGGGGTCGGGGGTCGGGCGTGAACGGCGAGCCCAGGCCAGGCCGCGCTGAACCTGCCTCCCCCATGTCGAACCTTCCGCCACACCCCTGACCCCGCGCGCGTGGCGGGTGGTGACCCGGACGCGGCCCTTGGCTTGATACGCGCGCAGCAGCGGCGCAAGCGGCCCCGACCCCCCCGCCCGCTCTGCGATCTCGTCGATCAGCCGCGGCCGCCGCCCACGCTCGTCGGCGTCGCGCCGGGCGCGCGCCGGCGCCGGCGGCCTCGGCGGCGCGCGCGGCCCGAGCGCGGCGGGGTGGCTCCTCGGCAGCAGGCGCCTGCACGCCGCCACGTTGTCCGCGGCGGGTGCGGACGGCACGGGCGGCGTCAGGCGCGGGCCGAGCAGGGCGGCGGCGGCGTCGAACGAGCGCGAGAAAAAGTCGCGCCGCGCGTCGCCGCCGCCGCGCCCGGGGCGCGCGTCCCGGCGCCCGCCGTCCGCCATGCGGGATGTGGGGCGGCGAAAGCGCGTAGACTGTGCAAGCACGCGAGCCGGGAGGAGTGGCGCGGAGAATTGGCCGACTCGGCAGACCATCCCCCTCACTCTCTGCCCAATGCGCCTGCCCCTGCCTTTGCCGCGCCGGCGGCGGCCGGCGCCGATCGCCGCGCCCCGGAATCCCGTCCGGCATCGCGCCTGCATTGCCGCAACCACCGCCGCCGCTTCCCTTGCGACCACGGCGACGCTCCCCCCGCCCCTCGGAATGGCGCTCATCGCCACCGCATGGTCCTCTTCCATCCTCACGATCTCGGGGATGGAAGCATGGGTCAAATTCCGCGCCCCCCTCCTCGCCGCCGACCGCGCCGCGGCGGTCGACGCCGGGCGCCACGTCTTCGGCGCCCTGCTCGCCGCCGAGGCCGGCCTGGCGGCGGGCCTGTCCATGGCGGTAGTGCGTGGCGTCAAGGCGGGGTGGTGGGTGCGCGCACCGCTCGCCGCGGCGTTGCCTGTCGCCGTCGTTGCCGCCGACGCCCTGGCCCTCTTCCCCGCCCTCGACGCCCGCGCGCGGCACGCCATCGCGGCGTCCACGGTGCCGGCCAATGATGCGCGCCGTGCGGCGGTGGCGGACGCGGCGGCGTCAGTCGCGGGGCGGGAGAAGCCGCCCGCCGCGCTCCACGGCGCTTATATCGCCGGCGAGGCCGCCAAAGTGGCCTGCCTCGCCGCCCTGGCCGGTCGGGCGTGCACGAAAATGTCAGACTTGCTGCGGGTGGCGGTGTGAATGCGTGCGCGAGAGACAAGGGGCCCGCACGAATCACACTCTCTGTCCCTTCACGCCGCCATCCCCACCCCGCCGCCGCCCAGCCGCCGGAGGTAGACCAAACATTCGTGGTCGGTGGCCAGCACGACGTCGGTGCCGCCCGCGGCGTCGAGCGCGAGCGCGGCGGCGGCGCCGGCGGGCTCGCGCGCGAGGAGTGTGGCGGCTTCTCCCAGCCCCGCCAGCGGCGCGGACGCCAGAGCGCCGCCGCGCGTGGTGAACAGGAGCCCAGGCTCGGCGCCCAGCTCGGCGGCGGCGTCAAAGGCGGCGCCGGTGGCGGCGCCCTCGCAGCGAGCGCGGGCAGGGCCGGCGAGCGCCGCGCTCGCCACGACCCCCGCTCCCAGCCGCCGCGCGTCCCACAGGGCGACACTCCCATCCCGCAAACCGGCCGCGATGGCGTGCGGGCGGGCGGGCGTGGTGGCGAGGCAGGCGGCGGCGGTGGCGGGGGTCGGCGGCGGCGCGCGCACGGCGGCGGACGCGCCGCCCGCGCGTTCATCCCAGAGTGACACGCCGCCCGCCGCGTCCGCGACGGCGACCGAGTGTGGACCCGCCCAGCGCACGGACGAGACGCTGGCGGAGACGCGCGCGGGCGCGAGTGCAGTCGCGCCGTCGCCCGCGCCGCGCGGCGCGTCGGCCGGCGTCACCACCACCGCGCCGTCCGCGCCGCCGCTGACCACGCGCAGCGTGCCCGGGTCGATGTCCACGCACGTGGCGGCGCCGGAGTGGGCGGCGGGGCGCCAGGGGTGGAGGTCGGGGCCGTCAAAGTCGGCGCCGCCGCTCGATGCAAGCGTGACGTCCGCCAGGCCCGCCCCAGGCCTTGTCGGCAGCCCCAGGCGAATCCTGCAGAGCGACCCGTCGACGCACGCGGCAACGACGAGCGCGCCCGCGGGCGTCGGCGCGGCGGCGAGCGCGGCGACGCGCGCGGGCGGGCGGAAGGACGCGGCCTCGGTCAGGCGCACCGAGGTGGGCGCGATCGAGGAGGGGGGGAGGGCGACCTCCAGGTCGATGCAGGAGAGGCGGAAGGTCTGAGGAGGGAGGGAGGAGGGACGAGGGGTTCGGCGCGCGCCCGTCTCGCCCCCGATGGATCGACCACGCCCCTCTGCCCCCTCGCTCCAATCCTATCTCCACCTACCTCTGAATCCTGGTGCCACGCGCCGGCCGCCAGGAGGCGGTGCGCGACGATGCCGCCGTCGGCGCCCGGCGCGGGGGGGGCGAAGGGGAGGCTGGCGAGGCACTGCACCTGGGACGCCACGAAGCAGCGCGTGGCGTGTAGGGACGAGGCGTGCGCCATGGTGGGAGAGCAGACTGCGGCCGGCGCTGCATCGCTGCCACTCCCCACGACCGGGCGCCCACGCTTCCCTCCCGTTTTCGATCCAACCGCGTCCATCATGTCGGCCGCGCTCGACGTCGTCAGGCGCCTGTCGGTGCCGCCCCCGGACGCCAAGTTTGGGTCCGGCCCGACGACCATTCTCGCGTCCGCCGCCGTCTGCGCGGTCGGCTTCCTGCTCCTGCACTTTACGGGGGCCGCCCTGCCGAAGAGCAAGCGGTTGAAGCGGGGGGACGCGGTCGAGTGGAACCTGCGCGTGGTGTCGACGCTGCACGCCACGGTGCTGGCCCTGGGTGAGTGGCAAGGGGTCGCACGATGGGATTGGGGCTGGCACGGCGCCGACCGCGGGGCGGGCGGCGCCGAATCGGGGGTGCGGCCAGCGTACGGTCGCCCACCTTCCCACCACCGCCCCTCCAGGCTCGTTCGTCTGCCTCTGGGAAACGTGGGAGCTCAGCCGCGAAAAGGTCAGAGGGCGGGGCATGGGGCGGGAGACGGGGCGGAGAGGCTTGGAGCGGTCGGCGCGCGCGCCTCACCCTACCCCTCGCCTCCATCAGTCGGTCATCGGCTACGCGCACGCGCCCGACGTGCTGGCCCGCATCTTCCTGGGGTACCTCCTATACGACCTGGCGGCCATGGCCGCGTTTTACGCAGACCTCAACGACGCGTCGGCCATCGTGCACCACCTCCTCTTTGCCCCGTGCGCCGCCTACGTCCTCGCGCACTCCATCATGGCGTTCCCATTTGTGTGGCTTTCGTTCTGCGAAGTGTCGACGCCTTTCGTCAACCTGCGGTGGCACCTGGCCGCGACCGACAGGAAGAACAACCCTTTGTACATGTGGAACGCGGCCGCAGTGGCCGCACTCTTCTTCCTCTCCCGCATCGTGTTCTATGGAGGCGGCCTGGTCCACCTGTACAGCGTCGCGGACGTCTGGGGCGACGCGCGCCTCCCCCTCGGCCACAGGGTCTGCGTCGCCCTCTTCGCCCTCGGCTACGTGCTCAACCTGTACTGGATGGCGGCCATCGCCAAAGCGGCGCGCCGGGCGCTGGCGCGGGGCGGGGAGGGAGCGGGGGGGCGGCGCAAGCGCGAGTGAGGAGAGAGCGTGGGCGGCCCTCGCTGCAACCCTATTTCACACCGCGCCCGCCGTGGCGGCCACTTTGGCCACCGCCGCCGTCCGTTCCGCCAGCTCGGCGTCGGTGGCGGGCCGCAGGGTGGCGCTGCCGTCGCCCGGCGCCGGCGCCGGCTCCCACCCGCGCTCGCTGACGCGGCGCACGCCGACAGCGCCCGCCCAGCCGGCGGGTGGCGGCGGACGCCAGGCTGCGGGCGGGATCCGGGGCGGCTGCGCGGCCCAGGCGGCGAGCAGCGCGACGCCCGCCGGCGCGAGCCGCGCGGCCGGCGCTGGGACGACTGGCCGCGCGGCCGCCCCCCCCCGCGCGCCCACCGCCGCCCGCAGCGCGGCCCGCACCTCGCCGGGCGCCCAGCCAAAGCCCTGCGCGACCGCGCACTCGACCGGGGTGCGGGGAGGGGGGAGGCCGGGGGCGGCGAGCGTCGCGGCGGCGGGGTCGGCGCCGCGCGCGAGGAGCAGGTCGAAGACGGCCATGGCTTGCGTCTGCGGAATGGTGTGGGGTGTGTGGGGCACGCAGCGGGGCGCCGCTACGCCCTCTCCCTCCCCCCGTCTCCCCCCACCCCTTTGTCGTGCGCCGCGGCCGCCGCGCGGTGCAGCGGCGTAGCCCCCTCCACCGCGTCCCGCTGGTTGACTGGCACCCGGCGCACGTCCAGGAGGTAGCGGGCGGAGGCGAGGGCGCCGGCGTCGGCTGCAGCGTGCAGCGCAGCGCCCGCGCCGCGGTCGAGCGACGGCGACCACCAGGGGGCGTCCACGGCCTCGATGGCGCGCGCGCGCGCGACGTCGTCGGCCCGGATGGCGTCCATGTACTGTGTGTGATGGGGCGAGGGTGGGCGGGGCGGCAGGGCGGGCGCGCCGAGGGCCGCCCCGCTGCTGCGGCTCCCTCCCTCTCCCTCCTCGCCTCGTAAAAGGTGTGCTTGGGGCCGGGAGGCTCCCCGTACTCGATGCCGGGCCACGTGTAGCCGCACAGGGACTGCGGGGTAGGGAGGGGTGGGCGTTTTGTTGTGGGTCCGGGGGGGGCGCGAGAGAGAAACGGACGCCCGCCGCGGGCGCCTCCCCCCACCTTGAGCACGCCGCCGTCCACGACGGCGTCGTCGGTCGGCGCCATGCGCGGTTGGCGGGGGATGGGGTCTCGGCCGGGGCGGGGTCTGCGCGCGCGGCGCGTGCGGCGCACACTCTGCCCCGCGCGCGCTCCCTCGCTCCCGCCTCGCGCCCCGGCTCCCGCGTGCCCATGGACCGTCGGGCGCATCCCCGCCCCGAGTGGGATGTGCGTGCGGGCGGGGAGGGCCGCGGACGGCCGCCGCGCCGCGGCGGCCGTCCGCCTCCCGCCACCGTCGGCCCTCCTCCCTCCTCCCCTCAGCCCACGCTGCGCGACTTGACCGCCATGCGGCTGACCCCCGCGGAAGCCGCGGCCCGGGCGCGGGCGCGGGCGGCCGCCGCTGCGCGCGCGCGGCGGCGCGCCGCGCCGCCGCCCGGCGGCTGGTGCTCGTGCGGCGAGGGGGGCGAGGGAGAGGAGGAGCTGTGTCAAGGCGAGCGCGACCATGACGCCGCGCTCGCGCGGCCTCCGCCCGCGCCCGCGGTCGCCGCCCTGGCCGCACGACTCGCCGCGCTCGAGGCCGCGGCCGTCGCGGCCCCCGCCGCCGTCGCCGCCCTGGCCGCCCGCGTCGACGCCCTGGCGGCCGACGCCGCGGACGACAGGGCCAAGGCGCGCGCGCTGGCCGCGGGCGTGCGCGCGGGGGTGGCCGCGTCGCGCGGCGCGGCCGTCGCCGCGCGCGCGGCGGCAGAGGCGGCCGCCGCCGCGCCCCGCCCGCCGCGCGTCGTGCCGCCCAAGACAAGGCGGGGGACGGCCGACTGGCTGGACTGGCTGGGCGCGCCGCCGGCGCGGGGGTGAGAGGGGGGAGAGGGATGGGAATGAAACGATCAATGTGCGTCAGTGCTCTCCCTCTCCCCCCCCTCGACCCTCTGGCCACGTGATTACGGGCAGCGCGTACGAGGTCAGCTGCCAGTACCGATTCGTCACCCCCTCCCACGTCGCGTCGGCGGTCGCCGCCGCGGGCAGCGGCAAGGGCACAAACGCGCAGTCGGCGCCCGCCGCCGCCAGCTTCCGCTCGACGACCCCGCACGCGACCGCGTGGAAAAACGGGTTGTCGGCGCAGAGGCCGTTGAAAAAGGAGAGGGTGCCGCCGAGGGTCAGGAGGGCGGGCGCCGCGGCGAAGAGCAGGTCGAGCGCGGCGTCGCCGTCGTCGAATGTATCGAAAAAGATGCCGCCATACGGCCCGCCCGCCGCCAGACGCCCGTCTGCCAACGCATCCTGCCACCGGCCGCGCACGATGGTGACGCCGGGGCGGGCCGGCCAGCCTTCGGCGTCGAGCCGCGCGAGGACGGCGGGGTGGGCTTCACAGATCACGTGCCGCGGCGGGTTGCGGGACGCGATAGCGCGGTCGACGATGCCCAGGCCGTGGCCCTGGGGGGTGTGCGGGGGGTGGGTGGGTGGGCGGCGAGGAAGGGTGTGAAACGGGCCCCCTCTCCGCCCCCCTCTCCTCCCCACCAAATTCAGCACCGCCCCCCCGCCCCGGCACGCCAGGTGCGCGTGCGCCTCCATGAGGGGCGCCTCCCAGTCCATCATGACGCCCCGGCCGGCGGCGTCGACGAGGGCGGTGGCGCGGGCGCCGGGGGGGGCGTCGAACGTCGCGGCTTGGTCGAGGTACGGCACCGCCTCCGCCGGCTCGCTCCCGCTCCCTCCTGCAGCGGTTTGCAGCGCTCCCAGGACGAGCTCGGCCCTGACGCCGGCGTCCAGGAGGGCGGCGGCCGCGGCGGCGTGGCCCGCGTCGTTGGCCGCCTCGCCGGCGCAGCGGCCGGCGCGGTCGACCGCGTTCCAGGGGGCGCCGGCGGCCAGCAGCAATGAGATCACGTCACAGTTGCCGGCCTCGGCTGCGGCGTGGAGGGCGGTGCGGCCCGTGGCGGGGTCGGCCGCCGCGGCGCATGCCCCTCCCGCGAGCGCGGCCGCCGTCGCCGCCGCGTCGCCCGCAGCGGCGTGCAACGCGGCATCGGCCGGGGAGAGAGGGGGGTCGGCCATAGCGGCCCGGCACCCGAGTTCTGTCACAGGGGTCTAGGCCGCGGTCGCGCTCCCTCCGTCGACCTCCATCCCCTCCTCGACCTCCTGCCCTGCCTCGTCTCCTCCGTCCTCCTCTTCGTCATCGCTCCACGCCCCCGCGGCGTCGGCCTGCAGGACGAGCTCCCGGGTGTCGTGCTCCCAAAAGGCGCCCACGTCGGTCAGCATGCCCACAACAGTGCCAGCAAGGGGGCAGGTCAACAGGTCGGACAGGGTGATAAAGGTGGGATCCTCCGGGCGCACGATGTCGAAGACTTCGGCCGCGACGTCGCCCGCGCGCAGGCCGTCGTACTGCCCCCTGGCAATCCAGAGCTCCCTGACGGGCGCAAAGAGAGTTTCAACGTCGCGCCTCGTGAGGCGGCCGGCGCCGCGCACGTCGAGCGCGGGCCAGAGCCAGCGCAGCGAGGCGCGCGCGCCGCGGTCGGACCACGCGAGGAGGAAATCGATAAAGTCAGCCAGCGCCAACCCCGCCTTGGCGCTCCCACGCTCCTCGACGAGCCGGGCGGCAAACAGGGGGGACAGGGTGCCGTCGCCGAGGGCGGCCAGGGCGGGCGCGGCGAGGCCGCCGCCGGCGGGGGCCGCGGCGGCGGCGAACGCGGCCGCCGCCGCTGCGGCCGCCGCGGCGGGGAACCAGTTGTCGGGCGGGGCGGCG
>Ga0315276_10006957_pt1 | contig 10449 bp, 10 predicted proteins | sample YL17G05_0_MG_FD_204542 | JGI IMG/M metagenome (GOLD analysis project Ga0315276, IMG submission 204542) | Sediment microbial communities from Yellowstone Lake, YNP, Wyoming, USA - YL17G05_0 | ecosystem: Environmental > Aquatic > Freshwater > Lake > Sediment | place: USA: Wyoming | collected... | reverse complement strand
GCTCGCCGGCCCGCCTGGGAAATCCGAGATGCCGTCGGTGCGAGTAACCTGGAACCGCACCAGTTCGCCCTCCGAGAATTTCAGGCCGTCGCCGGTCGTGTTCGACGTGGTAATCACCGCCGTCTCGCCCGGCGCATAGTCCGCATGGTTAGTGGTCACCACCGCGGCCGGCGCGTTCGCGGGCGCCTGTGTGACCTCCATGGGTGTGGCCGACAACATCACGCGGTTTTCCAGGGACTCCAGCACAAAGGCACTGGAGCGCTGCCGGGGCCGTTTCGCCACGGCCTTGCGCACAGTGCGGGGCTCGCGTCGGCTACGGCTATAGAGGCTAAGGATAAACAGTTTCGCAAAACTCATGTCGGAATCTCCGTGTTTACAAGAAATACAAATACCGAAGTAAGTTTCCGATGGCTCTTTTCCCCGTCGCCTCTGCTGACACTGGCCTCAGCCGACTTACTGTCTTGATTTGCGCAAAAGACCCGCCCGAAACAATTGAAGTGCGGCAGGCTGCGCAGAATTGTTTTATAATTAACGCCAATGATGTAGATACCCCTCATTAGATGTCCCTCAAAGGAGGGAGCATTGATGTGGTACAGTACGAGGCAATAACAGACTAGTGCTGTCCGGACCGTGCTTGATCACTATTTCCTTCGGCCGCGCAATGCAGTTCTTCCATGCGCATATGGCCTGTTGACGATTTCAATCACGGCTTGCGATTCTGCGATCCTGGCGTGACCTCGCTCGAGAGGTAGTTGGACGTATACCGGGACATTGGTCTTCTCGTAGGTGATGTCTCACTGGCTGTCCGCTGGGTCTTCGCGGTTTGGGTCTTGACACGATGGGGGTGATCCCCGATCCGCAACTGATACGCTGGCTGCGCGAATGTGACGTTAGCCGACGCTCTCCGTATGCGACTGATGGGCAGTTGACAGGGTTGCTGACAAAAAGTAGCCTGGCGCCCTTTTCACTGGCTCATATTTCACATGTTGTTCGTGTTCGCGAAACCGTGGCTCACCCATCCCGATCCATTTGTTTCGATCCCTCTGTCTGGTGAGATTGTCTGATGTGACAGACGTGCCGCAGCGGTGAATCCGCGATTGCAGCAGAAGCGTTCATGAATAATGTGGGCTAGGTTGCCCACCATGACTGAGGATTGAAAATCATATGACTGATCAGGCCAACGAGAGGTCTGGCTACCAGGGACCGGCGTTCTTTTCGTACGGGTTCCGACCGTTGTTTCTTGGTGCGGCGATGTTTGCCGCGGTGGCGGTCCCTGTCTGGGTCCTGCTGCTCAGCGGAGTCGGCGACTTGGGATTCCTCTCTGCCGCTCGGCAGTGGCATGTGCATGAAATGGTATTCGGCTTTCTGCCAGCTGTGATCACCGGCTTCCTGCTCACGGCGATCCCCAACTGGACCGACCGTACGCCGATCAGAGGGAACGAACTGATGCTGTTGTTTGCCTTGTGGCTGGCCGGGCGCCTGGTCATAGCCATCCCGTTTCTTACACCCCTCCTGACTGCCTGCGTGGATGCGGCTTTTTTTGTCACAGTCGCGGGGCTGGTCTGGCGGGAGATTGCAGCAGGGACGAGCTGGAGTCATGCGCCGATAGGAGGTCTGATCAGTCTGTATGCCGCCGCCAATATCCTGTTCCATGTGTTGGCTCTGAGCGGTGCAGCGACGGATCTTCCCGAGCGAATGGCTCTTGCGCTGATCATGGTACTGCTGGCGCTCATCGGTGGGCGCGTCACTCCCAACTTTACCCGTGATTTCCTAGCCAGGCAGGGCATGACTGAACAGCCTATGCCATTTTCACGTTTCGATGGCCTGTCGGTGGTTCTCGTGGGAATCGCCGCTGTCGCCTGGATTGTTCAGCCGCAGGCCATGGTGACGGGCTGGCTGTTGCTCACGGCCGGGTCCGTCAATCTGGGCCGCCTGTCGCGCTGGTACGGCTGGGTCACTTGGCGTGAGCCGTTAGTGCTGATCCTGCATCTGGGTTATGGGTGGCTGGCGCTGTCGCTGATCGCACTGGGAGGTGCGATTCTCGAGTTGGGTCTGCCGACAACGGATGCGGTACATGCGCTCACCACCGGTGCCGTGGGTGTGATGACCCTGGCGGTGATGACCCGCGCCAGCCTCGGCCATACGGGACGCCTTAAACATGCGGGGCCCCTAACAGTCTGCATCTACTTCTTGGTCAACCTTGGTGCAATGTTGCGAGTATTCGGACCGTCTCTCGACTCCTCAACCTTCATCCTCGGACTGGCTGCGATGAGTTGGAGCGGCGCCTATCTGCTGTTCACCCTGGTCTATGGACCGTTCCTTCTTCATCAGAGCCTCGACGATTGACACACTGGTTCAGCATCCTGCAACAACACACATGGTGGTGGGAGACCTATGTCACAGATAGATTTTACGGAGAAACTGGCCGAGGGATTTGGGGCCTACAATACGAAGGTCGGACAATGGTGGGTGGACCAGACGCGCAATGCGGCGCATGCGGCCGCCTACAAGAATATTGCGAGCCATGTTGTTCAATGCGCGCAGAAGGAAAGTGGCCTGATTATCGATTACGGATGTGGTACCGGACTTCTCATGAAGCGGCTCGTCGATATGCTTCCGGCCTGGAAGTTCCTCGGCATTGATGGTTCGAAGGTGTTGCTGCGTGACGCTGAGACATGGGCCCGCTCCAAGCGAAAGGGTCGCTCTGCGTCCGTTGAGTTTCGTCTTGCACGGTTGCCGGACTTCTCCGTTTCCATCCCAAAGGCGAACATCATTATCTACACCTTCCCCAACATCGTGGCGGTGCCTAGCGAGCGTCGTCAGTTTGAGAAAATCTTTCAGAAAGATCGGGACCTCGCGGGGTGGTTAGCCATGAAACAGGAGGGAGAGGGGGAAGGGGAAGGGGAAGGGTTAGAGACCCTCTACGATTCATTGTTCATGAGCCGAGTGGTTGCGCGGAACCTGCGCCTTCTGCTGCGGAAGGGGGGCTTGTGCGTTCGTGTTGACTATAGTCAAGGCGCCAGGCACGAGTTGAGCCGGTTCGACCAGTTGTCCACCTTGTTCGAAGAAGGGTCTCTGAGCGTGAAACAGTCTCGTCTGAAGCCGCAAGAGTTTTTCACATTGCTCTCGTCAGACTATTACCCGTCAGCTGTGATTCTGGATGTGTATGAACAGACCAAGGACAAAGATTTTCTTGAAGGCGGCTATTTGGTCAGCCTTCTGCAAGCTATCTAGCCATAGAATTCAGGAGCGCTGCTGTTGCAATTACGGAGGCCTCACTCAAGCAAGACGCGTAAGACTTGCGGGAAAGACGGGATGTGGACAGATTGTGTTCCCACCTCGTGTGGCCCATCTCGCTCGTCCCGACTGTCTGGCGCGAGTATCACGTCACGCAATGTTCCGCTCATTGCATATTCGACTGATGATCGGTTGACAGGGCTGTTGGCAAGACGGTAGCCTGGCACCGGTTTCCTTTCCTCATTCACCTCGCAAGGTTGTCGTATGAGCGAACCTGAGATCATCAAGCCAGATGCCGGCGAGCTTATCCGGAAGTTGCACGAGCGGCCACAAATGCCTTTGGCCGAGTGGCTGCAAGCCCCTGCGCATGTGCACTACAAAGCGTTTCGCATGACCGATCCACCGGTGCAGCGGCCGGCGAGTCGTGACGAGTTCAGATCTCTCCTGGAGGCCTTCAAAGTCTCCCCGGATGCGATGATCATTCATGATGCGTTTGGCTATGGTGTGAAGACGGCAGCGACCGGGGATCGGCTGATCGTGATCTGGCAGGCGCACACGGAGTACTACAGTTATCAAATCTGGCATATTCCCTCCAACCACGCTGGGGGGGTAACCTTTGGCCCGATGATCTTCCCGGACTATCGGTTTCCGATCACGCCGCTTGGCGCAGAAGTATGCCGCTTGGATATCCTGCTGATGGCTGAGCCATTGCCGGCCAGTGAGGCATTGCGCCTGCATTTTCCCGGCCCGGTCATGTATGGCAGCCGGATTCTCGATGAGGAAACCGCGCTGGTCACCAGCTTCACGCCTGACGAATATGGACGGGAGCACTATTGGGTCAGCGTGGGGTCAGCCAGGTCCAGCAGGTCTCACCTGAAAGACATCGTCGATGCCATTGTCCGGATCGAAACGTACTATCACTTGTTGCTCATGCAGAAGCCCTTGTTCTCGGCTGCGATCGATCAGGCCTACAAGTTCGAGCAGGTGCATTTGAAGCAGCGTGAAATCATCACCGGCCATATCGGCCACGCCGACTCCCTGACTCTCCAGCGTTGGCTCAATGGGCTGACGCAAGACTTGTTGAAAACCACCCGGTTATCCGGCAAGTTGCACTTCGAGCTGTCCGCCTCTGTTCCCTACGATAAAATCGTTCACAGAACGCTGGCGGCACTCGACGAACGTCCGCTCCCGCTGTACCGCCCGATGTCCGACTATATTTTGAGTGGAGTCACCGGGGTGGCGGAGGGCTATCAACAGCTCCTGAAGCGGATCGACACCCTCCGGAGCGGGTTTGAAGGGATTATTTCTATTATTCGCGCCCGCGTCGATCTCATGCTCCAATCTCAGAATCTGACGCTATTGGTGAGCGTCGACAAGACGACGAAAAGCCAAGCGATTCTCCAGCATACGGTGGAGGGCTTGTCTGTCATCGTGATCGCCTACTATCTCAGCGGGCTCATGGGCTATATCTTCAAAGGACTTCAGGAGATGGGGTGGCTCCGCAATGCGCATATCGCCTCCGCTTTGTTCGTCCCGCTCGCAATCGGTCTTGCCTTTTTGATTACGAACTTCAGCCGAAAACATCTTCACAGAAAACTTTCAGGCGAACCCACGCCCTAGGCAGCAGAGAAGCCTTAGGCCTGAAAAGCGGAATAGAGAATGCACGCAATCAGTCGTTGCGTGACCGCGCATCTCGTGTTTGTACTCATGCTCGGCATGTTTGCCCGTTGGGCGTGGCTTAATAATGTGGAGCGCGGGCCCCAGCCGGCTTCTTGTGCGAGGTGCGATTTTCACAAGGTTGGTATACACTTTGGCTACATGGAGCCAAAGTTGTACATTCACACTATGACCAAACTCTTATTAATTGGGGCGGGTGGGTTCATTGGTTCAGTCCTTCGCTATCTCGTGAGTGGCTCAGTGCAAGCGCTCAGCCAGAGTATCGCGTTTCCCTACGGCACGCTGGCCGTTAATATCCTTGGCTGCTTCTGCATCGGATTTCTGTCAGAACTATCTGACGTCCGCGCGCTCATCGGCACCGATACGCGAGCCTTTCTGGTTGTCGGCATTCTCGGCGGGTTTACGACCTTCTCGGCCTTCGGCAATGAAACGATGAATCTGATCCGAGAAGGAGAAGCGGCTCTCGCTTTGATGAATGTCGGCGCACAAGTGTTACTGGGCATTGGAGCGGTCTGGCTCGGCTATACACTGGCCTATGTAATCTGGAGGTGACCCATGCTTTCTGCAGACGGCTCCCTACTTCGGATTTTCATCGGCGAAGGCGACAGATATGAGAAACAGCCGCTCTATGAATGGGTCATCACCCAAGCTAAAGCGAAGGGATTAGCAGGAGCCACGGTCCTCCGTGGCCTGATGGGATTTGGCGCCAATACTCGCATCATTCACACCTTCAAGATCGAACGGCTGTCGGAAGATCTCCCGATCATCATTGAACTGGTAGATACAGCTGACAACGTGGAGGCCTTCCTCTCGTTTGTCGAGCAGCACATTCACTCGGGCTTGTTGGCGACGATGGAAAAAGTTGAGATCCGATTCTATCGCGGTGATGAATCATCCTCGTCCAAGACACTTCCACAGTAAGGTTCTTCTCCAGGTAGGCTATCAGAGCTTCCTCCCGGATTTCGTCTTCAAAGGGTAACGTATAATTGCTGTTATCAAGGAGACGGAGAAGTTCAAGATACCGAAACAGCATACATCATCGACTCAAGGAGTAGGCGATCAACCGTGTCACAGACCTAGGCAGTATTGGTCTTGCAGGTGCAGACTTTGGGGCGTTCAGTTTTGTTACACCTTTTTTCGGTGGCGCCGCTGTGGCCTACTATCAACTCGGGTAGAGTTCCTGGGCGTGGTGACTCTGTGTCGTCGCGCTGTCGACGATGTCTCTGGCCGTGGTGTATGCGGTCATGTGGACACCGGATTCAATAAGACAGATTTTGGCAAGGGCATCTTGGGTGCTTGATTCATTACTGATCTCGGAACGTTCATTGCTCTGGGTCTGATATTTTCGCCTTTCACCGACAAGACCATGGTCTTTATCGGCGCCACTCGGTGGGTCTTCGAGACTCGGGTCTGTGGCACGATGCCGTTCATTTCTTGACGTTGTTCTTTCTCCTGGATAGGCTGCTGACATCTCTTAATGAGGTAGATGCCCATGATTTTTGTCACCGGCGGTGCCGGCTATATCGGTTCTCATACCTGCGTGGAGCTGCTTGACGCGGGCTGTGATGTCACGGTGTTCGACAACTTCTGCAATAGCCACTCCGAAGCACTGGTGCGGGTGGAGCGAATTACGGGGAAAAAGCTGCGCCTGGTCCGAGGCGACATCCGCGACCGTGTGGCGTTGGTGGCGGCCCTGCGCGAGAGCGGGGCCAGTTCGGTGATCCACTTTGCTGGCCTCAAGGCCGTCGGGGAGTCGGTGACACAGCCGTTAACCTACTACGATAACAACGTGGTCGGTACCCTGCGTCTGCTGGAGGCGATGGGCGAGTGCGGCGTGAAGACCCTGGTGTTCAGTTCCTCCGCTACCGTCTATGGCGACCCGATTCGGCTGCCGCTCACTGAAGATCACCCGCTCTCTGCCACCAATCCCTATGGTCGCACGAAGCTGATGATTGAGGAGATCTTGCGCGATCTGCACCGCAGCGATGCCTCCTGGCGGCTCGGCATTCTGCGCTATTTCAACCCGGTGGGTGCCCATGCCAGCGGCTTGATCGGGGAAGACCCTCAGGGCATCCCCAATAATTTATTGCCCTTCGTGGCTCAGGTGGCAGTGGGGCGACGAGCCTGTCTCAACGTGTGGGGTAATGATTATTCCACTCCGGATGGGACTGGGGTGCGGGATTACATCCATGTGGTGGATCTCGCCTTGGGACATCTCAAAGCACTGAAGGCGTTGGAGCGACCACAAGAGTGGGGCGAGTGTCTGACCGTGAATCTTGGCACGGGCACTGGTTACAGCGTGTTGGATATCGTGCGGGCGTTTGAGCAGGCAAGCGGGCGATCAGTGCCGTATACGATTGCGCCTAGGCGCCCTGGCGACATTGCTTCTTGCTATGCTGATCCGCAACAGGCGTTTGAGTTGTTGGGCTGGCGTGCGGAGCGTGGGCTTGGTGCGATGTGTGCCGATGCCTGGCGCTGGCAGAGTGGTAATCCTACTGGTTTCACGGGCTGATTCCGCTCAGCCGTCACTGAGATCCCCGCCTTCAATTTCTCTTCGGTTCTTCCTATCCCCGCCACGAGATACAGGATATCTCATGAAGTAGGCGAACGCGGCGCGCATGCGATCGCACTTCGCGAATTCATCGGGATGGAACTCTTTGATGCGCCGGCATTGCCGGATCAGGTTGTAATGGCGGTGAGCAAGATGCGTAGCAAGTAAGGGACCGGTCAGGGACGGGGCGAGACCTTCCAGATCTTGGCAATGGGTGCAGCATCGGCGGTCGCGCCGGAATGGGAAAGGCCGTAGAGGTCTTCAATCGTGCGCAAGACGTTGTCGTGGGTGATCCGCTGGTCGTAGCGACCGGCTTGTACCATGGGCCCAACGAAGAGCGTCGCGATCCGGTTATTCTCTTTTTTATTGTCCTCATCCCAAGTCACGATCAGTAGACTGTTATGGTGCTGTGCCCACTGGACATAGGCATCCAGGTGTTCCTGGAGCCAACGATCGCCAGTCTGAATCGTGTCGGGATCCTTCCCGTGATGCATGTCGTTGACCTGGTTTGGCACGATCACGCTCACAGTAGGGAGCGTGGTGTAATCGGTGGGAAAGCTCGTCAGGGGTACATTGGCAGTCGCCGGGAGCCCATTGGTCGCGCTGTCCTGCCAATTCACCCAGGGATTATGCTTGCGTGCGTACAGTTCCACGCTGCAGACGAGAGAGCCGACCGAGGGCAGATCTTCCGAATATCCTGTAAATGTCAGACCTGCTGCCAGCAACGCATGTCCAAGATTGGGTGTCGTGAAGGTGTGCGGGCACGAGTTATCGGTGATGCCTTGCGTCGATCCTGAAAACAGCGCGAGATAGTTCGGTTGGCTTGGGTAGGTGGCGCCAAAGGACTGCGTGAAGACTGCACCTTGGGCTGCCAGCCTGTTGATGTACGGCGCATTAGGCGAATCGATAATCTGGCTATAGGAATGATTTTCTTCAATCACCATCACAATGTGATCGGGTCTGGGGAGGGAAGGAATGCTGTCGCCTTGCGTTGACGACGCCGTAAGGACGCATGCGCCCACAGCCAGTAGTATGGCAATCGTTCCGAGGATGAGATTCCACTGCATGTGAATTTGTACCATTCCCTCACGTTGATTCGCCACTAGGAAGTTTGCGATTCTAGTGAACGCTCTGCCAAGGGCCGGATGTTTATGATTCTATTGGCTGTTCAGGGCAATCGATGAGATAGCCGGGTAGCGAGGGCGGATCGGTGGTGATTTGTTGAGCGTGGCAGGGGGGAATATCTTCTTGCAGTCGCCTCAGGAGCCTGAGGACCTTCATGCTGGGAGGCACCTCGCATATCCATAGGTGCGTGCCGGATTCAAGTTCTTCCATGTGTCGTTGCACACGAAATCCTGGATGCTCCATGAAATAAGCGGATAAGAATCCTCCGATGGCCTGCACCACCCAGGGGTGTGCGGTGAGGTATCGGTAGCTAATCCGAAGTTCGACCATCTGTATGGGCTCTTGTTCATCCATCCTTATGTGAGAGTATAGCCTGTTTGTGGCGGTGAAGCCCTCAGAATTACTGAGGACTGCCACGGGCCTGCTTGACCCGATTCTGTTCTGCGTGTAGGGTCCCGCGATGCGTTCGGCTTGCGCGCGGGACTGGCGAGACGAGCGAGAACAGCGAGATCTGACTCACGGAGCACGATTAGTGGGATACATATGAACATTGTAATTATTGGCGGAGGACCGGCCGGGCTCATGGCCGCGGAGGCAGCGTGTGCAGCCGGCGCACAGGTCGATCTCTATGACGCCATGGCGTCGGTCGGTCGCAAGTTTCTCTTGGCAGGGAAAGGCGGCCTGAATCTCACGCACTCGGAACCCTCTGAGAAATTTCTCTCGCGCTATGGTGCCCGCCGTGCGCAGATTGCGCCGCTGCTCACATCGTTTGGGCCTGATGCGCTCCGAGCCTGGGCCCGTGGACTCGGTGTCCAAACATTTGTGGGCTCTTCCGGGCGCGTGTTCCCCAAGGATCTCAAGGCGGCGCCGTTGCTGCGCGCGTGGCTTCGCAGGTTGCGCCAGACTGGTGTGCGATTCCACATGCGCCATCGTTGGTCTGGCTGGGACGAGCAGGGGGCTCTGGGTTTTGCCACGTCAGAGGGAAACCGCTCAGTCCAGGCCGATGCGGTCGTGTTTGCGCTCGGCGGTGGCAGTTGGCCGAAACTCGGCTCTGATGCTTCGTGGGTGCCGTTGTTGGCAGGACGCGGTCTTCAGATCGCACCGTTGCAACCAGCGAACTGCGGCTTTGATGTAGGCTGGAGCGAGCATTTTGGGACGAAGTTCGCCGGGCACCCGGTCAAGTCGGTGGCGATTGTTGTGCGGAATGATGCGGGCGCGGAATCCTGGCATCCTGGGGAATTCGTAATTACGGAGACCGGCGTGGAAGGCGGCGTGATTTACTCGGTGTCCGCCTATCTTCGCGACGAGATCCTGGCGAAGGGAGAGGCCACATTGCGCCTCGATCTGGCGCCTGACCGAGACGTGCCGCGTCTGACTCACGATCTGTCGAGGCCGCGCGGTAAACGCACGATGGCGACGCATCTTCAGCGGCAGGCACGCATCGAGGGTGTGAAGGCGGGGCTGCTTCGTGAAGTAGTCTCGAAAGAGGATTTCGCGGACCCGGCTCGTTTGGCTACTGCGATTAAATCGTTGCCACTGCGACTCGTCGCACCGCGCCCACTGGAGGAAGCGATTAGCACGGCTGGTGGAGTTCCATTCGAAGCGCTCGACGAACGGTTGATGGTCCGTGCGTTACCAGGCCTGTTTTGTACGGGAGAAATGTTGGATTGGGAGGCGCCGACTGGAGGCTATCTTCTGAGTGCCTGTTTCGCCACGGGGCGAGTGGCGGGCGCCGGGGCAGCAGCATGGCTCAACGAGAGCGAAGACGTGAATCGTTAGGCGTGAAACGTAAGACCTAACCCGCATTATTCATGAACACTTCTGCTGCAATCACGGATTCGAGGCTGCGACAGGCCTGG
>Ga0315276_10006956_pt1 | contig 10449 bp, 7 predicted proteins | sample YL17G05_0_MG_FD_204542 | JGI IMG/M metagenome (GOLD analysis project Ga0315276, IMG submission 204542) | Sediment microbial communities from Yellowstone Lake, YNP, Wyoming, USA - YL17G05_0 | ecosystem: Environmental > Aquatic > Freshwater > Lake > Sediment | place: USA: Wyoming | collected... | reverse complement strand
GGCGACCCCCCCCCTCCCCCCCCCCCCCTTACCATCGCTCTCCATTCTCATCCATTCGACACCACCACCGCCACCCACCACCACACCCAGGCGATCCGTCGAGTGGCCCCGCATCAACATGCTCACCGGCGGCGTCCCCGCCTTCCCCGTCGGCCTGGGCCTGCGCCCCTGGTACCTGGCCGGCTTCACAGGCGCCCAGCCGGCCTCCTCCCGGGCGAGCGAGGACGACACCGCCCGGGCGGCCACCTCCTCCACCGGCGGCGGCCGGCCCACCCGCCCGCCGGGGGTGGCTATTGCGCTGTACACGGTCCTCCCCATCGCGGCCGCCGCCCTGAGTGGGGCAGCCGTCTACTTCTACCGCACTGCCAAGGCGGCGGCTGCCGCGATGCTCGAGGAGGGCGGGGGCGTGTCCGCCGCCACGGGGGAGGGCAAGGCGCCCCCAGGCCACGTGTTTGAGGTGCCGGTCTTTGCGACGACGCCCGCCGGGCTCCCCATCGCGCCGGCCCGCCTGCAGGTCCTAGCCATAGAGCTGGCCGTGCCGGGCAGCGGGGTGGGCGCGGGGACGGGGCGGTCGCCTGCCTCCACCCCACGCTCCCGGCGTGCGCGGGGAGGTGGTGGGGACTCGCCGCACGCGCCGGTTTAGTGGGGAAGGAATGGGGACACGGGGAGAGGTGGTGGCGGGGGGGGGGGGGGGTCGAGGTTTGTGGAAAGATGATGGATGGATGGATGGAAAAGAAGGGAAGGGCCCGTTCATCTCATTTTTGATACACGCACGGGAAGCACAAGGCATGTTGTCGGGAGGCGAAATGGGTGGCCCGCACGCACGCGGTGCCAGGGGGGCGGCACCCGCTGGCAATGACACTCTCCCCCACTCCCTAAATTATTTCTCTCCCCGCTCTCCGCTCCCTCTCACCCTTCCATCTCCCGCACGGCCGCCAGCTCGCCGTCCGACCCGGCCTCCATCGGCCAGTCCTCACCACTGACCTCACCGGCACTGGCATTCCCTGGCGGCCCCGCCTCGCCCGGCACCACGCCCGCCACCGCCAGGAAGGCGAGCTCTGACGCGTCCCCCGCCGCCAGGCGGGCTGCGCCCCAGGCGGGGCCCAGCGCCGCCGCCACCGCCTGCACCTGGGCCGCGCTCATGTCGGCCGTGTCCAGGATGGTGACAGTCGCCCGGGCCGCATCCTCCGCCCCAGCCCGGTCCGCCGCGGCCAGGGCCATCGCCAGCGCGCCCTCCGCGGTGGCCAGGGTCGCGCCCCGGTGCTCCACCGCGGCCGCGTGCTCGACGGCGTCGTACTGCCAGTCCGTGCGGGGGCCCGCCTCCTCATCCGAGTCCGGGCCGTACTGGAAAGCGGAGGGTGGGGGTAGAGGGTGGGCGGCCGCGGCCGCGGCGGCCACGGCCGCGGCGACGGCGTCCGTGTCCAGGACGGCGGCCGAGGCGACCGCCCCTGCCTCCCCGCCGCCCGCCGCCAAGGCCGCCGCCGCCGCCGCGGCCGCAGCCTCCACCAGCGTGTCCGCCATCGCCGCCTCCCGGACCGCCAGGGCCTGGTGACCGGCCTCCGTGGCGGCCGCCCGGGCCGCCCGCCGGGCGTCGTCCTCCACCAGGCGCCGGCCGTGGGCGACCGGGTCGGCCGCCTCGGCCGCCGCGCGCGCGGCGACCGCGGCCTCCGCGGCGGCCACCGGCGCCGCCGCCCAGGGCTCGTCAAGAAACACCCAGCCTGGCGCTTCCATTGGGTGGGCCTCCAGCCGGGCGGCGACCTGGGCGTCCGTGACGCCCGCGTACAGGCGGACAAACTCGGAGCGGGCCCAGGGTGCGTTGGGCGCCGGGTCGGGGTCGACGCCACCAAACGCGTCCGCCTCCGCGCCGACCGCCCCGCCCCACACCTTGTCGTACGCCGCCCGCGCCGCAGCCTCATCCTGCAGCTCGTCCATGGCGGCGGCGCCCGCGGCGGTGGCGGCGTCGTACCGGCGGCAGGCCTCCTCGGCGCGCACGCGCTGGGCGCCGCGCTTGAGGGCCGCCTCGGCGGCATGCATGAAGAACGCGCGGTGCGGTTCGGCCAGGGCTTCCATCAAGGCCGCCCGGGCGGCCGCGCCAGAGAAGGCCGGGTCCCCAACCCCGCCCAGCAGCAGTTTGGCCGCCCAGGCATCCATGACCGCGACCGCAGGGTCGGTGAACTTGGCCATGATGTCCCGCACTTCCTGGTCCAGCCCCCAGTCCCGCCGCCGCATGGCGGTCCGGCCCCGGCGGCACGCGACGGCCAGGAACACCACGATCGCCGCATTGCGGCCGCCCAGGGCGGCGGTGACGGCGTCGCCCACCTCCATCCCTTCCGGCAGGCCGTCCAGGCCCCAGCTCTTGGGCGTGCCGGCCAGCAGGCTCTCCAGGAACGCCCGCACCTCGGCATCATCCTCCGCCGGCATTTCGGGCTCGCCCACCGCGGCCGCCACCGCGGCCGGGTAAGACAGGATGGCGTCGATGATGGGCTCGGCCAGGCCGGTCGCCGCCTCCCGGGGCGCGTCCACCAGCGCCCGCTCCACCCACCACAGGGCCGCGCCCGGCGTGATGGGCACCTCCGGCACCTCGCGCGCCCACTCCAGCAGGTCGTCCACCCGGGACTGCAGGCGAGACAGCTCGTAGAGGGCGCGGCGCCCGTGGCGGACTTTCGGGTGCAGACCGTTGATGAAGAAGGACAGCTCGCCCTGGGCGGCCGCGACGTGGGAGGCGAGCAGGACGCGCTTGGTGGAGGCGGCGGCCGCGGCCAGCACGGCCTCTGTCGGCCGGCGGGTGGGGGCCGCCCCGCCCAGGTCGGCCAGCGCGTCGTCCAGCTCCTCCAGGCCGTGACCCAGGTCCTCCAGGCCGTCCAAGTCCGCGTCGGGGTCGGCGGCCAGCGCGGCAACGGCGGCGGCAGCAGCGGCGGCGGCAGGGCCACCACCACCAGCGGCACGCGCGCGCGGGGCGCGCGGCGCGCGCGGCGCGCCTGCAGCCCGGCGGGGCGGCGGGGCGGCGGGCAAGGGCATCCCGGCCGCGGCGGCGGCGGCCCGGGCGTGAGCGGCCGCGGCGACGGTGGCGGGCCCGTAAGCCGGGTCGGCGGCGCGGTGGGCGGCGAGGTAGGCGTCCTCGCGGACAACGTTCTGGTATTGGGTGAGTACCTTAACTTGATGACTGACCGCCACGTCCCGCCCCACCTCCACCCCCGCCTCCATCTCCTCCCGGGTCGACCCAAGCATTGCGACCTCCATGTAAGACCGCCACACCGGGTCAACAGAGAGGGCGGCGATGGTGGACGCCCAGGCGCGGTTTTCGAGGACGACGCGGCCAAGCAGACCGCGGCAGACGTTGTACGTCAGGGCGGCCGGGGCGACGCGGGTGAAGCTGGCGGAGATACGATTTTTCCCCGCAAATGCGATCTGGGTCACGTACGCGTCTCTGCTTCTTCTTACGCCCGCCGGCATCCGCGTCAGCTCCTCCTCCGGGACGTGCGACCCCGCCGCCGCAAACAGGTCCCGGTCAAACCAAGCCACCAGGTCCGCCATCTCCACATCGCCCGCCGCGGCCTTGCCGGGGAATAGGTCGCCCGCCCAGGCGTCCGCCCACTCGTGCAGGCTCGTTGTGGACGCCTCGTCCGACCGGGGTGGCATGGGCAGGTCCAGGTCGACGTCGGCGGCCTCCATGGCCTCCACCAAGCGCACGTCGCCAGCCACAATCGCAAACAGGACCCAGGCCCTGTGAGGGAAATGGGGCATAGATTTGAGGAGAGAGAGGACGGGGAAGGGTGGTGAGAAAGGAGGTGCTGACGAGGTCGACGGTAGGGGGTGGGAGGACGAGGGCGATGGCGCCGGGTGTGTGGGAGAAAGGAGACGCGCCCGGACGCGAGAACGTCGGGGGCCGCTCAGCGCGCGGGTCGCAGGGCGTGTCGGGGCGCGCGCCTTTTTCCTCTCTCTCCTCTCGTCTTTCTTTCTTTTGCGCACTGCGCTCCTTGGGGCGTCCGTCACCCCCTACACATGCCCGTTTGTGCAGGTACCCCACCCAGCCCGTCCCAGGCGTGGCGTGGCCGCCTAGCCCCCGTGGGCAAGCGGGCGACGAGGGCGGCGGCCCCGCCGGCGGCCACGCAGCGCGCGCCCCAATCTAGCGCCGATCTGTCGCCGCAGCTTCCCTCCTCTCTCTCTTTATCCTCTCGCTCCTCTCGCTCTCTCCATCCAACTCACAGGGCCAGCTTGTCCAGGAACGCCTCGTCCATGCGCACAGCCGACACAAACAGCAGCCGCACCTTCTCCAGGGCGATGGCGTGCACATCGTGGAAGTGGCCCAGCCACTGCGGGGCGGCAGACGCGAGAATGACCTTGTTATTGCTTTCCCACTCCAACCCGCCCCCCGCCTTGTGCAGGCGGCGGAGGCAGAGGTCGAGAGCGTCGTCCTCGATGAGGGGGTGCGGGTAGGACACCATGGTGTGGGAAGGACTGGCCTGTCTCTCTGTTGGTTATTGTTTGTGTTTGAATTACAGTGTTGAATAGTTTTTTTTTTTTTTTTTCAGTCTTCTCTTCTTCCATCATTGCTCCCACCCAAACGCGCTGACCCGCCCATCCTCTCCGCCATCCGCAAGCAGCGGCCCGAACGCGGCCTTGACGGAGCGGGCCGCAAAGCGGGCGCCCAGCTCGCTGGCCAGGGCGGCCGCCGCGTCCCGGCCGGCCGTGGTCCTCAAGGCGTCGGCGGCCGCCGCCGCGGCGGTCCGTCCGGCCGACGCCAGGGCGGCCAAGTCTAGCGGAGACGAGGGTGAGGCCGGAGCGAGGGGCGCACCACCACCACCGCCTTCGCCGCCTCCCAGCCCCATCGCCGCGACCAGCGCGGGCGGCAGGTGGGGCGCGACCGCGGCGCCCAGGAGGCGGGCCCGGCGGGCCGCGTCCGCGTCGCCCGGCAGCTCCGGCGCCAGGCGGGCGGCCAGGGCGGGCCCGCCCAAGCGCGCCAGCCGCTCCCGCACCGTCGCCGCCACGGCCGCGTCCAGCAGGCGGGCCGCCTCCGAGGCGGCCGCCGCGCGGAGGACGGCCCCCGACCCGCCGCCGTCCCCGCCCGCCAGGGCCCAGGCGCCCAGGGCAGCGAGCGCGTCGGGCGGCAGGGCGGCCCCACTGATCGCCGACCCGCCCGCCTCCAGCAATGACTCCAGCCTGTCCCACCGCACGCGGGGCGGGAAAGGCGAGGGCGAGGGGGCAGCACCCACCGCGCCGCCGTCGCCGCTGCCACTGTCCACCACCAGGTCCACCAGGGCCGCCCGCAGGGTGGGGTCCGGGTCGGTCAGCAGGCGGCGGGCCATGTACGGCCATGCCGCGCCCAGCAGCTTGAAGGAGGGGTCCGCCTGGAGGGCCAGCCCCTCCAGCACGGTGAGGGAGCGCAGGATGAGGACGTAGTAGGGCGGGGCGGTGAAGGGGTACTGGAAAAGGACGCCGCCCAGGCTGTGTTGTTGATGGAGAGGAGAATGTGAGGGGGAAGAATGTGATGGTTAGGAAGGTGGGTTTGCGCGCGCACGCGCGCGCCACCCAACCTTCCCTCTGCCCCACACGCCGCGCCCCCACTGCTCACCCGTCCACGATCTTGGTGAAGTTGAGGGAGGACACCTCCGCGCTGAGGACGTCGTCGAAAAAGGCCTCCAGCGCGGGCGCGATCGGCGCGGTGTCCACCGACGCGTCCACAAAGCCGAGGGCGTAGTAATCCCGGCACATCGCCGCGTACTGGCGGCCCACCAGGTGGGCAACGTGGACGAGGATGGCGGTGCGGGCGGAGGGCGGGGCGGAGGACATCATGCCAAAGTCGAGGTACACCAGGTCGCCCGCCGTCGTGGCCAGGAGGTTGCCCGGGTGGGGGTCTTTGATTGTTTGCGTGTGTGTGTTTGGGTTTGTTTTGAAGTGATGGGAAGGTGTGAGAGAGAGGGTGGAGGGGGGAGAGAGAGGTGGGCCTCACGGCCCACCCGCCCGCGTGCGGACGGTTGGGGAGAGAGGAGGATGAAAGGGCGTTCCTCACCTGCGTGGAAGTAGCCCTCGCCCAGCAGCTGGCGCAGCGTGCAGGCGACGCCAACGTTGACGAAGTCGACGACGTTCAACCCCGCGGCGCCCATGGCGGCCGCGTCGGTGAGCTTGACGCCCTCAATCCATTCCAGGGTGAGCACCCGCCGGGTGGTGTGCGCCCAGATGACGCCTGGCACGCGCACGCGGGGCACGTCCGCGTACAGGGCCCCAAACCGCTCGGAGGCGTGCCCCTCGGCAATGTAGTCGACCTCCCCAAACAGGCGGGCCGCGAACTCGTCGACCAGCGGGACCAGGGCCTGCGCCAGGACGGCCGTCGGCGCGATCGCCCCCAACAGCGCGGGCGCGCCTGCGTCAACCGCGCCCGCAAAACGGCGCAGGAGGAGCATGTCCATGGCCAGGGAGGCCGCAATGCCCGGGCGCTGGACCTTGATGGCGACGGCCTCGCCCGTGGAGGCCAGGCGCGCCTTGTACACCTGGCCCAGCGAGGCGGCCGCGACGGGGAGGGGCGAGATCTGGGAGAAGACCTCGCCGGCCGGCGCGCCCAGCTCCTCCTCGATCAGGGCCAGAGCCAGGGGCGTGGCGAAGGGCGGGATGTCGTCCTGGAGCTCGGACAGGGCCGCCAGGTACGCCGGCGGCAGCAGGTCCGGGCGGGTCGACAGGATCTGGCCGACCTTGACGAACGACGGCCCCAGCCGCGTGAGCGTGGCCTTCAGCTCCCGCGCCCGCGCCGGCGCCCGGGCCTCCACCTCGCCGCCGACCACGTCGCCCGCCACACGGGCGGCAAAGCCGGCCAGGGCGGCGGTCACTTGAGCCGCCCGGCCCGCCAGTTCGGCGCCCCGCCCGGCCAGGGCGGACGCCAGGAGGTCGGAATTGTAGTCAGCGCTCAGGTCGACGAGCAGGTCGCGGATGGCGGCGTCCCCCGACCGCAGGCCCAGGGCTGCCGTCCAGTCCGCCAGGCCCGTCTCCGAGAAGAACCAGGCATTGGAGGGTGAGGGTGGGCGGGTGGCGGGCGGGGAGGAGGAGGCGGCGCGGTTGAAGTCAGAGGGGACGGCGGGCCGGGTTGGCGATGCGTTGACAGTGCCGCCCTCCACCACCTCCGCCACCAGGTCAGCCGCCCCGGGCGCCACCACGCTGCTGGGCAGCGGGGAGGCCGGGCCGCCGCTGGCCAGGCCGACAGGGCGGGGGGCGCGCCCCGGCGGCGTGGCGGGGGTGGCCACGCACCGGGACGCAAACGCCGACGTGGCCAGCGCTGGCGGCGCACTCCTCGCCAAGGCCGGGCCTTGCAGGCGTGGAGAGGGGAGGGAGGGAGGGGGTCGCGCCGCCGCGCCAGCGTGTTCCGGCATGCCTGACCCGCCTGGTGATGGTGATGGAGCGGGGAGGCGCATCATTGGGTGAGAGGTGGCGGGGGCGTCGGGGGCCCGCGTGAATGAGAGATGTGTCCCCTCTGCTTCGTGCTTCTCCTAAACCTCGTGATCTTTTCACCCCCCCCCCCCCAAAAAAAGGCGAAAGGGTGGTAGAGACTAAGTCTCAATCTACACCTCCTCCCTCCTCTCCCACCACCACCAAGCTCCCCGCCGCCGCCAGGACCGCCGCGTCGACCTCCGCCAAGTCCCGGGCCGTCCCGTCCCCAAAATGGCTGCCGCCACCACCACCACCAGTGCCGCCGCCCTTCCCGCTCCTCCGCTCGGCTGCCGCCTCTGCCGCCGCCAGCGCCGCCTCCGCCCGTGCCACGTCCGCCCGCAGCGCGTCTGCCCGGCCCCGCAGCTGGTCCACGCCTCGGGCGGTCAGGGGCGCGGCCGCGCCCTCCACGTCCGCGGCCAGGGCGGCCGCGATGGCGCGCACAGAACGCGGCGAGGGCGGCGCGGGTGACCCGGGAGCGGCGGCATTGGACGCGGCTACCACCGCCGTGGCGACGTCTTCGGGCTGACTGTCCGGGATGGTGGCGGCTGCGGGCGAGCTGAGAGAGAGAGTGGAGAGGATGGGGGAGAAAGAAGAGAGCAGACAGGTTGAGAAGGTCGGGGTGGGGAGAAGCGAGCGCACTCTCTCCTCTCTGTGTCATGCTCCATTTCCAACGCACTCGTCATCGGGGCGAGCATCATTCATGAGGGAGTGACACAAACAGACACAAGCGCGAGTCCCCCACGCACAGGCGACGAACGCCGCGCGCAACACACGCGGATGAATGAAAACAATGCGAAAGACAATAGACAAAAGAAAAACCCCCAATCCATTTTTCACACACACAGGGACAGTACACGCACATACACTCTCTCTCACACACCTGCACACCCGCACACACCCCACCCACAGCCCCGTCAACAATGGGCACAGCCTGGAAGGTGACTCTGGGAAGGAGCGGCGGGGTGTGCGCGCGATTCCCCCCCCCACCCACCCACCCACCCCACAACACTCCAAGACCACCTCAAGGCGTGCCCGCCGGGGCACCCGCCGCCGCGGATGCCGCGTTGACGCCTCTTCCAGCCCCGCCCGCCGCCACGGGCTCGCCATTCTCGTCGATGCCCAGGCGGGCCCGCAGGCCAGCCGCGCCGGGCGGCGGCGGCGGCGGGCCCCCGGGCGCGGCGGCAGCAGCGGCGGCACCCACGCCGGCAGCGGCGGGTTGGGCCGCGGCCGCCACCGGCGCAGCACCGGCCGCCGGGGCCGCCGGCGCGTCGTCGCACAGAGCCGGGTGTTCCGGAGAGCACTTGGCCCCGACAGCGGCGGCGGCCTGGGTCGGGGGCGGCGCAGCAGGCGCAGCAGGCGCAGCAGGCGCGCCAGGCGGCGGCACGGGGACCGCGGCCGGTGCGGCCGCCGCCGGCGCCGCCCTCACCAGGCCGTCCGCGCCCGGCGCCGCGTCCCGCATGGCCCGCAGGTTCGGGGTCGGGGGCGGGGTCGGGGCGGCCGGGAGGGCGGCGGCGGCGGGGTCGCCAGGGGCGGCAGCCGCGCCGCCGGCTGCACTGGTGGTGGTGGCGTTGCTGCCGCCCAGCATCTTGGCCGCCGCAGCCGCGAGCGCGTCCGTGGCCGGGTCGGCATCAGCAGCAGCAGGCGCGGGCGGCATGTCCGCGGGCGCGCCCGCACCCGCCACACGCCGGGGCGGCGGGCGGGTGCCGCCAGTGGCAGCAGCGGCAGGCCCCACAGCGCCGCCGGTGGCCGGCGGGGTCTCCCCCTCGACCGCCGCCCCCACCCCGACGCCCGCGCCCGCGCCGAACTGCCCCGCCGCGTTGCGCCCGCCCTTGGCCTTCTTGGGTGAGGGAAGGGCGGCGGCAGGGCCGGCACCGCCGCCCTCCTCGGGCGGCAGGTTGCCCGCGACCCCGCCCCCGCCGCCTGCCGCGCGCGCGGCGCGCGCCTTTTTCTTGCGCGCGGCCGCCGCCCGCTTCTTTTTGGATGCGGCCGTCTCCGGGCAGTCATCCAGCTCAGGGTCGCACGGCTCCTCGTCCGGGTCGGGGCCCTCCAGGTCGGCGTCCGGGTCGTCCGGCGACGCGCGGGAGGAGCGGCGGCGGGTGGTGGCCGTCATTCCATCCTCCTCGTCCTCATCCGCAGGGTCGCCTGCTTCCTCGCCCTCCTCCTCCTCCTCGTCCGCCGGGCCGGCCCCGTCCTCCTCGTCCTCGCCGCCGTCCATGGCCTCCGGGTCGTCATCCTCCTCGTCTAAGAGGTCATCGTCACCCTCCTCGCCATCGCCGGACGCGGCCGCGGGGTCGCAGTCCGGGTCGTCCGGGTCGCACCGCGCGCGCCGGCGGGCGGCCGCCTTTTTCTTGGCGGCCGCCGCCTTCTGTTTGGCGATGACGGCCGCGATGCAGGCGTCATCGTCCGGGTCGCAGATCTCGTACGGGTCGGTCGGGTCGCCGCCGCCCTCGTCGTCCTCGCCACCGCCCGCGCCATCGTCCTCGGCCACCTCGCCATCGCCACCGCCGCCCTCTTCCCCCTCCTCGGCTCCCGCCGCCTGGGCCGCCAAACAGTCCTCGTCATCCTCCGGACAGTTGCGCCGGGCCGCGCCTTTGGAGCCGGGCCGCATCTTGAATGTCAGCGGGTCGCAGTCCCGGTCCAGGTCGGGGTCGCACGGCAGGCGGGCGGCGGCGGGGAGGGTGGCCGCCGACCCTTCCTCCCCGTCGCCGCCCTCGCCCTCCTCCTCCTCGCCGGGGTCGGCACCACCCTCCTCGCCCTCCTCCGGGCCGCCTTCGTCGGGGCCCCCCTCAGCCGTCGCCGCGCCGCCCTCCTCGCCGCCGTCATCGCCCCCGTCGTCGAGGGGCGCGGCGTCGGCGGCGGACGGGTCGCAGTCCCGGTCCACCTCGGGGTCGCACCGCCTGGCTGCGGTTTGGGGAGTGCCCGCCTTTTTCGACTCCAGCCCGATGTCCCCCAGGTCGGAGTCGTCCGGGATGTCGTCCAGGTCGGCGTAGGGGTCGGCTGTTGTGGAGAAGAGTGGAGTGGCGGGGATGGAGA